>VFQQ010004699.1_pt1 | contig 11830 bp, 10 predicted proteins | sample 3512341 | NCBI WGS metagenome assembly VFQQ01 (sample SAMN10412373, study PRJNA504923) | tailings metagenome | isolation source: Relicate 2 Philex TSF1 revegetated site | place: Philippines: Tuba, Benguet | collected 2017-08-29 | reverse complement strand
CCCCACCTGAGGGGGAGATGGCCGGCAGGCCAGAGGGGGGCGCGAAGGAACTCAGCCTTTCAACTCAAAGCGACAACCCTACCGCACCGCCGGCAGCACCTTCCCCGGATTGAGAATATTCTGCGGGTCCAGCGCACCTTTGATAGTCCGCATGAAATCCACCGCATCGCCAAGTTCGCGCTCCAGAAAGCCCATCTTGCCCTGGCCGATGCCATGCTCGCCCGTGCAGGTGCCGTCCATGCCGATCGCGCGCATGTTGAGCCGGCCGACGAATTTTTCGGCCCGCTCGATTTCGGCCGGGTCGGTCGGGTCCATCAGCACCAGCACATGGAAATTGCCGTCGCCGACATGACCGACGATCGGCGCGATCAGCCCGGTCTCGGCAATATCGGCTTCAGTTTCGGCGATGCATTCGGCAAGCCGCGAGATCGGCACGCAGACATCGGTCGAAAGCGCCTTGGCGCCCGGCCGCAAGGTCAGCGACGCCCAATAGGCGTCATGCCGCGCCTTCCACAGCCTGGCGCGCTCTTCCGCCACGCTGGTCCACAGGAACGGGCCGCCGCCATATTCGGTGGCGATCTCGCCAAACGTTTCGGCCTGTTCGGCCACGCCTGCCTCGCTGCCATGGAACTCGACGAACAGGCAGGGCGTCTCGGCATAATCGAGCTTGGAATAGATCTTCAGCGCCCGCATCTGCAGCGCGTTGACCAGTTCGATGCGCGCCACCGGAATGCCCATCTGGATCGTCGCGATCGTCGCCTGGCAGGCCGCTTCGACGCTCGGAAACGGGCAGACGCCGCCGGAAATCGCCTGCGGAATGCCCTGCAGTTTGAGCGTCAGCGAGGTGATGATGCCGAGCGTGCCTTCCGAACCGACCAGAAGCCGCGTCAGGTCGTAGCCGGCCGAGCTTTTCCTGGCCCGCTTTGCCGTGGTGATCGCGCGGCCATCGGCCATCACCGCCGTCAGCGCCAGAACGTTTTCGCGCATCGTGCCGTAGCGCACGGCGTTGGTGCCGGAAGCGCGCGTCGCAGCCATGCCGCCGAGGCTGGCATTGGCGCCGGGGTCGATCGGGAAGAACAGGCCGGTGTCGCGCAGATAGGCGTTCAGGTCCTCGCGCGTGATGCCCGGCTCGACGGTGACGTCGAGATCCTCGGCATTGACCGCAAGCACCTTGTTCATCCGCGATGTATCCAGCGAAATACCGCCGCCCGGCGCATTGACGTGGCCTTCCAGCGAAGTGCCGGTGCCGAAGGCGATGACCGGCACGCGATGCTCGGCGCAGGCGCGCACGATTTCCTGCACTTCCGCCGTCGATTCGGGAAAGACGACGCCGTCCGGCATCTGATTCGGGATATAGGTGGTGGTGTGCCCATGCTGCTCGCGCAGCGACTGGCCGGTCTGGAACCGCTCGCCGAAGCGCTGCTTGAGTATGCCCAGCACCGTCGCGATGCCGGCTTCGTTGCGTTCGACCTTTGCGACGTCGCTAAGAGCCATCAATTCCTCCGCAATTGGACCATGAGCGGCCCTCGTGTAGCGTTTAAGAGTTGGTACTGTGCAAATCGTCAAAAGAGGACGCTGTCAATGATCATTCCGGCCCCATTCGTCTCCCGCATCATGGAAGTCGAGAAAGACTGGATCGACTACAACGGCCACCTCAACATGGCCTACTACAACGTCATCTTCGACCGCTGCTCCGACGAAGCCTTTGAAATCATGGGCATGGGAGGGGACTATGCGCGCGACCGCAAGCTGACGATCTACACGGCCGAGGTTCATCTCTGCTATGTCCGCGAGTTGCATCTCGACGACAAGGTCACCGTCACCTTCCAGCTGATCGACCACGACGAGAAGCGCCTGCGCGCCTATCAGGAAATCCACCATGTCGATGGCTGGCTCGCCGCAACGTCGGAAACGCTGTCGCTGCATATCGACATGTCCGGGCCGAAGGTCGCCGCCTTCCCCGAAGACATCATGGCAAAGGTGGATGCCATGCGTGCCGCCCATGGCGGATTACCGATGCCCGATCGCGCCGGACGGTCTATCGGCATCAAACGAAAGGCCATGTGACCTATCCCGAAGGCCAGATTGAAACTTACCTTGCCTGGTCGAATCATGGGGGCGTGGAAAAACCCATGCCGATAAGGCTCCGCGCGGTGATCGCCGGGCGAGGGTTTTCCGGAAGTCGTTAAAATTTTAATGGTGAATGAAGCATTAACCTTAAGGGTTTTTGCACAGTTTGATCTGTTGCGGCGGGTTGATCCGGCCTGCCACTGGGTGAAAATCGATGCTGGAACGACTCACGATCGGAATGGTGACGGGCGGCGCCGTTCGGGAGACTGGCATGAAGATAGATGTTGCGCAGATGTCGAGCCGCCTGGCGTCCGACAATAGCATAAGTGATTATGACTTCTGGCGCGCACTGAAGACAATAAACAACGAGCTATACCGCATCGAACGTCTTCATTTACCTATCCCAATGAAGATGATCTATGCGCGAGAGATTTTGAAGACTGCAAGACGGAAGCGTCGACCTGGAATACGCTGATTTATACCTGATTTTCACACGCGACGTCGAGCAGCGCGATCCACTCAACCTCAGCTATGCCAGGCTCAGGGCAAGTTTCCGGAAAGATCGAAGACGTTCTTCAGAAGCTCCCTTAGACGCTTGAATTTTAACCGCTTTCGTTAACCAGCTTTGGCACCCGCAACATCAGGCCCAGTTCGTGCTCACAACGCGCCAGCGCGGCCAGAAGAGCAACTGCACTCCTGGCTGCGCCTGATTCTCGGTAAAACGGACAGCTAAGCCAGCTTCTGTTTGAAGAAGGCGATGGTCCGTCCCCATGCGAGGTCCGCCGCTTCCTTGTTGTAGCGGGCTTCCGAGGTGTCGTTGTTGAAGGCGTGCTGCACGCCGTCGTAGATATAGACCGTGTATTCCTTGCCGTCCGCCTTGAGCGCCTTTTCATAGGCCTCGATGCCGGCATTGATGCGCTCGTCCTGCCCCGCATACTGAAGCAGCAGCGGCGCCTTGATCTTGGCGACATCCTCCGCCTTCGGCTGGCGTCCGTAATAGGCGACACCGGCATCGAGGTCAGGCGCATTGACGGCAAGGTCGTTCACCGCCCCGCCGCCCCAGCAGAAGCCGACAGCGCCGGTCTTGCCGTTGCTCTCTTCATGCTTTTTCAGGAACGCCACCGTCGCAACACCGTCGCCGATGGTCTGTTCGGCCGAAAGCTGGCCGAACATTTCGCGGGCCTTGTCCTCGTCGGTCGGCGTGCCGCCGAGCGGCGACAGAAAATCCGGCGCGAGCGCGACGAAGCCTTCGAGTGCCACGCGGCGGGCAACGTCCTTGATATGGTCGTTCAGGCCACGGTTCTCATGGATGACGATGACCGTGCCGAGCTTGCCGCTTTGCGCGGCCGGGCGAACGAGATAGCCCCTCATGTCGTCTTTCAAGCCGGGATAGGTGATGTCCTCGGCCTTCAGCCGCTCGTCGTTTTCAGGGATCACGGCGGCTTGCGCCGAGTTGGCGGCGAGCAGGGGCGCGATAGCCGCAGCCGCCGCGCCCGAGCCGGCAAGCCTGGTCAGCTTGTCCATGAAGCTGCGCCGATCCAGCGTCAGATGCGTGTACTCGTCATAGGCATCGATCATCGCCTGCGTGATGGCCGGTTTGGTCATGACTCTCTCCCTGCGTCGATTGGATTGATGAAGGGCAAGATAGGCGGCAAGCGAGAACGGTCCAGTAACGCATCGGTGAAATGGCCGTGAACCCGCTGTTCAGCACAGCCGGATCGAGCGCGGCATCGCTCGAAACTTGCCGGATTATTAAATTTTGGTGATCTGGGATCGCCCCACACATACTGCCACAATTTGGGAGAAGCTTGGCCGCGCTGGCCTCGCCTTGCCCGCAGCGTCTTCGCCGATCCCCAGGCGATCCACTGGCGCATTCCGATGCCTCCGATAACGCGCCTTTTGTGTCGGAGCGGACATCCGCTCCGAAGGCGAAGCTATGTCCGCAAGGAGGACAAGACCATGAGCTTTCCCAGCCTGTTATCCACGAGTGCCCTCGCCTTCTTCGGCACCGCACTGTTGGTGCTGCCCTCGCAGGGCTTCGCCGCGAATGCCGCAGCCGCACAATCCACCACCAAGGCTTGCAGCACGCAGTATCAGGCGGCCAAGACCGCAGGCACCTTGAACGGTAAGACCTGGCCGCAATATCTGTCCGATTGCAGCGCCACCCTGAACAAAACTACGGCCGCAGCACCCGCCGGGGCCATGGCCGCTCAACCCAAGATGATGACGAAGCAGACCACCGCCATGGCGCCGGCAACGAGCTCGGCCAAATCGCCGACGGCACAACCCGTCGCGCTGGCCGCTGCCGGGCATCAGACGACGCAGCAGATCTGCAGCACGCAATATCAGGCCGCCAAATCCGCCAACACCCTGAAAGGGCAGAAATGGCCGCAGTTTCTGACAGCCTGCGCAGACAGCATCAAGAACGACAAGTCGGACGCATCCAATGTTCCGCCCGAACCGGCCCAGGCAACAGCCGCGACGAGCATGCAATCGGCCATGCCGATGACCAACGCCAACGGCAAGGCGCTGACCCCGGGCGAAGTCGCGTTCCGCCAGCGCATTCACGAATGCTCGACGCAGTGGCAGAGCCAGAAATCCGCAGGCACCTTGCCAACCGGTACGCAATGGCCGCAATTCTGGAGTTCCTGCAACACGCGTCTGAAGGCGCAGGGATAGGGAGGTGCCTATGAACATTCAGGACATCGTCGCCACGGTCTCTTCAAAGGCCGGGCTGGACCAGCCGACGACGGAAAAGGCGGTGGGAACCATTCTCTCGGTGCTCGAACATGAGGCCGAAGGCACGCGCGTCGCCGAGCTTTTCGGCAGCATTCCCGGCGCGCTGGATCTCGCCCGGCAATATGATGTGATGGCAGCGCAGCCCGCCGGCGGTTCCGGCGGTGGACTGTTCAGTTCTTTGACCTCTGCGCTGGGCGGCGCACTGGGTGAAAAGGCCGGCGCGCTGGTAAACGGCATCTCGCAGCTTCATTCGACCGGCCTCGATGCCACGCAGATCAGGCAGGCCGGCACGACCCTCATACAGCAGGCAAAGACTGCCGCCGGACCAGAGGTCGTCAATGAGATTGTCGAGTCCGTGCCCGGCCTGAAGGGCCATTTCGGGCTCTGAACCGACAGGCAGCCCGCCGGATCGCGGCGGGCTGCCCTTCAATCGACTCAGTCAGGCGGCGTTCTTGTTTTCCATAAACCGGATGCGGTTGTTGAACGGGTCGATCACCTGCATTTCCAGTCCCCACTCCTCATTCTCCAGCCCGGGCCGCAGATAGCGGTAGTTCTTGTCGATCAGTTCCTTGTGAAAGGCTTCGATACCTTTCGTGTAGACGACCATGTTGCCGCCAGGCGTCGCATCGCCCGCATGTTCCGACAGATGCAGCCGCAGCCCTGCCCGCGAGACCTGCTCGTAGAGCGGAGAGTTCTCACCGAAGCGGTGCTCCCAGTCGACCTTGAAGCCGAGGAAATCGAGATAGAATTCGTGCGCCTTGGCGATGTCGAAGATGCGCACGATCGGCACCGCCTGCTGGAAGGCGATCCCGTCAGTCGGCTCGCGGCCACCCTCGCCCGCCTCGATCTTCGCGGAAAGGATGTTCCAGTTGTCGAAGCCGAACTGGCGGGCGACGATCTCCAGCGCCTGGCTGTGGGAGATGGTCACATCGCTCGCGGCAAGCGTTTCGCGCATGGCCTTCGCCATCGCCTTGGCATCAAGAAAAGTTCGCATGGTCTTCCGATCCTTCCGAAGCGGTGAGGAAGCTCATCAGTGCCCGCATTGCTGACGCTCTCACCGTCCTTGGGATCAGGTGAAGAACTATCTGGATGCGTTCGCCATGCTCCATTGCGGAGCGCGGGCTGCCGGCCGCATCCGGCCGACAACAAAGCTATTCAAGCCCTTGGTGCACGTCAAGAACCGGGAAGACCGTGTGGTACTATGCGAAAATTCCCATGGCTACGTAGCAAAGCGCGGAAATAGCAGCCGTTATCGGGATCGTGATGATCCAGGCTATGACGATGTTGCCGGCGATGCCCCACCGCACCGCGGAGACCCTGCGGGCCGCGCCGACGCCGATGATCGCCCCGGTGATGGTGTGCGTGGTCGAAACCGGAATGCCGAGCCAAGTCGCGGCAAACAGCGTGATCGCCCCGCCCGTCTCGGCACAGAAGCCCTGCATCGGGTTCAGGCGCGTAATCTTCGAGCCCATCGTGTGCACGATGCGCCAGCCGCCGAACAGCGTGCCCAGCGCCAGCACCGCCTGGCAGGAAATCACCACCCAGAACGGCACATAGAATTCCGGCCCGAGCATGCCCTGCGAATAGAGCAGCACAGCGATGATGCCCATCGTCTTCTGCGCATCGTTGCCGCCATGCCCGAGCGAATAGAGCGAGGCGGAGATGAACTGCATGACGCGGAACGTCTTGTCGACGGCAAATGGCGTGCTGCGAACGAAAATCCACGACACCGCCAGCACCAGCATCAGCGCCAGAATGAAACCGGTAGCCGGCGAAAGAACGATGGCCGCCGATGTCTTCAACAGGCCGGTCCAGACGATCGCGCCGCCGCCCGCCTTGGCCACGCCCGCCCCGACCAGACCGCCGACCAGCGCGTGCGAACTGCTCGACGGAATGCCGAAGGCCCATGTCAGAAGGTTCCAGGCAATCGCCCCCATCAGGGCCGAGAACACCACACGCGGATCGACGACATCGGCGCTGATGATGCCGGTGCCCAGCGTCTCGGCGACATGGAGCCCGAAGAACAGGAAGGCGATGAAGTTGAAGAACGCCGCCCAGAACACCGCATATTGCGGGCGCAGCACGCGCGTCGAAACGATGGTCGCGATGGAATTCGCGGCATCATGAAGACCGTTGAGAAAGTCGAAGAACAAGGCAACGCCGATCAGTCCGACCAGCAGCGGAAACGCAAGGGTGGCGTCCATCGATTTTCCTAGACGTTCTCGATGACGATGCCGCTGATCTCATTGGCGACATCCTCGAAGCGGTCGACCACCTTTTCCAGCTCGGAATAGATCTCGCTGCCGATCATGTAGGCCATCGGATCGGAGCGGCCATACCGCTTGAAAAGCTCCTTCAGCCCGCGATCGTGCAACTCGTCCGATTGCTCCTCGATCCGCATCACCTGCTCGGTCAGTTCGGTAAGGCGGGTGGCGTTGGCGTTGACGCGGTCGAGCAGCGGAACGGCCTGCGCGATGAGGTTTGCGGCTTCCACGCCGAGCGTGCCCATCTGCTGCATCAGCGGGTCGAACTCGCGCTGCTCGAATAGCGTCACGGTCTTAACCGTCTTGCGCATCATGTCGATGGCGTCGTCCATGGACTGGATGAGATCCTTGATGTCGCCGCGATCGAACGGCGTGATGAAGCTCTTGCGCACCGCAACCAGCACCTCGCTCGTAATCGCATCAGCACGATCTTCCAGCGCGATGATCTCGCGCCCGCGCGCCTCGATGTCGTCGCCGGCCAGAAGCCGCTCAAGCGCCTTCGCGCCGAGAACCAGCGTTTCGGAATGCTTTGCGAACATGTCGAAGAAGCGATCCTCGCGCGGAAGAAGCTTGCGGAACCATCCCATCATCGCGTGTCGTGCTCCGGCTTTCTTTCCGTGATAGCGCCCGGCATTCGATGCCTAGGTCGCAACGCAGGCGGGAAATCCCACCCTTCGAGAAAGGCACCCTTATCAGCGGGAAAGCAGTCGCGCCACCCGTTTAGCCGGCTTGAAAATACGCTTTCCACTGCAACTGGACAGGCGCGGCAACATGAAGACGGAAAGATGAGCCTGATCGCGGTTGCGAGGCTCTCGTATCGCCCGTGAGCGGGAGGTGCTTTTTCTCCCGCTCCTATCCGGCTTGCCTGCGCCTTATTTCGGCAGCGTGTAGGCCATGACATAGTCGCCCGGCTTGGTGCCGACCGAGCCATGCCCGCCGGCAACGATCACCACGAATTGCCGTCCATCGGCCACCGTATAGGTCATCGGCGTCGACTGGCCGCCGGCCGGAAGCCGCGCTTCCCAGAGCTGCCGGCCTGTCGTCACGTCATAGGCACGCAGGTAATCGTCCACGGCGGCGCCGAGGAAGGCAACACCGCCGGCGGTGATGATCGGCCCGCCGATGCCCGGCACGCCGACCTTGAACGGCAGCGGCAGCGGCGTCATGTCGTAGACCGTGCCGTTGCGGTGCTTGTAGGCGATCTTGCCGGTTCTGAGATCAGCACCTGCGACATAGCCCCAGGGCGGCGTCTGGCAGGGAATGCCGAGCGGCGACAGGAACGGCCCCATCACCACCGCATAGGGCGCGCCCTCATTGCGGTTCAGGCCCTGCTCGCTGCCCTTGCTTCCGTCCGGCGGCGGCACCTGATCGCGCGGGATGAGCGTCGAGGTGAAGGCGAGATAGGTCGGCATGCCGAACATCACCTGCCGCACCGGATCGACCGCCACGCCGCCCCAGTTGAAAGTGCCGAAATTGCCGGGATAGATCAGCGACCCCTGCAAGGAAGGCGGCGTATAGCGTCCCTCATAGCGCAGATTCAGGAACTTGATGCGGCAGGCAAGCTGGTCGAACATGGTTATGCCCCACATGTCCTTGCCGGTCAGCGGCGCAGGCATGAAGGTCAGGCCCGACACCGGCTGTGTGGGTGCGGTATGGTCGCCCTCGATAGCACCGCCCGGAGCCGGCATCTCGGTAACCGGGATGAGCGGTTCGCCGCTGCGGCGGTCCAGCACATAGATGTCGCCCTGCTTCGTCGGCCCGACCAGCCCCGGCACCACGCCATTGGCCGTCGTGATATCGACGAGGCTCGGTTGTGCCGGGATATCCATGTCCCAAAGGTCGTGATGCACCGTCTGGCGCACCCAGCGCACCTGCCCGGTATTGAGGTCGAGCGCGGTGATCGACGATGAGAACTTTTCGACATTTTCGCTGCGTCCCGCGCCGAGCTGGTCCGGCGTCTGGTTGCCGAGCGGCACATAGACGAGGCCGAGCTTCTCGTCGGCACTGGCGGTAGACCACATGTTGGGCGAGTTGTGGGTATATTCCTCACCCGGCCCGATCGGCGTCGTGGAATCGGGATTGCCCGAATCCCAGTTCCACACCAGCGCGCCGGTATCGGCATCGAAGGCCCGGATGACGCCGGATGGCTCCTCGGTGGAATAGTTGTCGTTGACCGCGCCGCCGACGATAATCTTGCCGCCGGCAATCAGGGGCGCCGAAGTGGAATAATAATAGCCGGACTTCGGATAGGGCATGTTGGTCATGAGGTTCAGCGTGCCGCCCTCGGCAAAGCCGGGGCAAACCTGGCCGTTGGCCGCATCGAGCGCGATCAGCCGCGCATCGGAGGTCGGCAGGTAGACGCGCTGCGCGCAGGGTTGTCCCGCCGTCACCTTGGTATCGTTGTAGAAGGCCACCCCGCGGCAGGTCTGGTGCTGGCGGTTGTTGTCCTCGGCGATCTTGGGATCGAAGCGCCACTTCTCCTCACCGGTCGCCGCATCTATGGCGATCGCCCAGTTGTGAGGCGTGCAGATATAAAGCGTGTCGCCAACCTTCAGCGGAGTCACCTGATAGGTTGTCTCCGGCACGTCGGTCGATTTGCGCACATCGCCGGTCTGGAAGGTCCATGCCGGCGTAAGCGTCGCGACATTTTCCACGGTGATCTGGTCGAGCGGCGAATAGCGCTGGCCATATTGCGTGCGGCCGTAGAAATGCCATTCGCCGGCCGGCACGTCGCCGCCACCGAGATCCGGCGTGGCGGCAACCCTGTCCGTCGGCAGCTCGCCGGCGATGTCCTGCGAATCCACCGTCATCGACGCCCCCGCCGCGATCAGCGCGGCAAGAACGCCGGCCGCCAGCGGGATGCTGCCGCCGGAAGCGCTCAGGCGTCGCCGCACCCACGGCATCAGCAGCCACAGCGCCAGAAGCACCACCACACCGCCGCGCGGCCCGAGCTGCCACCAGTCGAGCCCGACCTCCCAGATCGCCCAGGCCAGCGTTCCGATCAGCACCAGTGCGAAAACCCACAGTGCTGCCCCTGAGCGCCGGAAAAGCAGCCATGCCGTCAGCAGGAAGCCGATGCCGACGATGACGTAATAGTAGCTGCCGCCGATCGCGGCGAGCCAGATGCCGCCGCCGGCGAGAAAAAGACCAAGAATGAGGAAGACGAGCGCCGTTAGAACCGTTGCCAAGATCGTTGCCCCTGTGATTTCGGGGACCGGTCGAGGCAAGCCGAAACCTCGACGGCCGAGCGTTGAGTCGTCACTTGTCAAGTTTTCTGCCGATCGGCAAACACTGTCAAATGACGGATATGGGAGCGCCACAAAACGGCGGGAACTTCCAGTCCCACAACCGCCGCAATAGTCGCCTTCAATGCCGCAACGTCGATTTTCCTTCCTGATTGATGTGATCGAAAACAGGAGTGCGTGATGACGAAATACGCCCTTTACGTTCCGCTGAAGGCAAAGCCCGGCAAGGAAAAGGAGCTCGCCGAGTTCCTGCGTTCCGCCGTGCCGCTGGTGAACGCCGAGCCGGGAACGATCTCGTGGTTCGCCATCAAGGAGGGACCGTCCTCCTTCGCCATATTCGACACGTTCGACACCGAGGCAGGCCGCGATGCCCATCTCAACGGCAAGGTGGCCGCAGCCCTGATGGAAAAGGCCAAGGCAGGCGACCTGTTTGCCGAGCCGCCGCAGATCATGAAACTCGAAATTCTGGCCGACAAGCTTCCGAAATAGGCGCGTGTCGCGACGAATGCAGGGGATAAGGGCTGTTCGCGCTTTGTTTTAGCGCTTCTGCTGGCCTTTCTGGCCCGAATCACTACATTCGGAGCAAATGTCAGACTTTCCCGACGACATGCCCTTCTTCGACGAGGACCCCTCGCCTCGCGCGGCCCCTCCCCGCGCGCCTGCGCAAGGCGGCGGCATTGCCGCGCGTGCCATGGCCGCCCGCCAGGGCTCGGCCCCGGATTACCTGAAAGGCCTCAACGAAGAGCAGCGGCTGGCGGTGGAAACTATCGACGGCCCAGTTCTGGTGCTTGCCGGCGCAGGCACAGGCAAGACGCGCGTGCTGACCACCCGCATCGCCCATATTCTCAGCCTCGGCCGCGCCTTTCCCTCGCAGATCCTCGCCGTGACCTTCACCAACAAGGCCGCGCGCGAGATGAAGCAGCGCGTCGGCTTGCTGGTCGGCGAGGCCGTCGAGGGCATGCCCTGGCTCGGCACCTTCCACTCCATCGGCGTGAAAATGCTGCGACGCCATGCCGAGCTTGCCGGCCTGCGCTCCGATTTCACCATTCTCGACACCGACGACGTCGTCCGCCTGATCAAGCAGCTCATCCAGGCCGAGGGGCTGGACGACAAGCGCTGGCCGGCGCGCCAGTTCGCCATGATGATCGACGGCTGGAAGAACAAGGGCCTCGGCCCCGCCGAAATTGCCGAGGGCGATGCCCGCGCTTTCGCCAACGGCAAGGGCCGCCAGCTCTATCAGGCCTATCAGGACCGGCTGAAGACGCTGAACGCCTGCGACTTCGGCGACTTGCTATGCCATCCGATCCGCATCTTCCGCGGGCACCCCGATGTGCTGAAGGAATACCACAAGCGCTTCCGCTACATCCTCGTCGACGAGTATCAGGACACCAACACCGCGCAATATATGTGGCTGCGGCTGCTGGCCCAGGAGACCGGCGCACCGGGCCAGAAGAATGTCTGCTGCGTCGGCGACGACGACCAGTCGATCTATGGCTGGCGCGGCGCCGAGGT
>VFQQ010004698.1_pt1 | contig 11831 bp, 9 predicted proteins | sample 3512341 | NCBI WGS metagenome assembly VFQQ01 (sample SAMN10412373, study PRJNA504923) | tailings metagenome | isolation source: Relicate 2 Philex TSF1 revegetated site | place: Philippines: Tuba, Benguet | collected 2017-08-29 | reverse complement strand
ATTGGCCAGAATGCCGGAAGAACCGGGCTGGCAATATTCAGCTGTCGGGACATGTCCACGAGCGCGTCCTCCAGCCCGTTGAAGAGGTCCTTTTGAAGGTCTTGGGCGATGACGAAGACGGTTCCTGGCCTTGGCGGCGGAAACTGTGCGGCGTCGCGCAGCATGTTCTCCGACAGCGTCCCCGCTGCCCTGACCATTTCGCTGACCGCAGCTACGGCCGATTGCAGGGATCCGACGTCCTCGCGCAGCCCCGTGAGGCCGCTTCCGATGTGCTCCAGAAGGGCGAGATGACGCGCAGCACCGACCTCAACCGCTCCGGTCAAGTCCGATCCAAGGAGCCGATCGAGCTTTTCATCAATTCCACCCAGTATCGAGTGAGCGTCGGACGCCACGCGCCTGGTCGCCTCGACCTGAATGATGGAGAAGGCATGACGCGCCTCTGGGTATGCATCGGGATCCTTGAGGATAGCCGAGAACGCATCGAGGAGCAGTCGCCCGAACCCGCGCTCATGCGATTTGCGTGATCGCGTCGCACTATCCAGGAATGGTGCTGGAATCTCAGCTGTGTGCCATCCCGTGATCGTAGAGATCAGCACGATGAAACTCTCGGACATCCGGTCCGCAGGCGCATTCGGCTTGTCTCCCATCAGCGCCAATGGAACCCCGCCGAGTAGATCATCTAGGTGGCTGTCGATCGGAGACGATCGAAGTGCACTTCCGGACCCGCGATCCAGCGCGTCACTTCGAATCTCCCACAGTCGACTGCGTACGACCTTGGCGAAGCGCTCCATCTCGGTGGACGAGCCATATTCGGGATTGGCTCGCAGCGTTTCCGATTCGATCAGCAGTTGGTCGGCGGCTTCCGTCCACGCCAGTCGCAAGGCGCGGGTTAGGTCATGGTTGCGAGAGGTGCTGCGGCTGCGATCCAGGGACCGAATCCGGTCGACTACCTTGCGTTTAACGTCATCGGGAACAGCGGCCCACGCAACCTTCGGGAGGCCCCCAATGACGATGTTCGTTAGTTCTTCCCACCAGTCGAACACGTAACCCCCCTGAACGCGGTCGACCGATAATCTTGATAAATCGAATACGTGTCGAGGGGCGGTGGTTGAAGGGACCGCACCGATAGCGAAGACCTTGTCACCGACGTGTACTACGGGCGCACAAACCCTGGATACCTCGACGTCTTCGTGGTCTTCCAAGGCACCGATTGGAGCCAGTTCGGCGACGTGCTCGCGAACGCGACGTGGTTCACCGCCTTCCTGGTGCGCGACGAGTACGATGCGGCACGCGACGTTTTCCTCCAAGTGCGCGAGAGGGCTGGTGCAGAAGCGGCGGCAGACGAAAAGGTTCGTTACGTGGCGCTAGGGCACTCGCTGGGTGGCGGCCTCGCGCAGCACATCGCCTTCGGGTTCCCTTGCGTGACAGCGGTGGTGGCAGATGCATCCATCGTGATCAGCCGGCACTCTTACAAAAAGCCGATACCGGACCCGCAGATAATTCATCTTGGCGACCGGGGCGAGATATTCACCTACTTGCGTGAGCGACGCGAACTTGGCGATCCGGTGTCAACTGCGATCAACTGGATCGGCGGCCTATTCGACGGCTTTATGCCAGGGGGAAGGACCACCTTCTACACGTTCAACGCAACCGACGTCGCAACCGGCCCGACTGATCTGTGGCAGCTCTTCCTCGCTCAGCACAGCATGCACGTGTTCGCCGGAGCGGCCAACGACATGCTTCTGGAGACCAAGTGGGACGGACAGCCGGGGTATCAACCCTTCAGGCTTCGATGCCTCAGCCGGCTGTCGCGCAGCAGCTGCGCCGCCACTGCCTTCTGCTCGAGCAAGGACGACGAACTCAGGCGGGCTACCGGCTACGATTTCGGCCAGATGTGTCGCAGGTCGATGCTGCAACCGCCGCCCTAGTGCGCAGCGATTGGAGCAAGTTGCGTCAATGGTCCAACGGTTCGCCGGCGGAGTCGAGCAAGCGGAAGGTCGACCGCAGCGACTGACCTATTGTGACGTCATTGTCGGCGATAGCGCGCTTGAGGGCCGAAAGCTTGATCTGATTGAAATCAGGCTTGGCGTCGACCGGCGGGTCAACCCAATGGCTGGAGACCACTGTTCCTTCCAGGATGATCTCTACTTTCAAATTGACCTCCAAGAGCGCTGCGCCTTCGATGCGCTAATAATTGGGCTAAAGGACGCCGGCAGCACTTAAGTTTGTGTTGCCCTCTTCCCGACCAGCCGCATCGAAGCGCGCACGGCGCTCTCGTAGGCACCGATGGCGCAGAGAGCGCGGTCATCGCGTCTTGCTGTAGTTTGGTATGCTGACGGGGCAGCGGATCAACGCCGAATTGCAGTACTTGCCGCATGTGCCAACGCTGGATAGTCTTTTGAAAACGAGCCTTGGGGGGAAGCATTGCAGCAAGAGCGTATCTGGATAGTTTACGCCAGCCTTGGAATTCTCGCCGCGGCATTTGCATTCTTCATCGTGGCGCCGGCCGTGCTCGGATTTCCCCTGGATGGGAACGCCGGCGAGGTGACGAGGGTGCTGCAAATCGTCGTCCCGGTCTTTCTCGCCTATCTCTCTGCAGCAACCGCGTTCCTGTTCAGTCCTCCGCAGCAGGACGTTGCCCTGGCGGCGGAGCGTCAGAAGCTGCTCCGCGTCTTGACGAGGGGGCCGGTGTTCGTTGCAGGCGGCGGCATCGTCCTCGTGACCGGTGTCTTCTGGTTCAGCAACCGAAGCGGCGGCGATGTCGCAACGGGAATGTCGTTGGATAGCTACTGCTGGTTCCTCACGGCGCTCGTCGGCCTCCTCGCGGCGACCACCGGCATCACCGTCGGTTCCATCTTCCCGGGTTCGAGGAACGCCGAAGACAGCGGGAGTGGCGCGACCAAGGGCGCTGATGTTTCCACGGACCCGCCGGCGCAATGATCGCGCGACGAAGGTTCGATCTCCTGAAGGCCGCCGTTGTTGCTTTCGGCGCCATCGTTTCCCTGCCTTCCGTGGGGAACACATTGATCATGTCGGAGCACGAGGAGGCTGCATTGGCATCCTTGTTCGATGCCGTCAGCCATGGTGGCCTTGACGAGGTAGAAGTGGCCGGCTCGCTTGCCTCCTTTGGCATCATGATGCCAAGCGATTTCTGCGATCCCGTGGCGCAGGACGGTCCCAGATCCTGCCACGAGACCAAGTGCCCCGATGGCTTCACCATTCCGAGCGTGACAATCTCATGTCTTGCGGAGGAATTCGGTACCGCCCTCCGCCTTCGCGCGCCATTCCCGTTGATCCGGCTCGGCGACCATGCATCCGAAAACGCTTACCAGTTCGAGGTTCAGGAGCTCAAACTCGGTGCCTTACCCACCTTGGGTCTCTTCAGGTTGTTCAGTGGAGGTCTAGCGACGGACTATTCCGGTCTGTTCGGCTACGTGAGGACCAACGATGCGCTTGAGGCGCAGCGCACGGTAGACGCGTGGCGTTCATTGGCCGCCGAGGATCAACTCGACCGACCGTGCTTGTCGACTTTCTGCTTCACGATGCACCGCATCGAGCTGACAGAGGCTCCGGCTAATCCGGCCTTGCGCGAGGTCCTAGTCGAATGCGTCAACCGGGGCATCAACGGCCGCATGGGTGCGCCCCAGTACTGCGTTCCAGTCTTCCTCGATGGCGAGACTGAAGACTACGTGGCGGCCATCACGGGGCTCGCGCCAGTCAATGTCCACGTGAACAGGGGCATCACGTCGAAGTACGTTCTATTCGCGGACGGGCCTCAGAACGTTGCCCCTGACATGGTTGTCGATCTGCTCCGAAGGTCCTTTCGATCGGCTCCCCTTTCGCTGGAAGTGTTCGACGACGGGGACGATGTGATGGGTATCGCCAAGGGAACGTCTCAGGTCCTCGACGGCCTTAAGGAATGGACCACGGTCCGTGCAAGCATGTTGGTCTGGTCAGAAGAATCAACCTCGCCCGAAGGCGACTACAAAACCAACGGCATCAGGGTCGGGTTGGCAGTCACCCAGTTCGTCAACCTGAGAAACACGGACGAGTGGCGCGTGCCGGACCAGTCGCTGGACGAGAAGTACGAGGCAGCGCTCGTCGAGGGCATCCTGCAAGCCTCGAGGAGCATTTGCCCGGCACAAGTGGTTCGACGTGGAGACATTCAAACCATCGTCTCCTGCCCGGACGGCGGGTGGAACGCCACGCCTCCGTGATAGAGGTTCGGGGCCGATCGAGAGTGGTCAACGCGCTGCACGGCACTCGTGACTCGCACTTTTCGGGGGCAGACATGCGAGCGCCGTTCGAATTCAACTAGTTCGAGTCTAAATATTTCGCTTGATTGTAATTTGAACCTGTCGAATGCTGCAGCCTCGTTCGCCTAGATAGTCAAATTGATGCCATCCTTGGAAAAGGAAAGCACATGCCGGCTCCTGATCTTCGCGGTGTATGGACATACCGCAGCTTCGCCAACTCGGCGGCAAAGGTCGACGACTTCAACAAGATCAAGGTGTGGGAGGCAGAGCTCTACCTCGAGCTGCGACCTGATGGGCGGATCTACGGGCATATTGGCGAGCGCCCGGCTATCGCCTCCGGAAACGACCCGTACTTGATGATCGAAGGCGAAGTGCTTCATGATAATCCGATAGGCTTGGTGTGGCGAGCCACGGGAAAGCCAGGCTCCGAGTACGACGGTTGGATATACGACTATCGGGGTTACCTGGCCCCGACCTGGTCGGATGGAGTGCGCCAGCGCCCGGCCATAGTCGGCACGGCCATGAGGACGGTCGAGCATGACGGCGCTCCTGCCGGCTCGGTGTTCTCGTTCGTGGCGATCAAGTCCGACTTCGTCGAACCCAGGATCGTCATCCCGTTGGCTCAGCCCGTCATCGATCTTATGGCCGCCCCCGAGCATCGCTACCATCATCAGCTCTGGCACGCATCGCGAGATTCCTGGGCTGGCCTTACCGACGCCAAGAAAGCCGCCTTGAGATCCTTGGGTTGGCAACCAGGTCCGAGTGGAAGCGAACGGCCCAGCTTGTCGGCCGATCGTCTCCGGAACGGATCCGGCGAGGACTTCCTCTTCATGCACCGGCGAATGGTGCAAACGGTCAAGGCCTTGGATCCTTCCATCAGGGCGTGGCGCTCCGTTCCGTCGCAGGGGGCCCTCGCGTCGTTCGCGCAGGGGGTGGAGGCCGTTCGCATCGGAAACTTGGATGGCAACGCGCTGGCACCGGCCTGGATCGTACCGGACGATCCAGATCTGACGTCGTGGCTCCACAGCTTGCGGGAGCAATCGACCTACCAGGCCGTGTTTCAGGCGTGGGAGCGAATGTACACGGACAGGCGCTACCTTGCGACGCTATCGCTGGGAGAGTTGGGATCCAGGATCGAGTTCTCGATCCACAACTGGATGCACATGCGTTGGACTTCGGTGACCAGGGACCCGTCTACAGACCCCAGACGTCGCGGCACGCCAATTCCCGAGGGTCGCGCGACCCTCGATTTCGACCCGAAGTGGCTCGACCCGCAGTACGACCATCTTGGCGAGACCTTCTCGTCGCACGTCAATCCAATCTTCTGGCGACTGCATGGCTGGGTCGACGATCGAATCGAGGATTGGTTCGCGGCTCAGGACGCGGAACGTCCTGGCACCGTGAAGCGAGCCACGCTGGACGGCGTTCGATGGTTCGAGGTCGATGGCAAATGGGTAACATGCACAGCACCATGGGAGGGACCGCTTCATGCTGCCGTGACGCCGATGCACGCCGGTCACGATCACGGTGATGGAACCGGAACTGGGTCCGGGGATCATGGTCCCGGCGGTCATGGCGGACTGCATCTGGACGTGCCGACGATGCAACGTGCCCTGGGCGTGATTTTCGGACCCGAGGAGGCACCGGCCATGACCACTGGCGAGCAGCTCAACGTGTCACCACAGGGCGCGAACCGGTTCCAACGCGTCGAGGGCAATACAATCGGGGAGTGATGCGTCGCGGATGGCGACACGTCGAAGGCAGTGTCTGAAGAAAAGAGCATCAACAGAAGTAGACCGATCGGTCTTTTAGACGACGGTCGGGCTGCAACCAGCAACATGGAGGTCTGAATGCGACTCTTGGCTATCCTGGCCTTTCTGGCCCTCGGCGCCAGCTCGACGACCGGCCACGACCTCATCGGTCTCGACGAGCAGTTCGCAGGCATGAGCGCAGAGGACGCCGCCGCCGCCCGAGCAGAGTTCTCCTCGTTGACGTCCGAAGGTCTCGATGCCTCGGCTCAGGCGGCTCTGCTTGGTGGCGAGGCCGGGGAGCAATTCCTCGAGCAATTCTCTGCGCTGAATGCGGCTCAGTCCGAACAGCTCTATCTGAAGACTGCCCTTTGGCCGCAAAATCACGAACTTCGCGTCTGCTTCCTCGATGGAAGCGCCACGGCACGCGAGCACGTGCTCGAAGAGTTCGCGACAATTCTCGCGCATACCAATCTCACTCTTGACGAGCAGTCCGGCGCCGATTGCTCCGACGGTCCCAACGACATGCAGATCAGCTTCGCGACGCGAGGCTGCTATTCGTACTACGGCAAGCAGGCTCGCACTCGGATCGAGAACTATCCCCAGCTTCCGACCGTCGGTCTTTGCAAGAAGTCCGGCCCGACGTGGTCGGCGAAGGACAACGGGACCATCCGCCATGAGTTGATGCATGGCCTCGGAGCCATTCACGAGCATCAGCATCCATCCGGGAGCTGCGTCGACGAATTCAACATTAAGTACATGGAGGACAACAGGCTCTTCGATCCCGATGAGAAGAAGAACAAGGCGGCCATCGTCACCAACATCGAGGTGGTCACCAAGAAGTTCGACATCGATGACGTGGCGCAGCTTCCCTACGATCCTCTCTCGGTCATGCACTACGACCTACCGCCACAGTTCTTTCTGACCGGCAAAAAGTCGCCGTGCTACCTGGGCGAGCCGAACAATGAACTCTCGCAGGCCGATGTCGAGATGCTCGGCAAGCTCTATCCCCAGGAGTGACAGGTGCTAAGGGCGGCGCTTCTCCTCCTCGTTTTGGCATCGACCTCCATCCCCGCGGCGGTCGATGCGACCGAACTGGTTCCACTTGGCTGCATCCTCTCGGCGGAGTGCTGGAGGGAGGCGAACGGATCACGGGTTGAGTCTCTTGCGATACCCGGAGATACCATCGACCGACCCGCCGACCTCGACACGGACGTGTCTCCCGAGACTACCGCCACGATGGATGCCCTTGGCCCTAAGGGCGATCAGGATGTTGCCGTGCGGCAAGCGCGGGTATTTGCCGATGCAGTGGCCGAAATCGATCCATTCGGCCCCGAGCTCGATCGTCTCCGGTTCGAAGAGATGAAGGAAACGCCGGGCGTGATCGGCGAGTGGCCCGAAGAGTTCGGTCAACGTTACGATAACTACATGAAGATGCAGAGAACGCTCGATTGCTCGGCAGACGTCTCCACACTTCTTGCTATCGGCGACAGATGGGACGACGTCGCCCATCTCGGCATCGGGGACGGCTCCGATCGCCGGAAAATTGCTATCGCCACCTACCGCCTCTATCTCGACGATTGCTTCGACCGACTTGCCACCAAGCCGGCTTACCTTGATCGACTGGTCCTGCTCGGAAAGGTCTTCGGCGCCGATCGCTTCCTACCGTTCTGCGCCGGCTTCCTGATGGATGCCAACGTGGTCGTCACTGCCCGCCACTGCGCCGTGGATCCCGAGGCGTCGTCCCTCTTCGTCAAGGACTACGGCAAAGAGGAGCGCGAAGAACAGATTCGCATCCGCAAGCCGGTGCCGGGAACGCGAGCCATGCTGGTAACCGACCCGACAGTGCTCTACCGGCTCGACCTCGCAAGCGAAGAACCGTCCAACTACAACCCCAACGTCCCGGAGAGGGACACGATCGCATTCAAGCTCAGGGGATTCGAGGACCCGGTCACGCGATATCCACTTATCTCGCGTCCCGAGCAGTGGATGAACCTCGAGCTAATCGGAGTGCACGACACGCTTATCGATCTGTCGTCCGTCGATGACTGGAGCGATCTGTCCATCCTCGTGGATACGTCCGAGCTGTGCACGGCGTTCTACGTCTCACCTCCATGCCTGTTCCACTCGTGCCAAAGCCGTGGTGGTCTCAGCGGGACGCCCATCTTTGCCAAAACCCCGGAAGGCTTTGCCTTCGTCGGCGTGCACACCGGGGCACTAGGGGTCGACCGCGCGGCATGTGACTTCAAGCGCAAGTACTCGTTCCCGAACTACGGTCTCGACCTATCCGAAATCCTGCTCCAGGAGGGCACGCCATGATCAGCCGGCTCGTCTCGGTACTCGTCCTCTTCCTCCTCACGACAATTCCCATGAATGCACAGGAGCTTCGGCGTTCGCTCGAGGGCCTGCCAGAGGTCTACGATCCGCAGCAGATCGACACCGCGAGCGCGGGAGTCCAGGTGCTGCGAGACTTGTACGAGGGCCTGACGACCTACGGCGAGGACGGATCCATCGTGCCCGGCGTTGCAGAGTCCTGGGACGTCTCCGACGACGGGATGACCTACACTTTCCACCTTCGCGACGCTCGATGGTCGAATGGGGACATGATCGAGGCGGGTGACTTCTCGCGCGCTTTCGAGAGACTGCTCGATCCGGCAACCTCCTCCCCGAACGCCTACTTGCTGTCGGACATCGTGGGAGCGCGGGAACGGCTGGACGGACAGGGCGGATACCTCTCCGGTGTCGAGGTGATCGACGGCAGGACGTTTACCCTACGCCTGGTTGCCGCGGAGCCACTGCTTCTCACCTATCTTGCTCAACCGGCGGCGGCACCGCTTCACAGCAGGATGGTCGATAGCGCCGATTGGTCAAACCCGATCGTCAGTGGACCATTTCAGCCGGAGGGCTTCTTTGACCCCACCGTAGTGCGGCTCGTGAAGAACGAGCACTACCACCAGGCGGCCTCCATACTCACGCGGGGCGTCGTGTACACGACCGCAGACGCCAACGAGGCCGCTCGCAGGATGTTGGTGGAGTTGGACCTGGGCGAGTTCTCCAAGCTTCCTGACGAGCAACCAGATCCGCAGTACGCCGAGGTTCTCGTATCGCAAGGTACGGCGGTCTATGCCGCAATCGTCAATACCGATCGGATCGGCGATCTCGACGTTCGCCGGGCCCTCTCCGCGGTTCTGGATCGCCATCGCCTGGCCCTATCGTTGGGAGACCCATGGCTCCCCACCATGAAACTGGGGACTGGGCCGGTCGAGAAGCCGTCGAACCCCAATTCGCCGGAGTGCTGCCGGCTGAACCCGAAGGTGTGCGACGCTGAGCCGGACTGCGGGAAGGACACGGAGTTCCCCACTGAGATAGAGCAGATGATCATCGGGCACAGCCTCGATATCCTGTCTTCGAGCGCGAACCGTCCGGTTCAACTCGCAGAGGCAATGGAGAAGGTTCTCGAAGCGAAGAACGTGGACGTGTCTTTGTCGCAGACCGACGATCTCAACGAAGCGCTGAAGGGGAAGGGCTACGACCTCGTCATAGCCAATGTGCGGGCGGACCTCAGTGACCCGGCAGCGCAATTGCGCTGGCTCGAAGGCAGCGCGTCCGGGTTCATAGGTGAGCCGCGGTTCGGCGATATGGTCCAGCGAGCGCTCGCGGCCCCCGCCTATGAACGAGCAGAGATCCTCGCCAGTGCCGAGAAGTTTCTTCTCGACGACAAGCTCGTGATCCCGTTGGTTGCAGTCCCACAGGTCAGCGTCGTCAGCAAAGCTTTAGGCGGATGGCAGCCGAATGCGGCGGGCGTTCACCTGAGCAGGTACATGCAGGTTGTCTACTGAACTGCGGCGCTCAGCTCTCTGAGTGAGGTGAGGGCGCCGCCCAGCGGGGCGGCGCCCAACAATCACGCAGCCCCCCGGCGGGCGAAACCGCCATCCAGGTCGTCGCTGCCGTTGCCGAGCTCAAGGTCGAATCCGCCGGCCACGAGGGCCGGCCGGCCGGGCCTCTTCGCCATGTGAGGTGCAGCAGCCAATACCGCCTCGCGGCAATAGCTTGAACTCGTGGGGTGAAGCGCAATCATCCCGATCATTTGAGAGACGTGCTCGCCCGCAATGTTCGGCTGTTGCGGGCCCACCGTGGATTCAGCCAGGAGGCCCTGGCGTTCGAATCCGGGATCAACCGCACCTACGTGAGCGACGTTGAACGCGGCATACGCAACATCTCGTTGGACAACGTCTCGCGGCTGGCACAGGCACTACGCGTGCCCCGCCTGGTTCCTGCTCAAGAGCATAAAGGAAAGCCAGCTAACGGCCCTTGATGCCGTTATCGACGCCGCCGCCTAGATAGGGTCTGTCGCGACATCGTCATGGGCCCTGGCACGCATTGACGAATGGCGGTCAGCAGAACGCCGGGCGTCGATCAGCCGGCATTCACTGCCATGACTTGCTGCAGAGTCATGTAGACGACGTACCCTCGATCCACTCCGCCAGCACGGAGGTAGGCGTTCAATTGCGCGGCGTGCTTGGCTCGATCGCCTGGGCCAGGCGCCCTGTCGCTCTTCCAGTCGAACACCGTGACGATCTCGCCGTCGCGCACGGCTAAGGCGTCGGCCTTGCCGGCCAACAGCTTTCCATCGTGGGAGGCCCAGACAGGGACTTCCGGGACGAGATGGTCGCGCCACTCCTGCACGGCCGGAAGGCGGATCGTTGCGAGGGCTAGCTGTGCCACTTCTGCGGGATCGGGAGCTGCGTCGGCGTCCGGGTCGTTCGCCCTGAGCTGATCGATCAATCGTGACGCGCGGTCGATGAGCGAGTGCTCGTCCTCCTCCGCCTCACCTGTGATCAGCTCCTCCATCAGCTTGTGAAGGACCATTCCGCGGAAACGGCCCGCTCCGATGACGTCGCCGAATTCGGTTGGACCACCGTCGGCTACTGGCAGATCGTAGGAACGCGCTCGATCTGCGTCCATAGCGCTAGGCGCTTCCCAGACAAGCTGCGGAGACGCTTCCATCACCCTTTCCTGCTGATCGTCGAACACTGCCCGATCCTGCAAATTGATCGTGCCCTCCGTTGCGACTGGAATGGCAGCAGGCAGGCGGTCGATGGGGAAGATAGGCAGACTGGACTGCTTGAGGTGGACGAGCCGTGACCATGTGTTCGATTTGGCCTGGGGCAGGCTCGGGATCACCAGGAGATCCCTCGCACGCGTGGCGGCGACGTAGAGCATGCGCTCACGCTCCAGCCGCAGCAGACGTGCCTGCTCGGCCTGCGCCACACCGAGTTCTGGCGAAGCAACCTCGCCAACGATCCAGTGCAACGTATCGTCGGATCGTCGATGGACGAACTGGGTCTCCTCGTGAAGCTTCGTTGTCGAGTTGATCAGCACGACCACCGGCCACTCCAGCCCCTTGGCGCTGTGCATGGTGACGATCTCGACCGCATCGCCATCCGGATCCACGCGCCCCTCCGGGCGCTGTGCCCGCGTCGACCATTCCCTATCGAGCCTTTGCACGGCCGATCGGAGGCCGGAAACGTCGTCCCGCCGCAACAATTCCACCATGGTACCGAGATTGGCAATTGCGCGCTGGCTGCTTGAGGGGTGACGCACGGCCAGGATCGCAGCAAGGTTGAGCGCTTCGATGGCCTCAGAGAGCAACACGCTCGGCGTCGTGAGATTTCGTCGGCGGTGAAGGCTTTGCAGTGTCGTCAGGACGGTTTGCAGCTCCACGTCGCTGATGAGCTCGACTGGGGTGAGCAGGCCGAAGCGGCGCCCGTCGCTGCCGCTGGCCAGAAGGCTGTGCTCGATGTCGAGTATCTGCTGGTCGGTCAGT
>VFQQ010004694.1_pt1 | contig 11835 bp, 9 predicted proteins | sample 3512341 | NCBI WGS metagenome assembly VFQQ01 (sample SAMN10412373, study PRJNA504923) | tailings metagenome | isolation source: Relicate 2 Philex TSF1 revegetated site | place: Philippines: Tuba, Benguet | collected 2017-08-29 | reverse complement strand
CTCCCTACAACACGATGTACAACCCGGCCGATATGCCAGATCCGGTGCGCGCCGCATCGCCGGAAGCGGAGGCCGCGCAGCACCCCGTTCTCGCGCATTACGTCGGGGCGTCGCAGCAGAGCAAATTCTTCCAGGACGGCACCGGCCGGTCCTGCGACATGTCGGTCGCCGAGATCAAGCAGATGCGCGCGACCTATTTCGGACTGATGTCGGAAATCGACGCGCATCTGGGTCGCGTATTCAAGTTCCTGCGCGACTCCGGCCAGTGGGACGACACGCTGATCGTCTTCACCTGCGATCACGGCGAGCAGCTGGGCGACCATCACTTGCTCGGCAAAGTCGGCTACACGGACGAATCGTTCCGCATTCCGATGATCGTGCGCGATCCCGGCCGCGACGCCGACGGCGCGCGCGGCACGATCATCGATCGCTTCACCGAAACGATCGACTGCATGCCGACGATTCTCGATTGGCTCGGCCTGCCGATCCCGCGCCAATGCGACGGCCGCTCGCTGCTCGGCTTCTGCCGCGGCGAAGCGCCCGCCGATTGGCGCGCCGAAGTGCATTTCGAGTTCGACTATCGCGACATCCACTACTCGAAACCGGAAACCGCCCTCGGCCTGCCGATGGACCTGTGCACGCTGTCGGCGATCCGCGACGAGAAGTTCAAATACGTCCACTTCCCGGCGCTGCCGCCGCTGTTCTTCGATCTGGAGAAGGACCCCGGACAATTCCGCAACGTCGCCCAGGACCCCGACTACGCGCCGCTCGTGCTGCGCTATGCGCAGAAAATGCTCGATTGGCGCCTCGCCCATGCCGACCGAACACTGACGCATTACCGCGCCACGCCCCAAGGCCTCGAACGCCGCACGACATTCCAGCCCGAAACCCGAACGGAGCCTCGCCATGCCGCAGATTGATCGCCGCACGATACTCGCAGCCGCCGTCGCCGCACCCGCCGTTCTCGCTTCTGGCCGGGTGTTCGCCCAGACCGATCCGCGCCCTGTCGTGCGCGTCGCCGTGCAGAAGATCGTCAACGCGGGCGCGCTCGACGTGATCCGCGAGCAGAGCAATGTCGGCGAACGCGTCTTCGCGTCGATCTTCGAAGGGCTGATCGGCCGCAACCACCAAGGCCAGGGCGAGATGATCCCGTCGCTTGCGACCGAGTGGCGCCGGATCGACGACCGTACGGTCGAGCTCAACTTGCGCCGCGGCGTCAAGTTCCACAACGGCGACGAGCTGACCGCCGAAGACGTGGTTTTCAGCTTCGGGCCCGAGCGGATGTTCGGCGTGCCCGCGCAAGGCGGTCAAACGCTCTTTACCCAAACCGCGGCCGCCGCCGGTGGCGGCTTGCCGCCCGAGGTGCCGGCTGTCGCCAAGCGTATGTGGCCCGCGCTGGAGAAGGTGGAGGCCGTCGATCGCTACACGGTCCGATTCGTCAACCGCACGCCGGATGTGACTCTCGAAGGCCGCATCCAGCGCTACGGCTCGGAGATCATATCGAAGCGCGCCTTCCTCGCGGCCGAGAACTGGCTTGCTTTCGTGCAGAAACCCGTCGGTACCGGGCCCTATCGCGTGAAGGAATTCCGCGCCGACAACGTTCTCGTCCTCGAAGCGCACGACGAATATTGGGGCGGCCGGCCGCCCGCGCGCGAAGTGCGGTTCCACGAATTGCCGGAGATCAACGCGCGCGTGAACGGCTTGCTGACCGGCGAGTTCGATTTCGCCTGCGACTTGCCGCCCGACCAGATCCCCGGCGTGGAGCGCAATGCGCGCTATCACGTGGTCGGCGGCCTGATCGGCAACCACCGCATCGTCGTGTTCGACAAGAACCATCCCCAGCTCGCCGACGCGCGCATCCGCCAAGCGATGACCCATGCCATCGACCGGCAAGCGATCGTCGACAGCCTGTGGGCCGGCCGCACGAAGGTGCCGAACGGCCTGCAATGGGAATACTACGCCGACATGTTCCACGCCGATTGGACCGTTCCGGCCTACGATCCCGCGCGCGCGCGCGAACTGATCCGCGCCGCCGGCTATCGCGGCGAGCCGATCCCGTTCCGCCAACTCAACAACTACTACACCAACCAGAACGCGACCGCGCAGGCCGTCGTCGCGATGTGGGCCGCCGTCGGGCTCAACGTGCAGATCCAGATGCGCGAAAACTGGCAGCAGATCTTCGACCGCTCGACCCAGCGCGGCCTGCGCGACTGGTCGAACTCGGCGCCATTCGCCGATCCGGTCAGCTCGATCGTCAACCAGCATGGACCGGCGGGTCAGCAGCAGCAGGTCGGCGAATGGACCAATGCCGAGTTCAACACGCTGTCCGGCGAACTCGAGACTTCGACCGACCGCACACGGCGCAAGGGCGTTTTCCGGCGGATGCTGGAAATCGCCGAGCGCGAAGACCCCGCCTACACCGTGTTGCACCAGAACGCGACCTTCACTGGCAAACGCAAGGACGTCCAATGGAAGCCGGCACCCTCGTTCGTGATGGATCTGCGCGCGCCGAACTACACGCCCGCGCGGAGCTAACACGCGAAACGACCGCGACGCCTGCCCCGCGCCTGTCGATCCGCGACTTGCGGGTCGGCTTCGCGGGTGCCGGCGGCGCGCTCGACGTCCTCCACGGCGTCGATCTCGACATCCCGCGCGGCGGCACGCTCGGGATCGTCGGCGAGAGCGGCTGCGGCAAAAGCGTGACGATGCTCGCGGTCATGGGATTGCTGGGTAAGCGCGGCCGCGCGCGCGGCTCGGTCGTCCTCGACGGCACCGAGATTCTGGGCCTCGCGGAACCGGACATGGAACGCGTGCGCGGCAAGCGCATCGCGATGATTTTCCAGGACCCGATGAGCTCGCTCAATCCCGTGCATCGTATCGGCACGCAGATCGGCGAAGCGCTGACGTTGCATCGCGGCTTGGAGGGCGCGGCGGCGCGCATGGAGGCCCAGCGCCTGCTCGACCGCGTGGGCATCGCCTCCGCGCGCCAGCGCCTCGACGAGTATCCCCACCAGCTGTCGGGCGGGATGAACCAGCGCGTCATGATCGCGATGGCGCTGGCGGGCGAACCCGACGTTTTGATCGCCGATGAGCCAACCACGGCACTCGACGTCACTATCCAGGCCCAAATCTTGGACCTGCTGCGCCGCATCCAGCGCGAGGAAGGCATGTCGATCGCGCTGATCACGCACGATCTGGGCGTCGTCGCCGAAATGGCGCAGCAAGTCGCGGTCATGTATTGCGGCCGGGTGGTCGAGCGCGCGGCGGTCGCCGATTTGTTCGACAACCCCGCCCACCCTTATACGCGCGGCCTTCTCGCGTCGTTGCCGCGCTTCGACCGCACGCGCGAAGCGCTGCATCCCATTCCCGGCACGGTGCCCGACGCGGCACGGCTGCCCGAAGGCTGCGCCTTCGCGCCGCGCTGCGAATACGCGCAACCGGCTTGCACCAAGCAACGCCCGGCCTTGCGCGAAATCGCGCGCGGCCATCTCGCCGCTTGCCGCCGCGACGTCACGGACTTCGCCGCATGAGCGCGCTACTGGTCGCCGAAGACCTCGCCAAGCGCTATCGCGTGCGCCGGCCCGGCGCGCCGTTCGGCGCAAGGGCGGTTTTGAAAGCCGTCGACGGCATTTCCTTGCGCGTCGAGCGCGGCCGCACGCTGGGTATCGTCGGCGAAAGCGGCAGCGGCAAGTCGACTTTGGGCCGCCTGCTGCTCGGTATGGAAGCGCCGAGCGCCGGTACCGTGACTTTCGACGGCGTCCCCGTCAGCGCGCAGGAGAATGCGGGCTGGCGCGCGAACCGCAAGCGCATGCAGATGATTTTCCAGGACGCGCTTGGCGCACTCGACCGGCGCTTGCGGATCGGCGACCAGATCGCCGAGCCGCTCGAAATCCATGGCTTGGGCGACGCCGCTGCGCGGCGGCGCAAAGTCGCGGCCGCGCTCGACGCGGTGGGGCTTGGCGAACGCCTCGCCGCCAGCTATCCGCACGAATTGTCCGGCGGCCAGCGCCAGCGCGCGGTGATCGCCCGGGCACTCGTGCTCGAACCCGATCTGATCGTCTGCGACGAGCCGATCTCGGCGCTCGACGTGTCGATCCAGGCGCAGGTCGTCAATCTTCTGTCCGCGTTGCAGCGGCGCACCGGCGTGGCCTATGTCTTCATCAGCCACGATCTCAAAGTCGTCCACCATATCGCGGACGAGATCGCGGTCATGTATCTGGGCCGCGTCGTCGAATACGGCGCCACCGCGCGACTGTTCGCGGGCCCGGCCCATCCCTACACGAAGGCGCTGATCGCCGCCGTGCCGCGCATAGCACCCGGCGGGCGCGACGACCGCGTGCTGCTGGCCGGCGATCCGCCAAGCCCCTTCGCGGTGCCCGCCGGGTGCCATTTCCACACGCGCTGCCCGATCGCCCGCGATATCTGCCGCGCGGTCGACCCCGGTCTGGCGCCGCTGGCCGATGGCCACCGCGTCGCGTGCCATTTCCCCAACGCCGCCCAAGCGGGCGGAAAGGCCGCCTGAATGCTGCGTTTCTTCGCCAGCAAATTGCTGCGCGCGCTGGCGTCCGTGCTGGCGGTCGTGACCTTCGCGTTCGTCATTCTGCGCCTGTCCGGCGATCCCGCTTTGACGATGCTGGGGCCCGAAGCGCCGCCCGACGCGATCGCCGCCTTCCGCGCCGCTTGGGGTCTCGACGAGCCGCTGTGGCGCCAATATCTCGACTACATCGCCGCGGTTTTGCGCGGCGATTTGGGCGTGTCGATGCGCGACCGCAAGCCCGCGCTCGATCTTGTGTTCGCCCGGCTGCCCGACACGCTGGCGCTGATGCTGCCCGCCCTCGCGCTGAAAGTCGCCATCGGTATTCCCGCGGGCATCTACGCGGCACTGCATCGCGACACCTGGATCGACCGGGCGACGATGGCCTTCTCGGTCGCCGGTTATTCGGTGCCCAATTTCGTCCTCGGACTGATGCTGGTGCTGCTGTTCGCGGTCAATCTGCGCTGGCTGCCATCGAGCGGTTCGGAATCCTGGCGCCACTTGATCCTGCCGGTGATCGTGCTCGGCACGGCGGGGGCCGGAATTCTGGCGCGTTTCACGCGCTCGACGATGCTCGAAGTGCTCGGCCAGCCTTACGTGCGGACCGCGATCGCCAAAGGCGTGCCGTGGTATCGCGTCGTCAATCGCCATGCGCTGCCCAACGCCGCGATCCCCACCGTCACGGTCGTGGGCTTCATGGTCGGCAGCCTGATCGCGGGCGCCGTGGTCACCGAAAGCGTGTTCGCCTGGCCCGGAATCGGCCGGCAATTGGTCGTCGCCGTGTCGCAACGCGACGCGGCCGTCGTTCAAGTGATCCTTCTTCTTGTCGCGGCGTCGATGGTCGCGAGCAATCTCGCGGTCGACATGCTCTACGGCTGGCTCGACCCGCGCGTGCGCACGACGCAATCCAAGGAAGCCTAGAATGACCGACGCGGCCCTGGCTCAAACCGGAACGTGGCGGCGCTGGCGCCGGGCGGCGGCCGGCTGTCCGCCGCTCGTGACGTTCTGCATCGTCTGGCTTGTCGCGACGGTGTTGATCGCGTTCACGGTCGAACTGATCGCGCCCTATCACTACGCGCAGATCGATCTGCGCGCGCGACTCCAGCCGCCGGTCCTTCTCGGCGGGGAATGGCGCCATGCGCTGGGAACCGACGAACTCGGCCGGGACGTGCTCAGCCGCCTGTTCTACTCGATCCGCATGAGCCTGCTCGTCGCGTTGCTCGGTACAGCGATCGGTGCCGCGATCGGCACGGTGCTCGGTTTCGTCGCCGCGCATTTCCGCGGCTGGGTCGACGACGCCGTGATGATCGCGGTCGACTTCCAGGCGTCGATGCCCTTCATGATCATCGCGTTGTCGGTGCTCGCCTTCTTCGGCAACTCGCTGCCGCTGTTTATCGCGTTGATGGGGTTGTTCGGCTGGGAACGCTATACGCGCCTCGTGCGCGGCATGACTTTGTCGGCCAAGGAGCACGGCTACGCCGTCGCGATCCGCCAGCTTGGCGCGACACCCTGGCGCGTCTACGGCCGGCATGTTCTGCCGAACATCGCCAGCGTGCTGATCGTCAATGTCACGCTTAATTTCCCCGAACACATCATTCTGGAGACGGGCTTGTCGTTCCTCGGGCTTGGCGTGCAGCCGCCATTGACGAGCCTCGGCAACATGGTCGGGCACGGCCGTGAATATCTGCAAAGCGCGTGGTGGATCGCGGTGTTCCCCGGCCTCGCGATCGTTTTGACCACGCTTTCGATGAGCATCGTCGGCGACTGGGCCCGCGACCGGCTCGATCCGACCTTGCGTTAACCCCGCGCTCAGGAGAATCCCGATGAAGATCGAAACCACCCGCCGTCGCCTGATCGGCGCCACCTTGGCGGCACCGTTCGTTTCGCTGGCGGCACCCGCCCTCGCCCAGGCCGATCGCCGCCCGGTCATGAATATCGCGGTACCGGAATTGCCGCCCACGCTGGAACCCGCCAACGAATTGAGCAATGTCGGCACGCGCGTGACCTATTCGATCTTCGACACGCTGATCCGTCGCGACTTCCGCGGCTCGCCCGACGGCGGCGGCAGCGCGCTCAACCCGCATCTCGCGGAATCCTGGGAACGCCGCAGCCCGCGCGAGTTGATCGTGCGTCTGCGCCGCGACGTGAAGTTCCACAACGGCGACGCGCTGACCGCCGAGGACGTGACCTTCACCTTCGCCGAAGGCCGTCTGTGGGGCGACAAGCCCTCGATCGCGGAGGGCCCCGCCTATTTCGGCGTTCTCGAATCGGTGACAGCGCTCGACTCGCATACCGTCCGTTTCGTCACCCGCACCGCCGACGTGCTGCTCGAACAGCGTTTGTCGTCCTGGGCGTCGTGGATCGTCAACAAACGCGCCTATAGCGCGCTCGGCATGGACGGTTTCGGTCAGGCGCCGGTCGGCACGGGTCCGTTCCGCGTCCGGCGCATGGTGCGCGATCAGATCTTCGAGTTGGAGGCCTTCGACGAATACTTCATGGGCCGTCCGACGGCGCGGCAAGTCAATTTCCGCGCCGTGCCGCAGCTCGCCTCGCGCCTCGCCGGGTTGGCTGCCGGCGAGTTCGATCTGATCACCAACGTGCCGCCCGACCAGATCTCGGTCATCAATCGCGGCCGCGACATCGAAGCGCGCTCGGTCGTGCTCGCCAACAGCCATGTGCTGACCTTCGGCGATCGCGCGCCGGTGACGTCGGATAAGCGTATCCGCCAAGCGCTCTCTTACGCGATCGACCGCAAAGCGCTGGTCGACGGGCTGTGGCTCGGCCAAGCGGTCGTGCCGCCGAGCCATAATTACCCGGAGTTCGGCGAGATGTTCCTGCAAGGCCGCGAACTCAAATTCGATCCCGCCCGCGCGCGGCAATTGCTGCGCGAAGCGGGGTATCGCGGCGAGCCGATCGTCTATCGGGCGGCGCCGAATTATTACACGCGCTCGCTCGACGCGGGCCAAGTGCTGATCGAAATGTGGAAATCCGTCGGCATCAACGCGAGCCTGCAGGTGGTCGAGAACTTCACGCAAATGCGCGGGCCGGGCATGCAGATCGGCCAATGGTCGAACTCGACGCGCCTGCCCGATCCGCTGGGCGCACTGTGGGTGTCGTGGGGCCCGGCGGGTATCCAGCAGCGCATCAAGCAATGGAACTCGGCCGACGAATTCAACGCCGCCGGCGCCGCGCTGGAAAGCGAGGTCGATCTCGCCAAGCGCCGGGCGCTGTTCGCCCGCATGCTCGACATCTGGGAGGACGAAGCGCCGGGCACGATCCTCTACCAGCCGCTCGAGACCTACGGCGTCAAGAAATCGGTCGCGTGGCGGCCCTACACGTTCTTCTTTATGGATCTGCGCCCCGACAACCTGAACTTCGGTGCCGCGTGAGCCGCAAGCGCGCGATCGTCTTCGTCTTCGACGGGCTGCGGCCGGATCGGATCGATCCGGTCCGCATGCCCCATCTCGCGCGATTCCGCGCGCAAGCCGTCTGGCATCGCGGTGCAAGAACGGTATTCCCCAGCGAAACGCGCGTCGCCGCCGCCTCGCTCGTCACCGGTGCCTCGCCGGGCGAGCACGGGTTGACGGGGAACGATTTCTTCGACGCCGCGATCCGTCCCGACCGCCCGATCGCGACCGCCGACGCCGGCGATCTCGCGGCCGTCGCCGCTATGCGCGGCCGGCTGCTCGGACGGCGCACCCTGGCCGAACGCGTGTGCGCCGCCGGCCTTAAATACGCGGCCGTGTCGACCGCGTCGGCTGGAACCAGCCGGATCGTCGCCGAGGGCGCGGCCGGTCCGGATGCGTTCGTCTGGTCGAAGCACCCCGGAATCGCCACCGCCGGTGCGGCCGAACTGGTTTCCGCACGTTTCGGCGGCGTGCCGGCGCCTGCGGTGCCGCGCGCCGAAGAAGTACGCCATGCCGGACGGGTTTTTGTCGAATCGGCACTCGCCGATTTCGGCGCGGATGTCGCGCTGTTTTGGAGCGGCGAACCGGACTCCGCCTATCACTATCGCGGCATCGGTTCGCCCGAAGCCGCCGGCGCAGAGAACGCGGCCGACGCCGCTTTCGGCGGCGTGCTCGACTGGCTCGACCGCACGGGCGAAGCCGATCGCACGGCGGTGTTCGCGCTTTCCGACCACGGGCACATCACCGGGCGGCGCAAGCTCGATACGGCGGCGCTGTTCGGCGAAGGCGGCGTGCGCGTGGCGAACGGCGCGCCCGGCACGGGCGAGATCGTGCTCGTCCCAGGGTCCGGCGCCTTCGTCTACCGCACGCAGCCCGATGCCAGCGCCGATGCCGCACTCGCAGACTGGCTGATCGATCAACCCTGGTGCGGCGCCGTGTTCGCGGGCGGCCGCGACGGATCGGCGACTTGGCGGGATCTCGGGATCGACGGTCGCGCGCAGCCGTCCCTCGCCTTCACGATGCGCGCCGATATGCTGCCCGATGCGCATGGCGTCGTCGGCGGCTGCGATTTCGACGCCGATCTTCCGGAAGGCTGCGGCATGCATGGCGGGCTGCATCCGCTCGAGCTTGCCAATACATTCGTCGCGCGCATTCCAGGCCAATCCGCCGGCATCGTCGACGACACGCCGATCTCGCTGCGCGACGTCGCCCCGGCCATTTGCGATTGGCTCGGCATCGCCGCCGGCGACATGGCCGGACGGGTATTGCGCCGTGAACGTCGGAACGGGCCGGAGCCGCAACGCGCGACGCTTTATCCTTGGCGCGCAAGCGCGGGGCAAGTGCTCGGCGCAACGCGCGTTGGCGAAATCGTTATCCTCGACGGACTTCGGGAATTGCGCTGACGACGCGGCCCCCGGCACAACCATCGTTCAACGAAAAAGGCCCGGTGGGAAACCGGGGCCTTTTGTTCGTCGGGCCGATGGTGGGCGAAGCCGGGCGCGGATTTACGGCTCCGTCTTAACGTCGTGGCCTGCCTCGGTATCGAACCAGAACGGATTGCTCCAAGCCCGACGGCCGGCGGCATCGATGACGACCACGCGCGCATAACCGCCGCGCCGCACGCGCTCGATCGGCAGGCGCACGCGCGTCATTCCCGCGCCGAGTTCGTTGACCGCCTTCGACCCACGGCCGAGCGCCATCACCGCAGCGGCCGGGCTGCAGGCGATTTCCAGCACCTCGTCGTCGAAGGCGATCGAGTGGATCTCGGGCCCTTGCGACGAATAATAGTCGCCCGCGCGCAGCGCGCGCACCAGCGCGTCGGGGTCGAGCGCGTCGGCCTTGACCATCACCCAGCCGCCGAACGCGTCGTCGAAATGGAAATGCGCGTCGTCGGTCGCGCAGGCCGAGAGACGCCGTCCGCGCGCGAGCAATTCGTCGAGCACCGCCCAGCCGTCGCCGCGATCGTTCTTAACCGCACTCGTGTGGTTGTAGATTTCGATCGAATGCGCCGCCCGGATGGAGTCCGCCTCGTCGGCCGTCAAACCGTACCAAGCGGGATGCACGACGCTGACGAAAGCGCCGGCATCGGCACAGCGCGCCGCGATCTCCGGCGCGGTCTCGCCGTCGCGCGTCGGCGCGAAGTCGAGCGGCAGTCCGACCGCGAGAATATGCCAAAGCTCGCCCAGCCGCGTCGCCGGCACATGCATCTCGGCGCCGTGGATCGTGGTGAAGCTTTCGCTGCGATAGGCGCGCGTATCGGTGACGGGAAAGCGATACGCCGGCAGGAAATGGTCCGTCAGCGCCAGAAAATCGTAGCCCGCGTCGCGATAGATCGCGCACACGCGCTCGGGCGGGTATCGGCCGTCGGAGTCGGTCGAATGGGAATGCAGATTGCCTTTGAAAAACCGTCCGGGCCGATCGAAAGCCGCGATCATTCGCATGGCGCAGGCGCTCCTTCGCGATGAATTCTTGAATTGATGATTTCTATCGTACTATATTTCTACATATAAGATTTTTATGAACGGAGCATGACAAAAATGGCTTGGGACGCCGAACTCCTCGACATCTTCGACGGCCGGGCGAAACGCCGCTACGGCTTGGCGGCGGTGAACCAGTTGCAGCACGCGCTGCAATCGGCCGCGATCGCCGAGCGACAGGGCGAGACGCCGCAAATGGTGACGGCGGCGCTGCTCCACGATATCGGTCATATGATTCACGAATTCGGCGAGGATTCGGCCGCGCAGGGGATCGACGACCGGCACGAGGAACACGGCGCGGACTGGCTCGAGGCGCGCTTCGGCGCGGCGGTCGCCGGCCCCGTCCGCCTTCACGTCGCCGCCAAGCGTTACCTCGTCGCCACCGATCCCGGATATTTCGCGCGCCTGTCGCCGGACTCGATCCGCACGCTGGCGCTGCAAGGCGGTGCGATGGACGAAGCCGCGCAAGCGCAGTTCCGCGCGTCGCCGCATTGCGAGGCCGCACTGCGGCTGCGCCGGATCGACGAAGCCGCGAAGGACCCGCATGCGCGGACCGAAAGCTTCGAATACTATCTGCGCAACTTCGTCGATCGGGCGGCGCTCTAACCGGCACCGGGACCGGGGATCGTCTCCAAAAAAGCGCGCACCGCCGGAATGTCGAGCGACTCCTTGAGCGCCACGGCGTAGATCCCGGTCGAACCCGAGACCCCCACGAACGGCACGCCGGCGAGGCGCACGTCGTGGCGGGCCTCGTCTTCGAACAGCGCACCGATACCGAGCCCCGCCGCCACGGCCTCGCACATCGCTTCGCGGCTGCCGAGGACGAAGCTCTGCTTAAGCGGCACGCCTTGCGCGGCGAACGCGTCCTCCAGCGCTTTGCGGGTCTGCGATCCCTCCTCGCGCATGACGAATTCGCGCCCCGCGAGATCCGTCGCGCGGACGGAAGCGCGCCCGGCCAGCGGATCGTCGCGGCGCACGCAGATCGCGAGCCGCGGCGCGGCCATCAGCATGCAATAGAATTCAGGCTGCGGTTCCTTCAGCGTCATGATGCCGATGTCGATCCGGCAGCGCGCGACGTCGTCGAGCAGCGTCGTCGTATTGCCGATCTGCGTGGTGACGCGGATCTGCGGATGGCGCGCGCGGAACGCGGCCAGCTGGCGCATCGCGGCGACCGGCGCCGACAGCCCGACGGTCAACCGGCCCGATCTGACGTCGCGCAGGTCGCGCGTCGAAGCGTCGAATTCGTCGACGCGGCTCAGCACCAGACGCGCCCGGACGAACAGATCCAGTCCCGGCTCGGTCAACGCGAGTTGCGGCTTGCGATGCAGCAGCAACACGCCGCACGCCTCCTCCAAAGCGGCGAGATGCACCGAAACGCTGGGCTGGGTCACGCCAAGGCGCTGTGCCCCGGCCGAAA
>VFQQ010004692.1_pt1 | contig 11839 bp, 11 predicted proteins | sample 3512341 | NCBI WGS metagenome assembly VFQQ01 (sample SAMN10412373, study PRJNA504923) | tailings metagenome | isolation source: Relicate 2 Philex TSF1 revegetated site | place: Philippines: Tuba, Benguet | collected 2017-08-29 | reverse complement strand
TCGAACAGGGTTTCGGGTGGCAGCGGCGTCTGGGCGCTGGCCAGGCTGGCCGCGAGGGCGAGGCCCGCTGCGATGGCATGGGTTTTCAGCATGGAGTGACGTTCATTCGCTGCGAATGTCGATCAGCTCCAGCCGCTCATCGACGGCCTGGTGCGCGGCGTTCGGTGCGTTGCCGCGCGCGCTGGCTTCGAAGCGGATGACACGGCCGAGATCGGGCGCATACCAGGCGTTGGCCAGGTAGGGGCTGGAGTTGTAGAAGCCGCCGCTGCCCCGGTGCGTGTGGCCGCGGAACTGCACACGCACGGTGGGAAAGGTGCGCTGCCCGATGGTGACGGGCGCGTCAGCGAACACGGTGGCCGTCAGGTTCATCGAGACGGTGCGCGAATCCACGTTCTTGTTGTAGTTCAGGGTCCAGGTCTGGCCGGGCTCGGGCGGCTTGCTGATCCAGCCTTCGGGGGGAGCCGCCAGGTCGAACTCGCCGCCCCGGAACTGTTTGATCGACACCAGGCTGCCGCCCTTGCGCTCGATGCGTTCGCCCTGGTTGAACACCAGCGTGTCGCCGTCCACCTTGTCCAGGCGCAGCACCACGGGCTGGCTCAAACCGGTCATGCGGTCGGTCAGCCGGTACTCGAACACCCGGTCGCCCGTCGGGCTTGCTTTCGCCACGGCCGGGGGGGCTTGGCGCGCGGCCAGCGCCGCCTGCGCGCGTTCGGGCACCTCCGCGATCCAGCTGGCAGGCAGCGCGAAGTTGAGGTTCTGCGAGTCGCGCATGACGTAGGTGGTGATACCGATGAGTCGTCCCTGCGCGTCAAACAGGCCACCGCCGCTGGAGCCGCCCGAGATCGGCACCGTGATCTGGATCGCTTCGAGCTGGCCCTGCGCATTGCGCCGCAGGCCGGACAGCAGGCCGTCGCTCAGCGTGGTTTCGAGGCCGCGCGGGGCGCCGATGGCGTAGACACGCGCGCCAACCTTCAGCGCGTCCGACCCCGCAACGGCCACCGGTGGCGCATGGAAGTTGGCGACCTTGAGCTGGCACAGATCACGCTCGGGGTCGGCGTGTTCAAGCGTGGCGCCGTAGCTCACGTTCTCGCGGCCCACCGTGAGCCCCTTGGCCTGGCGCAGCACATGGCAGTTGGTGATGAGCCGGCCGGGGCCGATGACCACCGCGCTGCCTTGCCGCAGCGGGCGCTGATCGGCGTCGGTGGTGCGCACCACCCACACGCTGGGCGATACCTGTTCGAACAGGGTTTCGGGTGGCAGCGGGGCCTGGGCGCCAGCCAGGGTGGCGATCAGCAGCGGGCCCGCAGCGATCAGGGACTTGGTCCGCATGGGCCGCCTCATTCGCTGCGGATGTCGACGAGCTCGAGGCGCTCGTCAACGTGGAAGTTCGATGCGTTCGGGCTGCTGCCGCGCGCCTTCGCCTCGAAGCGCACGATGCGCCCGAGATCCGGCGAGTACCAGGCGGTGGCCAGGTAAGGAGCTGCGTTGTAGAAGCCGCTGTTGCCGCGGTGCGTGTAGCCGCGGAACTGCACGCGCACCGTCGGCAGCGTGCGCGTGCCGATCTTCACGGGCGTGTCTTCGGACGCCACCGCCGTGAGTTTCATGAGGATGTTGCGCGCATCCACCCGCCGCTCGTAGTCGAGGGTCCAGGTCTGGCCGGGCTCGGGCGGCTTGCTGATCCAGCCTTCAGGCGGCGCGGCCTGGTCGAAGTCGCCGCCCAGGGCCTGCGTGAACGAGACCAGCCCACCGCCCTTGCGCTCCACGCGTGTGCCCTGGTTGAACACCAGCTTGTCGCCGTCCACCTTGTCCAGGCGCAGCACCACCGGCTGGCTCAGGCCGGTCAGGCGGTCGGTCAGCCGGTACTCGAACACGCGGTCGCCCGTCGGGGCCGCCGCGGCTACCGCCGTGGCGGCCGGGGCGGCCTGGCGCGCGGCCAGTGCGGCCTGTGCGCGCTCGGGCACCTCGGCGATCCAGCTGGCCGGCAGCGCGAAGTTGAGGTTCTGCGAGTCGCGCACGCCGAAGGTGGTGATACCGATCAGGCGGCCTTGTGCGTCGAACAGGCCACCGCCGCTGGAGCCGCCCGAGATCGGCACCGTGATCTGGATCGCGTCGAGCTGGCCTTGCGCATTGCGCCGCAGGCCCGAAAGCAGCCCATCGCTCAACGTGGTCTCCAGGCCGCGCGGGGCGCCGATGGCGAACACCCGCGCGCCCACCTTCAAACCGTCGGCCGGTCCGATGGCCACCGCTGGGGCGTGGAAGTTGGCCACTTTGAGCTGGCACAGGTCGCGCTCGGGGTCGGGGTGTTCGAGTGTGGCGCCGTAGCTCACGTTCTCGCGCCCCACCGTCAACGATCTGGCTTGCCGCAGCACGTGGCAGTTGGTGATGAGCCGGCCGGGGCCGATGACCACCGCACTGCCCTGCAGCAGGGGGCGGCCGTTGCCGTCGAGCGTGCGCACCACCCAGACGCTGGGGGACATGCGTTCGAACAGATCTTCTGGCGGCAGGGGCGCCTGCGCGGCGGCCAGGCCGGCCAGCAGGGTCAGGCCCAGGGGCAGCAGGCGCTTGAAGGCCATGGGTGGTTCAGCGCGCGGCCGGCATCAGGCCGCTGAGGTCGTCCAGCGTCACAGGCCCGCTGGCGCGGTTGTTGGCGCTGGCGGGCGCTGCCGGGGCGGTTGGCGCCGCGGCCGGTGGGGTGCCGGTGGGACCGCTGGCCGTGGTCTCGCCCTGCAGGCGCGGGTTGCCGGCCACCGCGGGCTGGCCTTCGGTTTCGTGGTTGCGGTCGAACACCAGCGACTTGCCGAACACCAGCTGCAGCCAGCTGGGGTAGGTGTACGCGGTGCCGCGGTTGTGGTCGATGATCGCGCCGATGCCGCCGCCGATGATGATGTTGCCGAGCATGCCCCCGTTGACGCGGGAGATGGCGCGCGCGGTGGCGTCGGGGTTGTCAGGGTGGCGGCAGACGATTTCCAGGTCTTCGCTGGAGCGGCGCACCTGCACGGTGGTGCCCGATTTGAAGTTGGCGCTGCCGTGGTTGTTGGCCATGCGGCAATCGGCACCGCTGACGTTTTCACCCGTCTCGGTGCGGGTCTCGACCTTCATATCGTGCGTGGTGTCGTTGACGACGGAGGCACAACCGGTGGCCGCGATGCTGGCGGCCAGGATCAGGCATCTGGAATACATCGGCTCCCTCACTGCTCCCTTGCTGGAGACCCGAATGTAATGTCGCTGTTACACGTCGGCTGTGGGGGTTTTCACGGCCGGCGCGTGACTGTGGCGTTTACCCCATCGCCTGTTGCAACCAGCGCGCAAACGCCGCGCATTCCCAACGCTCCATGGCGCCGCTGCGCCAGCACAGGTGGTGCGCGTGCGGGCTGGGCACGCGGCGCGGGTACAGGGGCACCAGGGCGCCGCTGTCGAGCCAGGGCGCGGCCAGCTTGTAGCGCAGCAGGCCCACGCCCATGCCGGCGGCGGCGGCGTCGCACATCAGGCCGATGTCGTTGAACTGCGAGCCCTCGGTGGGCTCGGGCCAGTCCAGGTCGTGCGCGGCGAACCAGGTGCGCCAGGGCTCCAGCGGGCTGCGCAGCAGGGGCAGGCCTTCCAGGTCCTCGGGCGCCTCGAAGGGGCCGTGCTCGCGCGCGAAGGCCGGCGAGGCCATGGGCGAGACCTCGTCCTTGGCCAGCAGCAGGTGCTCCACGTCGGCGTAGCGGCCGGTGCCGAAGCGCACCATCAGGTCGGCGTCCTCGGCCACCACGTCGAGCAGCGGGATGCTGACCTGCAGCGTGAGGTCGATCTCGGGGTAGGCGTCGCTGAACTGCTTGAGGCGCGGCAGCAGGATGGAGCGCGCGAAGGTGGGCGTGACCGCCAGGCGCAGCTTGCGCCGCCCCGGCGCGGCCTTGTGGCTCGGGAAGCGCGCCAGCGCCGCCAGACCCTCGCGTACGTGCGCCAGGTACTCGATGCCTTCGGTGGTCAGCGAGAAATCAGCCCGGCCGAACAGCTTGGTGCCCAGCACCTCTTCGAGCTGGCGGATGCGGTGGCTCACCGCGCTGGGCGTGACGTTGAGCTCGTCGGCCGTCTGCGTGACGCTGCGCAGCCGCGCCAGCGCCTCGAAGGTGAGCAGGCACTGGATCGGGGGAATGCGGATCACGGCGCCTGCTCCCGCGTCACTTGAAGACGACTGTCTTGTGGCCGTTGAGCAGCACGCGGTGCTCGCCATGCCACTTCACCGCGCGGGCCAGCACCTGGCTCTCGGTGTCGCGGCCGAGAGCGGTCAGGTCTTCCACTGTGTCGGTGTGGTCCACGCGCGCCACGTCCTGCTCGATGATCGGGCCTTCGTCGAGGTCGGCCGTCACGTAGTGGGCGGTGGCGCCGATCAGCTTCACGCCGCGGTCGTGCGCCTGGTAGTAGGGCTTGGCGCCCTTGAAGCTGGGCAGGAAGCTGTGGTGGATGTTGATCGCCCGCCCGGCCAGCTCGCGGCAGAGGTCGTTGGAGAGCACCTGCATGTAGCGCGCCAGCACCACGAGTTCGGCGTCTTCGGCGCGGATGATCTCCAGTTGCTTCGCTTCGGCCTGGGCCTTGGTGGCCGCCGTCACCGGGATGTGGTGGAAGGGCACGTTGTAGCTGGCCGCGAGCTGGTAGAAGTCGCGGTGGTTGCTCACGATGGCGCGGATGTCCAGCGGCAGCAGCCCGCTCTTCCAGCGGAACAGCAGGTCGTTCAGGCAGTGGCCTTCCTTGCTCACGAAGATCACCGTGCGCATGGGTTGCGCCAGCGGGTGCAGGCCCCAGCGCATGCCGAAGGGCTCGGTGAAAGCCGCGAGCCGCTCGCCCAGTTGTTCGCGGCTCAATTGCGTGCAGGCGAATTGCACACGCATGAAGAACAGGCCGGTGTCGTGGTCGTTGTACTGGGCGGCTTCTTCGATGTTGCCGCCGTGCTCGAACAGAAAGCCCGAGACCGCGTGCACGATGCCCGGGCGGTCCTTGCAGGACAGGGTCAGGACGTAGGTGTTTTCCATGGGAGCGCGATTGTCGCAGGCCGCCCGCAGACCCCGGTGGGCCTGGCCTGCCAGCCTGCAGTGGCGCCCCCGCGGCGCACGCGCCGGTGCCAGAATCGCCGGATCAACGCCCGCCCAGGAGACGCCGCCATGGCCTACAACGACTTCAACATGGACAACCAGTGGTTGCCCTTCACGCCCAACCGCAGCTTCGCGAAAGACCCGCGCATCTTCGTCGCCGCCGACGGCATGCACTTCACCACGCACGACGGCCGCCAGGTCATCGACGGCATCTCCAGCCTGTGGTGCGTGGGCGCGGGCCACAACCGCAAGCCCATCAACGAGGCCATCAAGAAGCAGCTCGACACGCTGGACTACGCCACCGCGTTCAGTGTGAGCAACGACAAGGCCTTCCGCGCGGCCGAGATGATCGCTGCCATGGCACCGGGCGACCTGAACAAGGTGCTGTTCTGCAACTCGGGCAGCGAAGCGGCCGACACCTCGATGAAGGTGGCCCTGGCCTACCACCGCGCGCGCGGCGAAGGCCACCGCAACCTGTTCATCGGCCGCGAGCGCGGCTACCACGGTGTGGGCTTCGGGGGCATGTCGGTGGGCGGCATTCCGGCCAACCGCAAGGTCTACGGCACCAGCCTGCTGCCGCGCGTGGACCACCTGCGCTTCATCCACGACCCGGTGAAGCACGCCTTCGTGCAGCACCAGGAACCGGTGTGGGAAGAAGACATCCTGCTCGAGCTGGAGAACCGCATCCTGCCGCTGCACGACCCGAGCAACGTGGCCGCGGTGATCGTGGAGCCGGTGGCCGGCAGCGCCGGCTGGTACGTGCCGCCCAAGGGCTACCTCAAGCGCCTGCGCGAGATCTGCGACAAGCACGGCATCCTGCTGATCTTCGACGAGGTCATCACCGGCTTCGGCCGCCTGGGCACGGCCTTCGGCGCCGACTGGTACGGCGTGCAGCCCGACATGCTGAACTTCGCCAAATGCGTCACCAACGGCGTCATCCCCATGGGCGGCGTGGTCTGCAGCCAGCGCATCTACGACGCCATGATGGGCGCGCACGGCAACGCGCCCGACCACGCGATCGAGTTCTTCCACGGCTACACCTACTCAGGCCACCCGGTGGCCTGCGCAGCGGCCATCGCTACGCTGGAACTGATGCAGCGTGAGAACCTGTTCGCGCGCGCCGGCGAAATGGGCCAGGTGCTGAGCGACGCCATGTTCTCGGCCGTGAAGGGCCTGCCGCACGTCATCGGCATCCGCAGCCTGGGCCTGGCCTGCGCGGTGGAACTGGCGCCGCAGGCGGGCATGCCCGGCAAGCGCGCCTTCGACGTTTTCCTGGACTGCTTCCACCGCGGCGTGCTGGTGCGCAACGCGGGCGACAACCTGGTGTTCGCGCCGCCCTACATCGTCGAGCGCGAGCACATCGAGACCATGGTCTCGGTGCTGGCCGACGCGATCAAGCGCTTGCCGGCGTGAGCGCTGGCGCGCTCAGCGCTTGAAGCGCTCGCGCAGCTCGGCGCAATGGTCGTGCTCAGGCAGGGCGGGCGTGTCCCAGTAGGCATCGGCCGGTAGCGCGGCACCGGCCGTGCCTGCACGTGCCACCAACACGCGGTGCGCCTGGCCTGGCGGCAGGTGCAGCGGCACGCCCAGGTCGCTGCGCACGTGGCCGTTGCCGGCAATCAGCAGCACCGTGCGCCCGGGTACGAGCTGCGCCATCGCCACCTGCGCCATCGACTGGTCGCGTGCGAGCTGTATGCGCGCCATCGGCGCGAGTTGCGTGGCCGGCAGCAGGTCGCAATGGCTGGTTCGGATCGCCTCGCGCTGTTGTTCGAGCACCGGTGCGGGCACCTGGGTGTCGAGCGCAGCGTCACCCATGGCCTCGCGCATGCGGCTGCGCGGCAGGTTGCCGCCGAACACCGGCACACCCGCGCGCACCGCGGCCATCACCACCGGCCCGTAGGTGGGCCAGGGCCAGTTGTGCTTGTCGTCCCAGCTGAGGGCGGTGCGCACCGCGGCCTCGTCGGCGCCGCGCGCCACGCCGCGCGTGTCGCGGCCAGCCTCCATCATCTCCATCACCACGGCCGCGAGCTGGCCGCGCTCGGCCAGGGCCTGTATCAGCTGACGTTGCAGTTGCTGGTGTTGCGGGGCGTCGTGCTGCTCGCCCACCAGCAACAGGGGCGTGGGCAAGGCCTGCGAAAGTAGCGCGGGCAGGGTGGTCGGCGAAGGTGGCTGGTGCGCACAGGCGGCGAGCAGGCCAAGGGCCGCGAACCCGGCGACAGCGAGGAATCGGTTCATGCGCCGATACTACGGGCCGACCCGCGGCCCTGGCGCTGCCCCGACCTTTTCCCCTTGTGTCTTTCCTTTCCGCCCTCGGGCCCGCGTCCTGGACGCGCACGGCCCTGACCCTGTTGCTGGCCTACGCGGCCGCCCGCCTGTGCGCCTGGCTGGGCACTCCCATTCCCTGGATGATCGGCCCCTTGCTGGCGACGGCCCTCGTGTCCGTGCTGGGCGCGCCGACCGAGAGCTGGGCGCCCTTGCGCAACGCCGGGCAATGGGTGATCGGTGCCGCCCTGGGCCTGTACTTCACGCCCGAGGTGGGCGCACTGGTGGCCAGCCTGTGGTGGGCCATTGCACTGGGCGTGGCCTGGGCGCTGCTGCTGGGCCTGGGGTTCTCGGCCTGGCTGCGGCGCCTGCACGCGGCGCACCTCGGGCTGTCGCCCGAGCGCCTCGTCGCCACCACCTACTTTGCGGGCGCCATCGGCGGTGCTTCGGAGATGACCCTGCTGGCCGAGCGTCAGGGCGCGCGCACCGACCTGGTGGCTGCGGCCCACACCTTGCGCGTGCTGCTCGTCACCGTGACCATCCCCTTCGCGCTGCAGGCCGTGGGCGTGCATGGGCTCGACGTGCTGCCGCCCGCCATTCGCGTGGTGCAGGCCGATGGCCTGGCGCTGCTTGGCCTGCTCACGCTCGCGGGCGCGCTGGCCATGCAGTGGCTGGGCCGCGCCAACCCGTGGTTCATGGGCGCGCTCGTGACGACCATGGCCATCACCCTGGCCGGTGCACAGCTATCGGCCCTGCCGGGCAGCTTCACCGATCTGGCCCAGCTGTTCATTGGCGTGAGCCTGGGCGTGCGGTTCACGCCGGCGTTCATGCACACGGCGCCTCGCTGGCTTGGCTCCGTCGCGGTGGCCACCTTCGCCATGATGGGCCTGTGCGCGGGCTTCGGTTGGGTCATGGCCCGCCTCACCGGCCTGCACCCCGTGACCATGCTGCTGGGCACCGCGCCGGGTGGCATTGCCGAAATGGCCATCACCGCGAAGGTGTTGCAACTCGGCGTGCCGGTGGTCACGGCATTTCAGGTCTGTCGCCTGGTGGCGGTGCTGATCCTGACCGAGCCGGTGTACCGCTGGCGCTACCGCTGAATGCAAAAAGCCCGGGCAGGCCGGGCTTTTTGCCGGGAGCGAAGAAGCCGTCAGTGCATGACCACGGGGTTCTGCGCCAGGCTGGCGTAACCCTCGAGCGTGGTTTCCACCTCTTCCTGCGACGGGCTGTTGCGCTGCCACTCGGTGATCTGCTGCTGGAACAGCTCGGCCCATGAGCCATCGAGGTAGACCTCTTTGCCCGAGCGCTTGTCCACGATTTCGAAACCATGGCGCGGAATTTGCGGCCCGTCGGCCACGGCCACTTCGCCTTCAGCCGGAACATTGGCCTGGATGTGGACCACCGCGAAAGCATCCGAGTCGTAAAGCATGTGCATGGGGTGCGGTTCCTTTCGATCAAACGGGGCGGGCCTGTTGCCGTTATATCGGCAAATCGCCGGGTGACTGCATCCCCAATGTGGCGCAGATGGTCCCGGGGGAGACTTTTTCAAGACTTGTGGCGTTTATTCGCCACCCGATGGTGTGGTTCTGCTGCACTCAAGGCAGGCGCGCGAGCCGCTGGTCGGCCACGTCGCCGTTCGATTGCGCAACACGCAGGCGCACGGGCAGGTGGCCCAGGGCGGGCGCAAGCCAGACCTCGACCGTGCTGTCGTGCGGCTTGCGCGGCGCGCGCGACAGCCGCCGCGCTTCGATGGCACCGGCCGGCAGATCCAGCGTCTCCATCGGACCCACATCGAAGCGCCACAGTTCCGCATCGCCCGTGCCGACCACCTGAAACTCGATCGCATCGCCCGCCTGGCGAGGGCGTGCGCGCATCAGGCCGGCCAGTTGCATGAACAGGCTCAAGCGGTCCTGCACGCCGGGCAGCAGTTCGGCACCGGGCGCGTTGTTGCTGAAGCTGATCTGGCGCTTGGCGTGGTCCATGTGCGCGGCGCGTTCGCTGCTGCGTTTGTCGGCAAAGCGCTCGGGCCGCAAGCCTTCGGGCCCGATGCCGCCGCGGCTGGTCTGCACGCGGCTGCCCAGAAAGCGCATGGACAACTCCATGCGCGCTTCGTAACCCTTGGCGTCGCGCTGCCATTCAAGCGCACCCTTGGCCTGGTAGTCGATGCCGCGCGCCTTGCCGGCGACCTCGTAGGGCAGGGTGGTGCTGGGCGGTGGGTCGCTGGGGGGCGGGGAGGTGCCCGCGGCCGGCGCCGGTGCGCCGGGTGATGGGGCCTGGGCCATCACCAAAGTGTCGGTCTGCGGGGCGGGCGGATCGATGGCGGGCGTTCCGGCAGCGACGACGGGGGTGGGCGTCGGCTGTGCGACCGGCACAGTGGCGGTTCCTGCCGAGGCCTTCAGGAGCCGAGCATTTGGTGCCGAGGCCGGTGGTGTGTTGGCCACACGGGTGGCCGGTGGTGTTGCCGTGGCCACTTGCACCCGGGTCACGACCACGGGGGCGGGCGTTTGAAGGGCCTGCTGCGCGACTGCGGTGGTGGATTGCCTCGGGCGGGTGTCGTCCGCCATCAGACCGAGGTGCACGGCCAGCACGGCAGCGCCCAGCAGGGCGGTGGTGAGCGGGGAGGGGCCGCTGCGGATGGGGTTCATGCCCTCTGCGACCTGGCGGCGGCGCCGGGGTGCCCGAGGTCGGCGCTGAGCCGACGGGTGGTTCGCAGCAACGCGGTGGCGGGCACGCCGGCCCAGTCGGTGTCGAGCGTGGCCACCCAACCCAGCACCACCATGCCCAGCGCCAGGTGGCCTTGCGCGTCGAACACCGGCGCGCAGAAGCCGCCCACACCGGGCAGCAGGCTGTGCACCACGCGCGCCACGCCGCGCTGACGCACTTCGGCAAGCATGGCCTGCACCTCGGCCTGGCTTTGCGGCAGGTCTTCGGCGGTGAAGCCGTCGTGGCGCGGCAGCTTCTTCAGGCGAGCGAGCTCCTCGCGCGTCATGGCCGTCAGGCGTTGCGCGTCGCGGCCTTCGCTGCCCATGAAGGCGGCGAAGCAGCGGCCGGTGGCCGAGGAGAGCAGGGGCATCACGTCGCCCAGGCGCAGGGTCACGGGCATCACCTGCGGAGCCTCGGCCCAGTGCACCATGGTCGGCCCCTGGTTGCCCCAGACGGCGATGGCCACCGTGTGCCCGGTTTCCTGCAGCAGATCGGCGACGCGTTCGCGCGCGAGCTTCACGGCGTCGACGCGTGCCAGGCTTGCAAGCCCCAGGCGCAACGCGGCCGGGCCGAGGTCGTAGCGTGTGCTCAGCGGGTCTTGCGCCACCAGGCCCAGGCGCTGAAAGCTCACGAGATAGCGGTGTGCCTTGGCTGCGCTCATGCCGGCGGCGGCCGCGAGGTCGCGCAGCATCAGCGGGCCATCGGCCTGCGACATCGCCTGCAACAGTTCGAAGCCGACCTCGACCGACTGGATGCCGGCGCGCTGGGGCTCGGCGTCGTCGGTGTCGTCGTTCGGGCTTTGGTCTAGAATCTCGCGCTTACGCATAGGTGAATGGGTTTCACTATTCGTAATTATGTTCCCGAATCGATCGGGGCACCATCACCCAAACGGTCATTCAACAGGCAGCAGGAGAACGGCATGAAACTCGCCACCTACAAGGACGGCTCGCGCGATGGACAACTGGTGGTGGTCTCGCGCGACCTGAGCACGGCCCATTATGCGACCGGCATTGCGAACACCCTGCAACGCGCACTGGACGACTGGAACTTCATCGCCCCGCAGCTGCAGGACTTGTACGTGACCTTGAACCAGGGCAAGGCGCGGCACGCGTTCCCGTTCGATCCGGCCATGTGCATGGCGCCGCTGCCGCGCGCTTACCAGTGGGCCGACGGCTCGGCTTACATCAACCACGTGGAGCTGGTGCGCGCGGCGCGCAACTCCGAGGTGCCGCACAGCTTCTACGAAGACCCGCTGATGTACCAGGGCGGCAGCGACGACTTCATCGGCCCGACCGATGATGTGGTGTGCCCGAGCGAGGACTACGGCATCGACTTCGAGGCCGAGATCGCGGTGGTGACGGGCGACGTGCCCATGACCGCCACGCCCGAGCAGGCACTGGAAGGCGTGCGCCTGCTCATGCTGGCCAACGACGTGTCGCTGCGCAACCTGATCCCGGCCGAGCTCGGCAAGGGCTTCGGCTTCTTCCAGAGCAAGCCGGCCACCGCGTTCAGCCCGGTGGCCATCACCCCCGACGAGCTGGGCGATGCCTGGCAGGGCGGGCGCGTGCACCTCACGCTGCAGAGCACCTGGAACGGCCGCAAGGTCGGCATGTGCGAAGCCGGCCCCGAGATGACCTTCCACTTCGGTCAGCTCATCGCGCACATCTGCAAGACGCGCAACGTGCGCGCCGGCTCCATCGTGGGCAGCGGCACGGTGAGCAACAAGGGCGTGGAAGTGGACGGCCGCAAGGAGTGGCCCAAGGGCTACAGCTGCATCGCCGAGAAGCGCGCGATCGAGACCATCCTCG
>VFQQ010004691.1_pt1 | contig 11841 bp, 12 predicted proteins | sample 3512341 | NCBI WGS metagenome assembly VFQQ01 (sample SAMN10412373, study PRJNA504923) | tailings metagenome | isolation source: Relicate 2 Philex TSF1 revegetated site | place: Philippines: Tuba, Benguet | collected 2017-08-29 | reverse complement strand
GGAGCACATGACCAAGCAACTCGCGCTGGAGCTCTCCGTGCTCGGCATTCGCGTGAACGCGGTTGCGCCCGGCCCGGTCGACACCGCAATGGCGAAGGCGGTGCACTCGAACGCGATCCGCGCGGACTATCACGACTCGATCCCGCTCGGCCGCTATGGGCTGGAGGAAGAACTCGCGGAGGCGATTTTCTTTCTCTGCTCGGATCGCGCGAGTTACATCACCGGCCACACGCTCGCGGTCGACGGCGGGTTCGACGCCATCGGCATCGGCCTGCCGACGTTTCGCAAGGATCAGCGCGAGGGCTGAGCGCGCGGGGCAAGATCACGCCTCGCAATTTTCCCAATCCGCGTTACAACACTCCCCGGCACAACAATCACGGGGACAACGCTCATGCCGCTGCTTGAAGGTCACATCGCCGCCGTCACGGGCGCGGGCTCCGGCATCGGGCGCGGCATCGCGCTCGGCTATGCGCGTGAAGGCGCGCGCGTGGTGGTGCTCGACATGAATGCGGACGGCGCGTCGGAGACCGCGCAGCAGATCCTCAATGCGGGCGGCAAGGCGCACGCCTACGCGCTCGACGTGACGGATCGCGCCGCCTGTCAGGCGATGGCCGCGACGGTGGCGGCCGAGGTCGGCCAGGTGTCCGTGCTGGTCAACAATGCGGGCATCAACCGCCGCAATCCGTTCACCAGCGACGAGGTGACAAAGGATTGGGACGACATCATCGCGATCAATCTCGGCGGCGTGTTCAACGTGACGCACGCGTTCCTCGGCCAGTTGCGCGCCACCAAGGGCCGCATCGTCAACATCGGCTCGATCCAGTCGTTCATGCATGTGCGCACGCCGAATTCTCCCGCCTACACGACGTCGAAGCACGGCGTGCTCGGCTTCACGCGCGCACTCGCCGCCGAACTCGGCAAGGACGGCGTGCGCGTCAACGCGATCGGCCCCGGCCTCATCGAGACCCCGCTCAACGAAAAAGTCCGCGCCACCAATCCGGCGCTGATCCAGACCTTCATCGACCACACGCCGCTCGGCCGCACCGGCAAGCCGGACGACATCGTCGGTCCGGCGATTTTCCTCGCCTCCGATCTGTCGAGCTACGTCACCGGCTCGATGGTGATGGCGGACGGCGGCTACCGCACCGTGTAACGGCCGCGCGGTTCGGCCCACGCAAAACCTGCCCAATCCCGCCCACCACCAAGGAATATCGCACCGAATATTATACAATCTAAGATATACGCGCCGCGCATTCGGTGACACAATCGCGCGTGAGCCATCGACAGAATGGCTTCATGTGGGGAGACGCAACAATGTGCATCCTGTGCAATCAGGGACCGAGCCACTTCGCGTCCCGGCGCAATTTCCTCAAAGGCACGGCCGCGGCGGGCATCGCGGCGATGACCCTCTTCGCCGCGCGGCGAGCCTCCGCGACCGGCAACGACAACGATCCGCCACGCGACACAGGACGGCCCGGCCGGCGCTATCTCATCCGCGGTGGCTCCGTCATGTCGATGGATTCGTCCGTCGGCGACTTCACGCGCGGCGACGTGCTGGTCGAGGGCAAGCGCATCCTCGCGGTCGGACCAAATCTCAACTCCGGCAATGTCGATGTGATCGACGCGCGCGGCCGCATCGTGATGCCGGGCTTCATCGACACGCACCATCATCAGGCCTGGACCGCGATCCGCAGCTCGATCCCGGACAGCATCCTGATCGACGACGGCACCGGCACGCCGGGCGCGCAGCAGAACTATTTCGCGAACATTCTGGCCGGACCCGCGGGCACAAGCGGATTTGCCCGCCACTACCGGCCGCAGGATGTCTACGTCAGCGAACTGGTCGGCGGCCTGTCGCAACTCGACAACGGCGTCACCACCGTCCACGACATCTCGCAGATTCACCACTCGCAGCAGCACTCGGATGCTGCCGTCAAGGCGCTGTTCGATACCGGACGTCGCGCGGCGTTCGGCTATTTCGAAAGCGCGGGCGCCGTCGCGGGCAACCAGTACCCGCAGGATGCGTTCCGCCTCAAGCAGCGATACTTCTCCTCCAGTGACCAGCTCGTTCACATGATCATGGGCGGCGAGGTCTATCTCGGCGACGCGACCACGCAGCAGTCGTGGGGCATCGGCCGCCAGCTTGGCCTGCAGATCGCCGCGCACATTCTCTCGCCGTTCGGCATCCGCCCCATCATGGATGCGCTCGCGGGTGGGACCGGCGGCACCGGCACGACCGGGATCGGCGCCGACAACCTGTTCATCCACATGACCGGCATGTCGGACTTCGCCTGGCAGAAGGTGAAGGAGAAGGGTTCGCAGGTCTCCATCGCGTTCCCGATCGAAATGAACATGCGCCACGGCATCCCGCCGATCCTGAAGATGCAGGAACTCGGCATCGAGCCGTCGCTCTCATCGGACGTCGAGACGAACATGACGGCGTGCTTCTTCACGCAGATGCGCTCCGCCATGACCATGCAGCGCATGGTGGTGAACCAGAAAATCCTGGAGCAGGGAGATTTCCAGTTCCCCAATCAGTGGCCGACGCCGGCGCCCAACCTGCCGCCGCTGCTCAACGTGCGCGACGTATTGCGCTACGCCACCATCAACGGCGCGAAGCACTTGCGGCTCGACGGCAAGACCGGCGCGCTCAAACCCGGCAAGGAGGCCGACATCATCATCCTTGACGGAACGCAGCTCAACGTCACGCCGGTCAACCACGTGCCGGGCGCGGTGGTGCAGATGATGGATCGCAGCAACGTCGAGACAGTGATCGTCGCCGGCAAGGTCCGTAAGTGGAAAGGCCGGATGCTCGACGTCGACCTGAAGAAATTGCGCGAACAGCTCGAAGCCTCGCGCGACTTCCTCTACCAGAAGGCCGGCGTTCCGCAGAACCTGTTCCGCTGAGTTTCAACTCATCGCAGGGTGGCGACACCACCCTGCGCTCTCTCCGCACGAATGGGCGCAACGTCAACGCAGTGCATGACGCATTCTTGCGCTGGCGGCGTGCGCAATTGGCTCCTACAGTCGGTGGTATTGGCGTTGTGGGGAAGCCATGAAACTCGGCATGACGATCATCCTTGCGGCTGCGATGCTCGCTGCGGTGCCCGCAAGCGCCGCACAAATTTCCTTCGAGGACGAAGCCTGCTCCAACCGCGTCACATACGACCCGAAGAAGACCGACAGGGTACAGCTTCAGGGCACGATCGCGTTGCTCTACGACGAGCGCCCGTTCGTCACCGGCAGCATCTACCAGACTGCCGCCGACCTCGCGCGCGCAAACGTTGGCGCGCTGCAGCGCCAGTGCACGGCCCTCACGGACAAGCGCAAGAATCTGAAAGTGCTCCCGCTGCCCGGCATCGAGGACTACCGCACGATGCTGGTCGAGGACGCGACGGATACGTGCGACCTGGAACTCGCCTCGATGCGCGGCATGACCAATGCGTCCGCCTTGCGCGACTACAAGCCGGCTGCGTCGGTCTGCTCGGAATACATCGACGCGCTGGAAGGCAAGATCGACTTCGAGCAGGCCTGGAACCGTACCGTCGATAGCAACTGCCGGGACAATGCAAGCCCCGCCGTTTGCCGTCGGCGCTACGACACCGAAGCGAAGCTTCCGGACGGCGCGGTGCGCAAGCGGCTGTACATGATCGGATTCGGCTGGAACAACTGCGCCGTCAAACTCATGCGGATCAACACGCTGGAAGACAAGCGCAACAGCATGCGCGAGGGCTTGATCCGTGAGTTCAAGCGGCGCTTCAAGGTGACGAGCAAGTGCCAGGACGGCGACTGACTTCCGGAACGAGACGGCTCTCGCCATCTCGTTCCAGGTTCAAAGTGCGCCGCCCTCAGTTCGTCACCTGCGCGCCGGACGCCTTGATGATCGGCGCCCACTTCGCAAGCTCCGAGGCGATGAAGTCGGCCGCCTGCTTCGGGCCACGTCCCGGCGTCGGATCGACGCCGGCCTCCTGAAGCCGCTTGAAGACATTCGGGTCCTCGAGCGACTTGACGATGGCGGCACCGAGCTTGTCGACGATCGATTGCGGCGTGCCGGCCGGCGCAAGGATCGCGTTCCAAGTGTAGCACTCGTAGTCCTTGATGCCCTGCTCCTGCAGCGTCGGCAGTTCGGGCATCGCGCGCATCCGCTGCGCCGTGGCGGCGCCGAGCGCGCGGATCTTGCCGCTTTGCGCCTGCGGCATCGCAGTCGGCGTCGCGTCGAACGCCATGGAGATCTGCCCGCCGACAAGGTCGGCCATCATCGGGTTCGATCCGCGATACGGCACGTGCACGATGTTGAGCCCGCCGACGCGCGCCTTGAATTGCTCGCCGCACAGATGAAGGATCGAGCCAAGCCCGGACGAGCCGTAGGTGTACTTGCCGGGGTTCTGCCGGATCAACTCGATCAGCTCTTGCACGTTCTTCGCCGGCACGGACGGATGCACGCCGAGCAGCGCCGGCGTCACACCCACCTGCGCGAGCGGCGCGAAGTCGCGGATCGGGTCGTACGGCATCTTGGGATAGAGACCCGGATTGATCGCGTGCGTCGAGACAGTCGCGACCAGCAGCGTGTAGCCGTCAGGTGGTGATTTCGCGACCACATCGGCGCCGAGGTTGCCGCCCGCGCCCGCCTTGTTCTCGACGAAGAACTGCTGGCCGAGCAATTCGCCGAGCTTCGCGCCGATGAGCCGCCCGACGATATCGGTCGGGCCGCCCGCCGCGAACGGCACCACGATGCGTACTGCCTTGTTCGGGTAGTCGTCCGACGCGGCCGCCGCCACGCTCGTCATCGCCACGGCCGCGCTCGCCGCCGCCAGCAAGATTGTCCATTCGCGCAGGCGTGCGAGCACCCTGCGTCCAACTCCGCTTGTCGACATGGCATTTCCCCTATCTGGGGCCGCGGCGTTGTCCGGGTGATCCGGGGTGGGCGGCTCACGTTTCTTGCCGCTTCGCTACGGGCGCCTTCTGCCGGGCGATGCCGCATCCTAGTTCAATTTGCGCGTTCGGCGAGACCCGTTTCGGCGGAATCTCGCGACAAGTTTGGGATCGTCGGCGGGCGGGGCCCGTCGGCAGGCCGCGATGCTTCAACACCTCCAGCTCGCTTTCCATCAGCCAGTTCGACTCAGGTATTGAGGAAACGTCGAAGCTTGCTCACGCCACGCTGGTGGCGCATGACGTGACGATGAAGTCGCAGGCGAAACATCGCGAGCCTGTTCTGGCCGCCGGCGGCATCGTGCTGCGCGCGGATGCCGGCCCGTGCGTTGCTGTCGTGCGGCTGCGAAAGAACAACGCGTGGGTCCTGCCGAAAGGCAAGCTCAAGCCCGGCGAGGACGTGCGCGAAGCCGCAAAGCGCGAGGCGACCGAAGAAACCGGGCACGATGTCGCCGTGCACGAGTATCTCGGCGAGATTCCAAGCGAGCCAGGGCGGCGCAAGGCCGTACGGTTCTGGCGCATGCAGGCCGCCGCCGAGCCGTCACACAAACTCATGGACGATGTGAAGAGCGTGAAGTGGCTGCCGCTCGACGAGGCGGTCGCGAAGCTGACGCATCCGCACGAGCGCGCGTTCCTGCGTCGTGTGGGTCCGGCTGCGTTGCAGGCCGCTGGCTTTACCGAACCGCCCACGCTCGTGGGACGCATTCGCACCTGGTTGCGCGGGCTCGGGCGCGGCTGGACCGCGGCGAGCCGGTCCTGAGGCGGGACGCCGCCCGCGTCTTGTCACAACTTGGCGAGTTGGCGGATTGCCCCTTTCGCGCGCCTGCGCCACAGGGCTAGCCTCCCGGTGACTTTCAATGGCGTCGCAACAAGGCGCCGCATACCGGGGAGAATGCCATGGGTTGGTTCAAGGGCCTTGCGGCCTGCGCCACTGCGCTTTGGTCTCTGTCAGCCACCGCAGCCGAGTATCCGGCGCCGAAAACCGGCGAGTACGTCATCCGCGATTTCAAGTTTCACACCGGCGAGGTGATGCCGGAGTTGCGCGTGGCTTACACCACCGTCGGTGAGCCGACCGGCGAGCCGGTCGTCGTGCTGCACGGCACGACCGGCAGCGCAGGCTCGATGCTGACGGCCGGCTTCGCGGGCGAACTGTTCGGCGCCGGACAGCCGCTCGACGCGAAGAAATACTTCATCATCATTCCGGACTCGATCGGCCACGGCCGGTCGTCGAAGCCCTCCAACGGCATGCGCGCGAGCTTCCCGAAGTACAATTACGACGACATGGTCGAGGCGCAGTATCGCGTCGTGAAGGAGCACCTGAAGATCGACCGCGTGCGTCTCGTGATCGGCAACTCGATGGGCGGCATGCATGCCTGGATGTGGGGCCAGAAGTATCCGGACTACATGGACGCGCTGGTGCCGATGGCGTCGCAGCCAACCGCGATGGCGAGCCGCAACTGGCTGATGCGCCGCCTGCTGATCGAGACCATCCGGCAGGATCCGGAATACGCGAACGGCAACTACACCTCGCAGCCGCGCATCATGAAGATTGCGAACCTGTTCTACGCCACCGGTACGAACGGCGGGAACATGGCGCTGCAGAAGGCTGCGCCGACAGCCGCCAAGGCCGACGAACTGTTCAAGGCACGTCTGGCGGCGCCGCTGACGATCGACACGAACGATTACCTCTACGCGTGGGAGTCATCGCGCGACTACGACGCCGCTCCGGGGCTCGACACGATCAAGGCCGCGACTCTCGTCATCAACGCGGCTGACGACGAGCGCAACCCGCCCGAGACCGGCATCCTGGAGCGCGAGATGAAGCGCATGAAGAATGCGCGGCTGCTGCTGATCCCGGCGAGCGAGAATACCGCCGGTCACGGCACGACCGGCTCGGCCAAGTGGTATGCGAAGGAGTTGAAAGAGCTTCTGGAGAATACGCCGAAGCGGGCGATGTGACGCGACAGCGGCCGGATCAGCTTCTCCGGCCGCTGTTCTGCTGGTCCTTGAGCCAGTCCGCCAGCTTGCCGGGGTCGGCCTTCTGCGGTTTTCCCGCCTTGGCCTTCTTGGCCCCCGCGACTTTCTTCACCGGCTTCGCGGGAGCCGCGGCAGCTTCGGCCGCCTCCTTGGCGAGCCGCAACGCGCGCAGCCGCTCGGTATTGGCGTCCACGGCGGCCTGCTGGGCCTGATACTCGGCCATCGCCTTCTTGGCGTCGTCGGCCTTCGAGAGCTTTCTGAGGGCGTCGTTCGTCTTTTTGTCGTCGGCCATGGGAACTCCGGCAAATGTCTCTATTTGCCGAAGTCCCTAGCACCTTTGCGGCCGAAACCGAAACCGGTTCCGGCGCGCCTTGTAGCTGGCATCAGGTCAGCTTGATGTTCACTTCGCTGACGATCTTCTTGTACTTCTCGGCGTCGTCGCGCGCGATCTTGGCGAGTTGCTCCGGCGTGCCGCCGCCGACGTCGGTCGCCGTCTTGAACAGCGCCTCCTGAATGGACTTCTCGGCGATCGCCTTGTTCACCTCGGCATTGATCTTTTGAATCACGGCCGGCGGCGTGCCGATCGGCGCAAACAGCGCATACCAGGATTCAAGCGCGACGCCCTGGAAGCCCGCCTCCTGAATGGTCGGGATGTCCGGCATCACGCCGACGCGCTTTTCGCCCGACTGCGCCAGCACCTTCAGCTTGCCGGCCTGCGCATGCGGCCACACCGCCGTCGGACCGAGGCAGGCGAGCTTCACGTGCCCTGCGAGCAGGTCGTTGATGGCCTGACCGGCACCGCGATACGGCACGTGCTCCAGCTTGATGCCCGCGGTCTTGCCGAACCACTCCATCAGCACGTGCTGGTTCGAACCGACGCCCGAGGTGGCGCAGCCGAGGCTCGACATCTTCTTCGCCGCCTCGACCATCTCCTTCATGGTGCTCACCTCGAACGAGGGATGCACCGCCCACACCTGCGGCTGGCGGCCGAGCAGCGCGACCGGCATCAGGTCCTTGAGGAAGTCGACGCTGAGCTTGAGCACATGCGGCGCGCTCGCCACGTTGTCGTTCGTCGACAGAATTGAGTAGCCATCCGGCGGCGCCTTGATCGCGGCGTCGATGCCGATCGTGCCGCCCGCACCGGTGCGGTTCTCGATGTAGACCTGCTGGCCGATCCCCTTGGAAATCGGCTCGCCGAACAGACGCGAGATGAAGTCGAGCCCGCCGCCCGCCGCGAGTGGCACGATAAAGCGCACTTGGCGGTTCGGCCAATCCTGCGCGAACGCCGCATGCGGCGCGAGCGCCGCCACTCCCAGCGCACCCGCGCCCTTTACGAATTGCCGCCGACCGATGCCACTCATGGTTCCTCCTGACGATTCTCGTTGCCTCATTGGCCACGATCTTACGTCATTTGGACTGCGGTCGCACAAGTCCTTGGCTGCGACCGTGGTATGCGGCGAATTAACCGTCAGGAGGCCTGCCGGCCGCCGGTTCGCGCGAGAACCCAGCGCTGCCATTTCGCCATGAGCCAATACCAGAGCAACCCGCCGATCACCCCGGCGATCGAGAATATCACGATGCGCGGCAGGGTGAAATCGCCGCTCCACCAGATCATGCCGGCGCTCCAGAGGACGGCGAACATCGCGGCACTGAGCTTCAGTCGGGATTGTGCCGCCATGAGGCTTCTCCATGATTTCACAAAGGAGAAGCGTTAGACCGCGCCGCCAGCGTCGTCTGTGACCGCCGTCACACTAACGTCAGGCCGTGCAAAAGAATCCCCGCAGCTCGCGCCACGGGGATCGGTTGAAGAGCCTCGCGTTACGTCAGGCGATTACGACGGCTTCAGCCCGGCGATCTTCGCCGCCTCGCCGGCCAGTTCGTATTCCTTTTTGATGTAGTCGCCGAAGCCCTTCGAGGTCTGGAGATTGTCGGGCACCAGTTCGGCCCCGGTCGCCAGGAAACGTTCCTGAATGCTCGTCTGCGCGAGCGCCTTGATCAGCGCGCCCTCAAGCGTCTTCACGATTTCGGCCGGCGTCGCGGCCGGCGCGAGAATGCCCACATAGCTCGCGGCGGTGAAGTCCTTGACGCCCTGCTCCATCATGGTGCCCACGTCCGGAACCTTCGGCGCACGCTTCTGCGACGCCACGCCGATGATGCGCACCTTGTCGCCGTGCTGCTGCAGCACGGTGGAAACTTCCGTCATCGCGCCGGTGATCGAACCCGAGAGCAGGTCCGGCACCAGCGCGCCGCCGCCGCGATACGGCACATGCTCGAATTTCGCGCCGGTCGCCGCGTTGAAGCGCGCGAGCGTCATGTGCGTCGCGCTGCCTGCGCCAGCCGTGCCGATGTTGACCGGCTTCTCCTTCGACATCGCAATCAGTTCGGCGAGATTCTTCGCCGGCACGGACTGATGCACCGCGATGCAGTGCGGCGCGAGGTTCGCGAGACCGACGGCGACGAAATCCTTCAGCGGATCGTAGTTGAGCTTCGCCTGCACGAACGGGTTCACAGTGAGCGGGCCGTTCGATCCCGTGAACAGCGTGTAGCCATCCGGCGCCGCGCGCGCCGCCATCTCGGCGCCGAGGCTGCCGCCCGCACCAGTGCGGTACTCGACCACGAACGGCTGGCCGAGCGCGGCCTGCATGCCCTCGCCGCACAGTCGGGCCACGAGATCGGCATTGCCGCCCGCCGCGAACGGAACGATCACGCGCACCGGCTTGTCGGGGTAAGCCGCATGCGCGCCACGCGGAAACGCGGACACGAACGGAGCGGCGGCTAGGGTGCCCAGCAGGGTGCGGCGTGAGATCATGGCGTTTCTCCCAGTCTGTCGCCCTTTCTTATCGCAGCCGCACGGGCGCGCAAAGACGGCACAACGCCTTTCACATCATCGAATCCAGCGCAGGATATTGAGCAGCGTCGACAGGGCGGCCGCCACGTAGGTGAACGCCGCGGCCTGCAGCACGCTGCGGGCAGCCGGCATATCGCCCGCCGAAAGGTAACGCCCGCGGGTCAGCACCGGCAGCGCCTTGCCGAAGCTCGCGTCGAATTCGACCGGCAGCGTCAACAGATGCACCAGGATGCCGATGCCCATCAACAGAATGCTCGCCAGCACGGGAAGAGCGGCGAGCAGCGGCGACTTGAATGCCATGAAAATGAGCGGCGCGAGCAGCAACACGCCGATCGCGGCACGCTCCACCCACACGAGCTGGCTGACAAGGTTGAAGCGGCGCATGAACGCCGGCTCCTGCCGCGCGTGCTGCACCGCATGCGACACCTCATGCGCCGCAACTGCGACGGCGGCGATCGAGCGCCCGTCATGATGCTGTGGCAGCAGCCGCACCACCCGCGCCTGCGGATCGTAGTGGTCGCCGATATGGGTCTCCTCGACCGCGACGTCCGTGAGGTCCGCCTCGTCGAGCAGATGCCGCGCCAGCTCGGCGCCCGTGCCCGGCAGGTCCGGCCGCTCGACGCTGTGGCGTGCGAGCACACGCCGGATCCAGATCTGCGGGCCGAACATCAACGCGATCAGTACCAGTCCGACGATGCCAAGCAGAATCGGCATGAGCTACTTTCTTCCGCCGCGCGTTCTCTAGTTCTGCAGCTTGATGTTCGCCTGCTGAACGATCTTGCCGAACTTGTCGGCCTCGGAGAGAACGAAATCGCGGTATTGCGGCGCAGTCATGATGCGCGGCACGATTCCCTGCACCGACAGCTTGTCGGCCACCGACTTGTCCCGCAGTTGCGCGTTCACCGTCTCATTCAGTTTCGTGACGATCGGTTCCGGCGTTCCGGCGGGCGCGAACATGCCGAACCAGTTGAGCAACTCGTAATCCTTCAGCTCCGGACCCGCCTCGGCGAGCGTCGGGACCTCGGGCAGTTGCGGCATGCGATCCTTCGATGTCACGGCAACCGCGCGCAACCGCCCGTCCTGGATCAGCGGAAGCGCCGCCGCCAGACTTGAGAAGCTCATCGTGACGGCGCCTGTGGCCACGTCAGTCACCGCCGGCGCCGAGCCGCGATACGGCACATGCAGCACGTCGATGCCCGCCATGTGGTTCATCAGTTCGCCCGCAAGCTGCTGCGGATTGCCGATGCCGGAGGACGAGAACGACAGCTTGCCTTTGTTGGCGCGGGCATAGGCGATCAACTCGGCGGAAGTCTTCACCGGTGTCGTCGCCGCGACCACCACCACGCATGGCACGATCCCGATCAGCGCCACGGCGGCGAGTTCGCGCAGCGGCTCGTAGGTCATCTTGTCCTTGTGCAGGTGCTGGTTGATCGCGACCTCGCCGGAGGCCGCTGCCAGCAACATCGTGCCGTCGGGTGCGGCCTTCGCCACCGCGTTCGCGGCGATCATCGCACTCGCGCCCGCGCGGTTCTCCACAAGCACATTCTGGTTGAACGCCGCCTTGATAGGGTCTTGAAGCATCCGCGCCACGAGATCGACGCCGCCGCCCGCCGGATAGCCGACGATGATCCGGATCGGATTGGCGCCCTGGCCGCGAGCAACGGTTCCGCTCGCCGTGACGGCGACAGCACCAGCGACGAATTGACGGCGATCGAGCACAGGCATCCTCCAGTGTGACATTCAAATGCGAACCTAGCGCCAAACCACGCGGCGTGCCACGCGCTTACGCGGGCTTGCCGGGGATCAGAGGGCGCGCGCTCATTTCGCGGCACGAGGCGTCGAACGCATCCGCGATGCGATCGATCGCCGCGCGGTGACAGCCTGCGAGGGCCGGCATACCGGCCGAGACGTCGGCACGCGCGGCTCGCTCCACGGCAAAGGCGCACTCCGCAACCCCGGTGAAGCCGAGCGCCCCGGCGGCTCCCTTGAGCGTATGCGCTTCGATTTCGATCCCGGCGCAATCCCCCGCGGCCGACAGTTCCGCGAGACGCGCGAGGCGCGTGCGTGTCTCATTGAGGAACGTGCGG
>VFQQ010004690.1_pt1 | contig 11843 bp, 8 predicted proteins | sample 3512341 | NCBI WGS metagenome assembly VFQQ01 (sample SAMN10412373, study PRJNA504923) | tailings metagenome | isolation source: Relicate 2 Philex TSF1 revegetated site | place: Philippines: Tuba, Benguet | collected 2017-08-29 | reverse complement strand
TGCGACATGGTCGAGGAGCCGCATCACGTGTTGAAGCACATCGTGGAGCCCTGGATCACCCGCGACTGGTGCAGGCGGTTTGTGGTCAACCTCAAGTTCGGGCGGGTCGATCCCATCTCGCTGCTGCGGGAACTGCGCGCCCCGGACTCCGTGCTGCAGCGGCATGCGCCCGGCGTGCGCATCCGGCACCTCTATCACGACCGGGAGGAGTTTACCTTGGCCGGCGAAGTGGCGGCGCGCTGAAGATTTGTTTGGTTTGGGCCGCCCGGTGCGTCAGGGTGGGGCATGGCCAATTTTTCCAAGCCGGATCCGAGACCGCGGGGGACGGGAGCTGCCCGTGAATTTGTCGCGCCCGCCGGGCAGGTGCGCCAGCGGGGCGAGGCGGCGCCACATCCGGCGGCGGAACGTGCCGGCGCGAAACGTCCGGAGCGGTCCGAAGCGGCCGCGGCCGGCGAAGGCTTGCGCGGGTCGCGCAGCGGTCCGGCCCGGGATGAGTTGAAGCTCTGCGGACTGGCCGCGGTGCGGGCGCGGTTTGCGAAGGATCCGGACTCCATCCTGCGGTTGTTCTTCGACGAACCGACGAGCCGCCGGGTCGGCATCATGAGCAAGGTGCTGGCGCAGGCGAAAAAGGTTTACCGGTGCGTGCCGCCGGCGGAGCTGGAGAAGATCGCCGGGTCCGTGCACCATGGCGGCATCGTGGCGGTGGTAAAGGCCCCGGCCCTGCGCACGCCGACGGGGGACAATCTGCGGGCGTGGGCGGCCCGGCGGGAGACGGTGTTGGTGCTCGACCGCATCGGCAATGCGCACAACCTCGGCGCGCTGGCGCGGACGGCGGCTTTTTTCGGCGTGCCACGCATCGTGATCGCGGAGGACGGGGCGGCCGCCAAGCCCTCGGATGCGGCGCACCGCGTGGCGGAGGGCGGACTCGAGCATGTCGAGGTCTGGCAGGCGAAGGACCTGGTGGCTTTGGCCAAGGCGCTGGCGGCGGCCGGCTATGAAGTGGTCGGCGCGGCGACGCGCGGCGGCCGGCCCGAGGCGAACCGCCCCGCCGAGAAACCGGTGGCGTTGGTGCTCGGCAACGAAGAGCACGGCCTCGCGCCGGAACTCGCCCAAGCCTGCACCCGGCTGGTGACCATCCCCGGCGTGGGCGCGGTCGAGTCGCTCAATGTGTCGGTGGCGGGCGCGGTGCTGTTGTGGGAGCTGGTCGCGCGGCGGGGACGGCCTGCTTCCGCTTGAGGCCATCTGCAACCAACCTGCTCAGGTTGCAATCCGCCGTGCCCGGACAAAGGCGGGGTGAAATTCAAATGTCGCGCCAGCCATCCAAGGTGTAGCGGCTGGCCTGGTTGCCCTCCAAGCCGACGAGATGGATCCAGCCATGGTCGAAGAGTCGGCGGACAGCGGGTTGAGCACCGAGCACGGCCTCGATGCGTTTGCGGGGTGCTTCGACATAGACGGTAAGGCGGCGCGGCTCGTGCATCCATTTTTCGCCGTTGTGGATCGACTGGAGCGGCAGGCCGACCTTGAGATCGCCGCCGTTGCCCTCGAGCACGCCGAGTCCACCGACGACGTTGTGCAGGACCTTGTTGCCGCTGCCGTAGCGTTCAGGGTCAACCCGTGAGGCGTAGTATTGCAGGTTGATCCAGCTGGCTACGACCACGGGGGCACAGAGGATGAGCGTGAGCACCTGGTCCCCTGGGTCGGCGGCAGCGTCGTAATCGTGGAGGAAGACACGGCCGTCGAGCTTGAGCCCGGCGGTGCGGCTGCGCGGGGCGGCGACCAAGGCGGCGTTGTTGGCGAGGCCCCACTCGGGCCTGACTTGGGCGATGTCCGCCGCCCGGGCGCGCACGGCGGCGTCGAGGACAGGTGAAGGCAGGGCGGGGTCGAGGCCGAGCGACGGGGCGCGTTCCCGCCGGGCGGCGGCTCCAGCGAGGGCGAGGGCTTGGCGCAAAATGGCCAGATCGGCCTGGTGGGTGGCGGGCACGCGCTCGAGGTCGAAGAGCGCGACATCATCGGTGGTGGTGTTGTGCAGACCGGCCAGAAAGACGCTATCGGCGGGAATGGTGATGCCTTGGCCCGCCAGCCGGGCGCGCACTTCAGGATCGTTCAGCGTGACGGCGGCGAGGCGGGCGTTGACGTCGCCGGCGTGGCCGCCGCAGGCACCGCAGTCGAGGCCGGAGGCGTAGGGGTTGTTGGCACTGGCGCTACCGTGGCCGCAGATGAGCACCAGCCGGGCGAAGTTTTTCGTGAGCCCCATGTTCTTGAGGGCTCCGGTTGCGAGGGCGGCGCGGGTCTCGGGCGCGGCGGAGGCGAAGCCGGGCGCGACTTTGGAACAGGCCGGGCCGCGGGTCTGGCCTCTGCGACCGAGCGCGGCGCCGAAGGCGATGCCGGCGGTCTCGACGAATGAGAAACATGAGGCGGCGGAGTTTTGGAATGCTTTCCAGGCACCGGCCTCGGCGCGGTCGAGGCGGGCGGCTTCGGCTTCGGCGGCCGGCAAGGGTTCACAGGTCTCAACCGGCGGCACGAGCAGGACGGGACAGCGCGAGGCGGCCGTAGGCGCGGCGGCAGCGCGGTGGGCGACGGGAAACCCGAAAAAACCGGCGAAGCCGATGGTCTGGGCAGCCGGCAGAGCGGCCTCGAAATGGCGGCGAAAGACCTCGGAGCGCACGTCGATGCAGAATACGGCCTGGGCGGCCGGCCGGCCGGATGGCGCGGCGGATGGCGCGGCGGCGAGGGCGCGGCCGAGCTTACGCTGGAAGCCGAGCTCGTAGGCGTGTTGCCAGAGGGTGAGGGCCGCAAGCCGGGCCTCGTCGGGGGCGGGAGTTTTTTGGTGCCGCCAGTCGGCGCGGAAGATGCCGTCGCGGGCGAAGGCGCGGTAGAGCGCGGCGTCGTAGGCGAGGCGGATGGCGAGCAGGTCGCGCAGCACGCAGTTGGTGCGGCCGCGCAGGGAGTCCTCGCGGGCGAGGTATTGGGCGTGGCCGGCCCAGCCGGCAATGGTGGCGAGCTGCCGATGAAAGAAGTCCGCGAGGTCCACCGTCTGTGGGTCGAGAGTCTCCACGCAGCGGGTGATGGCCGCGAGGCCGTCGTCGGGCAGCCCTTCGACGAAGGCACGGAAACCTTTCAGACCGAAGGCCTCGGGGTTGTGGTCGTGGCGGGCGGCTTCGCGCCAGCCGGCGTAGAGGCCGCTGGTTTTCCAGGGCGAGTTCCAAGTGGTCTGATTTTCGTCGAAGGTGACGGCGCACCACTTGGAGATCTCGTCCACCACGAAGACGCTCCAGTGGGCGCGCGGACGTTCGGCGTCGAGCAGGTCGGCCACGGTGGCGATGGGACCGGGGGCGGCTTCGCGCCCGGCCTCGTCGAGGGCGGCGAGCAGGCGGGCGGGCGTCCATACCGGGCCACCGACCTCGGACAAATCCGCCTCGGTGATTTCACCGGCTGCGAAGGCCCGGCGGTAGTCGGCAGGGGACTGGAGCGGAGCGGCGCCGACGGTGCGGTGCAACAGGACGCAGGCTTCGGTGAAGGGGCGGTCGAGCAGGCCGAGAAAGGGATTCACCGCGACGAAGTGCCGGAGCGGCCAGAGCGGTGGCACACGGGCGAGTGCGGTTTCGATGGCGGCGGCAATATCCCGGGTGGGCGTGGCGAGCGTGGTGGTTGGCATGAGTGGATCAGGTTGTGCGGCGGCGGCTGGCGGACGCGGATCAGACGTTGACCGGATGGCGCGGCCAGAGGTGGCCGAGCAGGCGGTTGAAGAGCGTGCCGAGGTAAAAGCCGTTCAGGGCGTGGACATAGAGGCGGCGGCCGAAATCGCGGCGGTTGGCGCGCCAGAGCATGGCTTGGAAGAGAAAGAGGCCGGCAAAAATGGCCCCGACCGCGACGAGCAAGCCGAGCGGAGGCCGGGCGGCGGGGAGATGGGTGAAGAGCGAGGAAGCCCCGGCGTGCAGTGCCAGACTCAGCGCCGCCACCGCGCAGGCGGCGGCGAGGCCGCGCAGGACGGTGCGCGGGCCGCCGCCGGAAGACCAGGCGCGGGCGATGCCGTAGGCGAGGGCAAGCGTGAGCACGACGCCGAAGACGCCGAGCGGGAGCGGGGCGCCGGGAGCGAGGGCGTGAAGGGCGGTGGCGGTGAGAGCCACGAGGAGGCCCCCGGCGAGCACGCCGACAGTGAGCGCCGGCGTGCGCAGCGGAATGGCGGCGCGCGGGACCGCGCCGATGGTGGACCCGGCGGTGAGAAAGCTGTGGGCCTTGTAGAGCGAGTGGGCGACGATGTGCAGCAGGGCGAGACCGTAGGCGCCGAGGCCGCACTGCAGGATCATGAAGCCCATCTGGGCGATCGTGGAGTAGGCCAAGGCACGTTTCACGCTGGGCTGGGCGAGCATGACGACGGCGCCGAACGCGGCGGTGAGCGCGCCGACGATGGCGAGCAAGTGCAGGGCGGCCGGGGCTTCGGCGAAGACCGGAGAGAAACGCACGACCAGGAAACCGCCGCCGTTGATGATGCCGGCGTGCATGAAAGCGGAGACCGGCGTGGGGGTTTCCATGGTGTCGGGCAGCCAGCTGTGGAAGGGGAACTGGGCGGATTTCAGAATGGCGCAGGCGGCGAGCAGCACGGCGGCGGGGACGAGCCCGCCGGTCTGACCGGAGGCGATGGCGGCGAAGAGCGCCTCGAAGTCGAAGGTGCGGTGATGGGCGTGGAGGACCAGGGCGGCGGCAAGCAGGCAGATATCCCCGAGACGGCTGACCACAAATTTCTTGCGGGCGGAGAACACCGCGCCGGCACGGTTGGGATAATGGAGGAGCAGGCGGTGCAGACAGAGGCTGGTGCACACCCAAGCGGCGAGAAGCAGCAGCAGATGGCCGGAGAGCACGAGCGTGAGCACGGAGGCGAGGGAGAGGCTCATCCAGGAGAAGAAGCGCGCCTGACCCGGGTCGCCGGCCAGATAGCGGCGGGAAAAGCGCAGCACGACCGTGCCGAGAAAGGCCACGAGCACGACCATCACGGCAGAGACGGCGTCGAGCCTCAGGGCGAAGGCGAGGGCGGAGTCGGTGCCGAGGGGTGCCCAGCGGGCGGTGAGCGGCCCTTCGAGCACGAGAAGCGCGGCGGCCGCACCGGCGAGAGCGACCGCGGCAGCGGCGCAGCGGGCGGCGATTTTTCCCGCGAGAGCGGGGCCCGCCAGCCGGGTGGCAAGGCCCGCCAGCAAGGGCAGGGCGGGAATCAGGACGAGGACCAAAGAAAATTCTGGGCGCATCGCCAAGGATACTAGCAGCGGCTTGCGTTTTAGACAATTATAGCATTTTGAATAATTGATTAAATTTTATTTAACCAACTGGCAGCCTCATGGCCTTTTTGAATTATCATCATTTGCGGTATTTCAGGGTCATCGCCCACGAGCTGAGCTTGGCGCGGGCGGCGGAAAAGCTGAACCTGTCGGCCCCGGCACTGAGCATCCAGCTGCGGCAGCTGGAGGAGAGCCTCGGGCACAAGCTTTTCGACCGGGAGCGTGGCGGGCTGGTGCTGACCGAGGCGGGGCGGCTGGCGCTGGACTATGCCGACACGATCGGCCGCGCGGGCGAGGAGCTGATGGATGTGATGCAGCAGCGTCCGCGGGGCGGCGGCCGCCAGGTGCTGCGCGTGGGCGCGATGGCGACGCTGTCGCGGAATTTCCAACTGGAGTTTCTCCGGCCGGTGCTGCACCGGCCGGAGGTGGAGGTGATCATCCGGTCGGGGCCGTTGCGGGAGCTGCGGATGGCCTTGCAGGCGCACGAGGTGGACGTGGTGTTGTCAAACCAGCCCGTGCGCCGGGATGCGGAGACGCCGTGGCACAGCCACCTGCTGGCGGAGCAGCCGGTGAGCCTGGTGGGCGTGCCGGCCTGGCGGAAAAAGAAGCTGGGATTTCCGCAGGACTTCCGCGACGTGCCGGTGATTCTGCCGAGCATGGAAAGCAACACGCGCGCGGCGTTTGACCGGCTGGTGACGGCGGCGGACGTGCGGCCGCGGATCATGGCGGAGGTGGACGACATGGCGATGCTCCGGCTCCTGGCGCGGGAGGGCGAAGGGCTGGCCTTGGTGCCGCCGGTCGTGGTGCGGGATGAGATCGAGGACGGGGTGCTGGTCGTGACCCACCGCATCCCGCAGATCCGCGAGACTTTTTATGCGATCACGCCGAGCCGGCGGTTTCCCAATCTCCTCGTGGGAGAACTGGTCGGAGCGATGGTCGGGCGCATGCGCGACGGATGACGGCTGCGGGGCTCAGCCCAACAGCCGGCGGAGCCAGCCGGATTTTTTACCGGGCGCGGCGGACAGGGGCAGTTCGGGCACGCCGAGGATGGGTTCATAGTGGCCGGCTTTTTTGTAGAGGATGACGACGTCCTGCATGCCCCAGGCTTCTTCCAGGTAGGCGCGCATAATGACATCGGGATAGCGTTGGAGCACGCGCATGAGCCATTCCGGCGAGGTAAGGCTGAGGCCGTAGTCCTCCTCCGGCGTGCTTTCGAAATAGCGCTGGTAGGCGAAGCCGGTGCGGGCGTATTCCTCCAGCAAGGCGGGCTTGTCGATGTTTTCGGCGACATTGCGCCGGCCGCGGGCGAGCAGGCTGGAGACGGTGCGGCCCTGCGTGCTGAAGACGATGACGCCGCATTCGCGCGTCCACTTGATCAGGCAGTCGAGGGTGCGCAGCCAGCGTTCCTGGTTGAGGTGCGTCACGAGCGAGCCGACCCAGATGAGGTCGAACTGGGAGGCGAAGGGCAGCTTGCGCAGATCGGGCTCGGAGTAAACCGGGAGGGCGCCGAACTGGCGGGCGCAGAAATCCACGCCGTCGCGCTCGAGGTCGCAGGCGGTGATCTTCGCGTAGCCGTAATGGGCGCGCAGCCAGCGCAGCACGCGGCCGTGGCCGCAGGGCAGGTCGAGGATGTCGGGGTAGTGGGGTTTGTCGCAGAGCTGGCCGGAGAAATGGATCAGCTCCAGCGCGCGCCGGCCCAGGTCGAAATACTGTCCCTCCAGTCCGGGCGAGACCATGCCGTCCTTCGGGGCGAGGGTGCGGTCAACCGGCAGGCCGGAGAAATCGTAAAGCGCGGGCATGGCGCCGAAATTCGCGGCCCGCTGCGGACCGGGCAAGCGGAGAATCGCGCTTCAGCGCGCCGGCAGCAGGGACGGGGCGTTGGGCGCCGGGCCGGCGACCACGACCGCCGGCGCCCCGTCGCGGACGTGGTGGTCCACCACGCGGTAAACTTTCGTGGGATCGTCGGCGAGGCTGATGACGCGGCGGTCGGCCGGGAAGTGCCGGGTTACGGTGCACAGGTGCAGCAGGTTGCCGGGGCCGGGCGGGGCTTCGCGCGCCGCGGCGTTGCCCGGCGAGAGCGGCGGACGGTTGAGCCAGGCGGGAATGGTGATGACGCAGTTTTCAAAAAGATTGGCGGCAGTGCCGGCGCCGTGCAGCCGCAGGTCGGTCTCGAACCGGGCGTGCAGGAACACATTGCCGCGGCAGGGCGAGGCGACGGACTGCAGCACGACGCTGTTGATGGCGCGGGCCTGCAGGCCGGTGGCGAGCACCGCTTCGCTGCCGATGAGCGCGAGGCTGCCCGAGCCGGGGCCGCGGTTGTGCGCGCCGGTGAGCTCAACCTGCTCCAGCGTGATGTGCCGGCTGTCGGCGATGACGAGCGGGTGGCTGCCGGAATTTTTGACGACGCAGTTCGCCACCCAGCAGTTTGCGGCCCGGTGGAGCAGGATGGAGACGACGTGCAGATCGGTCTGTTGGCCGGGATTGTCCGCAAAAGCCTGCGGTGCGGCCGGGTCGGGCGGCGGGGCCGGCGAAGCAAGGGCGACGGTGAGGTTCATGAGCCCTGCGCGCTCAATGTCCGACAGCTGCAGGCCCGCGGTCCATTCGCCGGGTTCGGGGTTGCGCAGATCGGCCGGCCGGTCGCTGCGCAGGGCGAGTTCGATGATGGTGGTGAGCGGGCCGGTGCCGCGCAGCACGATGCCGGTGCGCAGCCGCAGCGTCCGATCAAGCCGGTAACGGCCGGCCGACAGGGCAACAACACCGCCGTCCGCCGGTGCGGCGTCGATCAACGCCTGCAAGTCATCGCCCGGATTCGCCCTGGCCACGACGGGGAGACCGGTCGGAATGCCACCGGCCACGCCGGCCCGGCTCCATGCGGCGGCCGGAAGGTCATCATCCGCCGCCAAGCCGACCGTGAGCAGGAAAAGCCAGGACAGTGCCAGACGGACAGGCAGGAGGCGCAGACAGGACATGCCGCCATGAATCGCGTTTTTCGGCCGAGGCAAAGCGCAAAACCGCCAGGGTCGGTTTTAGGCTTCAACCGCAGGCTCCGACCGGGCTTAGTTGCGGCAACCCGCATCCACATGGTTGCCCAACCCGCCATCCCACCGGCCAGCCTGTCTGGCAGCGCACCGGCGTTTGACTGGCCGCTGGCCTACGAGGCCGAGCAGTTTCTGCGCGGCGAAATCGACGCCTTCATTGCCCGCCATGGCGGGGCGCGGCAGCTGGCGGACCGCATGCGGGACGAAACCGGCACGGACTTTTACGAATGGGTGGACCATATCGTCATGGGCCCCGGCCGGGAAGCGGAGCTGCGTGCGCTGGGACTGGCCGAAGCTGCAGAGGCCGCCCCGGCGGATACCGCGGTGTGGCATCACCCGCGGGCGATGATGCCGCGGATTCTCGTGCGGCCGGGTCTGCCGGCGGCCGGTGGTCCGGCGGTCCTCGCGATCAAGCCCGAGTCGCTCGGTGATTTTCTCGCGAAGGGGGGACTGGACTGCGCGATTGAGGGCCGGCCGGGTGCGCGGTTGCGTCGGGCGGTGCTCGGCGAGGAAGGCGGTGTGCGGCTGGAGGCGGTTGAGCGCTTGGGCTATCGCGGGTTCGTGGTGGACGAACCGGCGGCGGATTTCAGCGCCAGGGTCGGGCAGGTCCGTGAGCTTTTTCGCACCCGACGCCGGGATTTTGCGGATGATGCCGCCGGATTTGCGCATGCCGGCGACGTGCTGACGGCGGCGCTGGCGCTCGTGCCGCGCGATGTGGCCTGCGAGCTGTTCTTTGCGGAGGAACGGGTTTTTTGGGAGAGCCGCAACCACGCGGCGCGGGTGCAGAAGCGCCGGCAGGACGCACTCGGCCTCGGCTGGGGCAACCACGACCACCACACCTTCCGGTGTTCGCGCCGGCATTTTGGCGACCTCGTGAATTTCCTCGCGCGGCTGGGGCTGGAAAAACGCGAGCGGTTCTACGCCGGCGACGAGGCCGGCTGGGGTGCGCAGGTGATGGAGGCGCCCGCGGTCGGCATCGTGGTGTTTGCCGACGTGGACCTGCAGCCGGGCGAGGTGGACATTGATTTTGCGGCCCAGCCGCTGATGCCGCTCCCGGCGCTGCGCACGGTGGGTTTGTGGTGCGCGCTGCACGGCGACAGTTTCCTGCAGGCCGGCATGCACCACCTGGAGGCGCGGTTTGATTTCGCGCGGCTGCGCGAGCAGCTGGCGGCGGAAGGCATCGCGACGATGAAGCCGTTCTCGGATTTTCCCTTCCTCAAGCAGGCCTTCACGGAGGGCGAACGCTGGGCGGTGCTCCCCGAGCGCATCGCGCTGCTGCTGCAGAACGGCCTCATCACGGCGGCGCAGGCGGCCACCTTCGCGCGGGACGGCGCCCTGGGCAGCCATCTGGAAAACCTCCAGCGCAAGGGCGGCTTCAAGGGCTTCAACCAAAAGGCGGTCAGCGTGATCATCGCCGCCACGGACCCGCGCAACGTGGAGCCCCACCGGCACGCATCCTCCTGAGATTTGCCACCCGCCGTCGGCCAACAGACCTCCACCCCATACACGCCATGAAAATCGGCATTATCGGCGCCGGCAAAGTGGGCGGCACCATTGCGACCCTCCTGGAATCCTGCCGTTTCTGCAAAAGCGTCGCGCTCGCCGACGTCCGGCCCAACATCAACCTGAAGGGCCTGCGCAAATCCGATTTTGTGCGCGTGGACGTCACGAAAACGGCGCAGCTCGCGGGCTTCGTCCAGGCCGTTGACGCGGTCGTGAGCGCGGCGCCCTATTTCCTCAACAAGGGCATCGCCAAGGCGTGCGCCAAGGCCGGGGTCAGTTACTTCGACCTCACCGAGGATGTGGAGACCACCACCTTCATCCAAAAACTTGCGGCAGGAGCCCGGGGCACGTTCATGCCGCAGTGCGGGCTCGCGCCCGGAGTGATCAACATCGTGGGCGGTTCGCTGGCCTCATCGCTCAGCTATGTGCGCAGCTGCGAACTGCGGGTCGGCGCACTGCCGCTCAACGCGAGCAACCAGATGAAGTATTACCTCAGCTGGAGCACGGCGGGTTTGATCAACGAATACTGTCAGGTCGGCGAGGCGCTGCACGCCGGCCGGCTCGTGACGACCATGCCGCTCGACGGCGTGGAGCGCATCACCATCGACGGCACGGAATACGAGGCCTTCAACACCTCGGGCGGGGTGGCCACGATGTGCCAGACCTTCGCGGGCAAGGTCGGCGACCTGAACTACAAGACGATGCGCTATCCGGGGCACCGCGACCTGATGAAGTTTCTCCTGCAAGACCTGAATCTCGCGCCGCGGCAGGAACTCGTGACGCAGATATTCGACCAGGAAGTTCCGCTGACCGAGTCGGATGTCGTGGTGTTCTATGTGAACGTGGTCGGCAACGAAAAGGACGGCGGGCTCAGGCAACGGAGCTTTATCAAGAAACTGCACGGGGCCATGATCCATGGCCGCAAGCTCAATGCCATCCAGCTGACCACGGCCGCCGGCCTTGTGGGCGTGCTGGAGCTGTTCGCCGGAGGGCAGCTCGGCCGCGGCTTTGTGAAGCAGGAGTCGGTTCCGCTGAAAAAATTCCTGTCCACCCGGTGGGGCGGACGGGTGTATGGGCACTGATTTATGCGCAACCCCGCTCCCGCCGTCGCCGCCACCATCAGAGAGGTGTTTCCTGCCCTCGGGCTTCGGCCCCGCGGCATCAATCCCGGCGTTTTCGCCGGCGCGTGGGGCGGGCGCGGCGCGGTGTTGGAAAAATATTCTCCGATCGACGGTTCGCTGCTGGGCCGGGTGGCGCAGGCTTCGCGGCCCGATTACGAGCAAACGGTCCGGGCGGCGCAGCGGGCTTTCCATGCGTGGCGCGAGGTGCCGGCGCCGAAGCGCGGCGAAGTCGTGCGCCAGCTGGGCAACGCGCTGCGCGAGCTGAAGGAGCCGCTCGGCCGGCTCGTGTCGCTCGAGGCCGGCAAGATCGTCGCGGAAGGCGAAGGTGAGGTGCAGGAGATGATCGACATCTGCGACTTTGCGACGGGGCTTTCGCGCCAGTTGCACGGCCTGACCATTGCGACCGAGCGGCCCGGGCACCGCATGATGGAGCAGTGGCATCCGCTGGGCGTGGTCGGCATCATCTCGGCCTTCAATTTTCCCGTGGCCGTGTGGTCGTGGAACAGCGCGCTCGCCGCGGTCTGCGGCGATGCCACCGTGTGGAAACCGTCCGAGAAGACCCCGCTCACGGCCATCGCCTGCATCCGCATCGCGGAGAAAGTCTGCCGTGCCAACGGGGTGGACCCGGCGATTTTTGCCCTCGCGATCGGCGCGGGTGCCGAGGTCGGCGAATGGCTGGCGGCCGATCCGCGGATCCCGCTGGTCTCGGCGACCGGCTCGACGCGCATGGGCCGCCGCGTGGGCGAGGTGGTGGCGCGCCGGCTGGGCCGCACTTTGCTCGAACTCGGCGGCAACAACGCCGTCGTGGTGGCGCCCTCGGCCGATCTGCAGCTGGCGGTGCGCGGCATCCTCTTCGGGGCCGTGGGCACGGCGGGCCAGCGTTGCACGACGACACGCCGGCTGATCGTCCA
>VFQQ010004689.1_pt1 | contig 11847 bp, 18 predicted proteins | sample 3512341 | NCBI WGS metagenome assembly VFQQ01 (sample SAMN10412373, study PRJNA504923) | tailings metagenome | isolation source: Relicate 2 Philex TSF1 revegetated site | place: Philippines: Tuba, Benguet | collected 2017-08-29 | reverse complement strand
TCATCATGAACAAGTACCCGTCGCGGCAGGAAGCCACCGCCCTGGTGGTGCTGACCCTGGGCGTCATGCTGGCGGTGTGGCAGGGCGCCGTCACCGGCAAGCCTTACGCCGTCATGTGCTGCATTGCTGGCACCGTGTGCAACGGCGCCATGATGACTTTCAGCAGCAAAGTGCTGAGGTGAGCAAGGAAAGGGGTTGGTTGAATGCTGGAGATGAATGGATGTGAGTGTATGGGGTGACGCAATGGGAGATTGTGGCCGCTGCTCCAGTAACCGCGGATGGAACTGCTGGGGACTGCATTTGGCGTGCCATTTTGCATACCTCGCAGCGAGAAGCTGGACGTGGTGCGGCTCACCTTCTACACCGCGCCCGTGTCGCTGGCCTGCCTGCTGCCGTTTTACTGGCTCCACGAGGTGAGCCGCAGATGCAACTATGTTGCTGCTGCATGAAATGAGATGTTTGTTTCAACACATTGCCGTCTGGTTGCACATCTGTAACATCCATGTGCTATTTAGAGTCCAGTCGCGCTGCTGTTGCTCATGAAACCGAACCATGCTGATTCCTGTCTGCAGCGAGACGCCTATTTGGACTATGTGCCCACACACCGCCAGGGCGTGACTTTCATCATTCTGACTACATCGGTCAATGCAGTGGCGTACAACCTGGTGCGTGGCTGGCAGGGTGGGGCTCGCCACTGAGCCAATGCCATGTGTGTGCAGCTGATGCATGACAAACCTGCGCGAGGCTGCCTTGCTTGCAGATCCACAGCGCCATGATCAAGCAGACATCGGCGGTGACAGCCACTGTGCTAGGTATGGCAGGGCACGTGGTGCCTGATCTGCTAGCAGGAGATGGGTGGCCATGTATGATAGCTTCCGCCGAGTGATGACAAGCTGCATCGCAGAGTGAAAGTGGGCTGCTTTGCCGGTCCCTGGTTCCCTCACGCGACCGGCGTTGCCCAACCAAGCTGTGCAGGGGAAATCAAGATTGTGGGCCTCCTTGTGCTGTCCACCTTCTTGCTGGGTGAGCTGCCTGTCCGTGGCTGCTTGCTGTTCTCAGTGCAATGTGCACCCAGCCGTGCAGCCATGCTAATCTTGCCATGCAGCCGTGCAATCTGCACCTGCCCTACCATTGGCACAGGGGAGGGCAAGGAGCTGACTGTGAAGATGGTGGTGGGCTGCCTCATGGCGCTGGCTGGCTTCACGATGTACAGGTGCGCAGCTAGCAACGGAAGGACCACCGCTCCAGCTGGCAGCTGTCCTGTCGTGGTGCTGCTGGCTGAAGTCCTGGAGCCAGCAAGCATTCTAAACGATTACCAGCGCCAACCCTCGCCTGCCCGGCACCCTACACATTGCATCCCTTGCCTGTCTGTCTCCCGTGCAGCCACACCAAGATCCGCAGGTTCCGGGAGAGCAGCATGCAGCCCTTGGTGGTCAGCCTGACCGCCGACAGCAGCAGCAGGAAGGAGCCACTGATGAGCAGCAAGGCATTGCCACGCGCCGACTCCACGCCGGCATCTGGGCGGGTTGGCAGCGCAGCAGCAAAGCGCGTCAGCGCACCCTCACTTGCGGTGCTGCAGGCTTGAGGCATGCAGTTGTTGCAGTTGCGAGCAATGCTTGTAAAGTAAAGATGGGCATTGGAACGCAGCCAGCAGACGCTGCTACCATGAATCGCAGGTGCTTGGCCATGGCTCGGGCCTGGGCTGGCGACCTCTCAACTCCCAACCATGCAAATGCTGAATGCACTGCAGGGCAATGCAGTGCACCTGGCCTTTGCAACAGGCAGCGGCGCTCAAGACTGCTACACGACTGATGGTCTGCGGCGAGTGCTGCCGTACGACGGCGTCGGCACAGCACGCTGCGAAGCGCACGGCTGCACTGCTCGCTGCAGGAGCCCCTCGCTGCTGATTGCGATTGTGCATACTTTTCATGGGTCTGCGCTCTGTTTGATTTAACTGAGCCATCGGTTGTTGACGCGCTGGGGCGAGCCAACAGCTGGGGCGGGCAGCTCACTGGGCCGTGGATCCACAGCCGCCTACTGAGCTTCGTGGCAATAATGACCGAGGCGCAGCCGCTGCTGCGCACGGGCAGCGGCGCCTCGCGCGTCGCCAGCTCCGCCTCCCTGGCCCTGCTCATCGCCGTCTACCTCACGTGAGTGCTGTGCAGAGCCATGATGAACAGCCGCCGCTTGAGGAGGGGGGTGGGTGCTGCCGCCGCCGTCGCCGCCACGCTGCTCCCCCTCACGCCTGCCAAGCTGCCCCCGCCACCACATGCAGCCTCAACTCAACGCTCAATCTGCTCAACAAATGGTCTCTGGGAGTGTACGGCTTCCGCTTCCCCTTCCTCCTCACGTCTTGTAAGCTCGAGGGCAGCTACTGTGCAGCAGCTGGGCGTGCTGCCGCATTGCCCCACAATGTGGTGGGGCACAGCGCAGCTGCGCCGGGCTGTTGACCCACCACACCCCGCCCTCCCCATCCAACCATGCAGGCCACATGGCCTTCAGCTTTGCGGTGCTGGCGCCGGTGGCACTGCAGGAGCCACTGCGCTCACACAAGCGCACGCTCGAGCGCTGCTGGAAGGGTGTGCTGTCCATTGGCGGCTGCATGGCCCTCAACATTGCGCTCAACAACATCAGCCTGCTGGACGTGTCGCTGACCCTCAACCAGATCATCCGGTGGGTGGATCAGAGACGGCCTTCGTTTGATGATCCGAGCATGCTTTGCAGTAGTTTTTTGTGACGCGTGGCTGGCACAGCATTCCACGCGCAACCAACGTCTCCCCAAATGTGCCTGCAGGTCGGCCATCCCCGTGGTGGTGTGCATCCTGTCCATGCTCATCATGAACAAGTACCCGTCGCGGCAGGAAGCCACCGCCCTGGTGGTGCTGACGCTGGGCGTCATGCTGGCGGTGTGGCAGGGCGCCGTCACCGGCAAGCCCTATGCGGTGTTCTTCTGTATCGCGGGAACCATCTGCAACGGCGCCATGATGACGTTTAGCAACAAGCTGCTCAGGTGCGTTTTGGCACATGCGACTACATTTTTTCGGTGCGGCACATGCAGCGGGAGCGTTGGCACACACCTGCTGAGTGGTGCTGCACATGCTCCTCCGGCTGCTCAGCTATGCATGTCTGCCGCTCCCTCGCAGCGAGAAGCTGGACGTGGTGCGGCTCACCTTCTACACCGCGCCCGTGTCGCTGGCCTGCCTGGCACCCTTCTTCCTGATCTATGAGGTAGGTTTAGTAGCGCAGCGGCATTGGCCTGTCTTTGTGCATCAGAAGGTTGCCATTGGGGCGGCAAGGACAACCGGCTGGGCACGTCCAAATCAGCCAGCCTCAACCACCCAGTTGCAGCGTGCGGTTGCCAATGCTCTGCCGCTGTCCACTGCACCCTGCCCCTGCAGCGCGAGCGGTTCCTGCAGTACCTGCCATCGCACAGCCAGGGCGTGGCGGGCATCATGCTGGTGTCGTCGCTGAATGCGGTTTGCTACAACCTGGTGAGTGAGGCCGAGTTGATGCAGCCCACTTAGCATGCACTCCCTACCGCGCTTGGCCAGCATGCTCATGCTCGCGTTCGCAGCTATCACAAATGCTTCGGCGTTATCCACACATGCTGCCCTGATACTTGCTGCTCTGTGCTGCAGACCCACAGCACGCTGATTAAGCGCACCTCGGCGGTGACCACCACGGTGCTTGGCGAGATCAAGATTGTGGGGCTGCTGGTGCTGTCGGCGATACTGCTGGGTGAGGCCTCCTTCGCTTGGCAGACAGCCAGCTGGTGCATGCACGTACATGTCGGCAGGCAGGCAGGTGTGCCCTCAGTAAGCTGCTTTGCTTCTTGCCCGGCTCAAGGACGTGCCCCGTCTGCTCCCTGCCATGTGCAGGGGAGGGCAAGCAGCTGACTTTCAAGATGGCAGTGGGCTGCATCATGGCGCTGGCTGGCTTCACGATGTACAGGTGCGCAGCTAGCAACGGAAGGACCACTGCAGCAGCTCCAAAGCTCGCAGCTGTCCTGTCACACTGCTTCTGGCCCCCAGAGTCAAACTAAAGCATCCTGAGCCATTACCTGCGCCAATATTTACCTGCCCGGCACCCCATCCCTTGCCCTGCCTGCCGCCCTTGCAGCCACACCAAGATTCGCGGCTTCCGGGAGGTGGCAGCCTCCAGCCCGCTGGCCAGCAGCGGCAGCGGCAGCGTGCCCGACCTACACAAGGGCCTCCCGCAGGCGGAGCGCGGCGAGCAGGCAAACGCGAAGCCCTCCTGAGGGCTGCCCTCCTGCGGCGAGTTGCTAGAGTGATTAGTATGCCAGATTTTGTCCTAGCTTTACCCGTTTCGCTGCTGCCGTGACACATAATGACCCTGTCAATTAGCGCACAGCTATGCTTGGCAGTGGCTGGTGGTGCTGGGCAATGTGCATTGGCAATGCCTGGGGCGTGAGAGGCGGCACTCAGATGTGGCGCTTCCCAAACTGACCGACCAATTGTTTTCTGCACCATAATTGGCTGAGGTTCAGCGTGTGTATCCACATCACGGGGCAGCAATAAAAGGTTGAAGTTTCCAAACCAGACGAAGCAAAGAGAGGTCAGCAAGAGCGTTAACGCAAGCAGGGACTAAAAAAATGTGTCCGTCATGGACCAGCAGAGCGCGCCAAACATGGCCAACAACCCATGGGCTGGGCTGCAGGCGGGCTGAATGGCAGGCCCAGGCAGGAGCCCCTCTGGAATGCAGGCGCTTCTTAGCGCAGGTACTGCTCCAGCGACTCGCCCGACAGCGCCTCCAGCGCACGCACCAGCTGCTGCGCCCGCGCCTGCTCAAGGGGGCATGGCAGGGGTGTAGAGACTCAGCAAGAACGTCCCGGAGTGCTCACCACAGCAACCCAAAGAGCGTGCGTTCAATGGACGTGCCGCAGCTGCACATGGCTTTGCCCGCGCCCAGCATGCTTGCAGCGGAGCAAATGCAGATGGCATCCAGGGCGCTGCCCCAGCACAGCGCAGTGGGTGGGCTCACCTCCACCGCCAACTCAGCGTCCTCCAGCAGCTCCGCCAGGAAGGGCAGCGTCTCAGGCAGCAGCGCCAGGTACTCCTCCGACAGGCGGCCAACCAGCTGTTGAGACGGGAGAGAAATGGCAGGGGAGGGGAGGGAGGAATACGTGTGAGGAGGGCCGACCAGGGTGTGTTGACGGGCCAAAGAGCGCATGCCAAATCACGCCCAGCAGAATGCCACCAATGCGGATGCAGGCGCGCCTTTGCGCGCTGCTCCTGCCCCACCCCCGCACCTGAGCCACGGTCTCCAGGGCCAGCAGGCGCGTGCGCGGCTCCAGCGAGCGAGTCATCATCAGCACCTTTACGTGGGGCAAAAGGTGAGATGGGTGTGAGGCCGCAAAAAGGGTGGTGCAGCAGGAATGGCAGAGGCGCAGCGCATGCCGTGCAAATCGCTGCCCAACCAATGCCAGCCCCAGGGCACCACCCCACACAAGGCACAAGCAGTCACCTGGTGGTTGAGCGGCTTCCACTGCGCGTCGCTGCCGGCGGTGACGGCCAGCTGCGCCAGGCACGCCACCACGGCTCGGCCAAATGCATCCAGCCCCGCAGCCGCCGCGCTGCCGGCAGCCCCCTCCGCCGCGCCCTCCGCGCCGGCACCCAGCTGCAGGGAGGACTCCAGTGCGGCCGCGCTGTCGGCGACACCATCCGCCTCCAGCATGGCGCTCAGGGCAGTGGGCGGGCGCAGCCCCAGGTGCGCCACCAGCGGCGGCAGCAGGCGCTGGAAGCGGGGTTCATCCAGGAAGCGTGCCGCGCCGCCAGCGCCCGTGTCATACAGGAAGCAGCGGTGCAGCGCGCGGATGACCTGGGGGTTGGGCGGGGCGAATGGGTGCAGGGCTCAGATGAAGGTGTCAGTGTCAGTGTCCAGGTTTGTTGCCGTTCCTCCCAAAAAGGTGGCAACATGTGGCAATATGTGTGCCAGAAAGCCCAACCAAAGGACAGCAGCCACACCCCACGCAGCACCGACTAGGCTACTCACCTTGAGGCGCAGGCGCCAGTCGTGCTCCACATACAACGGGTCGTCTGCGGGGCTGGGCGCCGCAGGGCCCTCCTCCGCCGCAGCCGCCTCGCTCTTCCGCTTCTTCTTCTTGCTCTTCTTGCCGGCAGCGGCCACGGAGCTGTCTGCGGCAGGCAGCGAACGAACAGGCAGGCGGGGCAATTAGATGACACATCGGCCAATGGGCCCCCAGCCTGGCAACTCATGCGACGCTATTTCCACCGCCAGCAACTGTTCGTGCAGGCCAGCACCCACAACGACGGTCCACTTGCCTGACAGGTGTGCCACACAGGCATCCAGCAGGAGGCCGTAGTAGGGCACAAACACGCCCCGCAGCTTCTCCGCCAGCGCGTTGACCAGGGAGAAGAGGGACAGGGAGCGCAGCAGCTGGCCGGTGCCCACGGGCAGGTCTGCGGCAGGCAGCGGAGCGGGAGGCAGGCGGGGAGTGCGTTCTGAGGCAGAATTCCAGCAGTCTTGGCGGCAGCTTGATTGCAACATTGAAAGGCCTCTGGCTCAACTCAAAACATGCCACCCCGTCCCACACCCACCCAAGTCACGCGCCCTGCCACACCACCCCAACATGCACGCACCTGAGTCTGCTGCGGGGACGGCGTGCGCCCACTCCAGCAGGCGGAAGAAGAGGGGCTTGAAGCGTGCCTCGGTGAGGCGCATGGTCAGCCCCACAAAGGCCTGCACAGCGGCCGCCTCGCACTGGTCCACACCGCCGCTGCAGGCCATGGCAGGATAGCAGGCGGCATGGTAAGTTCACTGCTGTGCTCACGGTGCAGAGACCTCTGCTGAATCTGACAGCTCCCCCTCCACACCAGATTCACGCGTACATTAGGCATCCCCAACCCAAACAACCAGCTGTCCCCACATGTTCGTGCAGCCACAGCACACCTGTGCGCCAGCAGGGCGGCGGGGCGGCGGCGCCGCAGGTCCAGCGCGCGAAGCAGGGCGCCAAACACGGCCTCGTGATGGGAGGCCAGTGCGGCGGCATCCATGGCATCCACGGCGGCGGACAGCATGCGCAGCAGGGCAACCGCAGACTCTGGGCCCGCCTGCAGTAACAGAGTGTGGGGTGAGGATGGGGGCCAGTCCCGGTGGGTTGCTGGCGGGCACATCGCCAGAAGCCTGTCGACTAGCTGCAGATACACTGCAGCAGGGGACCGATTGATAAGACCAGCCGTTTGCCTACTTTCCCACACGCTCACCTCTGCGGCTGGCTCCAGCTGCGCCAGCAGCGGCGGGAGCAGCAGGCGCGCCGGCACAGCCTGTGCCAGCTGCCGCCGGATGGCCTGAGCCACGTCGGCGCAGCGCGCTGCCGAGCACTGCGGATGACGGAGGTGGGCAGCAGGGCACAGGATGAGTGGGAAGCAGGTGCAAGGGCAGACTTCAAACACAGCACTAGGAGGAACAGAGCTGTAGTAGCTACATTCATTTGACAGCGTGCCACATGCCCTCCTCACCTTGAGCACCGCGGGGTGCAGCAGCACGCCCAGCAGCAGCGGCAGGTGGGGCGCCAGGAAGGCACCCAGGTGCTCCACCAGTGATGCCACAGCCGTAAGCGCAGCCGCAAGCTCCAGGGCGGCAGCCTCGCTCACGCCGCCTGCCGCTGCCGACCGCCGTGTGCGGCGGGCCGCACCATCCTCTCCCTCCGACTCGCTGCCACTGCTGCTGCCGCCCTCGCTGCTGCTGGGGCCGCCATCCGCCTCGGCTGCCTTGGTGACCGCTGCTGCTGCTGCTGCCTCAACGGCCGCAATCACAGCGGCCACCGCCTGCGGCAGCTGCGGCACCAGGCGGGGTCCCAGCGCAGCTGCAAGTGCCGCGGTGGCGGCCAGTGCGCTGCCCCGCACGGCTGCCTGCTCGTCGCGAACTGCAGCCAGCACCACAGGCAGCACAGCCAGCAGCTGGTCGGGGCGCTGCGAGCCGAAAGCGGCAGCGACCGAGCCCAACGCCGCCAGGGCCGTCTGCTTGGTGAGCGGCGAGGTGGGTTCCCAGCCGGGGGCCACCGCCTTGCCCTTGGGCGCCAGAAGCAGCGCGGCTGCAGGCGTGCAGGCCGACAGGGCCGCATCGACCACCGCAGCAGCAGCCTCCGGTGTCTGGCCCTCCGCCTGCCAGCCCAGCCCCTCGGCCGCATCCCGCACAGCCGACGACAGCAGCTGCAGCGCCTTGCGCCGCACGCGGTCTGCTGGGCTGCTGCCTGCCAGTGACACCAGGGCAGACAGGAAGGCGGGGGCTGGCATGTGCTGCTGCAGAGCCCGCAGCAGCCGGTAGCAGCCGGCAGTGCCTGTGCGCAGCAGCACGGCAGGCGCCGTCGCAGTGCCCTTCTGAGCCGCTGCTTGCCGCTCCCCGAGCCCCTGCAGCTGCAGCAGGGCTGCCTGCATGAGCCGCTGGAAGGCGGCACCCAGCTCCTCTGCCGCAGCTGCGCTGGCCCCGCCGGCGCGCTGCTCCAAGTGCTGCGTCACAAATGCCACCGACAGCAGCGGCAGCGCCTGCCAGGGCTGCTGCTGCGAGGCCTCCATCGAGTGCTCCAGCAGCGCTGCAGAGGCCGAGGCTTGCAGCAGCATGGGTGCCTGCGGCACGATGTGGGGAGGGCAAGAAGAGCAATGAAGGCGAAGTACGGCGTAGGGGTGGAGAAGGTAACACAGCGATGAAATCGTGATGCGTCTGTTGAGCGTACAGTGCAGGCAAGCAAACACGGGCAGGCAGTGTGGACAGCGGGGAGTGGCTTCGGTGTCTAGTAGACCTAGTTTATCAGCAACGCAGGCGGTGGACCCGCCGCGAGTCAGACTGACGTGCAAAATTAGGTTTGGCTCGTCATCAGCCGCTCCCGCAGTGCAGGCATGCAGGCAAACAGGCGTGCATGGAAGTGTGCAGGGCACGCGTGCTGCGGTGCAGTGCAGTAAAAGGATGCATGCGTGCTACACAGGCATGCTGGTGCAGCCAAGGGACAAGCACGCATGCTGAAGCTATGCACACATGGAGCCAGCAGCGGGTGCCACACCTGCTCCATGAGGTCTGCTGCCAGGTCCGCAGCCCAGGCAGGCTCCACCTCCTCAGCCGCAGCTGCCGCAGCGTCGGCCTCTGCCATCTGGGCATCCCCTGCCGCTGCCGCAGCCTGCTGGGCCACGGCTGTGTCCAGCAGGAGGGCCAGCACGCTGCAAAGGCCATCCACCTCGGGCAGTGCAGCCACCAGGCCAGACAGCAGCGGCAAACGGCGATGCGGCGACACGCGCGGCAGCGCGGCCACCACCGCCTCCGCCAGCTGCTGGAGGCTCTTGCCCGCCCCCGTCCATGCAGGCAGGATGGCCTGGAGCGCCTGGGCGGCCACCTGCAAGAAGGCACAATTCAGGAAAGCGAGGAATGGCCTTTGAATGAGGTGCCGGGCAGTGCACAGGCAAGGGAACGCAACATCAAACCCAGCGCTCAGGCAGAACCGTAGCTGCAGATGTGCCAGAGCCCCGACCCACAACGCTCATTCACACACGGAAGTCAACAGTGGCCCCCCGGCCTTCCCGAAATCTCACCCGCTCCGACTGCTCGTCCTCCTGCAGCGCAGCAGATGTCCCCACCACAGCAACCACATCTAGCACGTGATCCAGCGCCGCCTGCACAGCAAAAGACGGGTGATGCAGGCGAGCAGGTGAGAGGGTGGCGGTGCTTGAGCTGTCAGCCGGCGGCCGGAATGGGCACTGGCAAGGGTCATGTGGGGTTGAACGGCAGGCACAATGTCGCTCATGCACTGTGACGCTCAACAAAACAGGCCAGCAGGAGCAGCCCAGCAACTGCCATGCAAGCTCCCCACCTGCGGCATGCCGGCAGCCAGCTCCGCGACCAGCGCCAGTGCAGCATTGCGCACAGCTCCATCGGGTGCCAGCTGAGCCGCCCGCACCGCCAGGCCCAGATCAAATGCTGCGCCGTTCTCTGCCTGCTGCTGCTGCGACTTGCCCTTCTTGCCTTTCGGCTTTGCGGCTGAGGCTGGGGCCCCGGCTGACGCTGCTGACTGGCGGAACGCCTGTGACAGGCTGCGCAGGGCAGAAAGGCACAGCTGCAGCACGTAGATAACTTCAGCTGCCGAGGCCGACTGCTCGGCGTCCTGCTCCTTGCCTCCTGCCACCGCTTCTGCAGCAGCGCTCAGCTGTGCCAGCTGCGCCTCTGCAATGGCCTGCAGGGCCGGGACAAGCGCCAGGCTGTGCTGCACGTTATCCTTCCACTGCAGCAGCTCCAGGGCCGCTACACACTCCTGGCTGCCGCCCGCCGCCGGCAGCGTGGCAGCCGCCTGCTGGCGCTCTGCTGCGGGGCGGCCCTGTTGCCGTGCCGCTCGCTGCGCAGCTAGCTGCTCCCGCCGCCGCTCCACCGCCGCTGCCGCTTCAGCCGCCGCCTGCTCCTCCTTGCTGCTGCCCGCCTTGCCGCGCCGCTGCTTGGCACGCGGGGTGCCCAGCTTGGCCGCCGCTGCTGCCGCGTCTGCTATCAGCTGCTGCAGCACCTCGTCCTGCTCCTCATCATTGGCATCGCCTGCATCCGTCATCTCCACATCGCCGGCCGCAGCAGTGCCGCCAGCACCCTCAGCAAGCAGCGGCAGGAGCACCTCTGCCTGCAGCGGCAGCTGCTCCAAGGCTGTCCGGGCGGCGCCGCGGCACGCCTCGTCTGGGTCCTTGCTAGCGGCACGCAGCAGCCCCTGGAACGGCAGGGGGGGAGCACACAGAGCGTGAGGAAAGATGGTGGTATGCAGGTTGTGACCCTACCCTCAGCAAGCATGCTCAGTCCTGCACCAGAATTGAGCAGTAGGCATGTAAGCCCGTCTGCAGATGCATCACACTGCTAGGTGTGCAGCGGCTCACCTTGAGGCAGCGGCCCTGCAGGTCACTCGGCAGCAGCTCAAAGACGTGCTGGTTTGCCTGCCGGAGAGCAGACAGGCGGGCAGCTGCTGCGCCAGCCACTGCTGATGGCTCCATCAAGGCGCACCACGTGCCCACAATCGTGGCCGTAGCTGCTGACTGCGGGCCCTGCAGCACCTGCTCCAGGCGCCGGGCGGTAAAGCAGGCCGCCGTTTCTGCCAGCAGCCCCTCCTGCTGCTGTGCCGCAGGGCTGCCAAGCGCAGGGGCACCAACTGCAGCCGCGCCGGCAAGCAGCCGCTGGCAGCTGGCCAGCAGCTGCTCTGCGGCAGCCCAAGGCACCACAAACGCCAGCAGCTGCCGCGCTGTGCACAGAGACACCACCGCGCCGCCGCGCCCGCCGCTGCCACCTGCTGCTGCCACCTCTGCCTTTGCTGCCGCAAGCAGGGCGCTGCCCAAGCTCTGAGCGTCTGCCGGAGCCAAGGCATACGGTGCCAGCTGCTGGCGCGGCTCGTCATCCGCACCCAGCATCACTTCAAAGAGCTGCTGCGCTGCGTCGGCATCGGCAGCCAGCCAGGCCGCCTGCTCAGCTAGGGCTGCGCCCAGCATCTTGCTTGCGGCATCTGCAAAGGGTGCAGAGCAACGGAGGCAGAGTCATGTGCAGTGAGCTAGCAGAAACATGCACCAGAGAGCAAATGCCGACTTCATCTTGCATTGCACGCAGCAGTTGCAGACACACGGCGGCACTGGCACCATTCCATATGCGCACCTGAAAGGCCACTGCCCGACGCCGACTGCACCAGCTTGGCACACGCCTGCGCGCACTGCACAGCCGCCTCGCGCACGTGACGGTCTGGGTGGGCCAGAGCGGCAGCACAGCGTGCCAGCAGCGCCACGCCAGCCTCGCCTGGGGACAGGAGTGGGAGGCAGAAAGAGCGAGTGGGTGAGTACAGACACTGATTGCCGGCCTGAGCGACGG
>VFQQ010004687.1_pt1 | contig 11853 bp, 22 predicted proteins | sample 3512341 | NCBI WGS metagenome assembly VFQQ01 (sample SAMN10412373, study PRJNA504923) | tailings metagenome | isolation source: Relicate 2 Philex TSF1 revegetated site | place: Philippines: Tuba, Benguet | collected 2017-08-29 | reverse complement strand
CACGCTGCCAAGTTGCCTGCTGCTGCTGGGCCTTGCCGCCGCCTGGCCCCTGCTGCCGCTGGGCCCTGCCGCCGCTGGGCCCTGCCTTCCGAGCCGACATCACCACGACCCACCCAACCTCACCCTTGCTGCCTGCCCTGCCAGGTACCGCCCGCCGCTGATGCCGCACCTGCCGTCCTCGCTGAAAAAGGCTATCGAGCAGTGCTGGAGGGACAGCCCGGAGCTGCGCCCCACCGCAGCACAGCTGGTCGACATGCTGACGGCCATCCAGGAGGCGGGTGAGCAATCAAGGGGCACGTCGTGCAAGCTGGTGCACCAAGGCTTGGTCTGGCTGGCTGCCTTAGGCTGAATGCAGCTGTGGTCCTGTCCCCAGTGGAGAGCCAGGACTGTGGGAGTGGCTGGGCATGCCTCCAACTGGGGGGTTGGTCAGCCTCGCCTCCCGCAAGCGTCCGCCCTGCCCTCCCCCTGCCGCCCGCAGGCGAGGTGGACACATCAGGCCCGCAGTCCGGTGGTGGCGCTTCCGGAGGCCGCTGCTGCACGGTGATGTGACAGTGTGGTGCACCGTGCTGCACGAGCAGCGGCTGCTCGTGTGCCGCTGCTGGCTGGGCAGTGTATAGTGTGAATGACTGGACCTCCAAGCTGATAATAACCGAATGCCACCAAAATTCCAACTCTGCCTGTTCATTGTGTGCTCTCCTGCCCCAAACCTGCTGCTGCGCAATTCCACCTGACTGTGCGCTGGAACTATGCGCTCCTACATGGACGGACTGTTGACAGAGTTGCCATAAACTGGGAGTGCTGTGCCCCAAATCGACCCACTTTGTAACAAGCAAGCTCAGCCTGCGATCAGTCGCTCTGCAAGCATCACACTGCTGTCTCGGCCACTGCCTATCGCCCGATGGAGGCTGCTGGGTCTGGTCTGCTGCAACCCTCGCTGATCGTTTCCCTCACTCGGTCTTCACCAGCACAGGAGCACCGAACCTGGCTAATACCTTGCGCTGCGGCCCCGGCCTCTGCGGCACCGGCAGCGACTGCAGCCATGGTTGTGCCTCCGAGCAGCTGGTTGGCTGGCCCTTGTACACCTGCCACCACAGCTTCACTAGGTCTGCATCTCGCTGGTTGTCTGCAACAGCAGCAGGGGGGCAGACAATGTAGAAAATTGTCGGTGTGACATGCAACGATCACAAAAGGACCTGGGTGAAAAATGCCTCGTGGGTCAAGGTGCACCATTCGGAGAGAACGTAGCAGCCAAAGCCGCCCGCCCTGCCGCCTTAGAATTCGGCACACACCTGGGTGCCCCTCCTGCCACGGCTTGCCATCGGTGTAGTGAAGCACAGCAACCTGCCGCCGGGGCGAATTGTGTGCGAGCATTGAGGCTGCTCAGGACAGCGTGCATGCCTTCAATCTTGCGGCAGCTGCACAGGCTGACATGCCCAAGGCACACACAGCAAGGCGTCCACACCACAGCAGCATGATACCTGCGGCCACAGCATTTCCCACAGCTGCGGATGGTGCCGCCGGATGCCGCGCTGGGCGTTGAAGGCGGGCGGCAGCAGCCGCAAAACACTCTGCAGGAAGTCGGTGACAGCGCAGGAGTTGGCGCTTGTGGGAGGGGCAGTGGACAGGCACAGCAGACCATGCAGACCTCGACAGCATCGCTGCCTCTCAAAGCCTGCCTGGTAGCGCCAGTTGAGGAAATCCTGTTCCGCGTAGCCGCCGATGGGGGCTGCCCCCGCCGCCAGCAGCGATCCAAAGAGCCGCAGCTCGGCCCGGCAGGGCGACATGACAAACAGGCCTGGAGGGCGGGGGAGGGGGCGGGCACGCCAAGGCGATGATGTCTCTGGGCAAGGTAGTTGTGAAATCCAATGCAGAGGAAGAATGGATAGGGCCGGGTGAGTCGACAGCAGGCAGCATTGGCTTTCCACCCACCATCAACCCACCCACCTGCATTGAAGTAGGACGGTTGCTCTGGGCAGAACAGCGAGCAGGCATCGCGCTCCTGCTGCGTCTCCCGCCCCGCTGCGCAGTCGGGAGCTGTGGGAAGGGAGGGCAGGGGTGCTGGGACATGCGATGTGATGCTGTTTAACGCCGCCCGCCACAGAATGCACTTGTGACTAAAGCCGGGCGGTGGCCAACGGTCTGCTCCCAATCCAGCCCAACCAGAACAACCAGCACAGCACAGCACAGCACAGCACAGCACAGCACAGCACAGCACAGCACAGCACACCTGCGTAGAAGCCGGGCGGCAGGTCAAACAGGCCGTCGATGCTGCGCAGCACCAGCATGTCTGCGTCCAGGTACACTAGCCTGCGCTCAAGGGCCCACAAGCCCCTACCATGTTGCGCTGGAGAAAATGCAAGCATGACAATGAGCCGCGGCCGTGTGGCTACTGGCCTCTCCTTCCTCTTGCTTCACCCGAGCACTGCTCCCGCCCCTGCTCCAGCACTTGCAAACTGCTGCCACCAGGCAGACCCAACAGAACTTGCAAACTCCTGCCCCCACCTGTCCCACTCCTCCAGCTCCCACATGCGCAGCTTGGTCCAGCACTCGGCGTACAGCTGCAGCTTGTAGCGCGCTGGGTCGTGCCCGCCTGTCTTGCATGGGGGCATGCAGGCAGGGTTACCGATGCATCACACCAGCACAACAATGTGCAGGCAACACTGCTGCTGCGAGGCAGAATGCTGAGCACGGACAGCTTCTCTCATCATGTTGCAGTGAACTGAACCGCCATTCATTCATTCTGCATCGCCCCAAGTGAGCGCCAACCCACCCGGCGGCAGGTACCGCTGCACCGCCTGCGGCCGGCACCCCGGCTCCTGCTGCAGCGCCGCCACTGCGCTGGGGGGCAGCGTGTCAGCTGTATACATGACCAGCAAGGGGTGGGCCGTCTGCACCGCCACCAGGCTGCGAGCCAGTGCTTGCACGCCCGGAAGGTATGCGTCCCTGCGAGCAGCCAGGAGGCGCGTATGTGTGCAGGTCTGTAGCGATTAGGATACGGTACGGGTGGCTCGTGCATGTTGGTTGCTCGGTTGCGTGCAGGCTCGCAAGCTCCAGCGCATATCTCTAGCCAAACCCAAAGCCAACATGATCGCACCTTGTGAGCAGCGTGACAAACGCAAACCTGCCCCGCCCGCTGCCTGCCTCAGCCGCTGGGCCAGCCGCCTCCAAATCGGAAGGCACACGCGCCAGGCCAGCCAGGCTGCTCTCATCCCCGGCCGGCGTGTGCGGCGTGATGGATTCGCTGCTGCTGCTGTGGGGCAGGCTGCAGGGTGCGGGCTTGCTGTGCCCCAGCGCCACGGCAAGCAGCGGTGGCGGCACTGGAACGACAGCGAGTGCGTCCAAGCAACATGCGGTGCCGCCTGCAGGAATGCGAGCCATTGAACAAGCAGTTTGGGTTGTGATTGGCAGACCAACCAGCTGAATTCACGGCGGCGTGCTCGCCCGGCTTCCTGCCGGCCGTTGCCGTGGCGGCCGCCGCACCTGGAAGCCGCTGCACCGCCACAGCAGGCGTGCAGCTGATCGCTACATCTTCCGTGCTCTCAGTAGCAGCAGCCAGCGGGCCTGGGGCTGCCTGCAAGCTCGGTGGCGCCATCGCACCACTCGGTCAGTCAGGCTAGGGAGCTGTGCCGCTTCCCACAGACTATACGTGATCTCCAGAAACTGCAGGCGGCTCATCAGGCGCTCCGAGGCACCTGGGACCACGAGTGCTTGCATCAGCCTTGCATGATAGGGGAGAGGGCCAAACCGAAGCGTGCGGCGCATCAGCGATAGTTGCTGAACTGATGTATTGAGTGACGAGCGCCGAGGCCCCGTGGTGAGAGCGCCCGGCCTTGCAGCGCCGCCCGCTGTCGTTTTCGGGCCCCCGCGCTGCATGCAGTGTTGCACCTGAACTTCGTGAAGCTTGTGGGCGCCAACGCCGGGCCGTCCCAGTCAGCCGCCGCTGCCCGCCGCCGCTGCCGCCGCCGCCTGCCAACCCGCTGCAACCCTCCTGCCACCAGCTGCCGCAGCCACCAATATTATCACCCTGACGGCAGCGCTCTTGCAGTAGCCCATTGGCAGAGGCAGCTTCGCACAGCATCATGAGTGACCCAGCAGCAGCGGCGGCGGCGGCGGCAGCGCCGAGCAGCAGTGAGCAAGGCAGCAGCGCAGCCGCAAGCACAAGCGGCGGCGTTAGGGGCAGCGGCGGCATGAACGACAGCAGCGTTGTGCGAGTGGGAGAGGAGAACAAGGATTCGTGCGTCCCCAAGTTTGACGCCCTCTGGTTCTGCTACTGTGAGTTCAGGCGCTGCTGCGGCAGCTGTGGCTGTGCCCGCCCTTGCTTTGGACAAGTGCAGCCAGAGTGCAGCCGTGCTGCTGCCACTGCTAACCTGGGTTGCATGGGCCCACAACTGTGCTGCGGCACCTTGACCGCCTGGCGGTTTGGCACGATACAGTGCAAGCTGGGCTGCACCTTTGCTGCTGCTCACCGGCTCCACCCTGCGCACGCCTCACAAGTGCCCCTCCCCGGTTCCTCTTTGCCCTTGCCAGCCCCTGCGTACCAGCTGCAGCAGTACTATGTGTACGGCGAGGTGGACGACTGCTTCTCCAAGTGGACCGCCTTCTTTGACTGCCTCAAAAAGAAGACCAAGTACAAGGAGGAGGTGGGCGGCCCTGTATAGCTTGATATTTGTTTGAATGCTGTGCACAAAAGAGAGGTGTGTGCAAGTTTTGGGTGTGCAGCTAGGATGTGCTGCAGGCTAGCTCAAGGGTTGCACGTGGTACGAGCTCCCACTGCTGCTGCCCGCACCGCTTGGCCCCGCTCTTCAAGCCCACTCTGCGGCTTGCTGTCATGCTGCTTACTGCTCACCGACCCCCACCCTCCGCTCCCGCCTTCTCCTGCAGGTGCTGGCAGCGGAGGCAGAGGCGAAGCACCCACTCTGGGACATTCGCACGCACGCAGAGGCGGAAGGGTTTTGGAAGCGGGTGCGTTTGGGGTGGGGGCTGCTGGGCTTGACGGGCAGGCTGTGATGGGCCGCTGGGTTGCAGCCTGCATGCATGGCCGCACCCATGGGCACCTGCTGTATAGTATGCCTTGTGCAGGCCAGTGATCAATGAGCGCTGAGGTGCACTGAGTTTTCCCCTGTGCCTGTGCTACCACCCACAGGAGTTTGGGCACCTCAGCGGCGAGCAGCAGGAGGATGCGGCAGAGGGTGCACGGCACACGGCTGGCAAGGCCACGCTGGTGTGACTGGTGCCGGCATTGGTCGCTCGCCGGCTTGCCTTGACTGCCGACGCGCATTGCGTGCATGTGTATCTATTGATTGGCAGCCTGCCTGGCAGCTGTAAGGCGCGCTTGCATGTGGGCAGCAGCATTGGAGGTATCCAGGACGCAGGGGGCTGAGCGGGAGCAGCAGTCACGGCCGGCTAAAGACTCAGTCAGTTACTCTGATGGCCTTGTATCATTCCACTGTGTGATGTTGCAGCACACGCAGCCAACAGCTGCCGCGCAGTTGCTGTTGGGAAGCTGGTGTGCTGACGCCGGAGCGCTGGCGCCCTCCGCCGCTGCCAACCGCCGGGCGCCGTATGCTGGGGTGGCGTTCCACGCAAGCCTCCTGGGAAGTCTGAGAATGTGCTGGCTCAGAGATCCAGGCGCCTGAGGCAGGGGCTTGGATGCATCTGCCTGGCGGGGATGAGCTTCGCATTGCAACAGCAGTGCTAAGCCGCAGCGCACAGCGCGCATGCCCCTCAAAACACCGACCGCGGGCCCACGCGCCCATTCGCCCCTCATTTCATTGCTTGGTGGTCTTCCCTCGTCCTTAGGCCTCCGCCCCGCGCCTTCTACCACCCTCGGCGTCTTCCCAGGCACCCCGCGGCAACTCCTGCGTCAGGTGCGCGCGTGCATGCTCCAGCAAGCAAGCCGCTGCCGGAGCTATCATCTCCGCTTCCATCGCCCTGCCGCCGCCGCCTGGCTGTGCCCGGCCGCCGCTCGCGTCAGCGGCGGCGCCGGCGGCGCCGCCCGCATGAGGCTAGGAGGTCGCAGCCTTGTTGCCTCTGTCTGGTTGTAGTATCCTACCGTTTTAGCATCCGCGCTGCGCTTCGCCCGCCCTCTGATGCCCTGCATCAACCCCGCTGCTGCTGCCGCCCGCCGCCCGCAGGCCAGCATCTGCCCAACCACCATGAAGTGGCCCGCGTTCAAGGCAGCTCCCGGCTCCCTGGAGGCCATCCGCGAGGAGATCAAGCACAACAAGGTGAATGCAGAAACCACGGCGCTGACACTGTCATGGCAAACGCAGTCCTGCCCCTCTCCATGCCCTCCTCCAGGCATGCCGCCCGATGCCTGTCTGTCACCCACCCACTCAATGCCGTCTGCTGCCATCCACCCCCTTCACTGCAGCTCAACGACGGCCCCGCGCCCAAGGACGACGTGCAGCACCTGCCCAAGCCCTCCTGGCAGCAGGCGGCCTGGCCGCTCAACGACAACTCCCAGCCGCCCCGCCGCCGCAACTGGCCGCTGGACGACGACTCCAACTGAGCGCGGCGGTTGACGCTGCCGCAGCTGTTGTGCCATAGCCAGCTGACTCGTCTGCTCCTGCATCTCATCGACTGTGCATGTGCCGACCCTCCTCTGCCACTGACTATTCTTGCCTGTGCCCAGCGGAGCTGCGCAAGGGCTGCCCCTCGCCCCCACTCATCATCCTGTACCCACCCGCACCCCCGCCGACTTGTTTCAATCTGCCATTCTTCGTTGATGCACTCGCACTGCACGATTGATAGGTTGCTGCACCCGTGCTTCTGGTAACAACTGCAAGCAAACGACGCATTCAGTGGTGCCGAGGGCAGGCGGCAGGCGGCGGTGGGCGGCAGCGCGCTTCGCGGCCAATGCCTGCGCCAATGGCGGGGCTTCCGGTATTGCAAGTTGCTTTGATCGCATCCTTGTGGTGTCCACAGCCTGCCTTGCAACCGCAGGACTCCGGCAGACAGGTTTTGCGCCGCGCCACCCCGCCAAAATGGGTCGCGCCCGGGACGCAGACCCCTGGGGCCAGGTGCGTTGAGCGGCTCATGCCGCTGATCGACTGCTGCAAGGGGCCGGCAGGCTTGCGGAAGCCACGGCACTGCGCCCCAGTTCAGCCTTTGCCGCCCCTCGCTCTCCCGCAGCTGGAGGACCTGGATGGCACGCAGCACTACACCACGCTGGGCGTGGAGCCCACCGCCAGCGCCGAGGAGATCAAGAAGGCGAGGGGGCCGCCGCCGCTGCTGTCGCCGCTGCCGCCTGCCCGGCCTCCTCCCCTTCCGTCTGTGCTTGGTTGTTCATTCCCTGCTGACTGCTCCAAACCGTCTCGCTATTCTTCCTGCAGGCCTATCGCCAGCTGGCCAAGCAGCACCATCCGGACAAGGGTGGCGACCCAGCCGCTTTTGCGCGCGTGCAGGTGTGCTATGTGCTGCAGCCATGTGCTGCAGCAGCACCGCACGCCCGAGCCCGTGCAGCCTGCTCGGAGGTTTGCAGAACAGCATTACAAACCAACAGTATTCAATGGGGGCGGTTGATACAACGAGCCGCAGTCTTCTGCTATGCAGCAAGTCGAGCGCCCCTCCCGTGTTTGTATGCCCCTCTTCCGCAGGCTGCCTTTGAGGTGCTGATCGATCCGAAGCAGCGCGCCGTGTACGACACCTGGGCCAAGGAGCTGCAGTTCAGGTGCGGCGCATTGCGTGTCACTGATTTACTCAGCCAGTCTTGCTTGGCCATCTTGTGCCTACACTGCGGATTTGCGGCCGGCGTGTACAATGCGGTGCACCGCCGCCTGCTGGAGCCGAGCTGTGCAGCTACAGCCCACCTTTCTCACAAGCTCTTGCCTTGCTGCTGAGAACTGCATGCCACCTGCCGCCTGTCGTCCACCTGCCCACCTGTAGGCATGGGCTTTCACCTTTCCCACACACCCCTGCCCTGCTGCTAAGGCCTGCGCTCTGCTGCCCACCCACCTGTCGCAGGTATGTGCGCTCCACGGCGGCAAGCGGCGGCGCTGGGCAAGGGTTTGAGGACATCTTGCTGGACGAATTTGACAACCTGGGCCTGCACTGCGACCCAGCCACACAGGTGCGCTGCGCTGTGCTGTGCTGTGCTGTGCTGTGCTGTGCTGTGCTGTGCTGCATACAACACTCAGCTGCCAACAAATGTGCTGATGCGTGCTTGCCTGCTCGCTGCGTTTGGCTCGGCTGCAGCATGCAGCCAGCGCTGTGCCACCAGAACCGCCCTGCGTTGACAGGTACTGCTTGCTTACCTCTTAACTTGGTTCCCCCTGGATCATCGCCCTTCTCTGTGCTTCCACCCAACCCTCTGCCGCACAACAGCTGGTGGTGACGTGCGAGGTGTGCCGCCGCCCCGCCACCAAGGAGTGCTGGACGTGCGGCATGCACATCTGCGAGTTCTGCACCCTCAAGCGGCACTGGAAGGTGGGTTGGGGATGGGTTAGGGTGGATACGGCACGGGGAAGGTGGGCATGGCATTGTGATGCATGTTTTGGTCCACACACCTAACAACCCCACCCACCCCGGCCCCCGGCCCCATCGCTGCTTTCAAAGCAGGGCAGCTTCCCGCTGCACTGGCCCCTGGTGAACAGCGACCACATGCGGGACCGGCTGGGCAAGGCGGAGCTGGACCGCAAGCGCATCGCGGACGCGGAGCGGCTGGCGCTGCAGGACCCCAACCACAGGTGGGGAGAGCTGAGCAGGCTAGGTTATGCTCAGCGTACTGGCTTGGGACGCTGCCAAGCGGACTGGTTGGCACACAGCACCTCAGCCACCCAGGAGAGCTGGGCAGGCTGGGTGTGCTCGGTGCGCTGGGTTGGCGTGTTAACGCACCCATTGAAGTCACAGGGGCACAACCACAGGCTGAGGGTTTGTGTAGCCCCAGCCCTGAGGCGCCACCCTGCGAGTGTGGTCCTGCCATTCCCCCCGCAGGAGCAAGGCGGAGCTGCAGGACATCCGAGCCTTCAAGGAGGCGGCGGCTGAGGTGGCGGCCCTGCCAGACGCCCAGCGCCACTACGACCTGCGCCTCGCCAAGTTTTACATGTGGGCACAGACCGCGGCCGCCGTGTTCCTGGCCTGCTGCATGCCCACGGGTGAGGTGGCTGAAGAAATGGATTGGGAGGCTTGGGTGTGAACTGTGGTATTTGGCTATGGGGCTCTGGCTGCGTCTGAATGCGAGTGTGCGTGCGGCGCCGTCTGCCGGCTGTTGCCTTATCACCAGCAGTTCAAGCTGCTTATCGCACACGCTTGCCCCTCGCAGGCTACGAGGATCGAGAGCTTGTGATTGAGTGCACGCAGAGCGGGCTGGTGCTGCAGGTGACAGTTGTGGCTGCGATTTGGGGCCCGTTGCTGCTGAAAGTTTGGGTTATGCTGCATCTTGGTTGGCGCAAGGTGGTCTTGCATGGTTACGTGCTGACCTTTGAAACATATGCATGGAGGCAGCACATTGCTGATTGATGCAGCCATGCCCGTGCTGACCTGCCCTGCACTGCTTCAAGCATGGTTGTGCCTCGCCAACTCGTCAAAATGGGGTCCAACCATGCAATGCAATCCAATCGCAGGCTGAGGACTCGCCGCCGCTCATCAACCGGCTGTTTGAGCACGCAGTGGATGGCAGCCGCCCCATTGAGACCTTCAGGTGCGGCGATGGGGGTGCAGTGCGCCAGCTGCTGTGCTTGACAAGCAGAGGCGTGTGGCTGCCGCCTGGCGCTAGCCCGACCTACAGCCGACCGAGCTGCAGCCGGAATGCATTGATGGTGCCACCCCTAGCACAGGGCTCAAGTTTTACTATGCGCAGCGGGCTGAGCACTCGATTCTTTCTATTTTAATCGGGGGTGTGCGTGCTGTGCATCCCCAAACACTTGCATGCCTAACCACCTGACCCTTTCCGTACTCGCTGCCCATGCATTGACTTAACAGGACCAAGGACAACCGGGTGTGTGTGCTGTGCATCCCCAAGGCCGAGTATGGCGAGCACTGGGGCCGCCTGTTCCGCGGCGACAGCCATGGCGCGCGCTGCATGCAGCCGCCCTATACATTGTCAGGTGCGGGGCGCTGCGCAGAGGTGGTTCGGGGGCACAGTCTGCAGCTCGCAATAGCCATGGTGAATCGGCCGTAGATGCTGGGCAGCGGGGACCTGGCATGCACGTTTGATACCACCACATGCGACGTCTGTTGCGCGCGCTGCGCAAATTCTGGTTGCTTGCAATGCTTGTCTATTCTTATCGGGTTGTGCAGAGACCCAGGACGACGTGATCATGGAGATTGAGCTGCCCTTCTGGATCGATCCCGAGGTGAGGGCCGGCAGGGTAGCCACACGGCCAGGACAAAAGCAGCAGCAGTGAACAGCAGGGCAGCAGACTGGTGGTTGGGCAGCGCAACAGATCAGCCGCTGGCATGAGCCGTTTGCGCGTGGCTGCTAATGTGCAAAATGTGCCATTGTTATGGCATGGTGCACAGCCGTGTTGCCTTCTCAAGTGCACATCCGCTTTGCCGCCCTCCTTCACCTCACACCCCCAGGACGTGTCTGTGCGCTTTGGCGAGCGCGAGCTGGCGGTGGCTGTGCGCAACACGCTGCACCTGCGCCGCACCTACTGGCGCAATACGTGAGCTGGCTGCCCGGCTGACTGGCTGGCTGTTTACGTGGCTGTGGACGTAGTTGTTAGCGGCTATAGGCACAGAGCGCTTGGCGATCTGTTGGCTAATCAACGGTTTGCACACCGGTGGCTGCTGCACGGTCGAGCCAGCCAGCCAGCCAGCCATGCAAGCGTGCAGCAGGGCAGGCCTGCATGGGCCCGTGAGCTGCAGTGCACAACCACCCCAACCTCCAACTATATCGCGCAAGAAATTGCGCAGCCTATCCCAAGTCTTCGCTCCCTCCTGTTTCTTCTTTGCAGAGAGGAGGAGAGCCGGCGCAAGGCGGAATACCAGGTGCTGCTGCTGGAGGAGTGTGTGTGGTCGCTGGAGGAGGACATCAATGCAGGTGGGCTGGGTGGCCAAGCTAGGGCCTTGTGAAAGTGTGGGTGGGTGGGTGGGTGGCAAAGCTAGGGGCTGTTGAACGTGTGGGTGGGCTGGGCAGCTAGGGGCTGTTGAAGCTGGGGCCGCGTGAATACTTGCACTGGAGTGCGGGAGTGAGGGTGGCAGACAGGCACCCTGCTCTAGCGCTGCGGTATGAGGAGTGTCGGCTGGTGCAGAGCGATCCGAGTGGTGCTCCCAGTCATCTCCAGCCAAGGTCTGCACCGCACCGCCGCCCTCCCCCTGCCGCCCCACTTGTTGGCTGCAGAGGGCGAGCGCTGCAAGCTGCTCATGCTCACGCTGGCGCGGCCGGAGCCCACTCAGGAGGAGGTGTCCTACAAGAAAGGTGAGCCATAAGAAAGGCGGCCGTTCCGGCTACTACAGAAAGCAACAGACAGTTGCACCCATTGCTTCCTGCCTGCTTGCACACACTCGAAGCTCTTTCCCAACCCTTCGCCCCCTGCCCCCTCTGCCCCCTTTCCCAGGCAAGCGGCAGGACAACCGGGCGGCGAGCCGGCCGGGGTCGATGCACAAGAAGGGCTTCCGCTTTTTTGCGGACGACGAGGACATGTATGGGCTGGAGGACATCCTGCAGGCAAGGCCTCACTGATGGACCTTTTTGGCTTGTATTGACCTGGGGACTTGCCAGAGGCGGTATGGACTGGTGGATATCATGCAGGCAAGGCCTTTTGTGGGCAATTGTGTCGTGGTTTGGCCGCCTTGGGGAGTCCTTGCCAGACTCGGTATGGGCTGGAGGGCATCCTGCGGGCAAGGCAATCATTCTGTGCAAGTTTGCATCAGGGGTTCCGCGTGTGAACTCCCCTTCTCACCTGCCTG
>VFQQ010004685.1_pt1 | contig 11859 bp, 12 predicted proteins | sample 3512341 | NCBI WGS metagenome assembly VFQQ01 (sample SAMN10412373, study PRJNA504923) | tailings metagenome | isolation source: Relicate 2 Philex TSF1 revegetated site | place: Philippines: Tuba, Benguet | collected 2017-08-29 | reverse complement strand
ATTGCCCTTTTGTCACCATGACATGGTGCGGCCCATCACCCTGTGCATCGAGACGAATAGTGCGCATACCAGATTTGACGGAATGGAGATCCTCGTCGCGGCAAGCGCCGTCGAGGCACAACGTGACCTCGCCCGCGTCGGCATCCGCCTCGAAAGCGAGGTCGGAACCCTTACCCCGAAACGTGAAGGCGAACGCCCCACTCGGTTCTATCGTACTCCAGCCCGGCTCGCCGCTGACTCTCGTTCGCCGGCTCCATCCCGCGGTCATTGTGACCGGAGCGTCCCGCGGCGCATAGGAGCCAGAGGTCATGACAACGGGCGCGCCGAGCACACGAACCCAGTCGAGATCTGCAGCCTTGCCTGCGAGAAGCCGCAGGCGCGCAGTGTGCCGCCCGAACGCGAGACCGTAGACGAGCACAGGCTGTCGCCATTTGATGCTTGTGCTGTAGAGTTCGAGCACCCGGCAGATGTCATCGATGCACAGTTCAGCGCGGCGCCGATCGTCGAAATGGAGCACGCCGATTTCGAGACCAGCACCGTTGAATTCGAAGGAGACGCTACTGTCCCGATCCGTCGAGGTATGGATCTCTTCGGCGCTCGGACCGGCACGATGCTGCCAGATCCAGCTGCCGGCATAGCGAAACGCGTCCGCATTGCTTTCGTGTGTACCCGCCTCCAACGGCGCAGGCTGCGGGTTGAGATAACTCACGCGCGTCGGCGACGGCGATACCCTCACCTCGCCAGGTTTCGGCAAAGTCAGGTAATAGGGATGTGGATCCCCAATCTTGATCGGCGCCTCGTTGTCGATCGTCGTGCACGGCGCATCAGGAGGGCAGAGTTCCATCGGCGCCGCGTCTCTCCCATATGGGCGCCAGATCACGACACGGTTGCTCGTCGTCGCGTCCCACTTGGACACAACGTCTCTGTCCAGGTTGGCGTCAGGCCCGCGCGGCACCTGGTCGCCGAGCAGCGAATAGGATCCGGCCAGCGCCACCGCCAGGATCGGAAAGAAAATATGACGAACTCGGAGCATCACCCCGTGTAGCGAACCGGTCTCCAGACCGCAATTGAAACGGCACGTCCGTTTGCTTCAAAAGTGCACGACCTTTCGCCCCTCACCGCTTACGGCCGGAGGTGGGAGGGGCGCACGATGCGGGTCTTGATGTCGGCCTCATCGAACAGAGGCACCGGCGCGGACGCAGGGGAGGAGACGGCGCCGGGAATAGGTGTCTCCGTCCCGAGCCAAGCATCAGAGAACGCAAGAATGCCCTTGAACAAAGCCACCTTCTTGGCGATGGCCTCGAAGGCGGCGCCCCGGTCGATCTCGTCCCAATCGACATGGAGCTGCACGACTGTTTCGTAGAGCTCCTTGAACTTCGCGCCGCGACCCTTTGCTTCCATGCCCTCGGCCAGCACGAGAAACTGGCCAAGCTCCATGACCAGCGCCTCCGGCGGGCGCCCGCCGTTCGGATCCGAAAAATGCGCTTCAAGATAGGCAAGCGTTCGTGCGAGCACACGAGCACGCGCAGCCATGGTTTTCTCGTCGGAGTCGCGATCGAAACCGAGTAGCGATGCCCACTCCTTCGGCGATCCGATCATCTGCAATGCCCTCTGTTCATGCCCGGCAGTCCAACGCAAGCGAATCTTGCGATTGCAGATCAATACAGATCGGAATCAAGGCGCCGCGGCGGCAAATGGATGCGCCTCCAACATCCGCGAACCAAAATACCGTCGGTGCGTTTGGAAACTGCTCAGGTAAATGAGGAGGCTCAGGTGCTGACACGCGTGCGAAAGGACAAACTGTTTGCCGGAGCAATCTTGCTCGGCGCGTTAGGCATGACCCACTCCGTGGCTGCGCAATCCGGTGTGGGCCAAGCCTGCGGCGGCGCATCTGGCCCGTCGTGCTCGGTCGGCTTCTTCTGTGAGGTGCAGGCAGGTCAATGCCAGGACGACAATCCCGAGGGGACCTGCATCGTCCGCACCGAAGCCTGCACGAAGATCTACAAACCCGTCTGCGGCTGTGACGGCAAAACTTACGCAAACGATTGCGAGCGCGTCTCAGCCGCTGCTCGTAAGGACCACGATGGCGAGTGCAAAAATTGACTTTGCACCCCCTGACTTCTCAACTGAGTTCCGAAGTTCGGAACCACCACGTTGCTGATCCAACGACATGTGGAGAATGTAAGAAAACTGCCTTGTAGCAGCCACGAGCCAGCGGCTTAGTTCCCAAGCTGATCAGTCTCAAAGGAGCCCAGCATGCTTGGTGTTCTCGATGTCGACGCTGTGCGCGATGCAGAACTGCACAACAATCCCTACACCTACTTCTTGGGATCGAACTTCTTGAAGAAGTCGCTGATCGATCCCCTACGCAAGAGTTTCCCCTCTATCACGAAGCCCGGCTTCCTGACCGTCGACGAAGTCGAGCTCAAGGGGCCTTTCAAAACACTCATCGACGAGCTCGAAGGACCTGAGCTCACCGCAGAGCTGTCGAAGAAGTTCGGCATCGATTTGAGCCCCTATCCGCGGCTCACGACGATCCGCAAAGTGTCCCAGCTCAAGGACGGCGGGATCCACACGGACGGCAAGAGCAAGGTGATGACGCTCCTGCTCTACATGAATGACGACTGGGATGCCGACGGAAAGGGCCGCCTTCGCGTGCTCTACAATGGCAATAACTTCGAACCTTATGCCGTCGAGGTCCCACCCACGATGGGGACCGTCTTTGCGTTTCTGAGAGCAGACCACTCCTGGCACGGCCACCTGCCTTTCGCTGGCGAGCGCCGCGTCGTACAGGTGGCCTGGGTGCGAGACGCGCAAGAACTCGAGCGCAAGAAGAAGCGCAATCGGACGGCTCAGTTCTTCAAATCCATCTTTGGCCGCTAGCGGGCCGTCAGACGTCGCGGAAACGCGCGGTCTGCCGAACAAGCACGCCAAACACATGGTGGCGCAGTTCGAGCGAAAAGACGAATGCGCCGCCGCCCTCGTCGCGATGCACAACCTCCATGTCCCCCGGCTCCAGGAAGCGTGGAAGCGGGATTCGTGCGCGCCCAAATGAGAAGAAGTAGCGCACCGAGCGAAAGACGAGTGCGCCCGCTTCTTCCCGAACACAGAGCGACATCCCGAATCCGTATCCGACGTGCTCCTCGAGGCCCGTGGGACCCGCGAAGCATTTCGCGGAATGGATAACCTGCGGGAAGCGTCCTGAGCGGGCGTACGTCCGCGTCCAGCTCTGCCCGCCGAGCCCGCCATTCTCCATCACGGCCACGGTCGCGCCGCCGGTCATACTATCTTCGAGCGGTAGGGGCGCGCCGATGGCCCGCGTGAGGAATGAGAGCAGCTTACCGATCCGCGAAAGACGGGTTTCCAGGACTTCTCCCGGATAGACGAGGACGGCACCAAGTCCAAGCCGCTTCGAGAAACGCCGCTGCACGGTCAGGGGGAGACGAGACCAACCCTCCTCACCTACCAGTGCGCGAAAACGAAGATCCACCACGGAGCTGTCGAGGTGCTGGCAAGGCGGTTCGCGGGATGGCACCGAAATTGGCTTGTCGGCTGGCGATGCGGTCATCGAAACCCCTCGCGACGAAGCGCTCCCTAGTCGTCGGCATCGGCGCGTTTCGCACGCCGGCCCGTCGTAAACCCAGCCAGACGCGCGACCGCCCCGCCCATCTTGATGAGCTTCGACAGAACCGGCGTCGGCAACTGCACGACTTCATCGAAGCTGCGCGCGACCCCTTCCGTGAAATCCAGCATGGTTTTGAAACGCCGGCGCGCTTCTCCCGAGACTTGCGCATCGCCCTCCGCCGCAGCCAAGCACTGGCGCAAGGCCGCAATCGCCGGATCGATCTCTCGCGCCTTGCGATTGGCCGCGATGCGCCGAACCATCTCGAAGACATCCGCTTCGGCCTCGTAGAAATCGCGGCGATCTCCCAGCGCCGATACGCGCCGGATGAGTGACCAGGCCACCAGTTCCCGCAAGGACGTCGACACGTTCGAACGGGCCAGCTTGAGCCGCTCCGCGATCTCCTCGGCCGAAAGGGCGCGATCCGAGATGTAGAGCAGCGCATGAATCTGGGAGACGGAGCGATTGACGCCCCAAACGGCGCCCATTTCTCCCCAGGCGACGACAAACCGCTCGATCGCGGGGGGGAGGCCGTCCGTTTTTACTGTTATTTCTGTCATGACAGAAATAACAGTATGGAATGAAGGCAATGTCAAGGCGGCGCGGATCCTGGAACCATCGCTTGCCATCTTTTTCGAGATGGGCGCGTTGCACAGTTCTTGATCTCGGGCGCCGGGTGCGCTGCCCGCGCTTCAGGCACATGACCGCCGAACAGGCATCGATCCCTAAGAGATATATTGGAAAGACTGCAGTTTTGCCTTGCCGTAAGATTGGCCCGGCTCTTGCCATGAGCATGTCATGGAGCAGATCAGGGTCTCGGACTTGAAGCCAGCCTTTGACGAAATGAATGGCTTCGGACAGGACGTCCGCGAGCCGTATAGCGCCGTCGCCGCGTGGCTCGACTCCGTGCGTGTCGAGGAGCTTCGCAAGAAGAGCGCGGAAGCCGAGCTTCTCTTTCGACGAACGGGGATCACCTTCGCAGTCTACGGCGACGCGGAAGCAGCGGAGCGGCTGATCCCCTTCGACATGATCCCGCGCATCATCTCCGCGGCCGAGTGGCGGCGTCTCTCGGCGGGCATCGAGCAGCGTGTCAAGGCGTTGAACGCCTTCATGTACGACATCTATCACCGGCAGGAGATCATCAAGGCCGGCCGCATACCCGCAGAGCTTGTCATCCAGAACAGCGCGTTCGTCCCGGAGATGATCGGCGTCAATCCCGAGCTCGGCATCTATTCGCACATTATCGGCATTGATCTCGTGCGCACCTCCGAGAACGAGTTCTACGTGCTCGAGGACAACACGCGCACGCCGTCGGGCGTCTCCTACATGCTGGAGAACCGCGAGACGATGATGCACATGTTCCCGCATCTCTTTGCGGAGAACCGCGTTGCACCCGTCGAAACCTATCCCGACAATCTGAGGAAGACGCTTGAGAGCGTGGCTCCTCAAAAGCTCGATACCGACCCCGTGATCGCTGTGCTCACGCCGGGGCTCTATAACAGCGCCTACTTCGAGCACGCCTTCCTGGCAGACCAGATGGGCGTCGAGCTGGTGGAAGGGCCGGACCTCGTCGTGATGGACGGCTACCTCAACATGAAGACGACGCAGGGACTTTGCCGCGTCGACGTTCTTTACCGCCGCATCGACGACTCCTTCCTCGATCCTCTCACATTCGATCCCAGCTCCGTCCTTGGAGTGCCCGGCCTGTTCGATGTCTATCGCGCCGGCAACGTGACGATCGTCAACGCCCCAGGCGCTGGCATCGCAGATGACAAGGCGATCTACAGCTACATCCCCGAGATCATCGAATTCTACATGGGCCGGCCGCCCATCCTGAAGAACGTCCCGACCTACAATTGCCGCAAGCCAGACGCCCTCAAATACGTCCTGGAGAACATGGCGGAGCTCGTCGTCAAAGAGGTCCACGGCTCGGGCGGGTACGGCATGCTGGTCGGTCCAACGGCCACGAAGGAAGAGGTCGAAAACTTCCGCGAGCGCGTCAAGGCACGGCCGGACAACTACATTGCCCAGCCCACACTCGCACTATCCACGTGCCCCACGCTCGTCGATGAAGGCATTGCACCGCGCCACCTCGACCTGAGGCCATTTGTTTTGGTCGGTGACGAGGTGCGTCTCGTGCCGGGCGGTCTGACACGCGTCGCCCTTCGCAAGGGTTCGCTGGTCGTCAACTCCAGCCAGGGCGGCGGAACAAAGGACACCTGGGTATTGCAGGACTGAGTTCAGAAACACGAAGAAAGAAGCACCGAACAAACGGGTCGCACGGGAAACATGCTAGGGCGCACGGCAAACGATCTCTTCTGGCTTTCCCGCTACATCGAGCGCGCCGAAAACATGGCGCGCCTGATCGAGGCAGGCTATCGCATCGCTCTTCTGCCGCGCGTCGGCGAAGACGGCAAACAGGAATGGGCCTCGACTCTCGAAAGCGCGGGCTGCGCGCAGCAGTACTACGCCAAGCACGGCGCACTCAACACGCGCAACGTCGTGGACTTCCTTCTCTTCGACGCCTCGAACCCGTCGAGCATTCACGCGTGCCTGGCAACAGCGCGCCGCAACGCACGCGCCCAGCGCACCGCCCTCACACGTGAGATGTGGGAATCTCTCAATGGATCATGGCTCGAATTTCAAGCCATCCGGCCGGACATACTGCGTTCGGACGCCCTTCCGCGTATCCTTGACTGGATTAAGGAGCGCTCCGCCGGTTACCGCGGGGCGATGCTGAACACGATCCTCCGCAACGACACCTACTTCTTCAGCCAGCTCGGCACCTTTCTCGAACGGGCCGACAACACGGCACGCATTCTCGACGTAAAATACTACGTTCTGTTGCCGTCCACGAACATGATCGGCAGCGGCGTCGACAACGCTCAGTGGGAGGGAATTCTGCGGTCGGTATCGGCGCACCGAAGTTATCGCTGGGTCTACAAGGACAGCTACCGCTCCTGGCGTATCGCCGACTACCTGATCCTGAACCGCGCCATGCCGCGTTCGCTCCGTGCCTGCTACAGCCAGATCGACTCCAACCTCGCTTCGCTGGCAACGCTCTACGGCGAAGCCAAGCCCTGTCTCGAGACCGCCAAGTCGACGCTCGCGCAGCTCGAGAACGGAAACATCGACACCATTTTCCAATCCGGTCTGCACGAGTTCCTGCTGGAGTTCATTTCGCGAAACAACCGGGTCGCGCACGAGATTTCCGAGGCGTACCACTTCAACGCCTGAGGCGCGGATGCTGATAGAGATTCGCCATATCACGACCTACCGCTACGAAACGCCGGCGCGTTACTCGATCCAAAGCTTGCGTCTCACGCCTCCGTCGTTCGAGGGCCAAGAAGTTCTCTCTTGGGCGATTTCCGCGCCCGGCTTCGAGAAGCACATCGCCTATCGCGATGGCCTCGGAAACCTGGTTCACCTGTCCACCATCAACACCCTGCACGATGGAATGGTCATCGAAGCCTCCGGCGTAGTCGAAACCGAAGACCGGTTCGGCATCGTCCGTGGCGTCGATGAGGTCGCGCCGCGCAGGGTCTTCCTTCGCGAAACCCCGAAGACCGCCCCCGACAAGGCCATTCGCGATCTGGCGCGCAGCGTCAGCAATGGCAAGATCCCTGCCGACACCCTCGATTGCATGCACGCCCTGATGCGGGCCGTACGCGACGCCGTCGACTATGAAATCGGCACCACCCACGAGCACACGAGCGCCGCCGAGGCGCTGGCTGCGGGCAAGGGCGTTTGCCAGGACCACGCTCACATTTTCATTTCGGCAGCGCGCGTCATCGGAATTCCGGCTCGTTATGTTAATGGTTACTTCCTTGCAGGGACGCTGGCGCCCTCCGAAGCCCATCACGCCTGGGCGGAAGCCTGGGTAGACGGCCTTGGATGGGTCGGATTCGATCCAGCCAACGGAATGTGCCCGACCGAACGTTACGTGCGCCTCGCCTGTGGATTTGACGCTGGATCAGCCTCGCCCATTAGGGGAACCCAGAGGGGCGGCGAGAACGAAGCCCTTGACGTCAAGGTCGAAGTTGAGCAGCAAGGCGGTCAGCAGCAATAACGCTTCCGAGCCAACCGGAACACCCGGCTGACTAGAACCAAGAGGATGCTCGCGATGACCTACTGCGTCGCGCTGAGACTGGATCGCGGTCTCGTCTTCGCAGCCGACACGCGTACCAACGCCGGCGTCGACAATATAGCCCAGTACCGGAAGCTCCATTTCTGGCGCCAGCCCGGCGATCGCGTGGTCGTGCTTCTCTCGGCCGGCAATCTCGCCGTCACCCAATCTGTCGTCAGCTATCTCAATGAGCAGCTCGCGACGCCTGACGTTTCGACGCCCACGCTCTTTACCGTGCCGTCCATGTATCGCGCGGCGCGGCTGGTCGGAGACACGGTGCGCGAGGTTCGCCGGCAAGACGGCGCCGCACTCGAGATGACCAAGGCCGGCTTCTCGGCCTCGTTCATTCTGGGTGGCCAGATCGGCACCGAGCGTCCCCGGCTGTTCCAGATCTATTCCGAGGGCAACTTCATCGAAGCGACCGACGACACCCCGTTCCTGCAGATCGGTGAACACAAGTACGGTAAACCGATCCTCGACCGCGTTGCACGCCCGGAAATGCGGCTCGGCGAAGCGGCAAAATTGATCCTGCTGTCGTTCGATTCAACGCTGCGTTCGAACCTCTCGGTCGGCATGCCGCTCGATATCCTGATCTACGAGCGCGACACGCTCGATGTGCGCCGCGAGAGGCGCATCGAGCAGGATGACGAATACTTCAAGAAGCTGTCGATGGCGTGGTCCGATGCGCTGCGCACCGCCTTCGCCAACATCGATGAGTTCAAGATCTAGCGCCCGTTCGACAACGGACAGAACGGCAGCAGACGCAAGTAACTTTCGCGCGCGGCAAAGAAACTGCGCCGATGTACGAGCGCTGCATCGAGCGAAGCGAACATGCGGCCAACAATCAGCGACGCGGCAAAAACGCCGCCGGCGCTGAGACATCCGTCGATTGCAAGCAAAGTAGCGAGCCCTGTCCCTGTCGTTTGCAGCATCAGTCGCGCACCACGCGCCATTGACCGGCAAGCGTGGGCTCGCTCAGCGGCGTGCATGATCAGGCGATAGTGGAATTGAGAGAGCCTGAGCCAACGGCGGCGCGGATCACGACAAGCTTCAAAAGCACGGGACGGGCCTGCGGCGAGCGCGAAACGCCTACGTTGCGTTCGCGCGATCCCGCGTGATGCGCGCGGTGTCCACGCCTCCGCGCCTATCGTGAACGCGAGAAGGAAAAGCATCCCCATCATCGCAAAGCAGCCGATCGCCGGGTGAAGCAGGACAGCGGCCAACAGCCAGAGCGGCAACCAAAATACGTCAAAGAACGCCAATGGACCGGCGTGAGCCAGAAATCGGGTGATGCACTCCAAGTCGGCAAGCCGTTCAAGCGGCCCCCGGCCACCTGAACTCGGCATCGCAAAAGTGCGCCGCTCAAGTTCGCGAACAAACTCGAGTCCTGTTCGGCAAAGGATTCGAGCCCGCAGATAGTCGAGCAGCGCAAAAAGGAGATAGAGCGAACTTGCCAGAGCTAGGGCAGCGGCGAGCACGGCAAGCCCCTGAGAGCGGATCGCTGCGTCGTTGATGTTCAGCAGAGCGAAAGAAGCAACGACCTGCAGCCCTGTAATGAGCCCGGACACGGCAACAACACCGGCAAGAAACGGCCAGCTGCAGTGCAAAGTCGCCGTCTTGTATGAACCAGTGCCGCCAAGCCCCAGCCAGTCCACCACGCACGCGCGCCGCCGTGCCCACCCCGTCATCGTTTCACACCTATAAATTGCAAACTTCAACATATGCACGTCAAAGGATATACGGCTTATTTGCTAAGAAATATTCATCAGACTGGGGTGCAGAGAGCAGCCCGCAAAGAAACGGCCTTGCACGAAGAACGGGCAGGCCTTCGAATATGCGGAGGCTATGCCGGCAAAAAGAAACAGAAACCGGGATCGCGGAAGGAACACTAAGGAATGGCAGACCCAATGGATCTCGGGTCATTTCTAGACAAGTGGGCTCAGGGCAACCCCGGCCGCGCTGACGTCGCCGTTGCCGTTATTCGCTTGTCGGAAGCCTGCTGCCGGATTGGCAGTCTCGTAAGCCTGGGACCCTTGGCGGGCGGACTGGGCTCGGAGACCGGCCAGCAAAGCGGCGCCGATCCTCAAAAGGAGGTCGACGTCCGCGCTAACGACCTCATTGTCGCCGCCCTCAAGGACGCCCCCGTTGCCACTCTCGGGTCGGAAGAACTCGAATGGGCGCTGCCGATCAATCCGGGCGCACCCCTTGCTGTCGCCGTAGACCCAATCGACGGCTCGTCCAATATCGACGCCAACGTCTCGATCGGCACGATCTTTACCGTGCTTCCGGCCCGCGCCAATGGCGTCGACACGTCGAGCTTTTTGCAATCAGGAGAGACGCAACTCGCCGCCGGCTTTGCGGTGTATGGACCATTTACGTCGCTCGTTCTCACCGTCGGCAATGGGACGCACATTTTCACGCTGCAGCGCTCGACCGGGCAATTCATCCTGACATCGCCAAATGTCGAGATACCCGCGTCCACGCGCGAGTACGCCATCAACGGCTCGAATTACCGCCACTGGGACGAAACGATCCGAACCTACGTTGACGACTGCCTGCGCGGCCGTGACGGCCCCCGAGGCAAGAATTTCAACATGCGTTGGACCGCCTCGCCCGTATCTGACATCTACCGCATCCTGACCCGGGGCGGCATTTTCCTCTATCCCGGGGATCTACGCGAAAATTACAATCTCGGCCGCCTCCGGCTCGTCTATGAGGCCAACCCCCTGGCTTGGATCATCGAGCAGGCGGGCGGCGCGGCTTCGACGGGGTTCGATCGCATCCTCGACATCAAGCCGCACACTCTTCACCAACGCACGCCTTTCATCTGCGGCTCGAAGACCGAGGTGGAGTATCTTGTGCGCCTTCACCATGACCCCCACGGGCTCGGCGAACGCTCGCCGCTGTTCGGGCGGCGTGGCCTGTTCCGAATTTGACGGCTCAACCTCGACAAACCCGCCGACCCGACAACACCCCCCGAAACACCACTGAAGAATCGATGTCCGCCAAACACCCCATCATTTCCGTAACGGGATCTTCCGGCGCCGGCACCACGAGTGTCCAGCGCACGTTCGAGCAGATCTTCCGCCGCGAGAAGATCTCGGCCGTGTTCATTGAGGGGGATGCATTTCACCGCTACGATCGCGAGGAGATGAAAGCCGCGTCCGAAGCCGCCGCCGCCAAAGGCGACTTCACGCTGAGCCATTTCGGCGAAGAAGCGAACCTCCTCACGGAACTTGAGCTCCTCTTCAAAACCTACGGCGAGATCGGCACCGGGCGGGCCCGGCACTACGTTCACGACCAGGCCGAAGCTGAGATCTACGGCTCACCGCCAGGCACCTTCACGCCCTGGGAAGAGATCCCTTACGGCACGGATCTCTTGATCTACGAAGGCCTGCACGGCGCCGCCATCACGAGCAAGGTCAACATCGCGCGCTATGCGGATCTGCGCATCGGCGTCGTCCCTGTTATCAATCTCGAATGGATTCAGAAAATCCATCGCGACAAGGAGGAGCGTGGCTATTCGCCGGAGGCGATTACCGACGTCATCCTCCACCGCATGCCGGACTATGTGAAATACATCTGCCCCCAGTTCACCGAGACGGACATCAACTTCCAGCGCATCCCGACGGTCGACACGTCGAACCCGTTCATCGCACGCTGGATCCCGACTCCCGACGAATCCATGGTCGTCATCCGCTTCAAGAATCCGCGCGGCATCGACTTTTCCTACTTGCTGTCCATGATCAAGAACAGCTTCATGTCGCGCGCGAATTCGATCGTAATTCCTGGCGGCAGCCTCGATCTCGCCATGCAGCTCATCCTGACGCCGATGATCCTGCAGCTCATCGAGCGCAAGCGCCGCACGTTCTTCTAGGGGGGCGCGACGCGGGACCGGTCGAGAGCAGCATCAACAACTGCGTCACTTTCTCTGTCCCTCGAACGCGCGGTCCCGGCTCACCAGCGTAAACGGGCACCAACCGCACAGCGATCGCCCCCGGCCCTGTGGCTCCCTTAACCCGGTCCAAAATGTCCGCTGGTCGCGGGACCCAAAACCGGCTACTGACCGCCGACCCTGAAATCCCCGGCGATTTGTGACCGAGCCTTCCGC
>VFQQ010004684.1_pt1 | contig 11863 bp, 23 predicted proteins | sample 3512341 | NCBI WGS metagenome assembly VFQQ01 (sample SAMN10412373, study PRJNA504923) | tailings metagenome | isolation source: Relicate 2 Philex TSF1 revegetated site | place: Philippines: Tuba, Benguet | collected 2017-08-29 | reverse complement strand
GGTAGCAGCCGAGATCCATCAGCCGCTTGATGTTCATCGCGACTTCGCGGCGCAGGTCGCCCTCGACCCGGTATTCGCGGTCGATCAGCTCGCGGATCTGGATCACCTCGGCGTCGGTCAGCTGGTTGACCCGGCGCTCCGCGGGGATGCCGATCTTCTCGCAGATATCCACGGCCTTGGTACGGCCGATGCCATGGATATAGGTCAGGCCGATGACGACCCGCTTGTTGGTCGGAATGTTGACGCCAGCGATACGCGCCACGATCGTAGCTCCTCGTTCTTCGAGTCCAGTTGTCGCCCAATACCGCGGCGCCCAGTTTTCGGAAGGCGCGGCAGTATAGGGCGGAGTGATGTGTCGTCAAGCGGCCCGGGACAACCCCAGAGCCTTGTCGATCTGGCGGGCGACCTCGTCGATTTCGGCCATCCCGTCGACCTGCCTCAGAATGCCCTTGCCCCGATAGTAGGGCAGAAGCGGTGCCGTCTGCGCGTGATACTCGGCCAGCCGGGACGTGACGGTGTCGGCCCGGTCGTCCGCCCGGCGCTTGAACTCGGTGGCGCCGCAGACGTCGCAGACACCGGCCTTCCTGGGCATCTTGTTGCGGTCGTGATACCCCGTCCCGCACTTCGCACAGGTGTAGCGGCCGGTCACCCGGTCCACCATCTGCACGTCGTCCACCGCCATCTCGATCACGGCGTCCAGCTTCAGGCCCTTGCCCGCCAGCATGGAATCCAGCGCCTCGGCCTGGGCGGTATTCCGCGGAAAACCGTCCAGGATGAAGCCCTTGGCGCAATCCGGCTGGGAAATGCGCTCCTCGATGATGCCGACCACGATCTCGTCGGACACCAGCTTGCCCGCCTTCATCACGGCGTCCGCCTTGCGGCCGACCTCGCTGCCGGCCGCGACGGCCGCGCGCAGCATGTCGCCCGTCGACAGCTGCACGAGGCCGTAGTCGGTCTGCAGCCGCTGAGCCTGGGTTCCCTTGCCCGCCCCGGGTGGTCCCAGGAGAATGAGATTCATCGCCGCGCCCCCCGCAGTTTCGCCTTCTTGATGAGGCCTTCGTACTGGTGGGCCAGAAGATGCGACTGCACCTGCGCCACCGTATCCATGGTCACGCTGACGACGATCAGCACCGAGGTGCCGCCGAAATAGAAGGGGATGGCATACTGCGCCACCAGGAATTCCGGCAGCAGGCAGACGAAGGCCAGATAGATCGACCCGACCACGGTGAGGCGGGTCAGGACGTAGTCCAGGTACTCCGCCGTCCGCGGCCCGGGACGGATGCCCGGAACGAAGCCGCCGTGCTTGCGCAGGTTGTCGGCAGTCTCCTGCGGGTTGAACACGATCGACGTGTAGAAGAAGCAGAAGAAGATGATCAGCGCTCCGTAGAGCAGCATGTAGAGCGGCTTGCCATGCGCGAGCCAGGCCGTGATGAACTGCAGCCATTCCGGCCCGCCGGGGCCGCCGAAACTGGCGATCGTCGCCGGCATGAGCAGGAGCGAGGACGCGAAGATCGGCGGAATCACGCCCGCGGTGTTCAGCTTCAAGGGCAGGTGCGAATTCTCGCCCCCGAACATGCGGTTGCCGACCTGCCGCTTGGGATACTGCACCAGGATCCGCCGCTGCGCCCGTTCGATGAACACGATGAAGGCGATCAGGCCGACGACCATCAGCAACATGCCCACGACGAGCACGGTCGAGATGGCGCCTTCTCGGCCGAGCTGCAGCATCGCGACCAGCGCGCGCGGCAATTCGGCGACGATACCGGCGAAGATGATGAGCGAAATGCCGTTCCCGACCCCGCGCTGGGTGATCTGCTCACCCAGCCACATGAGGAACATGGTTCCGGCCGTCAGCGTGATGACCGTGGTTAGGAGGAAGAAGGCGCCGGGATTCTGCACCACCGCGCCGGAACTTCCCGACATTCCCATCAGGCCCGTCGCGATGCCGTAGCCCTGCAGGATCGCGAGGAGGACCGTCCCGGAGCGGGTGTACTGGTTGAGGCGCTTGCGTCCAGCCTCGCCCTCCTTCTTCATCGCCTCGAAGCTCGGGACGACGGTCGTGAGGAGCTGAACGATGATCGATGCCGAGATATAGGGCATAATGTTCAGCGCGAAGATCGTCATACGACCGAGCGCGCCGCCGGCAAAGACGTCGAACAGGCCGAGGATTCCGCCACGGCTCTGGTCGAACAGGTCCTTCAGGATCGCCGGATCGACTCCCGGCAGCGGGATATAGGTCCCGAGCCGATAGACGATCAGCGCGCCGAGCGTGAACCAGATACGCTTCTTCAGCTCCGTCGCCTTGGCAAAGGCGCCGAAGTTCAGGTTGGCGGCGAGTTGCTCGGCTGCTGAAGCCATGCGCTATATCCCCGAAACGGCTGGACCGCGGCTTTAGGCGGCGGTCCGCTCGGACTTCGGCTTCATCTTGCGGACGGGCGGCGGCGGCGGCGGCGGCAGGGTCACGGACCCGCCGACGGCCTCGACCTGCTCGATCGCCGTCTTCGAGGCGCCGGCGACCTGCAGGCTCACCTTGGCCTTCAGTTCGCCCTTCGCCAGCAGACGAACGCCGTCCTTGCGCCCGCGGACCAGGCCCGCCTTCACCAGCACTTCCTGGGTGATCGGCTGGTCGGCGGCCACGCGGCCCTCGTCGATCGCGGCCTGCAGCTTGCCGATGTTGATCTCGTCGTACTCCTTCCGGAACGGGGGCTTGAAGCCCCGCTTCGGCAGGCGACGGTGGATCGGCATCTGGCCGCCTTCGAACCCCTTCACCGACACGCCGGTACGGGACTTCTGTCCCTTCACGCCGCGGCCGGCGGTCTTGCCCTTGCCCGAACCGATGCCGCGACCCACCCGCATGCGACCCTTGCGGGCGCCGGGATTGTCGGAAATCTCGTTGAGACGCATGTGCGTATCCCTAACTTACGACGCGGTGCCCGCGTCCTCGACCTTGAGGAGATGGTGCACCTTGGCGATCATGCCCCGAACCGAGGGCGTATCCTCGAGTTCGCGGGTGCGATGCAGCTTGCCGAGCCCGAGGCCCTTCAGCACCACCGACTGGCTCTCGGGCCGGTTGTTGGCACTGCGGATCTGGGTGACCCGTACCATCTTCTTCGCGCTCATGCCGCTGCCTCTTCCGCCGGCGCCCTCTCGGTGCGGCGGCCGATGATCTCGCTCACCTTCTTGCCGCGCTTGTTGGCGACCAGGCGGGGCGACTGCAGGTTGGCGAAAGCGGCAAAGGTAGCCTTCACCATGTTGTGCGGGTTGGACGTGCCCATCGACTTGGTCACCACGTCCTGCACGCCGAGGGTCTCGAAGACGGCGCGCATCGGGCCGCCGGCGATGATGCCGGTACCCGGAGCGGCGGCGCGCAGCACCACCTTGCCGGCCCCGTGGCGGCCTTCGACGTCATGGTGCAGCGTGCGACCTTCGCGCAGCGGCACGCGGACCATGTTGCGCTTGGCCTGCTCGGTTGCCTTGCGGATCGCTTCCGGTACTTCACGGGCCTTGCCCGATCCATAGCCGACGCGGCCCTTCTGATCGCCGATGACCACCAGCGCGGCGAAGCCGAACCGCCGGCCACCCTTCACCACCTTGGCGACGCGATTGATGCTGACGAGCTTGTCGAGGAACTCGGATTCTCCGCGCTCACCGCGGTCTCCGCGCTCGCCCCGCTCGCTCGATTCCGGACGAAGCATCGATGCCACCTTCCCTTAGAATTCCAGGCCGGCTTCGCGCGCGCCGTCAGCGAGCGCCTTGACCCGGCCGTGATACAGATAGCCGCCCCGGTCGAACACGACCTGGGCGACACCGGCCGCCTTGGCCCGCTCGGCCACAAGCTTGCCGACCTCGGTCGCCGCCGCGGTGTCGGCCCCGGTCTTCAGCTTGCCCTTCAGCGCCTCCTCGATGCTCGACGCCTGGGCGACGGTCACGCCGCGCTCGTCGTCGATCACCTGGGCGTAGATGTGCTTGGAGGAGCGGAACACGGACAGCCGAAGCCGGCCATGGCTCACCCGGCGCAGGCGGGCACGGTTGCGCCGCTTGCGTCGTTCGAACAGCTCGTCGCTCTTGTTGCTCATTGCCGTGCCGTCCTACTTCTTCTTGCCTTCCTTGCGGAGGATCGTCTCGTCGACGTACTTGATCCCCTTGCCCTTGTAGGGCTCCGGCGGACGGAAGCTGCGGATTTCCGCAGCCACCTGGCCGACGCGCTGACGGTCCGCACCCGAGATCGAGATCGAGGTCGGCTTTTCGCACTTGATCTCGATGCCGGCCGGGATCGGATAGTTGATGTCGTGGCTGTAGCCGAGCTGCAGGTTCAGGGACTTGCCCTGCACCGCCGCGCGATAGCCGACGCCGTTGATCTCCAGTTCGCGGGTGAAGCCCTTCGACACGCCGGCGACGAGGTTGTTCACCAGGGTACGCTGCATGCCCCACATCATCCGGCCGCGGCGGCTGTCCACACGCGGCTTTACGGTGACCTTGTTGTCGGCAAGAGACGCTTCCATCTCCTCGACCAGGGTCACGGCGAGCTGCCCCTTGGGTCCCTTCGCGGAGACGGTCTGGCCCTGGACCTGCACCTGCACGCCCGAGGGAACCGCCACCGCATGCCTTCCGATACGCGACATCTTCGTACCCTCAGAACACTTTGCAGAGGACTTCGCCGCCAACATTGGCGGCGCGGGCCTCGCTGTCCGACATCACGCCGCGCGGGGTCGACAGGATCGAGATGCCGAGGCCGTTGCGGACACGCGGCAGGTCGTTGATCCCCGAATAGACACGGCGGCCGGGGGTCGAGACGCGGCTGATCGCCTTGATCACCGGCTCACCCTCGAAATACTTGAGCTCGATCGAGATGGCCGGATGGCCATTGTCGGCATCCTCGTGGCGCTCGTAGCCGCGGATGTAACCCTCGCGCTTGAGCACCTCGAGCACACGCTCCCGCAGCTTGGACGCGGGGGTCTCGACCTTCGACTTGCCGGCCCGCTGCCCGTTGCGAATACGGGTCAGCATATCGCCGAGCGGATCAGTCATCGACATACGCCAGGCTCCTTACCAGCTCGACTTGACCATCCCCGGGATCTGCCCGGAGGAGGCCAGCTCACGCAGCGCGATACGCGACAGCCCGAGCTTCCTGTAATAGGCCCGCGACCGGCCGGTCAGCCGGCAGCGGTTGCGGATCCGCGTCGCCGAGGAGTTGCGCGGCATCTCGGCGAGCTTCAGCCGGGCCTCGAACCGCTCCTCGGGCGTGCGGGTCTCGTCGTCGGCCACGCCCTTCAGCCGCGCGCGCTTGGCCGCGAAGCGCTTCGCCAGCTGCCTGCGACGCTCGTTCTTCTCGACGCTGCTCTTCTTCGCCATCGTCGTCTCCAGATGTCAGTTCACGAACGGCATGTTGAAGCCGGCGAGAAGGGCCTTGGCCTCCTCGTCGGTCTTCGCCGTCGTGCAGATCACGATGTCCATGCCGCGCACCGTGTCGATCTTGTCATAGGCGATCTCGGGGAACACCAGCTGCTCCTTGAGCCCCATGGCGTAGTTCCCGCGACCGTCGAAGCTCTTGCCGGACACGCCGCGGAAATCCCGCACGCGCGGAAGGGCGATGTTGATCAGCCGATCCAGGAACTCGTACATGCGCTCACGCCGGAGCGTGACCTTGCAGCCGATGGCGAGCCCCTCGCGCAGCTTGAAGGCCGCAATGGCCTTGGCCGACTTCGTGACGATCGGCTTTTGGCCGGCAATCACGGTCAGGTCGGCCACCGCAGCCTGGATCTTCTTGGAATCGGCGACAGCCTCGCCGACGCCCATGTTGATCACGATCTTTTCCAGCCGGGGAAACTGCATGTCGTTCGTGTAACCGAACTTCTCCTTCAGCTTCGCCTTCACCACGCTGTCGTAGTGCTCGGCCAGACGTGCCTTCGCCATCGCCGTTATCCTCAGATGTCGATTACTTCGCCGGAGCGCTTCGCGAAGCGCACCTTGCGGCCGTCATCGAGGGTCCGGAAACCGACGCGGGTCGGCTTGCCGTCCTTGGGGTCCTCGATGGCGAGGTTGGAGATATGGATCGGCGCTTCCTTCTCGACGATCCCGCCGGGATTGCCGGCGGAAGGACGAGTGTGGCGCTTCACCTTGTTGAGCCCGGAAACGATGGCCCGCTCGTCGGCCGGCAGCATCCGGATGATCTCGCCCTTGCGGCCCTTCTCGCGGCCCGCCAGGACGACGACCTTGTCACCCTTCTTCAGCTTGAACGCGGACATCAGAGCACCTCCGGCGCGAGCGAGATGATCTTCATGTGGTTCTTGGCACGAAGCTCGCGCACCACAGGTCCGAAGATGCGGGTCCCGATCGGCTCGTTCTGCTTGTTGATCAGCACCGCCGCGTTGCGGTCGAAGCGGATCGCGCTGCCGTCCGGGCGGCGCACTTCCTTCGCCGTCCGCACGATCACCGCGCGATGCACGTCGCCCTTCTTCACGCGGCCGCGCGGAATGGCTTCCTTGACGGAGACGACGATCACGTCGCCCACGCCGGCGTACTTGCGCTTGGAGCCGCCCAACACCTTGATGCACTGCACGCGGCGCGCACCCGAGTTGTCGGCGACTTCAAGATTGGATTCGACCTGGATCATGGCTTTTGCCCGTCAACCCGTCTTTCAGCTCGCCTGGCCGGCGTCGTCGGCCAGCACTTCCCAATGCTTCAGCTTCGACAGGGGACGGCATTCGCCGATCCGAACCACGTCGCCAACCTTGCTCGCGTTCTTCTCGTCGTGCGCGTGATAGCGCTTCGTGCGACGGATGAACTTCTTGTAGATCGGATGCATGACGCGACGCTCGACCTCGACCACGATGGTCTTGTCGTTCTTGTCGCTGACCACGACACCCTGAAGCACGCGCTTCGGCATTTCTCGATCCTCCTTACGACCGCGGCGCCTGGGCGCGCTGCACGGTCTTGATCCGCGCGATGTCGCGGCGAACCTGACGCATGCGGGCGGTGTTCTCGAGCTGTCCCGTGGCCCGCTGGAAACGCAGGTTGAACTGCTCCTTCTTCAGGTCCTGCAGCTCGGAGACCAGTTCGTCCTTGGTCTTGCCGATCAGTTCGCTCGCCTTCATGCCGCAGCTCCTTCGACCAGTCGGGTGACGACGCGCGTCTTGATCGGCAGCTTGGCCGCGCCGCGCTGCAGCGCTTCACTGGCCAGCGGCGTCGGCACGCCGTCGATCTCGAACAGGATGCGTCCCGGCTTGATCCGGACCACCCAGAGCTCGGGAGAGCCCTTGCCCTTGCCCATGCGGACTTCGGTCGGCTTCTTCGAGACCGGGACGTCCGGGAACACGCGGATCCACATGCGGCCGGTACGCTTGATGTGGCGCGAGATGGCGCGGCGGGCCGCCTCGAGCTGGCGCGCGGTCACCCGCTCCGGCTCGAGCGCCTTCAGACCGACACTGCCGAAATTCAGCGTCGTGCCGCCCTTGGCCTTGCCATGGATGCGGCCCTTGAAGGCCTTGCGGTAGATAGTGCGCTTCGGCGAAAGCATTTCTCAGATCTCCACTCAGGCCGAGGCACGCGAGGTGGTGCCGGCCTGTTCGGCCAGGCGCTTGTCCTGCGCCATCGGGTCGTGCGCCAGGATTTCGCCCTTGAACACCCACACCTTCACGCCGCAGGCCCCGTAGGCGGTCTGGGCAGTGGCATGCGAGAAGTCCACGTCGGCGCGCAGCGTGTGCAGCGGGACGCGGCCCTCGCGGTACCACTCCACGCGGGCGATCTCGGCCCCGCCCAGCCGGCCGGAGCAATTGATCCTGATGCCCTGCGCCCCGAGCCGCATGGCCGACTGCACGGCGCGCTTCATCGCCCGCCGGAACGCCACGCGGCGCTCGAGCTGCTGGGCGATGCTCTCGGCGACCAGTCGCGCGTCGAGTTCCGGCTTGCGGATCTCGACGATGTTCACATGGACCTCAGAGGCGGTCATCTTCGCCAGATCGGCGCGCAGCTTCTCGATGTCGGCGCCCTTCTTGCCGATCACCACGCCCGGACGGGCGGTGTGGATGGTCACGCGCGCCTTGCGGGCCGGGCGTTCGATCACCACGCGGCTCACGCCGGCCTGCTGCAGCCGCTTCTCGAGAAACCGGCGGATCTTGAGATCCTCGTGCAGGAGGTTCTGGTAATCCTTCTTGCCGGCGAACCAGCGCGAATCCCAGGTCCGGTTGATACCGAGACGAAGACCGACCGGATTGACTTTCTGTCCCATCAGGCTTGCTCCCCGGCGTCTTTCTCTTCGGCCCGCTCGCGCACGACCAGGTACAGGTTGCTGAACGGCTTCTCGACCCGGCCGACGCGACCGCGGGCGCGCGCCGCGAAACGCTTCATCACCAGGGCCTTGCCGACATAGGCCTCCGCCACCACCAGGCGATCGACGTCGAGCTGGTGGTTGTTTTCCGCGTTCGCGATCGCCGACTGGAGAGCCTTCTTCACGTCCACGGCCATCCGGCGCTTGGAGAAGGTGAGCGAGGCGAGCGCCGCGTTCACGTTCTTGCCCCGGATCGATTCCGCGACGAGGTTGAGCTTCCGGGGGCTGGTGCGGAGCATCCGCACCACGGCCCGGGCCTCGCTGTCGGCGAGCACGCGTTCCCGCGCTGGCTTGCCCATCGCCTTACTTCCTCTTCGCCTTCTTGTCGGCCGCATGGCCGGTGAAAGTCCGTGTCGGCGAGAACTCGCCGAGCTTGTGGCCGACCATGTCCTCGGTCACGTTCACGGGGATGAACTTCTTGCCGTTGTAGACGCCGAAGGTGATCCCCACGAACTGCGGCAGGATGGTCGAGCGGCGGGACCAGGTCTTCACGACCTCCTTGCGCCCCGACTCACGCACCGTGTCCGCCTTCTTCAGCAGATAGCCGTCGACGAACGGGCCTTTCCAGGTAGAACGCGCCATACGCCGGGCTCCTTACGACTTCTTCCGGTTCGACGGACGACGGCGGACGATCCACTTGTCCGTCGCCTTGTTGTTGCGGGTCCGCGCACCCTTGGTCGGCTTGCCCCAGGGGGTCACCGGATGACGGCCGCCAGAGGTACGGCCCTCGCCGCCGCCATGCGGGTGGTCGATCGGGTTCATGGTGACGCCGCGGTTGTGCGGGCGGCGGCCCTTCCAGCGCTGGCGCCCGGCCTTGCCGATCTGGACGTTCTGGTTGTCCGGGTTGGACACCGCGCCCACGGTCGCCATGCACTCGCCGCGAACCAGACGCTGCTCGCCGGAAGCCAGGCGAAGCAGCGCATAGTCGCCGTCCTTGCCGACGAGCTGGGCGTAGGAACCGGCCGACCGGGCCAGCTGGCCGCCCTTGCCGATCTTCAGCTCGACATTGTGGATGACGGTGCCGACCGGGATCGAGCGCAGCGGCATCGCATTGCCGGGCTTCACGTCGACCTTCTCGCCAGACACCACCTGATCGCCGGCCTTAAGGCGCTGCGGCGCCAGGATATAGGCGAGTTCGCCGTCGTCGTACTTGATCAGCGCGATGAAGGCGGTCCGGTTCGGGTCGTACTCCAGCCGCTCCACCGTCGCGGTCACGTCGAACTTGCGACGGACGAAGTCGACCAGGCGGTAGGACCGCTTGTGCCCGCCGCCGCGGAACCGCGCCGTGGTGTGGCCGTGGTTGTTGCGGCCACCGGTGGACGTCAGGCCCTCGGTCAGCGTCTTGACCGGCTTGCCCTTCCACAACCCCGAACGGTCGACCAGCACGAGACCGCGCTGGGACGGCGTCACGGGCTTGAATGTCTTGAGTGCCATTGCTCTCAGACCCCCGTGGTGATGTCTATCTTCTGACCCTCGGCGAGGGTCACCATGGCCTTCTTGACGTCGGACCGCTGGCCTTCCCGGCCGCGGAACCGCTTCGTCTTGCCCTTCACCAGGACGGTGTTCACCGCCGTGACCTTCACGTTGAAGAGCCCTTCGACCGCCGCCTTGATCTCGGGCTTAGACGCGGCCAGGGGAACCCGGAAGGTGACCTGGTTGTATTCCGACAGGCGTGTCGCCTTCTCCGTCACCACCGGGCTCAGGATCAGGTCGTACATGCGCTCGCGCGACAGCTTGACCGTCTGGGTCATTTCAGTCGGGCCTCCAGACCGGCCACCGCGGCGCGGGTCAGGACCAGCGTGTCGCGGCGCAGGATGTCGTAGACGTTCGCACCCTGCTCCGGCAGCACGTCCACGAGCGGGATGTTCTGCGCGGCGCGGGAGAAGTTGAGGTCGAGTTCGCGCCCGTCGATGAACAGGACCGAGGTCAGGCCGAGCGTGCCGAGCTTCTTGGCCAGGACCTTCGTCTTGGCCTCGGTCAGCTTCGCCTCGTCGAGGACGATCAGCTTGCCTTCCTGCTGCTTCACCGAGAGCGCCGTCTTGAGCGCCAGCTTGCGGACCTTCTTGTTCAGGTCGATCGCATGGCTGCGGACGACCGGGCCGAACGCCTTGCCACCGCCCCGGAACTGGGGCGCGCGCTTCGCGCCGTGGCGGGCGCGACCGGTGCCCTTCTGCTTGTAGATCTTCGCCGTCGAACCGGTCACCTCTCCGTAGGTCTTGCTCTTGTGCGTCCCGGCCTGGCGCTTCGCCAGCTGGTAGACCACCATGCGCTGCAACAGGTCGCTGCGGGCCGGCAGACCGAACACCTCTTCGGCGAGGTCGATCGTGCCGGTCTCCTCGGCGTCCAGGTTGCGGACTTTCACCTGCAACATGTCGCTCACTCCTTCGCCTCGGCCGGAGCCTCGGCAGATTCCTTGGCGCCCGCACGAACGGCCGCCGGATAGGGCGCGTCCTTGTGGCGGGGACGCTTCTTCGCGTCCGCGATGGTGACCCAGCCGCCGCGGGCGCCGGGCACGGCCCCCTTCACCAGGATCAGGCCGCGCGCCGCATCGGTGCGCACGATCTCGAGGTTCTGCAGCGTCACCCGGACGTCGCCCAGGTGGCCGGCCATCTTCTTGCCCTTGAAGGTACGGCCCGGATCCTGGCGCTGGCCGGTCGAGCCGTGGCTGCGGTGCGAGATGGATACGCCGTGGGTGGCTTCCAGGCCGCGGAAGTTGTGCCGCTTCATCGCACCGGCAAAACCCTTGCCGATGCTGGTACCGGCGACATCGACCATCTGGCCCGGCACGAAGTGCTCGACCGAGAGTTCGGCACCGACATCGACGAAAGCGTCGTTCGCGATGCGGAACTCCACCAGCTTCGCCTTCGGCTCCACCTCGGCCTTCGCGTAATGACCGCGCAGCGCCTTGCCGACGTTCTTCACCTTGGCCTTGCCGACGCCGAGCTGCAGCGCGTCATAGCCGTTCTTGTCCTTCGTGCGATGGGCGACGACCTGACAGGCGTCGACCTTGAGCACGGTCACCGGCACATGCGCACCTTCGGCACTGAAGATGCGGGTCATGCCGACTTTCTGGGCGATCAGGCCCGTCCGCATGGTCTCAGCCCCCCGACAGCTTGATCTCGACATCGACGCCGGCGGCGAGGTCGAGCTTCATGAGAGCGTCCACCGTCTGCGGCGTCGGCTCGATGATGTCGAGCAGCCGCTTGTGGGTGCGGATCTCGAACTGTTCACGCGACTTCTTGTCGATGTGAGGAGAGCGGTTGACGGTGAAGCGCTCGATATTGGTGGGCAGCGGGATGGGTCCCCGCACGCGCGCACCGGTGCGCTTCGCCGTATTGACGATCTCGCTCGTCGACTGGTCGAGGATCCGGTGGTCGAAGGCTTTGAGCCGGATCCGTATATTCTGGTTGTCCATAGACCGACGTCCGCTGGCATGCGAAGCCCCGGCCGCCGGCCGGGGCTTCAATAGGATCAGTTACTGAATGATCGAGGCGACGACGCCGGCACCGACGGTGCGTCCGCCCTCGCGGATGGCGA
>VFQQ010004682.1_pt1 | contig 11868 bp, 18 predicted proteins | sample 3512341 | NCBI WGS metagenome assembly VFQQ01 (sample SAMN10412373, study PRJNA504923) | tailings metagenome | isolation source: Relicate 2 Philex TSF1 revegetated site | place: Philippines: Tuba, Benguet | collected 2017-08-29 | reverse complement strand
GGGGGAAGGGCAAGACGAAATGTGTGCTGCATGCCTTTGTGTGGGCAGGGACAGCAGGAGCGCTGGCTGGTTGACAAGCAGCTGTGGCAGGGTGCCATGCTGCACGCAGCTGGCTGCAGCTGCTAGCTGAGGCGCTGTTCCGGTGGCCAGCGGCAGCAGTGAGAGCGCACGCCGGGGCTGCCTCACTGGTCCTGCTCGTCAAACGAGCCGGAGCCGCCGTCCACCTCTGCATCGCTGCTCTCGCTGTAGTACCTGCAGGAGACCAGAGGGCAGGCAAGTGGTGCTGGTGGGTGGCATTGTGTGTCAAGGCTTATGTGCTGCATGCAAGCTCAGGGCAAAAGCTTGTGTTGGGGCCTGTGCCCACAACTGCGCAGGCGCATGGACGCCGCCCACTCCCACCCACCACCATCAGCCCGTCACCCCGCCCTCCCTCCGCCCCCGCACCGGTTGGGCAGGCCCAGCCAGAACTTGAAGCGCTCCAGCGCGATGTTGCGGCGCCGCGCCTCGCGCCGCCGCTGGTAGGCCGCATACGAGCGGGCGCGGCGCGAGCGGTCCGAGGGGTCGGCAGACTCCTCCGCGGCGGCAGCCTGCGCAGCGGCGGCCTGTGCGGCGGCCGCCTGCCGCGCACGGACCTCCTCGGCCAGGGACGCATACTTGGCCTTGTCCACCTCGCGCCCAATCAGCTCCAGCGCACGCACCGCCTGCGGGGGGTGGGGAGGAGGGGAGGGGAGGTGGTTGGGTTCAGGGAGGGCTTCGGACAGCGGTGTTGAGGGCTAGTGTAAACAGGCTTGGGCGGCCGCAAACCAATGCAGGTGTTCAGGGTGAATGCAAAGGGGCTTGGCCCACTGCACCATTCATAAACACTGGATTCCTCTTGGTCTTCCCATTCATCAGCGGCACAAATGCACACTCAGGCCACGCGCCAGGCACAGCGCACCTGCATGGCCACGCGATAGTCGCCCGCACGGATGGCGATGTTGGCCAGGATGTCCAGCATCTGAAGGTGCAGGGGGAGGTGAGGAAGGGTACACGGAACGGCGTGAGCGTGATGGCAGGCCTGCACAGTTTAGGGCCGCAGAGGGCATGCACAGCAGCAGCAAGGTGCCGGCATGCACACAGGCCTGCGCACAATCAAGATACAGCACAGCTGCAAACACCTCTCCACCACCCTCACCTGCGCGTCTGGCGAGCCGCCCGCGGCGTGGAAGCGCTTGACGGCGGCAAAGGCGGGGCCCACGCTGAGCTGGCGCGCATAGCCAGCCACCACGGCACCAAAGGCTTCCACGGGAGGAGGCAGGCCTGCAGGGTGGGGAGGGCGGCGCGTTGGCAGTGTGGTTGGGATGTGGGCCAAGCAGACAAACATTGGCAGCAGTGTGCCAAACAGTGGAATGCCACCAGCCAAGGGCACAATGCGCACATGACACCAGCCCTGCCACAACCACCCACCCTGCTTGGTGGCCAGCTCGGTGGCTCGCTCCAGCAGGCGCTCCGCTGCCGGCATGTCGCCGTTGCGGGCTAAGGCGTCCACAATGGCGTTGTCTGCGGGTGGGTGGGTGGGTGGGTGGGTGGGTGGGTGGGTGGGTGGCAACCAGTTGAGGAGCAGCAGTTGCAGATGGGCTAGCTACCAGCAGCCCTGAGCGGCTGCTCTGTCTGTAAACAATGCGAGAACCTCTCAACCAAGCACGCTCCCACAGGTGCACAATGCGACAGCCGCACTCACGGGCTCGGAGGTCGGCGGCAGCGGAGCGGTCCTTGAGCAGCGCCTCAAACGCCGACATGGCGTCCGCCACCTGGCCCATGCGTCCATATGCCTGGGAGTAAGACGGGCAGGTGGCGCAGTGGCGTCAGCTCCAATCCGCAGGCACCTGCGGGCTTCATGCTTACCAGCCTGCACAACCACAGAAGCACTCCTGCACGCATACCATGGCCCCGACAGGACAACTAAGTCTGCCTGCCACCGGAGCACCACCCACCTGGATGAGCACGGTGTAGGTGAGGCCGTCGGGGCGCAGCCCCGCTGACCGCAGCCGCTGGTGCATCTGCAGCGCCAGGGGGCAGTCGCCACCCGCCACCGCTGCCGTCATCAGCGTGTTGAACTGTGGACAAGGGCGTGCAGGGAGGGAGGTGTGAGCGCAAGTCCCGAAAGGGGCAGTGTGACTGCTCGTCCCGTCGGCACTCGACACAAGATCAACATGAAAGTGCAGTCAGCCGCCGGGGTGCCCAAAAGTTCGCTTTTCTGCCCAGCTCACCGTGTCGGTGGTGGGGCTCACGCCTTCCGCCTGCATGTCCTGCAGCAGCTGCTGCGCCGCGGCCAGCGGGCCAGTCGCTCTCGCGTCTGCCTCTGCTGCGCCATCAGCACCAGCTGTACCGCTGCTTGCGCCCTCGCCTCCTGCCACAAGAGCAGCCATGCCGCTGCTGCCGCCGCTGCCGCCGCTGCCGCCGCTGCTGCTCTTGCTGCGGTTGGCGGCACCAACGTAGCCCCGCAGCAGGGAGTTGTAGGTCACCACATTGGGCGTCTCCCCGGCAGCACGCATGGCCTGCAGCACGCGGCGGGCGGCTGCCATGTCGCCCGCCCGCACGTGGCCGTCGATGAGGGTTGTGAAGGAGATGGTGGTGGGCTTGACCCCCGCTGCCGCCATGTCACCCAGCACGCCTTCTGCAGCCGCAAGCTGGCCCGCCTGCTCAACAGGAGGGGCGGTGAAACGGGTGACTGTGAAGCAATTTGTTTTGAGTCAGGCAATCTTCGAGGCCTGCTGCCACGCTTGGCTGCCTCTCAGCACCACCAGGCAGCAACCTGAACAAGAAGCCTCCATGTCTGCCTGCATGCACTCCAGTTCCCGTCCACCCGCCCTGCCGCCCACCTGCACATATCCTTTGATGAGTGTGGAGTAGGTCCACACATCCAGGGCTGCCCCAGCGTCCGCCGCCTGCGCTGCACACCGCTTGGCGGCACCCAAGTCACGGGCACGCACATATCCGTCCACCAGCGTGTTCCATGTGACGGCGCTGGGGGCCAGGCCTGCGCCCTGCATGCGCTGCAGCAAGCGGCCCATGGCTGTAGGGTTGGCCGCCCGGCTGTGCCCAGCGAGCAGGATGTTGTAGGCCCGCACGTCGGGGGGGCAGCCCGCTGCAGCCATGCGCTGCAGCAGGCGGTCTGCATCGCGCAGCCGCCCCGCGTCCACACATGCCTTCATGCCTGTGCACACGATGGAGTGGGCAGAGGCGGGCGTGGGTGCATGCACCACAAAAGCAGGGCAGCGGTGCGGGAGCTGAGCAGCAGCTCACCCCTGCAGCAGAGCTCTCAATGCAGCCTGGGCACCACTGTGAAAGCAAGCCCACTGCCAGCCTCTTCCCTGGCCTGCCCCCGCCCGCAGGCGCCCACCTGTGCGGTAGGCCGCGCTGTCCAGCTGCAGGCCGCTGGCTGCCAGCTCCCGCCACAGCTCATGCGCCAGCTGAGCGTAGCGCACGCCTCGCCGCCGCTCCTTGCCTAGCGCCGAGATGAGGCCGCAGTAGGTGACCACGTTGGGGTTCAGCCCCAGCGACTGCAGGTCCCGGAATGCATCCAGCGCTTGGTCCAGGTCGCCGGCCTGCAGCAGGGAGGGAGGAGCCACAGGGGGTTGGGTGTGCGACGCTGGTGAGCAGATGGGGCAGCAGCCTGCGAGGTTTTGTAGTTGGCAGAGCAGCTGGTGTGTACACCACGGCTACCACATGACCACAGCATCCTGCAATCTGCAACTTTATCACCTTGAGGGCTGCCGAGATGAGGGCCTGGTACGAGTTGTACTGCAGGCTCGTGCCCGCCCGCTTGATGGCAGCGTAGGCGCGCCACGCATCACGGGACCGCCTCATCTTGCACAGCGCTGCACGAAGCAACATGTGGGAAGCGGAGAGGCGGTGGGCAGCTGCCCATGGCAGCAGCAGCTTGCAGCGGCATGCCCTTGCGCAACCTCCTACACTTCAAACCGCGGCAGCAGCCCCTTGCGCACTCACTGCTGATCAGCCGGTCACACTGGGCTGGCGGGGGCAGGCTCCCCTGCTCGGCCAGCTGCAGAAACTCGCGCAGCGCGGCATCAGGCTGCTGCCGGTCGAGCGCTGCAGCCACCCGCTGCCACTGGCGGCCGGTGCCGGTGCCGCTGCCGCTGCCGCCGCCGGTGCCGCTGCCACCCAGGCTCACTGCCTGGGAGCCCACTGCCTGGATGGCCTTGGGTGCTGCATGCGAGGCCGACTGCCGGCGATGGGCGGCGCTGCGTGGTGCGAACTCGCTCAGGGCCACTGCTCGCAGGCCGGAGCACGTGCGCGCCGCCGCGGCCCGGGTCCTGGGTGTAAGACTGGCGGTGCCCAGCGTAATGTGCAAGGCCCTCAGCACGCTCGCTGGCTCCATTGCGCCTCTGCAGTTCTCACCACCACACCGGGGCCATTCTTAGCCTCTCGCTGCACCAGGTAATGTGGTTGGATGTGGGAAGGAAGTGCGCAAAGTCGAGCGGTGAATGTGTCGTGCCTTCTGCCTGGTCATGGCCGGCCACCCGCTGAGCTGCCGCTGCCCAGGCGCCGCGCCCAGCTGCCTCTGCTGGCTGCTGAGCCATAACAGCAATGCCGCATCTTTCCTGGATGTTTTGATATATTGTAATGGAGTCCCGTGTGCCTGAACATTGTCAACACGAACTCAAAGCACCACAGCAGCCGCAAGGCCACAAGGTGCACTTCCGAGTTGCTTACATGCCGTGGCCCTGGAGCGGCCCACGTGATGTTGTGTTGCCTATAATCTTGCCTATAAAAACACAACGGGGAATGATATACAAGTGCGAGACAAAAAGCATTGGGCAGCAGTGGCATGAAATGGCCCGAGGACCCCGAGAGGAAGATCACGGGGGGCGCACTATTGGCGGCCCCCGTGGGGCAGGGAAAAAACGTGACTGGGAAGAAGTGCAGGCAGAAAGTCAAAATCGTTGCTGGGCCAGCCGCTCCCTGGGGCGGCTGCCCTCCAGCTGTTTCAGAGCGCCAGCCACAAGGCGCGTTCCATCTGTCTATGGGCACCCAGGCAGTGCCGGGCAGTGCCAGGCCCTGCCCATGCTGCCCCGGCCGCCCGCTCAGTGCAGCACGCTCTGCCCAAAGGCGCTCATATCACTCAGGGCCTCGGAGCGCGCAGGCGAGGGTGGCGGCAGGCGGCTGCCACGCAGTGACTCCCCCTCTGCCAGGCCTGGGATGGACAGCGGCGGCACCTGCATCCGCGGCGGCAGCACATAGTTGGCGGCCCGCAGGTCTGCAGGTGAGGGAGAAGCAGGGGAGGAGCAGGGAGGCGAAGGGGTCAGAGCTTTCGAGCAGGGGACAATGTAGCAGGCCTCACACAGGACTGACGTGCATGCGAGCTGAGGAGCAAGCAGCCCTTCCTGCTCGGTGGCCCTCTACCAAGCCAGTTGCATGCTCCGGGGCCCAAAGTCCTGCCATCAACCCTCCCCAGGCTGCTGGTCGTGCTCCCCATCCCGCATAGTGCGACACAAGGCCACGCACCGGTGTTCAGGTGCTTAAGCGCCTTGCCAAGGTTGCGCCCCGCGTGCCGGCCGCCATACCGCGCCCACACTCGGCGGAAGTCTGCCGCGGCGGCGATGCACACGCGGTGCAGCGCTGCGCTGTCCAGCAGGCCATCGGTGTAGGCCTGGGGTGGTGAGGGGGCAGAACACGCGGAGGCTCTGCATTGGCAGCCTTGTGGATGCACGGTGTGCTGCTGTAGGCTTGTCCATGTGATGTCCCTCCTGGTGCAAGCATGTTTGACAGGAGTCACAGTGCTGCACTGGTGCGTCCACCCATGCAGCGCGCAGCAGGGCCGAGTTCGGAAAAACAAGCAGCACACGCACCTGCAGCGCCATGCCCACGTGGCTCTTGGCGAAGTGGATGCCGCGCTGCTGCCACGCCGCCTGCCACCCCGTCTTGCTCGTCTTGCTGCTGCGCAGCATGGAGTAGGTGGAGGCTGCAAGAGAGGGGCGAGGAGGAGCAAGGGAGCAGGGAGGGTGAGGAAGAGGGGTGAAGCAGGTAGCCCCCAAATGGTAGTGGCCGGCTTTCTTGCGCTTGGTTTGTGCGCTTAGTTTGTGCAATTAACACATTCCGACAGCATGCCAGCCCAACAGTGGCCCCCTGCCCGCCCCCGCCCCCCACCTGTGGGCACCACCTTGTGCATGAGGCAGCACAGCAGGCGGGAGCGCTCGCCGGGCGGCAGGTTCTGGCGCATGGAGGACCACAGGATCTCGGCACACAGCACATCGCCCTGTGAAGGCGGGGCAGCAGGGTGAGAAAGAAGAATGTGCATGAGGCAGGGGAAGCACATGCAGGCGCCAGGGGGAGGAGCACTGCTGGTCGGCTGCTCTGGTTCCCAATGCCCATGCCATGCAGCACCCAACCCCAACCACCATGCGCAGCTGGCGCGCAGTGCAAGGCCGGGCCAGGCCAGGGCCCACCTGCCCGTTGTCGCCGATGAGCACGAAGCAGGCCTCAGGGAAGAGGGCCGCGTACTCGCGGAACCGGCTCAGCTTCTTGGCCGCCAGCTGCTGGTACAGCGCTACAGGGGCATGGGAGGGCGGGGGCGCAGGGGAGGAAAGGAGGTTCAACACGCCTAGCGGGGGCTTGCCCAAGCGGCCTGCAACTCTGCGCACCAATTGACCTCCCGCAGTTTTGCGCTCCTTTAGATGGTGGCAAGGCATGTGCCCCTCCTGCCTCCCTCACCTGCTACCGCAGTCTTGGGATCCTCGGGCGGAGCCAGCGCGGGGAACCACGTCACCACACCCAGCCACTGCAGCAGCGCCTTCGGGCCTGCGGGGCGGGAGCAAGTGCAGGCGCGGAGAGAGGCAAGTCAGCTGCACGTTCAGCAAGCAGGCGGTGGTTAGGCTGCATGGATGGCAGGTTACTCCTGGCACCAGGCTGCAACAATGCAACCACCGCAGCATGCGCCTGGCCCAGCTGCCCCAGCCACCCAGCCACCCTCCCCCACCCTCCCCTACACGCACCTGACGTCATGGCCCCCAGCAGCATGGTGGGCGAGGTGTCGAGGTCGCCGCGCTGCACAAAGGGCTGGAAGTACTTGCGGTACGCCTCGCTCTCAGTCATGCCCTGCAAGGCGTGGAGGCGTACAGCAGGAGCGGATGAATGAGCTGCTCGAGTAGACAAGAACCAGCCTGCCGAGGCTTGCCACAGCATAACGGGAAGACAGGCACTGCAATACCGCCAGCAGCACAGCCGATTGCAAGCAAACTGCTCCAGCAGGATTGACGCGCCTTGTACGACTCGGGGCGGGCCGACAGGAACACCAGGTTACTGCCCTCCTGGTGTGGCTGCACGCTGGCGGGCAGCGCCGCCGCCTCCCCGCCCCGCTGCGCTGCGGAGCCGGTGCGGCCTGCGCCCGCCGGCTCGTTGGCGCTGGTGACCAGCGGTCGCAGGCGGGAGGTCAGTGTGTCTGCCAGCTCAGCGGAGCCCGAGTGAGCAAAGGAGAAGGGGCCACGCTGCGCTGTGGCCAGGCTGCTGGCGCCCCAGATGCTGCCCGCCAGGCTCTCCTCCCCCGGACCGCTGGAGCTGCGCGGCGAGGTGCCGGTGGGAGACAGCAGCGGCTCGCCGGCGGGCAGACCCCGGAAGCTCTGCGGCGACAGCGCCAGCGGGCGCGGCCGCGGCACCGGCCGCGGCGACCGCGGCGGCCGCCCAAAGCTGCCGCTGCCGCTGCCGGTGTGGCGCAGCAGCGGCTGGCTGCCCGCGCCAGGCAGAGCCTGCGCTGCCCCTGCTGTGCCAGCTGCGTCTGCTGCTGCAGTTGTAGCCCCGCCAGCGGCTGGCTCCTCGGGCAGCCCATTCTGCTTCAAGCTGAAGGTGGGCTCTGCCGCCAGCAGGGACTGCGGCGCCCGCTCCGCTTCCGCCCGCTCTGCCTCGACGTCCGCCACCGCCTGTGCTGCATCCTGCTCTATCCCTGCTCGTGGCGAGCCGCCAGGCAGCGCAGCAGCAGCAGGCGGCAGCGGCGGCGTGGCACGTGGAGAGCCTCCCTCGGGGCTGCTGCCCTCTGCTGGCAGCGGCGGCAGGCCCCCAGGCTGCGGCCGCTGGGCAGCGCGCAGCCGCGCCAGCGGCCCCTGCGTGCGCCTTGCAAAAGCGCGGTCCAGCTCCGCATACAGCGCCAGCGCGCCGGGGTAGTAGCACTTCCTGCGAGAAGGGGGCAGCACAACAGGCGGGTGCGTTTGGCAGGCATGACTGGAAATGGCAACGCAGGCTGAGCAGAGCCTTGTTGAACGGCGGGCAACAAATGCTGATTCCGCAATCCTATCCCCCTGTGCACCGCCCTTGCCCCCACCCCTCACTTGGGGTAGCGCGTGTCTGAGCCCGCAGGAAAGGAACCTCCCGAACTGAACACCGTGTCGTCCACATCGCTCAGCAGCTTGAGCACCGCGCCGGGCGGTCCTCCAGGCGCCAGCGCAGCAAACTCAGCCATCACAGTGCGCCCCTCCGCTGCAAGATGCTCCAGCACACGAGCCTGCAGCGAGCCCTGCGGCACCAGGGGCAGCGGCGCAGAGCGATGCTGCGTGAGTTCAGGAGCTCAGGCAGCCGAGTAAAGCAACGTGCGGTCGCAGCATGGCTTGTGTGGCCACCTCACAAGTGCCACGCACACGCGCCTTCCACAATGCAGCCAATGGGCCACCCCTGCCCTCACCCTGCCCACCCCCTGTCTCTGCCCACCTGCAGGTCGTTGTAGCACAGCTTGTAGCAGGTGTGGTAGTCGCCGCCGTCATCTAGGTAGTTCTTCAGCAGCGTCAGCTCCAGGCCGTGCGTGCTGAGCAGCACGGCGGCCGCCCACAGCTGCCGCCCCGGCCGGTACCGCATGCCCACCTTCTGCACGGCGTCCACCAGCACCGCTCTGCGGGGGGGCGGGGCGAGCAGGGCAGCATGATGTCTGGGGCCAAGCAGGGAAACACACCGGGCCAGCCATGCATCATCCACTTTCCAGCGTCATGTCAGCAGGCCAACAACTCCGCCCAACACCTTGCTGCCACATGGCTACACACAACACCAGCCGCCCTGCCGCCGCCCCTCACCGCGTCTCTGTGGTCAGCTCCGGCAGCCGCTCCCGCGTCAGCAGGTCCATGGTGGCCCGGCTGCACACCTGCACGACAGGCAGTGGGGCAAGGACACAGCGGTGTGCATAGGACAGCAGGCAGCTGTGGACACATCTGCTGCAGGGTGCGGCACAACACAATCGCCGCCGCCTGCTGCGTCAACCACGAGCCGCCGGTTTGCAAGGCTTGCGCTGCGGTCTCCACTCTTCACAGCCGCACCTCCACCATGGCGGGCGCGTTGATGGTGCACAGGATGTAGTTCAGCTCGTCCGCCTCGGCCTGACGGGTGGGAGTGCAGAGTGTGGGTTGCAGGGTTGGTTACAAACAGCAGCAGGGTAAAGCAGCAGCAGTAACAGCAGCAACCCAGGCCTCAGCATACCTCGGCAAGCACAGCCATCTGCCCACCATGCATGCAGCCTTGGTTGCCTGACCCTCCCCTCCCACCTGCTGCAGCAGCGCGTGCAGCGCGCGGCGCAGGCGGCGCATCGTGCCGCTCATGCGTGCCCACAGCTGGCGGGCGCCCAGCGTGGCGCCCCGCCCGTGCGAGATGGTCCCCACAATGTCCATCAGCCGCTCCGCCTTGCCCTGCACAGCACAGCAACAACAGGCTTCAGCATGCTCTGCAACAGCTGCTGACATTGTTGCAAGCCCGTGCACGGACCAGCCGGCATAGCGCGCTGGCATGGCAGGCAGGCACCCCCCCGTGTGCACACGTGCCTGTGCCTCAGGTGTGCGCAGCCGAGCACGCAGCCGCTGCGTGGCCTCAATGTCCATCAGCGTCAGGCCCTGCAGCACAGAGGAGGGAGTGGGTGGGAAATGGCAGCACGGGAAGGCTAAGGGGCGTGGAACGGCGGCATCAGGCGGGATGCCACCCACACAAGGCCACATCCCATGCCGTGTCACAGAGCACAGTTGCAGTGTCTGTCAGGCCACAACTGCCGCACCTTGCTCTTGACCACCTCGTCCTCAATCATGGAGGCCGCCATGATCTGCAGGCAAGGGGGCCAGCCGGCTGGTTGAGCCAGCTGGGCTACTGAGCGACACGCAAACAGTGGTGCTTGCTTGACAGGCATGCACGGCGACGGACAGAGGAGCATGCAGCCAGTGTTGCAGCGGCTGCTCCTTCCCATGCCTGCCAATAACCCACGATTGACAACTTCAGGAGCAGCCGCAGCATGCGCACCCATTGCACATGGCGGTACCCACAGCACAGCACAGCCGCCCGGCAGTACCGGCATCAAAGTGCAGCAAGCACATGCGGCAGACGCAGCCCGCTCACCGCGCTGAGGAACACCCACATCATGCCGATGCCCTCCAGGCTCTGCAGCCAGCGCACCAGCACCACCCCAATGGCGCATGCCAGCAGGTACCAGAACAGGCGGCGCGCAGTGCGGCTGAGGATAGGAGGGGCAGGCGGGCGCGAGTCGATGAGCACATTATCAGGGTTTGCCTGCCAAGCCAGCTGTTGCAGACCTCTGCTGACTGCAGCCCCGCTGCTGCTGCCTGGAGCAGTCGTCAGCTGCAGCAGGCATTGGCTTTGCAACAGCCGATCGGGCCAGGCGCATCCGTGCCATCCCCGCCCGGCAGCTTGCCTGAAGTGCAGCAGCGTCTTCTCGCTGGCAATCCAGAGCACGAAGCTCAGGAACAGCACCAGCACAGAGTACATGGCCGTGGACTGCAGCAGGCAGCGGTGGCTTGTGTGAGTCGTGCAAACGTTTGCAAACCAGCGCCCCGTCGCAGGCGGCGGCGGCAGTGGCGGCGCCGGCCGCTGCTGGGCCACCCGGCCTCACCTGGGCCTGCCTCAGAGGTGTCGGGCGTGCTTGTTGCAGCACTTGCTGGCAGAGCCAGCTCCCCACGCCTCTTGCAGCGCCAGCGCCGAAGGGCAACCGCCCCAGGGCAGCCTCCCAGGTCCCCCACACCCCGTTCGTGATGTGAAGGAGTGTGGATAATGGCGATGATGTGTGCAGAGCCCGCCGCGGGGTTCGCTCGGCAGGCGAGCAACCTCATGCCCCGCATGGGCCACAGGGGAGCATGCCGAAATCAAAACCACATGCATGCACTGTTCATGGGGGTGATCAGCCATCCAGGGCAAGCGCCGGCCGACAGCACGCAGCCATGAGCAGCAGCGAGCAGCCAGAGGGCGAGGGCGAGGCCTTCATCGCCCTTACTGAGGGCCAGCTGGACGGCGACGTGCTGGCAGACCTGGAGGGCCAGCAGAACCCCGACGGTGAGCACATGCCGGCGATGCCGGGATTGGCGGCGCGTGTATGCAGCTGCTTCTGCACATCCAGCTGATCGCACGCATCTGTCGATCTGCAGAGGAGGACATGAGCGACGGAGAGGGCGCCGAGGAGGACGAGGACGAGGAGGCGGGTGGCGCCGGCGGCGGCGACGAGGAGACGGAGGACGACAGCATCCACCTGTTTGAGGGGCACACCTGTGAGGCTCCCTGCTACACCAGGCTGTGCAGTGTTCGCTGGATCCCTGTGGATGCACTGTGGGGATGCCGGGAACTGGAGCAAGGCGCCGTCAGCACGTGTAGCATTCCATCAAGTTGTCCCAAGCACCCAGCCGCCACAACCCACTCGCCCCTGCGCCCCGCCTGCAGCCGGCGTGTACTCGGTGGCGTGGAGCCCGCGGCAGGCCGATCTGGTGGCCACGGGCGGCGCCGACGACCGCGCCTACATCTGGCGGGTGGGGCAGGAGGCGTTTGAGGCCACGGGCGGCGCGGTGCTGGAGCTGAGCGGGCACACCGACACAGTCTCCTCCCTCGCCTTCTCCGCCGACGGCACCT
>VFQQ010004680.1_pt1 | contig 11872 bp, 9 predicted proteins | sample 3512341 | NCBI WGS metagenome assembly VFQQ01 (sample SAMN10412373, study PRJNA504923) | tailings metagenome | isolation source: Relicate 2 Philex TSF1 revegetated site | place: Philippines: Tuba, Benguet | collected 2017-08-29 | reverse complement strand
TCGAGCCGATCCTGATCGAAGGCAAGGCGATCCAGCTGCACCCGCTGGTCTGCGCGGCCTTCAACGCCGACTTCGACGGTGACCAGATGGCCGTGCACGTGCCGCTGTCGGTGGAAGCGCAGCTGGAAGCCCGCACGCTGATGCTGGCCTCCAACAACGTGCTCTTCCCCGCCAACGGCGAACCCTCCATCGTGCCCTCGCAGGACGTGGTGCTGGGCCTGTACTACGCCACCCGCGAGAAGATCAACGGCAAGGGCGAAGGCATGATCTTTGCCGATCTCGCCGAGCTGCATCGCGCGCTGGACAACGGCGTGGTGGAACTCACCTCCCGCGTGAGCGTGCGCCTGGTCGAGTGGACCAAGGACAAGGCCACGGGTGAGTTCGTCCCCGGCCTGAAGCTGGTCGACACCACCGTGGGCCGCGCCCTGCTGACCGAGATCCTGCCCAAGGGGCTGCCGCTGTCGGTGCTCGACAAGCCGCTCAAGAAGAAGGAAATCTCCAAGCTGATCAACGCCAGCTTCCGCAAGTGCGGCCTGAAGGAGACCGTGGTCTTCGCCGACAAGCTGCTGCAGAACGGCTTCCGCCTGGCCACCCGCGCCGGCATCTCGATCGCCGTGGACGACATGCTCGTGCCCAAGGAGAAGAGCGGCATCATCGAGCGCGCCGAAGCCGAGGTGAAGGAGATCGCCCAGCAGTACGCCTCCGGTCTCGTGACCGCGGGCGAGCGCTACAACAAGGTGGTGGACATCTGGGGCAAGGCCGGTGACGAGATCTCCAAGGTCATGATGGCCCAGCTGGCCAAGCAGAAGACCACCGACCGCAACGGCAAGGAAGTGGACCAGGAGTCGTTCAACTCCATCTACATGATGGCCGACTCGGGTGCCCGCGGTTCTGCGGCGCAGATCCGCCAGCTGGCCGGCATGCGCGGCCTGATGGCCAAGCCCGATGGCTCCATCATCGAGACCCCCATCACGGCGAACTTCCGTGAAGGCCTCAACGTGCTGCAGTACTTCATCTCCACGCACGGCGCCCGCAAGGGCCTGGCCGACACGGCGCTGAAGACCGCGAACTCGGGCTACCTCACGCGCCGCCTGGTCGACGTGACGCAGGATCTGGTGGTCACCCACCCGGATTGCGGCACCTCCAATGGCACGCTGATGCGCGCCATCGTCGAGGGCGGTGAAGTGATCGAATCGCTGCGCGACCGCATCCTGGGCCGCACCACGGCCGAGGAAGTGATCCACCCCGAGACGCGCCAGGTGCTGGTGCCCGCGGCGGAAATGCTCGACGAAGACCTGCTCGACGTGCTCGAGGCCGCTGGTGTCGACGAAGTGAAAGTGCGCACCGCACTGACCTGCGAAACCCGCTACGGCCTGTGCGCCAAGTGCTACGGCCGTGACCTCGGCCGTGGTGGCCTGGTCAACATCGGTGAAGCGGTCGGCGTGATCGCCGCGCAGTCCATCGGTGAACCCGGCACGCAGCTGACGATGCGCACCTTCCACATCGGTGGTGCGGCCTCGCGTGCGGCGGTGGCCTCCAGCGTGGAAGCCAAGTCCAGTGGCGTGATCGGCTTCAACGCCACCATGCGCTACGTGACCAACTCCAAGGGCGAACTGGTGGTGATCGCGCGTTCGGGCGAGATCATCATCCAGGACGAACATGGCCGCGAGCGCGAGCGCCACAAGGTGCCGTACGGCGCCATCCTGACGATCAAGGCCGATCAGCAGATCAAGGCCGGCACCATCCTGGCCAACTGGGATCCGCTGACCCGACCCATCATCACGGAATTCGCCGGCACGGTGAAGTTCGAGAACGTGGAAGAGGGCCTGACGGTTGCCAAGCAGGTCGACGACGTGACCGGTCTGTCCACGCTGGTGGTGATCGATCCGAAGCGCCGTGGCGCCACCAAGGTGGTGCGCCCGCAGGTCAAGCTGATCGACGCGTCCGGCAGCGAGGTGAAGATCCCCGGCACCGACCACGCCGTGACCATCGGCTTCCAGGTCGGCGCCCTGATCCAGGTGCGCGATGGCCAGGACGTGGGCCCCGGCGAGGTGCTGGCCCGCATCCCGGTCGAAGGCCAGAAGACCCGCGACATCACGGGTGGTCTGCCGCGTGTTGCCGAGCTGTTCGAGGCGCGTTCGCCGAAGGACGCCGGCATCCTCGCCGAGATGACCGGCACCGTGTCGTTCGGCAAGGAGACCAAGGGCAAGATCCGCCTGCAGATCACCGACCCGGAAGGCAAGGTCTGGGAAGAGCTCATCCCCAAGGAAAAGAACATCCTGGTGCACGAAGGCCAGGTGGTCAACAAGGGCGAGAGCATCGTCGACGGCCCGGCCGATCCGCAGGACATCCTGCGACTGCTGGGCATGGAAGAGCTCGCGCGCTACATCGTCGATGAGGTGCAGGACGTCTACCGACTGCAGGGCGTGAAGATCAACGACAAGCACATCGAGGTGATCGTTCGCCAGATGCTGCGCCGTGTGGTCGTCAACGCCGTGGGCGATTCCAGCTACATCGCCGGCGAGCAGGTCGAGCGTTCGGAGATCCTCAACACCAACGACGCGCTGCGCGCCGACGGCAAGATCCCCGCGACGTACAGCAACGTGCTGCTGGGCATCACCAAGGCCTCGCTGTCCACCGACTCGTTCATCTCCGCGGCCTCCTTCCAGGAGACCACGCGCGTGCTGACCGAAGCGGCCATCATGGGCAAGCGCGACGAGCTGCGTGGCCTGAAAGAGAACGTCATCGTCGGCCGCCTGATCCCCGCAGGCACCGGCATGGCTTATCACGACGCGCGCCGCGTGAAGGAAAAGATGGACGACGAAGAGCGCCGCGCCATCGCCGAAGCCGATGCGTTGTCGCTGGCAGCCGACCAGGCCGACGCGGCCGCGGCCGGCGAAGCGGCCGAATAAGCCGCCGCGTTCATCCGCGCCTCAGGGCCCCCGGTCGAAAGGCCGGGGGCCCTTGTTTTGGCTGCATGGGGGCTGGGCTATATTGCCCGCGCGCCGTGCGGCGTGTTCGATGAGGAGAGACGGGAATGAGCCTCGTGCAATGGGTGTTTCTGCTGCTGGCCCTGGTGGTGTTCTTCTGGGCCGTCGGGGCCTACAACCGCCTGGTGCGCCTGCGCAATGCCGTGGCGAACGCCTTCGGCCAGATCGACGTGCAGCTCAAGCGCCGGCACGACCTGATCCCCAACCTCGTCGAGGTAGCGCGCAAGTACCTCGAACACGAATCGCAGACCCTGGAAGCCGTGACCGCGGCGCGCAACCACGCGCGCGGCGCCGAACAGGCCGCGGCCACCGGGCCCTTGAACGCTGCGCTGGTGGGCTCGCTCTCCGGGGCTGAGCAACTGCTGGGTGGTGCCCTGGGCAAACTGATGGCGGTGGTCGAGGACTATCCCGAGCTCAAAGGCGACGAGAACATGCGTGAGCTCAGCGAGGAGCTCGCGAGCACCGAGAACCGCATCGGCTTCGCGCGACAGGCTTTCAACGACCAGGTGCTCGAATTCAACGATGCCGCGCAGGAGTTCCCCGCGCTGGTCGTGGCGCGTCTGTTCGGCTTCGCGCCGCTGGCCATGCTGGAGGCCACCACCAGCGAGGCCGAGCGCGCGCCTGTGAAGGTGCAGTTCTGACCAGGGCGCGATGCGCTTCTTCGAATCGCAACGCGAGGCCCGCGCTCGCACCACGCGCCTGCTGCTGGCGTTCGCGTTCACCGTCGTGCTGCTCGTGCTCGCGGTCAACGCCGCGCTGGCGTTGGCCTGGGGCCTCAGCTGGGGCTTCTGGGTGCCGGGCGAGCTGCGTTTTCCGCGCCACTTCTGGGCTGTCAACACCGGCGTCACGCTGCTCTTCGTGCTTGGCGGCTGGTGGGTCGAGACCTCGAACCTCGCGCAGGGCGGTGGCGCGCGCCTGGCGGAACGCCTGGGTGCGCGTCCTGCACAGCCCTCGGGCCGTCCGGACGAGCAGCGTTTCGTGAACATCATCGACGAGCTGTCGATCGCCTCGGGCCTGCCGCGCCCCACGGCCATGGTGCATGCGCGCGACGAATCCATCAACGCCTTTGCCACGGGCTGGCACGCCGACGACGCGGCGGTGGCCGTCACGCGGGGTGCGCTCGAACACCTCACACGTGAGGAACTGCAGGGTGTGGTGGCGCATGAACTTGGCCACATCGGCGAAGGCGATACGCGGCTGAACCTGCGGCTGGCCGGCATGGTGTTCGGCCTCGAATGCGTGTACCGCCTGGGACAGCGCCTGTGGGAGCCCGGTGAGCGCGGCTTTCACCTCTGGGCCGTCGCGGGCCTCACGCTCATGGGGGCGGGCTGGCTCGGCTGGCTTGCGGGCCACGCGCTGCAGGCCGCCGTCTCGCGCCAACGCGAGTTCCTGGCCGACGCGCGTGCCGTGCAGTGGACGCGCAGCCGCGATGGCCTGGGTGGCGTGCTGCGCAAGGTGATGGCGCAACAGCAGGCCCATGTGGACACCCGCACCATCGGCTCGCCCATGCAGCACTTGCTGCTGGTGGGCAACGAGCCGGGCGCGCTGGCGCACTGGCTCGATGCGCATCCGCCGCTGGCCGAGCGCGTGCGCCGCATCTACGGCCGTCCCATGGGGCCGTTGCCCCTGGCAGGCCCTGGCGCGCCAACCCATCCGGTGGCGCACCCATGAGCACCGCGGTGCGCGCCCCCGCGCTCAGCGAGCAACTGGCCCACGTCGCGCAAGCGGTGCTGGCCGTGCGCCAGGGCCGCTCGCTGAACGACGCGCTCATGGCCGTGCCCGCTTCGCTGCGCGCGGGGGTGCAGGCACTGGCTTTTCGTACCCTGCGCGAACTCGGGGCCTGCGAAGCGCTGACCAAGCGGCTGGTCGAGCGCGCGCCGGCACCGCCGCTGCAGGCCCTGCTGTGCGCTGCGCTCGCCCTGCTGGCCGCACCGCACGCCCCCGGGGCGAGCTACCCCGCGCACACGGTGGTTGATCAGGCCGTGCGCGCTGCGCGCCAGGACAAACGCTGGCAGCGCCAGGCCGGCTTCCTCAACGCCTGCCTGCGCCGCTACCTGCGCGAGGCCGACGCCTTGCACACGGCGATCGCACAAGACCCGGTGGCGCACTGGAACCACCCACGGTGGTGGATCGAGCGCCTGCAGCGCGACCACCCTGATCACTGGCAGGCCATCTTGCGTGCCAACAATCGGCCCGGGCCGATGACGTTGCGCATCAACCGCCGCCGCACCACGCGCGAGCGTGTGGCCGAAGCCCTGGAGGAACAGGGCGTCGCCAGCCAGTTCGTGGGTGACGACGGCCTGGAGCTCTCGCGCGCACTGCCGGTGGAGCAACTGCCTGGTTTCGCCGAGGGTTGGTGTTCCGTGCAGGACGAGGCCGCCCAGCAAGCCGCGCCACTGCTGCTGCAAAGCGATCTGGGAAGCCCGCGCCCACGCCTGCTGGACGCCTGCGCCGCTCCCGGCGGCAAGACGGCGCACCTGCTGGAGCGCATCGATGCCGACCTGCTTGCGCTCGACGTCGACCCGCGGCGCTGCGAGCGCATCACCGACACCCTGCAGCGCCTGGGCCTGGTGGCCGACGTGCGCTGCGCAGACGCCGCGCAGCCCGGCACCTGGTGGGACGGTCAGCCTTTCGACGCGATCCTGCTCGACGCACCGTGCACCGCCTCGGGCATCGTGCGCCGCCACCCCGACGTGCGCTGGTTGCGCCGCGAAAGCGACGTGGCCGCGCTCGCGCAGACCCAACGCGCGCTGCTGGATGCGCTGTGGCCGCTGTTGCGACCTGGCGGCCGGCTGGTCTACGCCACCTGCTCTGTGTTCCGCGCCGAAGGCAGCGATCAGGCACAAGCGTTCCTTCAGCGCCACACCGACGCCCGGTCAGCCCCTGCGCCGGGCCACCTGTTCCCGGGTCTTCCGGGTGCGCAGGGGGAGTTCAACGACAATCGTCCGCGTGGACCGGACGGCTTCTTTTACGCCAGTTTTGACAAGGCCCGCCCCCGCTGAGCGGGCCCGACCGGGCCATGGCGGCGGGTGGCGTTGGCTGCGCGCCGCGTTGCTGGGGCTGCTGTTGTGGCCTGCGCTGGCCTGGGCGCAACCGCCCGAGCTGCGCCAGTTTCTGCTGCAGCGCACGCCCGAAGCCTTGTTTCTTGATGCCCGCCTGGCCTTCACCCCGCATGGCGCCGTGCAGGACGCCCTGCTCAAGGGGGTGCCGCTGTACTTCGTGTGGGAGGCCAGCGTGTACCGCGAGCGCTGGTACTGGACCGATCGGCGCGTGGTGTCCCAGCGCCGCGTACTGCGCCTGGCCTACCAGCCGCTGACCCGCCTGTGGCGTGTGAGCACATCCACCGATGCCGGAGGCAGCGCGGGCGGGGCTGGCCTGCCGTACGCGCTGCATCAGACGCACGACACCCTGGAAGAAGCGCTGGCCGCGGTGGCGCGCGTATCGCGCTGGCGCCTGGCCGATTCCAGCCAGCTCGACGCTGGCGCCGAGCACTATGTGGTGTTCGACTTCCGGCTCGACCTCACGCTGCTGCCACGGCCGTTCCAGATCGGCCTGGGCTCGCAGACCGAATGGACGGTGGCGCTGCAACAGGAAATGCGCGTGCCCAACGCCGCCACGCCGGAGCCACCAGCCGAAGCCCGTGCCGCCAGCTCGCCCGCCGGCGAATCGGCCGAACCGCCGGGACGCTGAGCGCCCGCCCATGCCGTGAACCCCCTGCAGCCGCACGCCCCCAAGCCCGCCGCCGTGCGTTGGGCGGTGGTCGCGGGCCTGATCTTCATGACCGGGCTGGGCATGGTGCTGCTGTTCCTGCTCACGCTGGCCACGCGCAACAGCGAGTTCTACGAGCGCAATTTCCCGCTGCTGGTGTCCATCAATGTGGCGGCGGCCGCCGGCCTGGGCCTGGTCATCCTGTGGCTGGGCGCGCGGCTGGCACTTCGCCTGCGGCGCGGCAAATTCGGCAGCCAGTTGCTCGTCAAGCTCGCGGCCACCATCGGGCTGGTGGGCATCCTGCCCGGCCTGCTGATCTACACCGTGTCCTACCAGTTCGTGGCCCGCTCCATCGAGAGCTGGTTCGACGTGCGCGTGGAGAGCGCGCTCACCGCCGGCCTCAACCTCGGCCGCACCACGCTCGACACCCTCACCGCCGATGCGGCCAACAAGACACGGCTCGCCGCCGACGGCCTGGCGCGCCAGGGCAACAGCAGCGCGGTGTTCTCGCTCGACCGCGTGCGCGAGCAACTCAACGCCACCGACGTGGTGCTGTTCGGTGCCAGTGGCCAGCCCCTGGGCAGCGCGGGAAGCTCGCGGTTCGACCTCGCTCCCGAACGCCCCGCGGCTGCCACGCTGCGCAACGTCCGCACCAACCGCGTGCTGGCGCAAATCGAAGGTCTTGAAGACGCCGACGGCGGCGAACTGCAGGCCGCACTGGCCGCCAGCCACGCGCGCGTGAAGGTGCTCGCGCTCGTGAACCCGCCCAGTTTCACCTTCGAGGCGGAGCCGCGTTACCTGCAGGTGGTGATCCCCTTGCCGTCCACGCTCATCGTCGACGCGCTCGCCGTGCAGGCCGCCAACCGCGAGTACCAGGAGCGCGCGCTCGCGCGCGAAGGCCTGCGCAGCATGTACATCGGCACGCTCACGCTCGCGCTCTTCCTGGCCGTGTTCGGCGCCGTGCTGCTCGCGGTCCTGCTGGGCAACCAGCTCATCCGCCCGCTCATCGTGCTGGCCGAAGGCATGCGCGAGGTGGCCGCGGGCAACCTCACGCCCAAGGCCGCGCTGCCCGCGCGCGACGAACTCGCCGGCCTTACGCGCACCTTCGCGCACATGACGCAGGATCTCGCCGACGCACGCGAAGCGGTGCAGCACAGCATGACCCAGGTCGACGCCGCGCGCGAGAACCTGCAGACCATTCTCGACAACCTCACCGCCGGCGTCGTCGTGTTCGACGAGCACGGTCGCCTGGTGAGTGCCAACCCCGGCGCCGCGCGCATCCTGCATGCTCCACTCAACGTGCACCTGGGCGAGCCCATCAACGAGGTGCCCGGCCTGGAGGCGCTGGCCGGGGGTGTTCTGCAGCAGTTTGATCGCTTTCTCGCCGAAGACACACCGCACGAAGGGGGCTACTGGTTGCAGTCGTTCGAGCTCAGTGCCGACGGCCAATCGCCCTTCGACGAATCGATCACCCTCATCGCGCGCGGTGCGCTGCTGCCCCACAACGAACGCCTGCTGGTGTTCGACGACGTCAGCGAGGTCGTCTCGGCGCAGCGCGCCAAGGCCTGGGGTGAGGTCGCGCGCCGCCTGGCGCACGAAATCAAGAACCCGCTCACGCCCATCCAGCTCTCGGCCGAGCGCCTGGCCATGAAGCTCGACGGCAAGCTGCAGCCCACCGAACAGGCCCTGCTCACCAAGTCCGTGCGCACCATCGGTGACCAGGTCGATGCCATGAAGCGACTCGTCAACGAGTTCCGCGACTACGCGCGCCTGCCCTCGGCCCAACTCGCGCCGACGGACATCAACGCCGCCGTGCGCGACACGATCGGCCTTTACGAGCACGCGGCCGTGCCTGTGCGCTGCGAACTCGCCAATGACCTTCCCAAGGCGCGCGCCGACGCTCAGCAACTGCGCCAGCTCATCCACAACCTGGTGCAGAACGCGCAGGACGCCATGGCCGGCCAGCCTGGCGCCGAGGTGATGCTGCGCACCCGCCGCTCCGACAGCGGTCAGTGGGTGCGCCTGGTTGTCATCGACAGCGGCCCCGGCTTTGCCGAGAACATCCTCAAACGGGCCTTCGAGCCCTACGTCACCACCAAGGCCAAAGGCACCGGGCTGGGCCTGGCCGTGGTCAAGAAAATCATGGACGAGCACGGCGGCCGCGTGGATCTCGCCAATCGGATGACGGAAGGGCGCGTTATCGGCGCGCAAGTGTCGTTATCATTCGCAGTTGCAGATTGACAACAGACCCGAGGGACTCCGCACGCATGGCAACGATTCTGGTGGTTGATGACGAACACGGCATCAGGGACCTGCTGTCCGAAATCCTCAACGACGAAGGCCACACCGTCGAACTCGCGGAGAACGCGGCCCAGGCCCGCAATGTGCGCCAGCAGTTGCGCCCCGATCTGGTTCTGCTCGACATCTGGATGCCCGACACCGACGGCGTCACGCTGCTCAAGGAATGGTCCAGCAGCGGCATGCTCACCATGCCGGTGATCATGATGAGTGGCCACGCCACCATCGACACCGCCGTCGAGGCCACGCGCATCGGCGCCAGCGCCTTCCTCGAAAAACCCATCACGCTGCAGAAGCTGCTCAAGGCCGTCGACCAGGGCCTGAACAAGGCGGTGCCACCCAAATCCTCCATGCCGCTGCTCGTGCCCGCGCGCGTGGGTGGGGCCGAGTACACGGTGGAAGAGGCCATGACCACGCACCAGGCCGTCATCGGTGTGCCGCACGTCAATGGCGTGAGCCTGTCCACCATGCCCATGGGCCCGCAGCCGCAGCAGACCTTCAACCTCGACAGCCCGCTGCGCGAAGCGCGCGACGAGTTCGAGAAGGCGTACTTTGAATACCACCTGGCCAAGGAGTCCGGCTCCATGACCCGCGTGGCCGAAAAGACCGGCCTGGAGCGCACCCACCTCTACCGAAAACTCAAACAACTCGGCGTCGATCTCGCCCGTGCCAAGCGGGGCCAGTTCGGCTGAGGCCCCTCGCCAGGCTGCTATACTGCCGCCCTTGCCAAGGCCCGGTAGCTCAGTTGGTAGAGCAGCGGATTGAAAATCCGCGTGTCGGTGGTTCGATTCCGCCCCAGGCCACCAGATTTCGCGCCCAACCGTTTCCGGTTGGGCGTTTTCGTTTGGGCCGTCCGCGCAGCGCAACCCCATGAACCGCTCGGCATTGATCGACGGCACCAAAGCCGTGGCGTCGCAGCTCATCGTGCTGCACCACCTGTCGTTGTACGCCCCGATGACCGACTGGCTCGCGGTGGCGTGGCCTGCGCTGGTGGATTTCCTGTCGCAACATGGCCGGCTCGCGGTGCAGCCCTTTCTGGTTATCGGGGGCTTTCTCACCGCGCAGTCGCTCGATCGCCGCACCGCACTGGCGCCTGGTGCGCTGATCGGGCAACGCTACCTTCGGCTCGCACCGCAGCTTCTGGTGGCACTGGTGCTGGTGGTGCTGGCCACGGCGTTGGTGGGCCGCGAGCTCGCGCATGAAGACTGGCTCTCGCCGTTGCCGAGCTGGGGCGTGTTTCTCGCCCATGTGTTCTTTCTGCAGGACGTGTTGGGCGTGCCGGCGCTGTCGGCGGGGGTCTGGTACGTCGCAATCGACCTGCAGCTGTACGCGCTGTTCGTCGTGCTGGCGCACGCGACGCGTGGGTCGCAGCGGCCTCTGGCCGAATCCGGCGCGCCGATTGTGGTGGCGATCGCCACCGTGGCTTCGCTGCTGATCTTCAGCCGCCAACCCGGGCTCGATGCCTGGGCGATCTACTTTCTGTCGGCCTATGGGCTGGGGGCGCTGGCCGCGTGGTCAACGGCTGGCGCCCGTGCGCGCTGGTGCTGGTGGTTGACGGTCGCTTTGCTGTTGGTCGATGGCTGGCTGGACCCGAGGCCGCGGCCGTTGCTGGCGTTGGTGACGGCGCTCGCCCTGTACGCGGGCTCCCACGTCACTTGGCGGGGCACAAAGCACCTGGGGCGTCGCTGGGTGGAGCGCCTGAGCGACGTGTCCTACAGCGTGTTTGTTTGCCACTTCGCGGTGATCGTCCTGGTCAGCGGCTTGTGGGAGCGATTCGACTTCGATGGCCTGGCGCAGGCCTGGCTGTTCGTGGTGCTGGCCTGGGGGCTGTCGATCGGGGTTGGCGCCGGGGTGCAGCGCTTCTGCGATCGGTGGTTGTCATGGCGGCGCATACCGGCGTGACAATGCGCGCGCCGGCGCATCCCCGGTCTTCTTTTTGCTCCACGCCATGCCCATGCATCGCCTGCTGACCCGCTGCATCGCCCCCGTCGCGATCGCTTGCCTGCTCACCGCGTGTGGCGCCGAAGCCGTGGGCTCGGCCGCCACTGGTGCGGCCGTGAAGCAGCAAGAGCTGGAAAACGCGAAGCGCACCCAGCAGCAGGTGCAGCAGGACGTGCAGAAAGCGCTGGAGATCCCGCCCGAGCGGGCAAAACAGCTCGATCAGTGAGCCGCGGCGCGCTCAGCGCCAGCCGGGAAAGCGCTGCAGGCGGAACGCCTGCACGGGGTCGGGTGAGTCGCTGCCTTCGGCCGGGCGGCGTGTGCCGGTGATGGTGAGACGGCCGCCACAGTCCAGTGCCTGACCGCTCCAGACCGCCGACATCGCTTTGCCGTCGTTCGATTCGTCGAGGTGGAACGCGCCCTCGGTCACGTCGCCCGACACGCGCGACGAGCGCATCTGGCCGCCGCTGCCGCGCACCAGGTCGCCGCGCACACCGGCGGTGTATTCGGGGTGGCGCTCCAGGCGCAGGTGGCCGCGGTCAGAGGGTTGCGTGGGCGAACCCCCTTCGGGCCAGAAGAAGGCCTCCCAGTCGCCGCCGAGCTGCGCGGGCGGCAGGTGCTCGTGCACCGTGCAGGTGGGGGTGGCCGCAGGCGGTATGGGCTGCGCGTGGGCCGGAAGTGCCGCGGCCATGGCCATCAACGCGAGCCACCGCACGACCCGGTTCATGCCTGTGCCTTGCTGGCGTCGGCGCCGTCCTGCGCGCGCTTGGCGAACTCGGCGCGCAGCGCCTTGAGCTTTTCGCGCGGGTCTTCCTTCACCGTGGCTTTGTCCAACGCCATTTCGGCGATGAAGCGGCTCGGGGCACCAGGCACGCTCTCGCGGCCCTTCTTGCGGCGCTTGAGCCAGCTCACCGCCAGCGTGCGCTGCGCGCGCGTGA
>VFQQ010004679.1_pt1 | contig 11873 bp, 14 predicted proteins | sample 3512341 | NCBI WGS metagenome assembly VFQQ01 (sample SAMN10412373, study PRJNA504923) | tailings metagenome | isolation source: Relicate 2 Philex TSF1 revegetated site | place: Philippines: Tuba, Benguet | collected 2017-08-29 | reverse complement strand
GAGCTGCTGGACCTGCAGCCGCCGAGGCCGACACCCGGCACGGACGCGGCTCGATTGGAGGAGATGCGCGTGGGGGCTCTGCTGGACAAGGAGCTCGCCAAGCCGGCGGGGCAGCGGGACGAGGATATGGAGTGGAGCCTTCGCCTGGAAGTTCACAAGTTGCGCCTGGCCAACGCACAGGCAAGTTTTGCGCTCGCCGCCGCCGCTCGCCGCCGCCGCTCGTTGCACCCGACGCCTCGCTTGTGGTCGGCTCCGCCTCGCTCTGCCACCAGCAGCTGGGCCTGTCCGTGCCTGCATGCCGGACGATCCGCTCGGAATCGTCCGGCATGCATCGACACACTCCTGCTGAACGTCTACTCACCCGCGCTGCGCTGTGCAGGCCTATGCCGCTCGGGCTGCCCGGCTCGCCGCCTGGGCCAAGCAGCCTGCCACCCAGCAGTGCTGTGCTGCCGCTGGGTGGGTGCGGCAGCGCGCCGTGGCGTCTTATCAGGCTCAGCACGGCTACTACTCCCTGGTGGTTGTGCAGGTGGGCCGTGTTGTGGTCCGCCCGCCTGCACTGACTGTGTTGCAGTTGTTGCACCCCGCTTGCTGGCCTCTCCCTTCGTCGCCAAGGAAGCGGAGCTGTTAACGCCCACCTGCCCTATCCTGCTCTCGATCCTGCGCTGTTTGCTTGTTTGATGTCCATCCGTCCCCTGACCTGCCTCCCCGTCTACCAACTCATCAGCAGCACTCCCCCTGCCCCGCCCCCGCCTCCGCATGTGGAGCAGTCGACTGAAGAGGTTGCGGCAGCCCAGGCGCGGCGCAAGGCTGTCATTGTAGCCGAGCCCATGCTGCGGCTTGAGCTGAGCGGGGAGCTGCAGCAGGCGCCTCCGCGGATGGACATGTGCAGCGAGTGCGCACAGCTGCTGCAGGAGGTGGGCAGTGGGGCGTAGGGTGGGTGCTGCACATGGCCAGCTGATGGCATTGCGGGGAAACGGCCAGCTGGCAGGGCAGTGTTGAAATTTACAGCATGCACATGGCGTGGTGCACATCTGGAGCCAGCTCTCCAAATGCCTGGCGGTTCCCACCATTTGCGTGCCTGTGCACGCCTGCAGCTATCCTAACTTCTGGCCGTTCACTACCCGCCCTCTGCCTCACTTGCCGGTGGAGCTGGCTGAAGGGTCGTCCCGGGCATGCATAGATGTCACCCTGAAGAAGTTCCAAGAATGGGGCATGCAGAAGGCCGCGCCTTGCGATGCTGCCGCCAGCGGCGGGCCTGCAGCGCCGGCAGCAGCAAACCCGCCCGCGGGACAGCAGCAGGAGCAGCAGCAACAGTGCGGCGGCACCGGCCATGCAGGCGGTGCCGAGGGCGGGCCGGTGACGCCAAAGCAGCAGCCACAGCAGGAGCCACAGCAGCAGCAGCACACCTCCTCGGATGAAGAGCAGCCACAGCAGCAGCAGCAGCACCCCTCCACGGACCAGGAGCAGGAGCAGCGGCAGGAGTGGGGTGCAGCAGATACGCAGTGGCTGCTGGCACCTGAGATGACACAGCAGCTGCAGCAGCAGCAGCCGCAGTGATGGCCTCTTGCACGTGCGCTGCCGCAGTGATGGCTGCTTGCACGTGGGCTGTCGCATCTCGATCCTGATATCTACTTGTTTCTCCCCTCCTTACTCCTGCATTTTGTGTTCCTCGCATTCTGACCTTGCCTCTGTTCACAGCACCATTGTCAAAACTCAATACCCAGCCACCTCCCCTCTGCGCGCAGTCCGTTGCACTGCAGTTCCATGCTGAGCCTGCCCCCTAGCAGCTGTGCGCCAATTTTTTCATTGCTTCCCCAAACAATTTTGACCATGTTGTATCATCACGCTTGTGCTGGGATGCAAGAAGCAGCGCAGCCTGCACGGGCGGAGAGCGCTTGCACTGCCTCTGGGACGGCAGTGCTGGCCGCCATCGGAGTGCCGGCACTGCGAGCGGCACAGCTGCATGCCGCATGCTTGCGTTGCCTGCCGTGCTGCCCTCGCCAGTGTGCATCCCTTGCCAAGCGTACATCTGGCTGCTGGTGCGCCTGGCCCTCATCTGATGCAGCACTGTGGTGGCAGGGCGGTGCTGACGCCTGCGCATGGATGAAGGGGTGCCTGTCCGTCTCCTTCCTCCTCAACAGACTGCTGAGTTTGCTGGTTGGTACAAAGGCACAACACGACGCACCTCATCAAAGAATGACGAGGATGGCGAGATTGCAACTTGCCCTTGCATTGCATTGCCCGTGCATTGTCATCGCCTTATCCCTACCCATGATGAGCCGTGTCAACCCCTCTTCTGCTGCTGTTTCAGACACTGTAGCAGACACGCTGACCCTCCAGTCGCTCATAACCTGCAGCCTCCCGTGTTGGCCTGCTCCGGGCGGCCTTCCAGCCGCGGCTCACCCAACTCCAATGGCAAGCCCACCAGGAGGAGGGCCTACGACCAGCGGCCCAAGGAACCCGCAGGCTGCTCATCCAGGCAAGGAAAGCTACCCGCCGCCTGCCCGCCGCCCGCCGCCCGCCTGCACTGCGCAAGCCTTCATTCACCCCCGCCGCCGCCCGAAATACTGCGACCACTCACCCCTGTGGCACACATCCTTGATCACTGCTGCAGACCTGCGCCGCGTTTGGCTGCTGCTAGTGCTGTGCACGACGATGGCAGCCGTTGGGGTGGCACACGTGGTTGCCCCCAATGCTGGCCCGTGGACCATTGTGTGGGCAGGCGTGATTGCGGCGCTGTGCGCGGCGCTGATTGGCGGCTTGGCACTGCACCGCTACCATGCGCGCAGCATGCCAGCCTTTGGCATGCTAGTGTCGATGGGGCTGGGGCTGGCGGCTACCGGCTGCGCCCTGCTGCGGCTGGGCGTGGAGACCCCCTACCCACGCACCGCTGCTTCCATCTTCCTGGTTGCGGCAATGTTTGTCCTGACCGTGCTCCAAGGTAAGTTGCCACCCATGGCTTCCATGGCAGCTTGCTGGCTTCTGCTGCCTTGCCTGCTTTTGCTCATGCTGGGCAGGCAGCTGCCTGCAAGCTGCCCAGATCCATGCATGCAGGCTGCTTTCATGTGCGCGCTGAAAGTAATGGGCTTGACCATAACCTGCAGGTGTGGCATACATGGTGGCGCACAACGTATCCTCTGCTGCCGGTACACCCGTTAGTGCACGTAACCGTCGGCTGCAGACCGCCGAGTCGGCCGTGCTGACTGCTGCTGTGGCCATTGCGGCCCTCTACTGCCTTTCGTTCTGGCCGGTCACATGGGTCTATGTCCTGACAGTGCTCATTCTGTCTGGCATGATTGGGCCCGTCATTGGGCCCTTTGCTTCGTTCCTTGTCGAGCACCACTCCTGCCCGTCATATGCTGAGCCTCTGCGGATTCAGGGCCTCCTTGGAGGTGAGCAGTTCTTCTTGTTTGCTTCTCGCCTGCTGACTGGGACCTGGTCAACTGGCTGGCTGGCTGAACTGGCTGGTTGTCTAGTGGCTGGCTCCATAGATCACGGCGCCCCATTGCGCCTGCACCTCCCTGACACTGCTTTTCTTTGGCTGAACCGCAGATGTGTATGAGGGCGTGGTAGAAATGGGGCCTATTCCGCTGGGCGCCTTAATTTTGAGGAACATCTGCGGTGGGTGGCGGATGGGTGGGTGCAGCAGGGTGCCTGCAGCAGGAGGTCAAATAGCTGAGCATGGCAGCAGCGCTTCAGTTTGTTGCGTGAGAAGCAGTGCTGTGCGTTTGTGATGCCCGGCTGTCTCAAACAAGTTCGAACTCGGCCTCTATTGTTGCAGCTGTGGTGTCTATCGAGCTGGGACTGTTGGTGCTGACTCGCAGCACAAACAGCTAGGACGGGCAGCGGATTGTGTGAGTTTCAGGGTGGTTGGAGGTGGGAGGGAAGGTGGCACGCCGTTGCAGCCGTGCATGTAGCTGCAGCGCATGAGCGGCGGCCAGTCGCATGAGCGGCGGCCAGTCAATGCCCTGCACACATGCCCATGCCAGCACTACGGCTTCACAAAGAATGCATGCAAGCCCTTCAATGCAGGTCTTCCTGCACTCTTCACGCACACACACACACACACACACACACACACACACACACATATACTTGTGCGCTGCCTCCCCACCCCCTCGTCTCTTCTGCAGTTGCGGTTGCAACCGGCGAAGCTGCGTGCCACAAGGGCGCAGAGACCAGCAGCTCCCGCAGCACCACGGTGCACCGCAACTGGCGTTGGCAGAGACTCTGCTGGAGAGCCCTGGCATGCTTAATGAGGATGCGGCAGCAGCAGCTGCAGTGGCAGCGACAAGCTCCCCAAGCAAGTAGAGCACAGACTGCATGAGATGGCCTGCACATGAGTTAGTCTTACCGAATGTTCTGCATGTTATTGTGTGTGAAGCTCAGAGTACAAGCTTCACAGCCTCCTACTCTTGATTGGCACGTGTTACAGCGCCGGTGCACATGAGTGCAAACGCCCTTAACAGGGCTCAGGGGATGGTGATGGGGCATAAAGCGAAGCAGTCATGGAGGCCCAATAGGTGGCAATGGGTGGTTGGCAGCTAACCGATAGGGTTGCGAGGTGTGCCACTGCTGGTTTGCAGGCTTGAGGTTGGCATGCAGGAAAAGGGAAGAGAGGGGAACCTGCCAAGCTCTTTTGGCTGGCAGGACAGGCGGTGCAGTCAAGGATGGTCGGTCAGTGGAAGGCAATGGGTGTGCAGTCAGCTTGCAATGGTACAATAGGGTCAGTCGGTTGCAGTTTGTTGTGTGTTGGGAAGGCACGAGCGTCAGAGCTCACAACGCAGAGGAGTGCAGGTAAGCAGCTAGAAAATTGGCACCCCTGGGTCGCAGCTGCAAAGCGCAGCCGGCTGCAGGATGCCTTGCAGCGGCGAAGCGTGGCCCATTTCAAGGCTGCTGCAGCCGGTCATGTGCAGCTAACGAGTCGCCTACTTGCGGGCGCGCATGCCCAGGCGGCCCTGGGGGCGGGGCGGCTCCGCCGCCGCAACCTTTGCATGCTTGGCAGCAGCCTCTGCCGCTGCCAGCACAGCCGCCGCCGCCTTAGCCGCTGCCGCAGCAGTGGGCTGCTTCTGGCCAGAAGGCTGGAAAAAAGCGGTGACCTTGGAGGGCAGCTGTGCCTGCTGCGCCTGCTGCGCCTGCTGGCCGCGACCAGAGCGGCGGGGGGCCGCTGCCGCTGCCGCCGGCACGGCCGCCTTGCTCTTGCTGGCGGGCCGCTTGGCAGCCTGCTTGGGCTGCTGCTGGGCAGCGGGCTGCTGCTTGGGCGCGGGCCGCTTGGTGGCGGCAACCGGCTTGGGGGCGGGGGCCGCAGCCAGCTTCTGTTGCGGAGAGAAGGAGCAGAGGCGGAGGTGATCAGGAGCAAGGATCTTGTGTGCAAGCCTGGTGCGGGCTTCTGCCCTCTGCACAGGCGCAGGTGAACTGTGTGATGCCGTTGCACAACCAAGCAAGCACGCCCTCACGCACGGAAGCCTTCTTCCAACACTCCTCGCCCTCACCTGCGCAGCGGCGCAGAAGGCGGCTGACAGGCGGTGCCAGCGCACTGCCGCCCACACCAGCAGAGCGGCACCTGCGCCCTCAGGCAGCGCTGCCCGCTGCTTGCTGCCGCCGGCTGCGGCTGCCGCCGCCTTGGCAGCAGACGAGCGGCGGCCGCTGCGCCGCCGCGGCTGCTCCAGCTGCACTGCCGCTGCCGCAGCGGCGGGCTCGCCGCTGCTGCCGCCCTCTCCACCCTCCTCTGCCTCCTCGGCGGCTGCTGCTGCCTCGCGAGCGGCAGCGGCAGCTTCAGCATCGAATGGAACGTCCAGCCAGGCGCCCCAGGCGGCGGACCGCTTGCGGGCTGCCACCTCCTCGGGGCCCTCGCCGGTTGAGCGGTGCACCTGCAGGGGTTTGGATAGAACCGCCTTGACTTTAGGGCTGGACGTCGTCTGGCTTCGGCAACAATCAATGGAAGCACCTGCACACAGCAGCCGTGCACAGCCACCACTGGCACCCAGCCATCTTAAAATGGTAACTTCAATCCTTACCGAGAAGTCGTGCACGTTGTCAAAGCCCTGGCGCTTGCAGCTCAAAACCATTCACCACTCAAAATAATAACTCAACACAATCCTCACCAGGAAGTCGTGCACGTTGTCAAAGCCCTGGCGCCGCGCCTCGTTGATCAGCTGGCCCGTGGCGCTCAGCCCCGCCTGCACATTGAAGAGGGCGTGGGGTTTGGTGGGCAGGAAATGGGCAGTTGAGCTGCCTCAAGCTTGCCACCACCATGCATTTTATGCGTCATTGCAAGCTTGAAACGGGTACAAGAAAACATGCCATGTCAAGCAAAGCTCACCGCCTTGCGGCAGGGGCCGCAGTTGCAGCACACGGTGCAGCCCTCCCCGCAGGAGCCGCGGCAGCGGGGGCACACCCAGCAGCCGCTGGCCTCCGCCTGCAGATGTGAGCATGCGAAGCAAGTTGCATAAGCGTGCAATGCAGAGTGAGTCAAAGCTGAGTGCAAGTTGGGCACGCTTGCAAAAAACAACTGCAGGCCGTCGTAGGGAATTCTTTTGATGGTAAGACAAGCCTGCATAAACTGCTCTGAACATTTCCCTACCTGGAAGATGTCCTCGCCATGCCGGTTCTTCAGGCACAGCTTGCTGCAGGGCAGGCATGTGGGGAGATAGCACAGCTTTGCAAGCTTTGGAAGCGGGAAGGTTGGAATGCGGAATCAGGCAAAGCACAGTGCACAACCAGCCCAGCAACACACGCACACCATACCTCCCAACTCACCAGAAGGACACGGCCAGGCGCTTGCCGCCGCCGCAGTCGGGGTGGGTGCACGTGACGTGCTCTTCAAGAGTCTTCTGGCGGCACCAGTGGCAGGTCACGCCATACTTGGAATCGTACACACGGCCGCCCTGTGGAGTATTGGAAATCGAGGGAAAAGCATAAGCAGGTGACGTGCTCCTCCAGCGTCTTCAGCCCACATAAACACGGATGCTCACGCCCAGGCCTGGGTCAACAGGGCCGCTCCCATTCAGCCGGTGTGCAGTATTCAGCAAGAGCAGACTTTCTTGCAACCCACCTGGATGCGCACGCCCAGGCCCGAGTCAAAGGGTCCCCGCGGAATCTCGGCATCCTCACCGTCCACCTCGCTGCAAACAGGTTGGATGGGGAAATGCCGCGGCGGTGTGATCACAATCAGGAGCATGCTGTGCACCACGCCATGTGGGCTTGACTGAACCATAGCCAGCACGGGCAGCTCGCATCATCCATCGTGCTCGCTCACTGGATGTGCTGCGCGCGGATGGCTGGCTGCTTCGCACCAGCACACAAGCAAACTTGCACTCAACCAAGCAAGCCCAAGCTGGCCAGGAGCTCCACCCACCGGATGCGGGCACGTGGCGTGCCGCACCCCAGCAACCGCCAACCAAACGGCTCAAGCTGGCAGCAGTCACCCACCGGATGCGCTGCGCGCGGATGGCGTGCAGGTGGGAGGGCTCCATGCCCACGCGCCGCCGCCGGGGCGCCGCCACCAGGTCCAGCCTGCAAATGTGAACACCAGCGGATTGGGAGGCAGTCGTTACAAGCGTGCAAAGCAGCCTACTTTGGACGGCAGCCGCCGAGGCGCAGCCACCAGGTCCAGCCTGCAGCACACAAGACCGGCGCGGCACACGGCGTCGGCCACCATGGCTTGCCAGGGGCACAGCAAAGGTTTGCCCGGGACGGCAGCCGGCTCCAACGAGCAGCATACAAATAAAGCTCACCGGTCAATGCCCAGCTCCTTGGCAAACAGGTCGTCCTCGTTGTGCTGGCAAGCAAAACACGATAACTACTTGCAGAAAATACTACTCACCGATCAATGCCCAGCTCCTTGGCAAACAGGTCGTCCTCGTTGTACTGCGGCTGGTCGCCTTGCAGCCGCCCGCTGCGCCGCACCTCGATCTGCAGAGGGGTAGGGGGCAGAAGGGGGCAGAGAAGGCAGGTCATCAGCAGGGATTAGGTAGGGCACTTTATCGCTCTGCAGCCGCCCGCTGTGCCGCACCTCAATCTGCAGACAAGGCAGACGTGCCGCAAGGGTGGAACATAGCGCAGCCCGGCTGGCCCACATTCGCGCTCACGAGCCCCTCCGCCAGAACCTCAGCTAGCGTCACGCTGACAGATTGCGCCTCCACAAGTCCACTGCCACTTCAGCTGCCATTCCCCACTTCATTCAGGTTTGGACTGACCTCGATTTCATACATCTTGCGCTTGCGGGGCGCGGGCTTGGGCCGGGCCGGCGCTGCCGCAACAGCCGCCGCCTGCAGGCCCTGCATCGCCTCTTGAATGCCCAGCGACTGCGTCATGCGGGGCGTGGCGGGTGCAGGAGTGAGGCTTGGAGCGCGCAGGCAGCAGCCATGCCCCAGCAAAGGCCGGGGTGGCTGGACCAACGGCCAGCGGTCGGGCGGCGGAGCGCCGGCCGCTCCAGGGCGCGCCTGGCGCCTCGCGATGGAGCGCAATCGCGACCAAGACCCATGTCATGACAGTTGCGACGGATGGGGAGGTGCGGGGCCCCGTCCGAGCGACAGCGGGTTTGAAGGCCGAGCTGCACAGGTGCGCTCTGCACGCCTTGCCGGCCTCCAGCAACATCCAGCATCGCCCTGAGATCGTTCAGCAGCGGCGGCGAGCGGCGATGGCGCACCCGCAGCTTCTCCTGGTTGGCGCGGACCCTCTCCGCCCGCTGGCGCTCCATCTCCGTCATTCCCACCATCGTGGCAAGTCGCAAGGGGTGCCCGATGCAAGCGAAGCTGAGAGTTGCAGGGCGCAGGGCAGGCGGCCACAGGTGAGCTGTCGGGCGCAGGTTTGCATGAGCGCATGGGGCAGCCCGCACCAGCTGCGCTCCAAGCGGCGCCCTGATGGCTGCGCTGGAGGGTTTCAGCTTGGCGGGGAGTGCGTACAAGCAGCAAGCCGTCTGCAACCTCCCGTGAGCAAGCCGCGCCAAGCGATGGCAATGGCCAACGGACACGGAGCCGACTGACCCACATCAGCCATTGCACTGTTAGCCGTTGGGCCCTGTTGTCCCTGCAGCTGGTCGTTTGACCCCACATACAAGCTTCCAACAAACAAAGGCAGCAATGAAAGGTGACCGCCAATGAGGCTGATGATGTGTTGGGATCGGCTCCCGCTCGCTGCGCATGTCAAGGCAAGCAGGCATGAACGCATGTGGGTTGGCATGGAAGGAGCGGCACTGCTGCCCGGCCAATGATTCATAATCGGCCACGGCAGGCATCAGGCCGCGAGAGGGCTCCTGGCAGTGCGAGAGGGCTCCTGGCAGTGCATGTGCCCTGTTTATGGTCTGGGATGTGGCATCAAGACTGGGTCGGCGCACGGCGCTCCGCCGCCGCCTCGTGCGGGGCGGCAGCATGCAGGGTAATGGCGCACGTCCCATCGACAGCCGCTACAGTTTGTAATAGTCGTGAGCACTCTGCAGAGCGGTAAGTTGGTCGCGATGGCGCCGTTGACGGCCGATGCCATGCGCTGCCGCCTCCCAGCTCGCCGCCTTGCCTTCTGACGGGCGTCGATCCCTCCTCTATGACCCCATGCAGACGGCAAAGCTGCTGGCAAACAGCGGCGCGCTTCACAAGACCAAGCTTGGCGGCGGCACCGGGCGGCGGCAGCGGCGGCAGCAAGCGGCCATGCAGCCGGCATCTGTGCAGCTCAAGGGCTGGAATGTGGATGCCCTGGCGGCTTCTCCTGATGGAGGCGTGCTAATCGCTGGTCTAAGCAACTTCATTGGCCGGCACTGGACCGGAGCGGTGGCTGTGCTTGCCGCCGACGCAGCAGGCACCACCCTGCAACTGCGGGAGCTGAAAGAGCTGCGAGCGGGGGTGCCGGCGGTTGCCCTGCTGCCAGGAGCTGACCAGTTCACAGGTGAGGGGGAGAGGGGGAAGAGGCATATGACGGGTGGATGAGAGCAGCAGCAGGGGGTGTGCAGTTGTGACGTGCCGCATATAATTTGCCGGCCTCCAAATTTCTCACGCTGCTTACTCTCAACAGTCCGCACTGCGGCACCATCCTGCTCTGGCCCTGCCTGCAGGCCGGGTGTGGTGGCCAGCGGCGTCAACAGCGGCTCGCGCTACGTCACAGTCCCATTCCGACACTGTCGCACCATCCCACTCCTGCCTGCAGGCCGGCGTGTGGTGGTTAGCGGCGATGACAGCGGCTCAGTCTGGTATAGCTCTGGCCCTGCTTGTTACAAGCGTCCCACTCCAACCTTGCTTGCAGGCCGGCGCGTTGTGGCCAGCGGCGACGACAGCGGCTCAGTCGACCTCTGGTATCTGTCGGGCGGCGGCCAAGGCGCCATGCTGGAGCATGCGCAGGTGTGGGCACAACCCATGTTCAGTTGTTTGGTTCTTAGAGGTTCTTGGAGGCAGGGGCGGCGGGGGCGTTCTGTTGGAGCATGCGCAGGTGGGCTGAGGGAGGATGACACCTAGCTAGTGATGCAAACGGCATTTTGTTGCTTACCTTTCTGGCGGCGCCGGAGGCCAAGGCGCCATGGTGGAGCTTGCTCATCCCAACCCCTTGCAATGCCCTACTCTCCTCCCGCCCTGCTTGCTTGCCTGGGAACTCCCCCTGGGCCATCCCAACCCCGCGCAACACCCATCTCCCCTCCCACATTATGCACAGGCGCGCGTACAGCACGACGCTGCCGTCACTGCTGTATCGCCCGGCCCAGCCGCCAACTCCCTCGCCTCTGCTTCTGCCGATGGCACGCTCCGGCTGTGGGACACCGCGCAGCTGCTGACCTGCACCGCCCAGCTGGGCAGCGGCGGCCCCGGCACGGCCCTTGCAGCGGCTGCTTGGGCGGGGCCCGAACTGCTTGCTGCGGCAGGGGATGCAGGCGTCAGCCTGTGGGATGTTCGGCGGCCGGGTGCTGCGGCGGTGGCGGCGGCGAGCCTGGGTGCCCGGGCTCTGTCCCTTGCAGCGCACAGCGGTGCAGCTGGCCAGCAGCTGCTAGTGGCGGGTGATGCGCTGGGACGCGTCTCAGTGTGGGACGCTCGCAGCCTGGCGCAGCCGCTGCAGCAGCGTGCGCTGCACGGCGACGCTGTGCACGCTTTGGCGGCAGCGGCGCCCGGCGCCGGCGGCAGCACCCACGTGGCGAGCGGCAGTGATGACGGCTCCGTTCAGCTGCTGGACGTGGCTGACCTGGCTGCCTCCCGCCAGCTGGCACCAGCTAAGCAGGACGGCGAGGTGCCATGCTACGTGCGGGCGCTGGTGTGGAGTGGCAGCGAGGGGCAGCGGCGGCTGGTGCGCGGAGGCTGGGATTCGACCGTTTCTGTGGTGCCGCTGTGATGCATTTCATCCTGGTGGCTTGGATGCAGCATTTGTAAGGAGATCTTTGCTGCTGAAAGGGAGGCGATAGGCAGCCGCCGACTTGCCAGAGCGGGCCGGTGGTTGGATGGCGGCTGCTGAGCCAGCTGGCTCGCCTCTGTGGGCAACCTACTGTTGGGCCAGCCAGCAGCAGCTGTGCATGGTTTCTCTGTGCCCTTTGTTGCATGGTTGAAAATCGGGGTGCCATTTACAGACTGTGCAAGGGACAACATGTGCCTTGAAGACTGAACTGCGCCGCCGGCAGAGGCAGGGTCTCGTGTGTTCAAGGCCCAAGCATGTTGTGCGCTGCTGATGAGGGGATGGGAACCAGCTGGGCAGAAGGCAGCAAGGGCGCGGTGTTGCAACAGGGGGCCTCCCATGCCCATGCAAAGCCAACAGTGCTCCGTGGAGCATGCAACATGCGGAGACCAGTTTCACGGCAGCCCGTTCGAAGTTACGTCTGGAGTTTTCGACGAATTTGTCCCTTGGTGGAAACTCTGCAGTCCCTTTTTGTTTGTTTATGTGGCCATCCCCCCCCCCCCCCCCCCTCCCCC
>VFQQ010004676.1_pt1 | contig 11877 bp, 9 predicted proteins | sample 3512341 | NCBI WGS metagenome assembly VFQQ01 (sample SAMN10412373, study PRJNA504923) | tailings metagenome | isolation source: Relicate 2 Philex TSF1 revegetated site | place: Philippines: Tuba, Benguet | collected 2017-08-29 | reverse complement strand
CATCCGCCACCGGCAAGCCGGTGGTCGTTCGCGCGAGGGATGCGCTGCGAACGGGTTCGGTCACACGGAGGAATCCGCGGGCAGCCTTGAAGACCGAAGCTGCCTGGCATGTCGCTGACGACGTCAGCGGAACATGAGGGGAGGTTGGTGCTACGCGAATCCCTTGGCTACGGGGAATCGGTAACTGCTGGCGACCGTATTCGTCAGCCGCCGCAGTAGGAGAGGGTTGGTGGGGTATGTTGCTTGTGTACCCCAGCCAGTTGGCCATCGTGACAAGCTGCCGGTCGTGACAGACCGAAGTCGAACCACAGCTACCGGTCGCGGTAGGCAACAACCGGCCAGGAGCAGGCGTTCAAGGCGCTCATAAAACCGGCTGCGATTTAACACAGGCATTAACTTCTACAGCGCATTGCCAAGTCTTACAGCCCACATCACGAGGACGGCACATTGCCACTGCAGGCTCATCTCGGTTAAAAGGTATCCAAGGCAGTTCGCCAAACATTGAGCCCCACCTATCGGCATCCTCTTTTAGTTCGATTGGACGGACACAAGGAAGTAACCGCACGATGGAAAAGCTGTATTTTCAAGTCGACTCGCGCTTGGCGACCCTACTGAGCCAGGAGTACTCCTCAACCGAGAAGGCGCTTAAAGAGTTGGTCGACAACGCCTGGGACGCCGACGCCGAGCAGGTGTCTATCACCCTACCCGAACCCATGAGCGATGAACCGATCATTATCATGGATGACGGAACCGGCATGACAGCTCAAGAGCTCAGCAGTCAGTACCTGAAAATCGCATCGGATCGCCGGGTAAGACGAGGAGAACGAACTGCCGGCAAACATCGTCTCATCAAGGGGCGCAAGGGCGTTGGCAAATTCGCAGGTCTGATGGCGGCATCAGTGATGACTCTGGCGACCCGAGCACGCGGCAGCGAAGTCAGCTTCACCCTCAGCCTGACTGAATTGGAGCAGGTGGCGGATATCGAACATCTGCGTCTCAGCCCAAAGGTCGATGCGTGCCTCCCTGAACAGCACGGCACCACGATAACCCTGTCCAACTTGCATCAGGGGCTCGTGTATCCAGACGCCAATCGGCTTCGCCAACTTCTGATTCAGGAGTACGGACGCCAAAAGGATTTCACCATTGTTATCGATGGTAAGCCCTTGGCTATTGATGATCTGGAAGGCACTTACACCGAGGACGCCATTTGCCTGCCAGACACAGGCGACGTAGCGCTACGTTTCTCGATCAGCAGTGGCAAGACCGGCCTGCGCGAACCGGGCATAACCTTGATGGTGGATGGCAAAGCTGTCGGAAAACCCAGCTTCTTTGGGCTCGATCAATGCGATGATTTCCCACCCAAACTTCTTAGAAAAATGTACGGCGAGATCGAAGCCGATGGTTTGAGTGAGCATGTCACGGCGGGTTGGGACTCAGTGGTAGAGAACAGTGAGCGGTTTCAAAGAGTCGCGGAGTATGTTCAGGACAAGCTGCGTGCAGCCTTCACTGAAACCCATGGGGCAGAAATCCGCATGGCCCATGCTCGCTTACAGAAAGCAGTTCATGAACGCCTGGCTGCAATGCCTGGGTTCAAGCGGGATTATGCGGATCGGGCCATCAAGAAGGTATTGGAAAAGTACTACGACGAGCCATCCAGCAAGGTCGAGTCGATCGTGTTCGTCGTGCTGGAAGCGCTAGAACGCTCCGACTACCGGACCGTTGTGGAGCATCTGGCCGACGCCCAACGGCGTGACGTGGCTATCCTGGCCGACTCTCTAAATGACTTCGGCTTAGCGGACATGGCTTTCCTAGTCGAACAAGCCTCAGCCCGTTCCACTTTTCTTGATCATTTAGAGCGATTGGCCAACACCGCCGATACCCTCGAAGCAACCATGCATAAGGCCATCGAACACAATCTCTGGATTTTCGGTTCAGAGTATTCCTTGTTCAGCTCGAACCAGACCTTGCAGCGCCAAGTTGAGGACTACCTTGATCGGACATATCGGGGCGAATTCGCGAACAAGCGCCCCGACCTTCTGCTCAACGAGAATCTCAATGGAGAGTACCTATTGATCGAGTTCAAACGCCCATTGCATGCGCTGAATTTCGCTGACTACCAGCAGGCTACTGGTTACCGACACGACTTTCTCAAGCACGTCAGTAAACCGATCAAGGTGCTGGTCATAGGCGGCAAACGTTCTGGGGATTATCCCGTGCAGAATTTGGAGCCCAATGTATCCACCATGCTGTTCGCCGATATTATTTCCACGGCACGACGGCAGATTCAATGGCAGTTACGTACCAAATTTTAGTGAGGCTATGGTCGGACCGGAAACGAGCAAAACATCTGTGCTGGAGTCATTAGTCGTATAAGAAAGCTAGCGACTAGCAGAGACTGAGGGAAACCTAATAACTGGACATGCCATGACCGACAGAAGCGCCGTTGACACTATACGAGGGTATTTTTACCAGTTCGACCTGTCCATACTCAGTGTCTTGCGGCTGGCTTCGCTGGATGATTCTGTCGAGATCGAATGTATCGAGGACATCGATATCCGGACTGCGACCGACGTCACAGCCACGCAATGCAAGTATTATGCGAAGACCGAATACAATCACTCCGTCATCAAAGACGCAGTAAAGCACATGGTGTCCCACTTCAAGGAAAGCTTAGCGGGAACGAAACCGAAGGTCTTGTACTCCATCAAAGGTCACTACGCCTCCGGACAGGAAAAGCTGGATGACGGAATAGACGTCGAATTCCTGAAGAAGCACTTCCTTACCTACACGAAGGAGAAAGTTACCTATTGCCATCATATAGAGCTAGGTCTCTCCGATGCCGAACTTGAGGAGTTCCTCAAGCGCTTAAGTATCGACGTTAGGGCGAAGGAATTTGACGAACAGTTTCGTGAGGTGGTTGAAACCCTCCAAGCTATCTTTGGAGGATCGTCGTTCTCCGCCGAATATTTTTTCTATAACAATGCGCTAGCGGTTATCCGCGAGATGTCGGTCAATGCCGCACCGGCGGACCGGTCAATTACGAAGAGGGAGTTTCTGGCAAGGGTCAACACCTCCTCCGTCCTTTTCAACGAGTGGTTCGTCGAGAAGAAGGGCAAGAAAGCCCACTTGGCGGCGCTTCGCAAGGAGTACTTCACTGAGCTTAATGTGTCCCCGTTCGAGCGCTTCTTCTTGGTAGAGGTGGAAACGGACTCGTACATTCGAGGCGACCTCAAGGATTTATTCCTCGAGCTTTCCAAGAAGTGGGCAAAGCTGTCCGCGAGAGAGCCTTCCCCATTCTGCCCGTACATCTATGTCCACGGCGTACCAGACAGTGAGCTTCTCGCACTGAAGAGGGAGCTCAGCGCGGAAGGATTTAAGCTCATAGACGGTCACGACTTCCAGGGGGCGGACTTCAGCTGCCACTCGATCATGCAGAGAGCCACGCATGGTAACGGGATAAAGATCAAGATCCTAAATACGCTTTCCAACGTCGAGCAAACCATAAGCTCCGTTACCAAGACACGACGCATCTACCAGTTCCACCTGGGCAACTGCTACTTTGAATACGATAATCCGGCGGTTCGACACGTCAAGATTCAGGTAGAACGGCTTTCGGACGTTAAATCCATCATCTAACCACAGGCATGTGAGCATGGAACACGCACAGGAAGAAGAGCAAATCAACGCCCAAGTAATCGCAGTATTCCCCGACAAAGTACGCATTGTCGTGGATGACCTAGAGGATTTTAAGATAGCGGAAGAGTCGCTGAAGGTCGGTTCATACGTGAAGATCGCGGACAATGAGAACGCGATCCTCATAGCAATTATCGAAAACTTCCAGATTGCCGTCAGCGCGGACGGGAGGCGGGATCACATCATCGAAGCCTTCCCACTCGGCATACTGAGGGACGGCAAATTCGAGCGCGGTGGCGATTCGCTTGCGATCCCGCCGAAGGAAGTTCAGCCCGCGACCATCGCCGACATCAAGAAAATTTACGACGACTCGGCCCCTGAAGTGGCGAGATTCCTCTTTTCGACGCTGGCTTCCAGCAAGAACATCCCCGTGCCCGTCGACGGGAACAAGTTCTTCAACAAGCACATTGCCGTGGTCGGCTCCACCGGCTCCGGCAAATCACACACCCTGGCTACTATCATCCAGAAGGCAGTAGCGGGAAAAGATGGCGACTTCTCTCTCAACAACTCGCACGTGATCGTTTTCGACATCCACTCGGAGTACAAATCGGCGTTCCCTTCCGCAAACCACATCAATATCTCGAACTTGGTCCTACCATACTGGATGCTGAATAGTGAAGAGCTGGAAGAATTTTTCCTCGATACCGAAGCCAACGATCACAACCAGAGGAATATCTTCAAGGAAGCGATCATCACAGACCGCCGCGCAAAATTCAGTGGCTCCGAAGCCGAAAAGCAAAAGATTCACCTCGACACGCCTATCTTATTCGACATCAAAGAGGTACTTGCGTACGCAATCGCAAAGAACGAAGAGATGGTCGATACCGGAGAAGTCTACGCGGCTAGCAACAAGGAAAAGGCCGGACAGCCCAAATACACGCAGGGTAGTCTTTACGGGAAGCTGACTAACTTCGTGAACCGACTCGAGAACAAGGTGAACGACAGTAGGCTCGACTTCTTCTTAGGTGACAAATCTAAAAACATCACGTTCGAAGAAACGCTCCAAAAGCTGCTCGGATATACCTCGCAAACCAAGTCAAATGTGACCGTCATTGATCTAAGTGGGGTTCCATTCGAGGTGTTGAGCATAACAGTCTCGCTCATCTCGCGCCTCGTTTTCGAGTACGGGTACATCTACAAACGCATACGCTGCGCCAAGGATCCTAACGAGAAGGTCAACAACGACGTGCCAATTCTGCTTGTCTATGAGGAAGCGCACAAGTATGTTCCGAATAGCGAACTTTCCAAATATCGCTCATCTAAAGTCTCCATTGAACGGATTGCCAAGGAAGGACGCAAGTATGGCGTCACCTTGTTGCTCGCGAGCCAGCGCCCATCCGAGATATCCGAAACGATCTTCTCCCAATGTAGCAACTTCATTGCAATGCGCCTCACTAATCCAGCGGACCAAGGGTACGTGAAGAAGCTACTTCCGGACTCGCTCGGCTCGTTGATCGACAAGATGACGTCGTTCCGGCAAGGCGAAGCTTTACTGGTGGGTGAGTCCATCATTCTTCCGTCAATCGTCCAGATCGAACCGTGCGCTGACGCCCCATCCTCCAACGACATCCCGTACTGGCAGCTTTGGAAAGAGGAATGGAAGGACATGGACTTCGAGGCAATCAAGGCGGAGTGGTACAAGTAATCACCACACGCCATGTTTGTAGGCATGAGGCGGAACCATGCGTCAACCACGTTTTCTCACTGAAAAAACTATGTCGAGACAGTTAAAGTTATGATCGAGGACCTTCGTGGCCTGGCTGACCTAACCCGCCGACATCGGCGTATAAACGCGAATATTGCTGGGATTAGGTGCGTCCCATCCACTGAATAGACTGCACGAGCTCGATCAAGGACACGGAATATGACGCATAGCCTTCTGCTCGGAAATGGCATTAATCGGGTTGCAAAACAGCGACAGTGGACTGATATTCTTCAAGAACTCGCAATCCAGTTCGGTGCCGATGACCTACTTCCACAGATCAACGCTAAACCTCTATCTATGTTTATCGAAGAGCTATGCGCTCGCTCGTCGGAACGCTTCATTAAGGCAGAACGCACGGTAAAAATCGAGTTCGCCAAGCTTCTCAGGCAGATCGAGCCTATAGAAGCTCATACACGGGTGTGCAGCCTGTTTAAAGTGATCTTGACGACCAATTACGACTTCACGATTGAGGAAGCTTTCGCTGGGGTGCTACATCACCGAGCATTTCTCGCCCCCGAGTCAAGATACAGCCTCTTTCGTAGACACCGAGCTGCCGATAAGGATATCTGGCATATACATGGTGATATCGCTAGACCCGGCTCGATGTTGCTCGGTTTCGACCATTACGCCGGAAACCTTCAGAAAATTCGCAACTATGTGACCGATGGGATCGACGTCAAAAGCGTACATTATCGAGTTTCTTCACCTGTGAAGAATGGCAATCTCGACTTCACCATCAACCGGCAAGTGTATTCTTGGGTTGATTATTTCCTCCGTGACCACATCCATATTGTTGGGTTGGGGATGGACTTTACTGAGATTGATTTGTGGTGGCTCTTGCTGCACAAGCGTCGCAGGCTCCATCAAACAGGCAAGGTGTTTTTTTATCACACCACCACTGAATCTCAGACGACCGATACTCCAGTTACGTCTCTCCTGAAATCACTCAACGTGGAGGTGGTACCAGTGGTAGCAGCTAGCTACTTGGATTGCTACTTGAAGGTTGCAGACATGATTGAGGAGAAGATAGCCCTATACCCTGCTCTCTTTCCAAAGCCAGAGTGTAAAGCTGATGAAACTCAGTGCTTGAGTACGCTGGAGGAGTTACATACCTCACGGCCTAAACAAGCCAGCATAAGGTTCTCCAGGTCGCACTAGTGGCGTTATCGATTTTTTCGCGCTCGGTTCAGCATCGTACTGAATATTTCCCACTTTCCTTGAGTGACCTCAATACCTCAGATTTCGATGACTGCTATTGGCCGATTCTGTTGAAAAAGTCCCGTCGCGATTTTTACCCATGAAAGAGCGTGAGCGACGTTGAAATCTGGTGCGCTCAGAAGACAGAGCTGCCTTGGTTTTTACGTAGCAACGCTGGAATCGAGCGTTTTTGAGCTGCCAATAAGCAGCGCTCTCAGAAGCCGACTTTTTCAACAGAATCAGCCGAGAGCGGGCATACGAAAGTTCCTCCATATTCGACTTAACAACCCGCGCCGATATCTAGCTCGTTCTTAAAGCAGTCTTGGCAGTGGTCGAATCTCACAAGTATACTGCTGTGTGTGCTTTTCCATTAATGAGGCCTATCTAATGTCCAAGCTCGCAGAATTCAAAGCCCTTGAAGCCCAGCTCGCCGCCCAACTCAAGCAACTCGACGCTCTGAAGAACGATGGCGAATTGAAGCGCGAAATCGAATTCGAGCAAAAGCTTCGCGCTTTGATGGAGGATTACGGTGTAAACCTGCGTGGCATCATTGCTGTTCTGGATCCGCAAGTAAATCGTACTTCTACCCCCGCTCCGGCTGTGCGTGGCCAGCGCCGCGAGCGACAGGTCAAGGTCTATAAGAACCCAGATACCGGTGAGGTTGTTGAGACCAAAGGCGGCAACCACAAAGTGCTGAAAGCCTGGAAAGAGCAGTATGGAGCTCAGACGGTAGACGGGTGGCTGCAATAAGGCTGAATCCTTAGAGACGAAAAGCCAGGCATTGCCTGGCTTTTCTTTGTGAGGTTACCGCACCAATAGGTGAGGAGTATGCGAGAAGCCAAGATCCCCTTTGGTGAGCGCGACGGCGTTCTGTTGCGGGCCTTCGAGGTTGCGAACGGGCTCGCGTGTGACTGCGTTTGTCCGGGGTGCCGGAAGCCGTTGAACGCCGCCAACCGGGGCCAAAAGGTCATCCCCCATTTCCGGCATGCCCAGGCCGAGGACTGTGTTCGCGGGTACAAGGACGGGGTGCGTCGCGCGGCGGTCGCCCTGATTGTCGCTCAGCAGCGCCTGACGCTCCCAGCCTTCTCCCGCCAAATCAGCGCCACGACCATCTCTGGGCACACCCTGCTGCGCGACGTCACCTTCCAACCGGCGGCCATCACCGCCGACGCGGTGGAGCGGTTCGTGGATCTCGGTGAGGTAATGGCGCACGCGGTTATTACCGCAGGTGGGCGCCAGCTAATCGTGCGAATCAAGGTATCTCCCCGGGCTGAGCATGAGCGGTACCAGCGCCTCGCTCACATCGCCGCTTCCTCGATAGAAATAGACCTCAGTGGTCTCAGCCTTGAGCAGATCAACGACCCGGCAACATTCGAGCGAGCGGTTCTGTCCGACCCAAGCACCAAGTCCTGGATTCGTTCTCTGCGCGGGGAAATGTTGGCACAGCGCGCTGCCAAGGATCTGGCGACTGATGTCGTCGCCTGCAACGGCCAGTGGGAGCAAGAACGGGGTCGCCTGCAGGCGATCGAGGACGCGCGCCGAGTAGAACAGGAGGCCAAGGTCACCACACATGCTAACGCGCTCGCGGCGCACAGGGAGGTTCAGTTGGCGGCTGCCGCGGCCCAGCGTGACGCTGACATACCCGCCAAGGATGGCCGGAGCGCTCGCCAGCGGCGCGAGGATCTCATTGTGGACCAGACGCTCCGCGCGGCCCAAGAGTGGGGCGGGCAGGCCGTCGAATGCTCGGCGTGCTGCCTCCTGAGCCAGCCGGGCGCGCAGTTCTGCCTGTACTGTGCCAGCGAGAGCAGCACAATGTCCCGCATCCTGGTGCCGGCCGATGTCGCAGCCACCATCCACCTACGTATGCGCTGCTCAGCCAAGCCGGAGCGATCGCTTCGACTAGCACCAACCCTGCTGGTTCAGCCCGCCCCATTCACGAGGGACTGAACCAGATCACGAGTAAGCGGATTGATCGGGCTGTTCATGGTGTCGCTCCTGTCGAAAAAGACGGAGGGACATGGCCCCAAGGGACGCATGTCCCTCGTGGGCTGGGAAAACTGAAGGCTGAGAGCGGCAGGCTCACCAGCCGTCGTAATGGAGTACCAGCTCGGCGATGACCTTGCGGCGTTCCAAGTCGAGACCGCCAAGATCGGCAAGCCCCTCGAACTGGCAGCGTTTGAGCATCGCGCCGCCTTCACTGGCGTTGTAAAAGCTGACCATCGCGGCAAGGAACAGCTGTTGGCCGCTGCTCAACACGTTCAGGGCCTCATTGAGTCGCTGCACATTCGGCCGCAGCGCCCACTTGCTCGTGGCCTGCTGCAGCCCGGCGCGAGTGCCATCGCCGAACCACTCGGCACCGGCGATTTGGACACCGCGTTTCCATGCCTGCAAAAAAGCCGCAGGGGCCTTGTCGAAATGCAGCATTTCCCGCGCGATCTGATCAAGGACGTCTGGGGGTAGGGACTGATTCATGGTGGTCTCCCGATGGGTAGGGTTCAGGGATGGAGACGCTGCTGCCAACGCCCTGTGCTCAGGGCCTGCTCTGCAGCTTCGTATGAGCGGAAGTACTCGACGGACTCGCGCGAGACCGGCCCGTTGTCGTCGGCAGTGCCGATGAAGTAGCCGGCGGCGCTTTGGCGTACCTGCAAGGGCAGGCGTTGACTCACGTAGGTCAGGGCCAGGTAGCCGATGGATTTGGCTTGGGCCTGGATGGGACTGGGCGACGCGGGAGGGTTATGGGACATGGATGAGCCTCCTGACAGAGAGGGAGCGAGGCACCGACGCCTGGCCGGCGTTCGTCCACGAACTGGTGCTGGGCGGACTGGTTGGGGGAGGCGCGGAGGATTCCGCGGTGCAGCCGAGGCCCCGTGCTGCGGGCATGGTGTCGACCGAGGTCGACGACACATGGAGACAGCTTCGAGGGCGAGGGGAGGTGAGTCAGCGGGAAATGGGAAACCGGTGACCTCCAGATTTTGCGGGCGGCCGGAGCACTCGCGCTCGTTCTGCCGGGAAAATGGTCGTTGTCAGTTGGGCTGAAGGTGCATTTCGGTTAATTCAGTGGATGGCTCGGCAACGATGCACCGGCGCACTGGGCAGACAGGAGAAAGGCGCCGAAGGCCTGGGCCTTCGGCTGTCGAGCAAGACACCACCGGTGCGCTGATGCAGGGCGTGGCCGTCGTCAAAGCCAACCGCTGTTGCAGCGATCGCACTCGACCCGTGTCGTGGCTGGGGTCGACATCCTTTGGCACGCATCCGCGCACAAAAGGAGCCCGTTGTTTCGCCGGTGGGCGCCGGCACTGAATACCATTCGACCCGAAGGGTCTCCTGGAGCCTCGTCCTGCTATCAGGGCAAGGCACCAGGGGACCCTTCATCGCGACACTCGGCAGATCAAGCTGTTCGTGCATTACGGACGGAGGATGAGTCAGCCTTCCCGTCGACCCAGCGATGCGGGCGACGGGCACGCGTTGCAGAAGGAGGGGCGTGCTGGGTTCCCCGCAGGCGCGAGGGGGCGCATCGACCGTGGTCGATACGATGGGGAGCGGGCCGGCGAGCTATTTCGGCATCTGCCGCGGCTTGCGTGAAGTGCTGCGCTTGGTGCTGGCCTGCCGGCCATTCTGAAAGGGCAGGGTGCCTTTGCAATCGGGATAGCGACAGCAGGACCAGAACGGGCCAGTCTTGCCGGTGCGTTGGCGGGTGGCGTTGCCGCATAGCGGACAGGCGGGGCCCTCGGGGAGTTTGATGGCCAGGGTGGCCTCGCGGTACTGCTGCACCAGCTGGGTGATCCAGGTGGATTGCTTGGCGACGAAGGTCTCCAGCGTCATCTCACCGGCTTCGATCATGTCCAGCGCCTGCTCCCAGACGGCGGTCGTACCGGGATCGCTGATGGCCGCGGGCACGGCATCGATCAGCGTGCCCGCCGCATCGGAGGCCCGCACGGCGCGACCCTTCTTGAGCAGGTAAGCACGGTCGAGCAGGCCTTTGATGATGCTGGCACGGGTGGCTTCGGTGCCAATGCCGGTGGTCTCTTTCAGCTTCTGCTTCAAGCGCGGGTCGGTGACCAGCTTGGCGACGCCTTTCATGGCCTTGATCAGATCGCCTTGGGTATAGGGTTTTGGCGGTTGGGTCTTGAGGGCTTTCAGATCGACATGGTCGACCTGGCAGTGCAGCCCTTCGTGCAGCGCCGGCAACACCTGGCTGCGCGGGGCCGCTTCGCCGTCGGCGTTGTCCGCTTCTGGGACGGTCAGCACCTGGTGCCAGCCGGGGATGATCACCTGCTTGCCAACGGCCTGCAGGGTCTGCCCGCCGCACAGCAACTGCGCCGTCGTGCGGTCGAACTCGTGATGCGGCAGAAACTGCGCGAGGTAGTGCGCGCGGATCAGCCTGTAGACCGCCAGCTCCTTGTCGCTCATGGCCGCCAGGTTGGCCGGCTCCAGCGTCGGGATGATGCCGTGGTGGGCCGACACCTTGCTGTCGTTCCAGGCCCGTGAGCGCTGCGTTCGGTCTAGCTGCTTCAGCAGCGGGCGCAGGCTGGGGTCAGTGGCGAGCATGGCTGCGAGTACGGCCGGCACCTCGGCGAACATGCTCTCGGGCAGGTAACCCGAATCCGAACGCGGATAGGTGGTCGCCTTGTGCGTCTCGTACAGGGCCTGGGTAATGTCCAGCGTCTCCTGCACATCCAGGGCGAGTTGCCGCGAGCACACCTGCTGCAGCGTGCCCAGCTCGAAGGGCAGTGGTGGCGCCTCACGCACGCGCTCCGTTGCGACGGTGACCACCTGGGCGCTGTCGACTGCGCGCAGGCAATCGGCCGCATGCTGGGCCACCGCCTGCTGCAGGCAGCGCCCGGCCGCATCGCAGCGGTCTTCAGGGGCGACCCAGCCGGCAAGGAAGCTGTGCCCGCCTGTCGATAGCCTGACCTCGATATTCCAGAACGGCACCGAGACGAAGCCTGCTATCTCGCGGTCGCGCGTGACCACTAGGGCAAGCGTCGGCGTCTGCACCCGGCCGACCGAGAGCACGCCGTCGAAGCCGGCCTGACGCCCCAGCAGGGTGAACAGACGGCTCAGGTTCATGCCGACCAGCCAATCTGCACGAGAGCGCGCGAGTGCCGCAGCGTACAGCGGCAATGTCTCGTTCGACGGTTTCAACGCGCCCAGCGCCTTGCGAATGCTTGCGTCGTTGAGCGCCGACAGCCACAGCCGCTGGATGGGGCCGCGATAGCCGCACAGGTCGATGATCTCGCGGGCGATCATCTCGCCTTCGCGGTCGGCGTCGGTGGCGATCA
>VFQQ010004675.1_pt1 | contig 11878 bp, 7 predicted proteins | sample 3512341 | NCBI WGS metagenome assembly VFQQ01 (sample SAMN10412373, study PRJNA504923) | tailings metagenome | isolation source: Relicate 2 Philex TSF1 revegetated site | place: Philippines: Tuba, Benguet | collected 2017-08-29 | reverse complement strand
GTTGAGCCCGGCGTTGTTCACGACGACGTCCGCGCGCCCGAAAGCGCGCTCGACTTCGCGAAAGAGCGCGGACACGTCCTGCCCGCGGGAGACATCGACTGTCATCGCCGTCGCGTTGAGACCCTTTGCGCGCAAGGCCTCCGACGTCTCCGCCGCACTGTCACCGTTGAGGTCCGTGACGTAGACATGCGCGCCTTCGGCAGCGAACACGTTCGCAATGGCACGCCCGATACCGGCACCCGCACCGGTCACAACGGCAACTTTGTCTTTCAATCGGGTCATCGCACTCTCTTCGTTACGTGGGAATCCATTTTTCGCGCAGCGTCACCAGCTCCTCCGCCGCCGTCGGATGCAAGGCAACGGTGGCATCGAAATCGGCCTTCGTCGCGCGGAGCTGAAGCGCAATAGCCGCCATTTGCACGATCTCCGCCGCATCCGGCCCGAGCACATGGCAGCCGAGGACGCGATCCGTCGCCCGATCGACGACAAGCTTCATGAGCGTACGCTCGTTCCGCCCTGCAAGCGTGTTCCGCATGGTACGGAAACGCGCCTTGTAGAGATCGATCTCGTGTCCGAACTTGCGCGCGGCCTGCTCCGAAAGTCCGACAGTCGCCAGCTCCGGCGTCGTGAAGACGCCAGTGGGAACCAACGTATGGTCGACCTGGACTGGCTTGTTGCCAAAGACGGTGTCGGCAAACGCGTGTCCCTCACGAATGGCGACCGGCGTGAGACTGACCCGGTCGGTGACGTCGCCAACGGCATAGACCCCCGCAACCGACGACTGCGAAAAGCTGTCGACGAGTATCTCGCCCTGCGGACCGGTCTTGATCCCAACCGTATCGAGGCCGAGATTTTGGGTCGACGGCGCGCGCCCGATCGCACTGAGGACGAGGTCCGTCTCGATCGTGCCGCCACCGCGCAGCGCAACGTGAACGCATCCGACATCCTGCGCGACGCCCGTGAGGGCTTCGCTCATCATCAGGCGAATTCCGCGCGCGGCCAAAGCCTCCATGAGCCCGTCGCGCAGATCCTCGTCGAAGCCCCGCAGGACCTTCTCGCGCCGGTGAACAAGCGTCGTCTCGACGCCGAGCCCAGCAAAAATCGAGGCGAACTCCACGGCAATGTATCCGCCGCCGCACACGACGATCCGCCTGGGCAGAGTTTTCAGTTCGAAGATCTCGTTCGACGTGACGATGTGAGCGGCGCCCGGAATGTCGCCGTACCGCGTCGGATGTCCGCCGGTCGCGATGAGGATCGTTCGCGCCGTGATGTGCGACCCATTGGCGAGCTTCACGCGGCCGGGCCCATCGAGCACCGCGCGCGTCGCAAACGTCGTCACGCCCTTCGCTTTGAGATTGCCCTCGTAGATCTGCTCGAGCCTGTGGATCTCGCGATCCTTGTTTGCGATCAGCGTCGCCCAGTCGAACGTCGGCGCGCTGCCGAGCGTCCATCCGAACCCCGCCGCGTCTTCGAACTCGTCGCCAAAGCGCGATGCATAGACCAGCAGCTTCTTCGGAACGCAGCCCCGGATGACACAGGTGCCGCCGAACCGATCGCATTCGGCAATCGCAACTTTGGCTCCGTATCCCGCCGCAATGCGCGCAGCGCGCACGCCGCCCGAGCCGCCACCGATGACGAAGAGGTCGAAATCCGTCGCTGTCATGACGTTGAAAGGTCCGGCGCTATTCAGGGATTGCGGCCAACCTGACCGAAGTCCGCCCACCGTGCAACCGCCATGGGGTCTCAGGCGTAAAGCGCTTCGGGAAAAGCCTGTCCCTGCGAAGGCAGGGATGGGAACCAGGTCATGGCGGAGCCATGCAAGTAACCACGTCTAAGAAGCGCGATAACCGAAATTAGCCTAAACAGCCTCTTGGCTTTCCCCGTAACTGGCCTCGATGACGGCCACGCCGTCCGGGCCGCCAATGATGGCGATGTCCGCAATACCGAGGAACAAGCCGTTCTCGACCACACCCGGAATGAACTTCAGAGCCTCATCGAGAGATTCGGGATCGTCGATCGCGCCGAATGCACAGTCGAAGATGTAGTTGCCGCCGTCGGTGACGAACGGATCGCCGTCATTTCCGATCCGCAGCTTGATGTCGCCGTGGCAGCCGGAATCCGCAGCCAGCATCTCGATCATGTTGCGGGTGGCCGTCACGCCGAACCGCGCGACCTCGACGGGCAAAGGAAACGAGCCGAGCTTCTCGACACGCTTCGAAGCATCCGCGATCACGATCATGCGGTCTGATGCCGTGGCCACGATCTTCTCGCGCAGCAAGGCCCCGCCGCCGCCCTTGATCAGACGCAGTTCGCTGTCGAGTTCGTCAGCGCCGTCGATCGTGAGATCGAGCAGCGGCGTCTCGTCCAATGTCGTCAACGGTATATTCAAACGCGAAGCGAGCGCACGCGTGGCTTCCGAGGTCGGAACGCAAAGGACTTGCAGTCCTCCACGCACCTCTTCTCCCAAAAGCTCGACGAACAGTGATGCCGTCGACCCCGTGCCGAGGCCAAGCCGCATCTTAGGCTCGACAAACCTCAGGGCATGCCGCGCCGCGGCAAGCTTGTAGTTATCAACCGACATCCCGTGTCCTTCTATTTCTCTTTGTCTGCCAGTGGTTGGCGCCGAGAGCAAGCTTCAAGAGCGGACTGCGCATCGAAAGCAGCCGTAAGCAGACCAATGCGCCACTGCACCGTCTTGCGGCCTGCTCCGGATACGCCTACACGGAGCCCCATGCAGAATGCGACCCTCGTTTTCGATCTTGACGGCACGCTTGTCGACACCGCCCCCGACCTGGTCGCGGCCACCAATCACGCCCTTGCCGATCTTGGCCTTCCGCCGATCCCGGCAGAAACACTCCGGCATACCATTGGGTTCGGCGCGCGCCGCATGATCGTCGAGGGTCTTAACCAAACCGGCCGCACCCTTCCCGAACCCGAAGTCGACCGCCTGCTGTCACTTTTTCTCGCCTACTACGAGCCGAATATCGCCCGCGAAAGCCGGCCGTTCGACGGCGCCATCGCAACCCTCGAAAGCTTGCGCGCGGCAGGAGCCTGCCTCGCTGTGTGCACGAACAAGCGCCTGGCTCTCGCCGAGCGCCTGTTACGCGAGCTCGGCATCGACGGCCTCTTTGCTGCCGTCGCCGGCCGCGACAGCTTCCCCGTATACAAGCCGCACCCTGATCATGTGCGCGGCGCCGTTGCCATGGCCAACGGAGACATCACGCGCGCCGTGATGATCGGCGACACCGGAATCGACATTGCCGCCGCGCGGGCTGCCGGAATTCCCGTCGTCGGCTGCACGTTCGGCTATGCGGAAGAACCTATGGACGTTCTCGCACCGGATGCGGTGATCTCCCACTACTCCGAATTGGAGGATGCCGTGAGAACCTTGCTTGCCAAAACGGCCTCTGCCCCGACGTCGTGAGAGTGTTTTTCCTCAAAACGAAACCCCGGCAGGAAGACCCGCCGGGGCATTTTTTTGCGGCGAGGTGCCTACCGGCCCCTAAGCCGCGCGCACGTTGGCGAGGAAACGCTCGACCTCGAGGCTGAGATTTTGGCTCTCGCCCGTGAGTTGGCGTGCCGAAGCAAGCACCTGGGACGAAGCCGCACCCGTCTGCGAAGCCCCCTTGCTCACGTCCGTGATGCTGCTGGCAACCTCGGAGGTGCCCCTTGCCGCTTCCAAGACGTTCCGGCTGATCTCCTTCGTCGTCGCATCCTGTTCTTCGACGGCCGCTGCGATCGCGCCTGAAATCTCGGACACCTTGTTGATCGTCTCGGTGATCTCGCGGATGGCCTCTACCGCTTCGTTGGTCGCCGTTTGCATGCCGGCGATCTGCGCGGCGATCTCATGCGTGGCCTTTGCCGTCTGAGACGCGAGCGCCTTGACTTCCTGCGCAACCACCGCGAAGCCCTTGCCGGCATCGCCAGCCCGTGCAGCTTCGATCGTTGCGTTCAGAGCCAGCAGGTTCGTCTGCCCCGCAATCGTGCTGATCAGATTGATCACGTCGCCAATGCGATCGGCCGACTGGGACAGGGCGTTGACATGCTCGTTCGTCCTGGCGGCCTGGGACACAGCGCGGCCTGCAATCGTGCTGCTTTCCTGCACCTGACGGCTGATCTCGGTCACGGTCGTTGCCAGCTGCTCGGAGGCCGCCGCGACGCCTTCGACGTTTGCCGAGGTCTGCCCGGACGCAGCGGCTGCACCGCTCGAAAGTTGCTGTGTCGTCTCCGCGGTCTGCGTCAGCGTGGATGCCGCGCTCTCGAGCTGACCCGCAGCCGACGAAACGCTTCCAACGATACCGCCCACGGCCTGCTGGAACGCGTCTGCGAGGCGGCGCATATCGGCCTTGCGCTCCGCAGCCATGGCCTGCTCGTGCTGAGCCTTGTTCTCCGCTTCGACACGCGCCTTGTCCTGCAGGCTGTCCCGCAAGCGCAGAACCGCTTTGCCGATACCACCGATCTCGTCCGAGCGCGCCGCACCGGGAACATTGGTGTCGAGGTCACCCGAAGCCATGCGATCGAACGACGTGGACAGCGCAACGAGGGGGTTCCCGACGAGCATCTTGAGGGCAACAAAAAGCAACCCGGCAACGATCAGGATGCAGAATGCAGACAGCGCATACATGCTCGCCCGCGTTTCCGAAACCGTCGCCTGGAGAGCGGCGACCGGAACCGCCACCACGACAGCCCAGTAGTCATTGGTGTTGCCCGCAGCAATCGGAGTGGCGACATAGCGCCAAGCCTGGCCATCGGCTCCGGTGCCTCCGGTCGAAACCACCGTCTTCGTCTCGATCGCCTGCTTCGCAGCCGCCGCCGTTGCTGAATCCGCGCCTGCCAACGGCTTGCCGATCACTTTGGAGTCGGGATGCGTGACCGCCACACCGGACGCGGACACCATCGCCACGAATCCGGTCCCAAACGGCTTGATCTTCTGCATCTCGACGTTGAGGCTCTCGAGATTGATATCGACGCCGCCGACACCGATCGTTTTGCCGTCAAGCACGATGGGGACGCTGAAAGACGAAATCAAAACGTCCTTGCCGGCAATCGGATAAAGATAGGGCTCAATGGCAACCGGGCGATTTTCCTTCATGGGCACGAGGTAATAGTTGCCCGCACCCTCCTTGTCGTAATCGACAAGAACCTCGCGAACGATCTTGTCCGTCGGGCGGTTCCAATACGGCAGATACCGGCCGGAGACGTCATGCCCTTCGGCATTCACAAACTCGCTGTCTTTCCCATCGAGCGCGTTCGGCTCCCAACCGGTCCACACGCCGAGAAGATCGGCATTCTTCACCAGTAGGCTCTTGAGAAGCTCGTCGAACGTGGCGCGGTCTACGACACCTTTTGCCTTGAGGGCCGCACTGATCGTCGAAACGTTTTCCGCGACTTTTGCCGCCGTATCGAGTCTCTTGCTGACATCCAGAGCCTGATTGTAAGCGACGTTATTCTGGATCTCGCTATCCTTCCGATCGATCACGTCCCCGGCCGTATGGGCCAGGAAGTACGTTCCGATGCCGAACACGGTGGCAATCGCCGCCGCGGCGACCAGAGAAATTTTGACGGGAAGAGAATGCATATGCACGGCCGCACATCCTGGGAGTTTTGCCAATGAGAAAGAAAAATTCTCGTGGCTAAATAAAAACGGGAAGGTGATTAAAAAATATCCAATAGGGAGAATGCCCGTCCGATAAATAATCGGTCCGCCATACATCACATGAAATAAGAGTTTCATTTCGCGTCTGTTGCAGCGACATGAATAAATGGCGCGAAACTTTTATGAAGCCGAAAACGCAATCGTGGGCCGCATTGAAATCAGCGGGCGAATAATTGGATAGTCAGAGACGAAAAGGGAAATGGGACGGCCATGCCACAAATTTACCCCGAAGACTCACCTAACACGGATTAAGGCCAGCTCTTGGCTCGCCTTGCCAACGTCACAAAGGACAACAAATGCCGAAACACCTTGCAGCCGCTCTCGCGCTTGCAATTGCGCACGTTCAGCCATCACTGGCTGCGGACGTGCCGGCCGACACCGATGATTGCTTCAAGGTCGCGCTCGACCTGGCTGACTCGGCCGAGGAGAAAAAGCTTCCGGACGCGGAGCGCGCCAAAGTTGACGACATGCTGAGCACAATGGAAGGACACTGCGAGGCCAGTGAGTTCACCCAGGCCGCGACGGTCTCGAACGACATCGAAGCCGCAATCGCCGGCGAGTGACAATCGCGGCGCCTAAATACTTAGGAAAATCAGGGTGGGAACCCCACGTTGCCTCACTCTATATATGGGGCTTTCTTAAGTGCCCCGAACGGAGCCGGTTTGACAGGCGGCCGATCCTTCCCCATGTTCCCGCCCCGAGTTTCCAACCATGAACCGTCCCGCGCAGCGCATCGCGTGAGACAATTTCAGGTAGAGCGCAGCGGCGGGATCTGCCTGGGCGCGGATCCGTTCAAGGCAGAAAGCGCAAGATGAACGTCGTTATCGTGGAATCGGCCGCAAAGGCCAAAACCATCAATAAGTATCTGGGCAGCAACTATAAAGTGCTCGCCTCGTTCGGCCATGTGCGCGACCTCCCCTCGAAGGACGGTTCCGTGGTCCCGGACAAGGATTTCGAGATGACATGGGAGATCGACAGTGGCTCCCAGAAGATCATCCGCGAGATCGCGGAAGCCGTGAAGAAGGCCGACAAGCTGATTCTGGCGACCGACCCTGATCGCGAAGGCGAGGCCATCTCCTGGCATCTCCTGGAGATCCTCGACCAGAAGAAGGCGCTGAAGAAGGGCCTCGAGATCGAGCGGGTGGCGTTCAACGCGGTCACCAAGCAGGCGATCATGGCCGCCATCGCTGCGCCGCGCCAGATCGACGAGCCCCTCGTCGACGCCTACCTCGCGCGCCGCGCGCTCGATTACCTCGTCGGCTTCACCCTCTCGCCCGTGCTCTGGCGCAAGCTCCCCGGGGCCCGTTCGGCGGGCCGCGTGCAGTCCGTGGCGCTCCGCCTCGTCTGCGACCGCGAAGCCGAGATCGAGGCCTTCAGGACCGACGAGTACTGGACCATCGAAGCGACGATGGCGACCAAGGCCGGAGAGGAATTTCCCGCCCGCCTGAACGCCATCGACCGCACGACGCTGAAGAAGCTCGACATCAAGGACGAAGCGTCCGCCTTCGCCATCAAGCGCGCCATCGAGAAGGGCGACTTCCGTGTCGTCTCCGTCGAGAGCAAGGATGTGAAGCGCAATCCCTATGCGCCGTTCGCAACCTCGACGCTGCAGATGGACGCCTCCCGCAAGCTCGGCTTCTCCGCCAAGCAGACCATGCAGGTCGCCCAGCGCCTCTACGAGGGCGTCGACGTCGGCGGCGAGACGGTCGGCCTCATCACCTACATGCGAACGGACGGCGTCACGATCGTCCCCGAGGGCATCAATGCCATTCGCGGCCTGATCGCGCGCGACTACTCCCAGCGCTACGTCGCGCCCTTCATCCGCGAGTACAAGACCAAGGCCAAAAACGCGCAGGAAGCGCACGAGGCCATCCGGCCCACCGACGTGACGCGCACCCCGCAATCCGTCGCCCGCTACCTCGATAAGGACCAGGCCCGCCTCTACGAGCTGATCTGGAAGCGCGCGGTCGCGAGCCAGATGGCGTCCGCCGAAATGAAGCAGACAACGGCCGACATCGAGGTCAAGGGCCGCGACGGCAAGGTCTACACGCTGCGGGCCACCGGCTCGGTGTTGACCTTCGACGGCTTCCTCAAGGTCTATGACGAGGGCCGCGACGACCGCGTGCGCACGATCGAAAAGGGCAAGGACGACACGTCCGACGAAGAGGATACGTCGCGCCGCCTGCCCGCCCTCAAAGAAGGCGACCTGGTGACCGACCGCACAATGGAGGCTGAGCAGCACTTTACGCAGCCGCCTCCGCGCTACTCCGAGGCCTCGCTCGTCAAGAAAATGGAAGAGCTCGGCATTGGCCGGCCGTCCACCTACGCCTCGACGCTCGCCGTGCTCCAGGAGCGCGATTACGTCCGCATCGACAAGAAGCGCCTGATTCCCGAGGACAAGGGCCGTCTCGTCATCGCCTTCCTCGAAAGCTTCTTCGGCAAATACGTCGAGTTCGACTTCACCGCCGCGCTCGAGGAGAAGCTCGATCTCATTTCGTCGGGCGAGATGGAGTACAAGCAGGTGCTGCGCGATTTCTGGCGCGACTTCACCGCCGCCATCGACGGCATCAAGGACCTGCGCGTCGGCGATGTGCTCGAAGCCCTGAACGAGATGCTGGGGCCGCACATCTTCCCCGCCAAGGAAGATGGATCGGATCCACGCCTCTTCCCCAAGTGCGGCACGGGACGCCTCTCGCTCAAGATCTCGGGTAAGAACGGCGCCTTCATCGGCTGCGGCAATTACCCGGACTGCAAGTACACACGCCAGCTCACCGGCGATGCCTCGGGAGCAGGTGGCGACCGCGAGCTTGGCTTCGATCCCGAGAGCGGCCTGCCCGTGCTCGTCAAATCCGGCCGCTTCGGACCTTACCTGCAGCTCGGCGAAGCCGAAGGCGACGAGAAGCCCAAGCGCTCCTCGATCCCGAAGGGCATCGACGCCGCTACAATCGATTTCGAGAAAGCGATGCAGCTTCTTTCGCTGCCGCGCGAGGTCGGCATGCATCCCGAGACGGGCACGCCCATCATGGCGGGGCTCGGCCGCTACGGCCCCTTCATCCAGCACGACGGCACCTACGCCAACGTGGACAGCATCGAGGACGTCTTCACCATCGGCGTGAACCGTGCCGTCACGCTGCTGGCGGAAAAACGCGCAGGCAAGGGCAATCGCTTCGGCCGCGCGGCCGTCAAAACCGTATTGAAGGATCTCGGCAATCATCCGGGCGGCGACGGCAAGATCCAAGTTCTGGATGGCAAGTACGGCCCGTACGTGAGCTGGAACAAAGTCAACGCCACCGTGCCGAAAGGCACGAACCCCGAGACCCTGACGATCGACGATGCGATCCGTCTTCTCCAGGAGCGCATCGCCAAGGGTGGCGGCAAGAAAGCCGCGAAGAAGGCACCCGCCAAGGCGGCAAAATCCGCGAAGAAGGCGGAGGATGACGAGGGCGACACCAAACCCGCCAAGGCGAAGTCAAAAGCGAAGGCCAAGCCCAAGGCCGCCAAAGGTAAGAAGAGCGCGGCCAAAGCCGACGCCGAAAGCTGATCTGAATGGCCAGGAAGCCGCCTCCGCGACGATCGGCGACGAAAGGAACCAAAGGCTTCCGCACCGCGCCGTTGAAGCGGCGGCAGCGCGAGGATGCGCTTCCCTCGCGCGAGGAAATCCTGAACTTCCTGCGCGACAGCGAAGGCAAGGCCGGCAAACGCGAGATCGCACGCGCATTCAACGTGAAGGGCGAGGCGCGCGTTGGCCTGAAACGCCTCCTGAACGAGATGGCGGACGAAGGCTCGCTCGCGGGCTCAAAGAAGGATTTGCGCGAAGTCGGCAAGCTGCCGCCCGTCACGGTTCTCGAGGTCACGGGCCGCGACAGCGACGGCGATCTGATCGCGCGGCCTGCAGTCTGGAAGTACGAGGACGGCGACCCGCCAACCATTCTCATCCTCACCCACCGCGCCCGCGCCGAGGAGCGTGAAGGCGCCGCAATTGGCGTCGGCGACCGCATTCTCGCCCGCATCAACGAGCTTGAGGAGCCGGACGTCGAAGGCCTCCGCTACGAGGCGGAGCCGATCAAGATCCTGCCGCGCGACAAGCGCCGTCTGCTCGGCATCTATCGCGCGCGCGCCAACGGCGGCGGCACAATCGAGCCCATCGATCGCCGCGAGCTGCGCGCCTGGCAGGTCCGGCAGGGCAACACGGGCGACGCAAAAGACGGCGATCTCGTTCGCTTCGATCTTTCTGCCAAGAACCGCCAATCGATGTCGGAAGCGCGCGTACTCGAAGCGCTCGGCAATCCGAACGATCAGCGCAAGATCAGCCTGATCGCCGTCCACGCGCACGGCATCCCGGACGACTTCCCCGCGTCGGTGATCGCAGAGAGCGAAGCGCTCAAGCCGTTTTCCCCCGACGGCCGCGTGGATCTACGTGCGACGCCGCTCCTCACCATCGACCCTGTCGACGCGCGCGACCACGACGACGCCGTGTACGCCGAACCCGATACGGATTCCAAGAACCGAGGCGGCTACGTCGTCATCGTCGCCATCGCCGACGTCGCGCATTACGTCCGCTCCGGCACGCGGCTCGATAAGGAAGCGCAGCTGCGCGGCAATTCGGTCTATTTCCCGGATCGCGTCGTGCCCATGCTGCCCGAGCGCATCTCGAACGATCTCTGCTCCCTGCGCGAACTGGAAGATCGCCCGTGCCTTGCCGTCCGCATGATCTTCGATGCGCACGGCAAGAAGCGCCGCCATGAGTTTCTTCGCGCCGTGATGAAGAGCGCCGCCAAGCTTAGCTATCAGGAAGCGCAAGCAGCCATCGACGGCAACGTGAGCGCAAAGTGCGCGCCGCTCATGGAGCGCGCGCTGCGTCCGCTCTGGCAGGCTTACGCCGCCCTGTCCCGCGCGCGCGACGAGCGCGGCCCGCTCGATCTCGACCTGCCCGAACGCAAGATCCTGCTCGATGCCGAAGGCCGCGTTTCCCGCGTCGTCATCCCCGAACGCCTCGACGCACATCGCCTGATCGAGGAGATGATGATTCAGGCCAACGTCGCGGCGGCCGAGACACTCGAGCAAGCCAAGACACCCCTCGTCTACCGCATCCATGACGAGCCCTCGAAAGAGAAACTCAAGGCGCTGCGCGATTTTCTCGAAACGCTCGACTTCAAGCTGCCGGCGAGCACCGCTCTCAAGCCGGAAGCCTTCAACCGTATTCTGGCACGCGCCAAGACGCTGCCGGTCCCCGAGCTCGTGAACGAGGTGATCCTCCGCTCGCAAGCTCAAGCCGAATACAATCCGGGCAACATCGGCCACTTCGGTTTGAACCTCGCGAAATACGCGCACTTCACCTCACCCATCCGGCGATACGCGGACCTGCTCGTGCATCGCGCCCTGATCCGCGCCTTGCGGTTCGGACAGGACGGCCTCGACGACAATGAGATCCCTCGCCTCGCCGACACCGCCAAGGAAATCTCCGATGCCGAGCGCCGTGCGATGGCCGCCGAGCGCGAAACCATCGACCGCCTGATCGCCGCCCACCTCGCCGACCGCATCGATGCCACCTTTGAAGGCCGCATCGCCGGCGTCACGCGCTCCGGTCTGTTCGTGAAGCTCAAGGACACCGGCGCCGATGGCTTCGTGCCGGTGTCGACACTCGGCCAGGATTTCTTCTCGCACGTCGAGGAGGCCCACGCCCTCGTTGGCAACCGCACGGGCGAAACCTACCAGCTCGGCGACCCCGTCACCGTGCGGCTGGTCGAAGTGATCCCAACCGCCGGCGCCATTCGCTTCGAGGTTCTAACGCCCGGCAAAAAGGCCTCTTTCGCCCAAATCAAGGGCGCGCGCCGCTTTCGTCCCCGCCCCGGTCGCGGCCGGCGGAGATAATGCCGCGTTGAGACCGGCATGTTCGCGCCTATTTTATGCGGCGTGACAGGAAGGATCGCATGATCGAGTTCGATGTCCCACCCGATGTGAAGCCGAAGCGCGACATCAAGACCGCAATGGTCCGCGGGTGGCGCCAGACCTGCCCGGCATGCGGTCAAGGGCCGATGTACTGGAAGTACCTCAAGGTCTCCGATACGTGCCCATCGTGCGGCGAGGAACTCCATCACCAGCGCGCCGACGACGCTCCTCCCTACTTCACGATGGTGATCGTCTGTCACGTCATCATCGCCGGCGTTCTGCTGCTCGAACAGGCCTATGCGCCGCCGACCTGGGTCCACCTCGTCCTTTGGC
>VFQQ010004674.1_pt1 | contig 11878 bp, 8 predicted proteins | sample 3512341 | NCBI WGS metagenome assembly VFQQ01 (sample SAMN10412373, study PRJNA504923) | tailings metagenome | isolation source: Relicate 2 Philex TSF1 revegetated site | place: Philippines: Tuba, Benguet | collected 2017-08-29 | reverse complement strand
GAAAACCCATTAACCACATCAAGCATGCGCTTGCCTCTTAAACCGCACAACGGGTACTTTTTAATATGTTCGGCTTGGGTGGGTTTGAAAAAAACTTTTCTATAGATACTTGCAGCTTCACACTTGCCAGGCATTTTATGGACTAGCCATTTGCCTGCTTTCTTCAATTTAGCCAGTATTCGCAGAGCAAAAGATATCGCGACATGAATCTGAGGTGTATGCGCTATTTCCCTTCGAGCCCTCTGTGTTTAGCCCTAAAACTTCTGCCTGTGCCCAAACGTGAGCACATAAGCCGTTGCCGGTCGCGTTGTATTCAAAGCCTTCTCTTCGAAAAGCCCAATTTCCCAGCGGTGGCGCTTGTTTTGGTCCCAAGCCAGCGAAGCACTGATGCGGCGGTTCTGCATACCTTGCAACCAAGGAGCCAACGGCTGCCAGTATTCTGCACCTACATTGGCGGTGAGCTTTTTGGGTAAATCGAATTTCAGGGCTGCTTTGTGCCTCAAAAAATCGCTGTTACGGGTGTCGGCATTGCCCAAAGCCAGGTCGGTAAATTGGTATTGATAACGGAGGCGGTAACTCAGGTCGACCTTTTTGTGAAGGCGCTGGGTGTACCTAAGATCGGCAAAAAAACGGTTGCGCACATCCCAATAATAGGTTTGGTTGCGCCACGAGAAGCGGTAAGCAGCACTCAGTTCTAAGCGTTTCACTGGACTGTAGGTAAGACTAAAGTCAGCCAACAGCCGGTGTATTTGGCTGTAATTTTGGTTGAGCCGCATTTCGGGCGACAATTCAGCTTCCCAATTTTTGTTGATTTTGTACTTGGCACTGTACCCAAGCCAAGCGCCGGCATCGGGCACTTGCGACAAGGCAGGCAATGCAGTCAAAAGCAACCAAACGAAAAGCCGCAAAACCTTCATGCTTCGTAATAAAATATGCGCAATTGAGCCGAATCGCGCACAAAATCGAGTTTTTGAACCTGCACCCGGTGAATGGGCAAGCCGGTTTTTAAACGCAAATCTTCAATCAATTCGGCTTCACGTTCTTTGGCAACCAAGGCAATTTGTTCGTAAAAAATCACCTTGCTTACTTCCTTTTTGTACAGCCAAGTACTTTCCAACAAATAAGTGGTAACCAGCAAAATGGCCGAAATGGCAATTTGTAGCTGCCAGCCGCCGGTGGCTACGGCCGACAATACCCCAATGGCAATGCTCAAAAACAAATAGGTCATGTCTTTGATGGAGATGTCTTCGGTGCGGTAGCGCAACATGCTGAACACGGCAAACAGTCCAAAGGCCGCGCCCATCGACAATTCCGCGCCGTTGAGCGCGTACGATATGAGGAAAATGACCAAGTTGAAGATGAAAAAGGTGAAGAACAAATCACGCGTTTTGTAAACGCTGAAATATATACCCCTTATCAGCAGCCAAACCGTGGCCGCATTGATGGCAAAACGGGTGAAAAAGTTTACCGATAAGGCTTCGGTAATAGCAAAGGCGGTAGAATCAGTGGCAATGATGTCAAGAAATAGGCGATGCATGGGCAATGGCTAATAATTTGGTAATGGTAGGTTTAAAATGGTTTTGTTTGAGCCCGGGATGGAGCAAAGCCATGCCCAAGCAATACTTACTCACCGAGCGGATACCCCAGTGTCGCTGCCGCAAGGCTTCCCACATAGGTGAACTTTGATGCTTGCCTTGTTTTATTTCTACAATAGCCAAGCCCGGTAAATCGTAACGTACTCCATTCGATTCAAACCACAAAGCAGTATCGAGGGTTACCCTTTCGTATTGGTAATGGTGAACCAAGGTGATGCGCTCGTAACCCACGCGCAAACTGTGCTCCAGTTCACTGAATCGATAGGGTGAATGAGCCGCAATGAGGTCGGCTACTTCGGCACTCCCAGCTTCACTTCGGTGTCCGCTTAAGCGCATTTTTTTGCTTTTGCCCTCAGCATACCTGGCTTTTACCTCCCAAAAAGCAACATCGCTTTGGGTGTAGTGGCGGTGTCTTATTTTATAGCGGCGCGTTCTACCACCATGGTGTGCGAGGTAACTGTGCCGATCGGGCGTGTCGAAATAATCGGTTTTATATGGATTCACCTGCAAACCGTTTACTTCCAATACCCGGTAATAAGGGGCAATCTCTTCGAGCAAGTTGCCTAACCGAGAAGCGTGGATGGCCAATTTGCGGTCGATACGCTGCAATAGCTCATTGCCCCCCAGCTCGTGGAGGTAAATGGGTTGATACAAAGCTTGCAGCAGGGCGGTCATTTGCGAATGTAGAGCGTATCGAGGGTGAGAATTTGTCGCTTTTCGGTGATCTCAAAATTGAGTTTCACCGGCTCGCGGGTATTGGTATTGCCCGGAGTTGCCAAACGGTCGGAATAAGCGTACAAAGTGTACTTACCTGGGTAGAGGTACTGAAAGCGGTAAGTGCCGTCGAAATGGGTTTCTACATCTTCACCAAAAGTAGGCTCATCGCCAAAAACCAAAAAGATATCCTCCCGCATGGCCGGATATACACTGTTGATGTTGGTAAAGGTCGAATTCCAATCTTCTACCATCACCACACCGGTTACTGTGGCCATGCCGCCCAAACCGGGTTCAGGCCTGCATCCAGCCAAGGCAAACCATAGGGCCGTGAAAATACAAAGTGCGATTTTCATTGTTTAACGAAGCGTTTGAATTGAATCAAGCCGTTTTGCTGGGTTTGCACGAGATAAATGCCCGCTGGTAACGATTGCACATCGAGCTGATGCGTGCCAGTAGTAGTTTCGCTATGCAGCAGTTTGCCTTGCAAATCGTAGAGTTTGAATTCGTAATTGCTTTCGATGTCGCCAGTGCGAATGTACAGCCAATCACGGGTAGGGTTGGGGTACAACAACAAGCCAGCAGGTTTGGCTTTTTCGACCACCGAAGTTGGCATGTCGTTGTTGGCCGAAAAGGTGGGCAAGCGGAATTGAAAACTACCGGTACCATTCGGAATGCGTGCCCAGGCGGTATCTTGGCGCTGGGGACCAAATGTCAGTTGGTCCATCACATTTTCGAGCGAATCGCTCAATACCAAGTCTTCGCCCGCCGAAGAAAGTTTGAAGGAAGCGTGTAAATTGCCCTGCGCCACACTGTCATCGGCCCAAACAATGAGGTATCCGCCCGCTGGCAGTACCAAGCCGTTCGGGAAACGCCATTTGGTTTTGTTGTTGAGGTTGTCGCTCAGGTACCAGCGGCTCATGTCTTTGGGCTGGGTGCCGTTGTTGTAAAATTCAACCCAATCATCGCGCTCCCCAAATTCATCACGCACCCCGTTGCCGTTGGCGGCCACAAATTCATTGATTACCACGCCGTCGGTGGTGGCACTGCTGCCTACCACATAGGTAAACACATCGTGTTCGGCACCTTCGGGCATATAGCTTGCCGAACGGGCAGTATTGGCAGCCAAGGCTTCAATGTAAAAGCGCACCCGGGTGTAAGCCGAAAAGCCGGGAATGTCGGCGCCGTAAATGCCATCACCGGCCAAACTGTCGTTATGTGCACCATCGTCGAACATGGGTACGCGTGTGAATACACCGGTAAGTTGGTTGCTGTAATGCAAGTACAACTGCTGAACGGCAACCGTACTGCCCATTTTTACTTGCACCTGCACGGCTTGCCCTTGCAAGGGTATACCCCAAGCTTGCTGCTGTTGGTTGAACATGTTTACTTGCTGGATGATAGGCGCAAGTTGCGCAACTTCAGTATTGCTTAGTAGATAATTCCGCCGGTTGGTGATGAAGGTTTTTAGAGCGGGGACACCCGAAGTGTATTGGGCCGTGGTATAAAGTTTTTTGGTATCAGCTGCCACCAAACTGGCAATTTGCGCATTGATGCTGTCAATCAATGGATGCGCATAGGCCGGGGTAAATCGGTCGTTTAAGATGGTGCGGTAATGTGCCAAATAACGTTGACGCCATTCGGGAATGTTGAGCAGCTTGTTGAGCAGGGGATAGTTGGCGTTGGTCACATTTTTAAAGGGCGTCCAGCTGGTGCTGGTGGCCGCACTGCTGAGAAAAGTGCTGTTTCCATCGTATTCAAACGGAAAGGTGCGGCCACTCTCTGGTTCGTAATACACCATGTAGTCCATCTTGCCCTTCATTACATAACTGTCGTCGTCGGCAAAAATGTTCTCGGCGGCTAAAAACCACAAAGCACGGTCTACGTCGATGTACTTGAGCAAGGTGTCGCGATTGGCCGCCGTGGCCAAACTCAGTTGCTGGCACGCGGTTACCAATTTGCTCCAAGGATAATCAACATCGCTCGATTTGAGGCTGTAATAGGCTTTGTAGCTGTTCGTGTCGGGCCCCCGGTAATTCATGCCGGCGGTACCATCGCCCCAACCTCCGCCAACACCACTGCCAGTTTCAGGATTGGCGCGAAAACGAGCACCATCGTTGCTCAAAAACCACTCTTTGAGGAATACCTTGTCGAGGTGCTGCACGTTCGGGTAAATGCCCCACGACTGATCGTTGATCATTAATTGGATGAAATTGCCTTTGGCAATAGGCATGTATCTGTTGGCCATGCGGTTGTACAAAACTTCACGCATGAAAGTGGCATCTTGGTGGGCGTTGTTGAATTTGAGGTTGCGGTAGCCAAGTAAGTGGTGCGTACTTATTTTCCAATCCATTTCAACTGCAAACGACTTTTTTTGTGAGGTAGATATGCCCGTATAAGAGGTGTTGCCCCTAAAGCGAACTCCCACGCTGTCGTAGGTTACGCCCTCGTAAGTAAGGTTGGCAGGCAATAAAGTTTCCGATGCATAATTGGCTTGCAAAAGCGACCAATAATTGGTTTGCGGAAATTGCAAGCTCACTGTTTTTATGGTAAACGGATTATAAAAACCCGTGTCTTCTTGGCCACCTTGGTACATAATGCGACCATCGGGCGAAAAATAGTAGGTGGGAGGCAAGGTTTGCGCTTGCAAAAAGGAAGCGGCCAAAAGGCCAAATAATACCGGGAGTACCGGACGGAGCGTAAAAAATTTCATCATCTAAGCAGTAAAGTTGTTGCGACTGCCAGGGTGAAATTAAGTTTAATTGAATATTAAAAAAATGTAAATTTTAATCCGCCCTTATCCAGCGGAGCCATTGACGACCCTGAGCGCCATCCAGCATAACAGAATAGGCCCCAGCAGGCAACAACAACGCTAACTCGCTTTGATGCTGCAAAGGCAGAATGGCCGATTCGATTAGCAAGCGACCTTGCATATCAAACACCTGATAGCGATTAAAAATGCCTGGCTCGAAGGCGATGGTAGCTGCACCTGTTGATGGGTTGGGATAAATGGAGGCCCTTAGCCAATGAGCATGCGAGACATGGGTGGCAAAAGCATTTCGGTTGCGGGGGGTTGGCTGCAAAAAGGACGTCCATACCGGGCCACCGTCGCCACTGCGGCCGTATGAAACATCCTCTAATTGCGGGCCAAAGGTAAGGCTGTCGAGCAACAGCCACTGATTGCCCTGTTGTTTGTAAACGCCTACATATTCGCCGGCTTTGGCGAGGCCGAAGTTGGTATGGCGCGGCCCACGCGCCGGTACGCTGCTTGCCCAAACCAAATAGTGACCAAAAGGCGCTATGGTGTCGTTTGGGAAAAGCCATTTGGTAGGATTGGCCGGATTATCGGTCAGGCTGTGCCCCGCCAAGTAGTACGGTTCATCGCTGTGGTTGTACAGCTCAATCCAATCGCTGGCGGCATTGGCTTCGTCGCGTATGCCGCGGCTGTTGTCGGCTAGCAGTTCGTTGATGAACAATGGACCACCTTCGTTTAACGATAACACCAAGGGGTTGCAAGGCCGCAGTCGCTGCTGCTGGGCAGCATCACGCGCCAATACTTGCACCCGAAGTTCGGCTGCTTGCTGGGTGGTTGGGAGCCAAGCGCCGTACCAACCGTCGCCGGCCTGGCCATCATGGTGCTGACCGTCGTCGAAAAGTGCAGTTTGGTGTTGCACCCCATCAAGCGTATACACCACATGGGCTTGCACACCCAACAGTGATTCGTCGTCAATTTTCACCAAAACATGGGGCTGCTGACCCACTCTGAGGTTTTGAACGCTTGGCCGGTGTACAATAGGTGCTACATTGAGGTTGGCTGGCAGGGCTTGCAAATTGTTTTGGCTGCGTTGCTGCAAAAAGGGGAAAATGCCTTTTTTAACGTGCTGAATGGCATTGGTATGGGTAAAGGCTTGCTCAAACTGACTGTTGGTAAAGCCGTAAGCCAGCGACTTAAACGGATCGGCCAGGGCAGCGGGTGTAATGCGCAATCTCAAATTGTCGGTTTGCGAAATAAAAACTGGACTCTGCACGTACTGGCTCACCTTTCGGAGGTAGAAGTTAAACATGGCCCTCGTTTCGGGATTGGCCATCATTTTTTCATACAAGGGACGCGGCTGGATGGGCTTAAAATTATAGGGTGAAATGGTCGCCCAGTCAATACCCATCCAATCTATACCGAAAGTATTGTCGGTATCGTAGGGAATGTATTCAAAGCGCTTGTCGCGCTGGTTGTTGTAGAGGTAAAAGTTGTTTTTATTGTAATAGCCGTCCCAATGCCCGGCCGTGATGTCGATGGCCAGGTTCAGCAAATAGTCTTCGATGTTGAGCAGCGTATCGAGCGCACAGTGGATTTGGTTGGCGGGCGTTTGGTGCAGCACGCGGATGAAATGGGCCAAATCGCTGTAATTGTCGGCCGTGGTATTGGTTTTGAGCTCGTAGGGCCGCCGGCCGCTCGACATGAATTTGTAGGCATTCGGGTCGTTGGAAATGAATACCAAATCGGCCGGAAACAAACATTTGTACAAGTTTCCATGGTCATTCCCATAGCGTGTTTGCACAAAATCTTCATTCACCACTTCCACATTCATGTATAAGCCGCGATTTTGGCCATTGATGTACAACTCGGTATGCCCAACGCGCGACGCCACCGTATTGAGGCCGCGGGCCATATCGGCATAAATTTTATTGCGGGCTATGCTCAAATCGTTGTAGCCGCTGATGAGGTTAAAGTCTTTAAAACCCTGGTACCGCTGACCCGAAACAAAGGTGTTCACCGAAATGCGGAACGATTTTTTGGCGGCGCCTCTCGAGAAATTTCCCCGCAAACGAATGCCAACAAGGGCAATTGAATCGCGGCGCGGACCCCGAATAAATACCATCGAAGCTGGATACTCGTGGTCGGTATACAAATTGGCTGGCGCCAGCATGTGGTTGAGGCTGTCGGGACTCATAAAAATATCAATCCGGCTCACCGACAAATCGTCGTACACCACCCCAGCTGGTGGAAAGCTGGCTTGGCCAAAGATGGAAAGGGGAAAAAGCAGTAATAGAAATGCAAATAAGCGGATGCGCATCTCCAAATTTAATGAATGATGGTCAATGCATTGACATTTCAGTCACAATTCGTTAATGCAGCCGAAGCATGGTAGCAAATTGAACGTGGAACACGCCGATTGGGTTGATTTTCGCAGATCTATATGATGCGTATCAATCTCACAAATCTGTGCACACAGGTATGACGCAGTAGAAACACAAACAGCTCGCCTGAACCAAAGAATTTAGCTCACTTGATAATCCACTCATCTACAAAAATATAGGCCTGCTCTCCTGCACTCAAATGCCAGGCGGGTAACGGTCCTAATGGCTCGGCGAGCACCCGCAATGCCTTAAAACTTTTGGCTTCTTTGAGCTGTAGCAAAAGGGTTTGGGTTTGAACCTCATAATCGTCGGCAGGCACCGTGTTGTTCACCGTGCCCAGTAATTCAAAACGTTTGCCGTCGGTCGAGCCGTAGAAGCTCACCCGGGTAGGGTACACAATCCAGGCACGGGTTTCTTGCAGGCAGCGCAAACCAAGTTGCGATACGTTGGTGGGTTGGTCAAATTGCAACTCTGCCTTCAAAGGTTGTCCGAAAAAGCCGAGCCAATCACCTTTGCGCCAGTTTTCACTGCCCAAAAGCCCATCAATGAGGCTCGAAGCCCCGCTGGCACCGTACTGCGGGTGGGTGCCGCTTTGCAAGCTCACCTGGCGGTCGGCAGGAAGCAAATAATACGAGGCTTTGATTTCGGCGCTCGACTGTTTGCCAGCCAAATCGATTGCCTGAGCCCGTACCAAACTGCTTTGGCGGAGTTCTATCGTCTGGCTCTTCCAGTTTTGCTGCAGCAAGGCCGCATTGCTGTCGGTACTGGCCAATACCAACACATTCGAATCGGTAGGATGGAAGGCGCGCACGGTCTGCAACCCTTTAAACACCCGGCCGCTTGCTTCTATCACCGGATTCACCACCAAACGCGCAGCGGCTGCCTCGGGCCAACTCGCCGCTGGCAAGCTGCCCGCTGCATTTTGGCTAAGCTCGTACTGCCAGTTGCCGCCTTGCAGCAAATCGGTGTAAGACCATCGGGCCAGCGCTTTCTGTGGTTTGCCGTTCACGGTTAAAGCCGAAGCATAAATGCTGCCTTTTACTCCCTTGCTGTTGATTTGTAGCGATTTGCCGTTTTCGAAGCGCATGCGCACTTGCTGCAAATGCGGCGCAAAACTCACAAAATGCGGATCACCGGGTGCTACCTGGTACAAACCCATGCTGCTGAGCACGTACCAAGCACTCATTTGTCCGCAATCTTCGTTACCAATGAGGCCATCGGGCGCATTGGTGTAGAAATGGCGTAAAATGCTGTCGACCAACACTTGGGTTTTGGCGGGTTTGTTCAATGCCAGGTACAAAAAGGCCATGTGGTGACTGGGTTCGTTGCCGTGGGCATACTGACCAATCAGACCAGTAATATCGGCCTGCTGCCGACCGGTAGTGGCAGTGGGTGCGGTAAAAAGCGCATCGAGTCGTTGTTCAAAAGCTTCGGGACCGCCATGTAGCGACATCAAACCTCCCACATCATGCGGCACAAAAAAAGCGTATTGCCAGGCATTGCCTTCGGTGTAATGGTTGTTTACTTCAAACGGATCGAAGGGCGACAACCATCCGCCATTCTGTTTGGGTCGGAAAAAGCCAGTGGATGGGTCGAACAAATTTTTCCAATACTGCGACCGGGTGTAGAAATCGGCAGCCAATTCATCTTCGCCCAACTTTTCAGCCATGCGGGCAATACACCAGTCATCGTAGGCATATTCAAGTTGTTTCGACACATTTTCGTGCTCATCATCGGCCGTGATTTGTCGGTTTTGCTGGTACGCCGCCAAACCCAGGTGCTGTAAACGGGCGCTGTGCACCATGGCAGGTAGCAATTCGCGCGCAGGCAGGCTGTCGATGTTTTTAAGCACTGCATCGGCAATCACACTCACGCTATGGTAGCCAATCATACAGTCGGTTTCGTTGCCTGCCAGTTCCCACACTGGCAAGCGGCCACCTTGCTCGTACATCTTTAAAAAGGTGCGCAAAAAGTCGCGGGTGCGCTTTTGGTCGATGAGTGTTAGCAGCGGGTGGTTGGCCCTAAAGGTATCCCAGAGCGAAAAAATGCTGTAATGCTGGTAACCCACAGCCTGGTGGATGCGCTGGTCCATGCCGCGGTACCGACCATCCACATCGCTCACCACATTCGGCTGCAGCTGTACATGGTAGAGAGCAGTGTAGAAGTTCACCAGTTTGGTAGTATCTGGGTCACTGACTTCGATTTTCGACAAGGCTTGCTGCCAAGCCGCGCGTGCTTCGCGTCGCACCCGGTCGAAATCCCAATGCGGTACTTCGGCCTTCAGGTTTTTTTCGGCCCCGGCGGCATCGGTAAACGAAATGCCGGTTTTGATGAGCAGTGGCTTGCCCTTGGGTAGGCTGAAAGCCAGGCTGATTTGCTTGCCGTCGGGACTCATGCGGTGGATGAAAGGCGCCGAAAATTGCATGAAAGCATACACATGCTGCTCGGTGGCCCAGGCCTTGCTCAGCCGGCGCAGGCGGAGGGTGGTGTGGTTTACTACCTCAATTTCGTGGTCTAATAGTTCGTCGCGGTGGGTTTGGTCTATCACCACAAACTGGCGGTGGTCGGGGAATTGATAGCGCTGCATGCCCACACGGGTGCTGCTGGTAAGTTCCACCTGAATGCCATTTTGCAGCTTCACCCGGTAGTAACCTGCACTGGCTTTTTCGTCGACATGTTTGAAGGCGGTACGGTAAGCAATGGGCTTAAACATGCCGCTGGCCAATACCGGCATGGTATGGATGTCGCCATAATCGCTCACCCCCGTGCCGCTTAAATGGGTGTGACTGAAGCCATAAATGAGGCTGTCGCTGTAATGGTAGCCACTGCAGCCATCCCAGCTGCCGTCGATGCGTGTATCGGGCGACAGCTGCACCAAGCCAAAGGGCACCGTAGCTCCCGGGTAGGTGTGTCCGTGCCCTCCGGTGCCAATGAAGGGGTTGACGTAGCGGGTGAAATCTGCTTTTTGGGCAGTTGCTGGTACCGCAACCGCAGTAAACAACATCCATAAAACAATTTGCCGCCAGGGCGCCAGAGAAAAGCGAGCGTAGTTCATACGAGAGTTAGGTATAGCTGGCCAAAAATTAAGACAATTAAGGTGAATAGCCTATTTTTGTGATGCATGAATGCCATGGCGACGTATGAAAATTGAAAGCATAAGTATCGAAAACTTCAAGGTTTTCAAAAAAACCACCATCAAAGACATTCCCAAAATGGCTGTTTTTTTAGGTCCAAATGGTTCAGGAAAGAGTTCGTTTTTTGATGTTTTTGGTTTTTTAAGTGATTGCCTTCAAAACAATGTCAACATTGCAATCAACCGTCGAGGTGGATTTCATGAGCTCATTTCGCGCGACTGCGGTCTAAATGACAAAATCAGATTTGAAATTAAGTTTCGCAATCCTCTCCCCGAAGAAGAACGCCCTCCCTTAGTGACTTACTTCATAGAAATTGGTTTCGACGCGGGTAAATCCTATATCAGTAAAGAAGTTTTGAAATACAGGCGTGGTCAATTTGGTAAGCCTTGGCACTTCCTCGATTTTTCGAATGGGGAAGGCACCGCCATTGTTAACGAAGACGAGTACGATTCAAAAGAAAGTCAAGAGAAGCGCGAACCGCAGAAGGTTACTAGTCCCGATATTATGGCTATTAAGGGACTCGGTCAATTTGAGCGCTACAAAGTAGTTAGCGCCTTTAGAACCTTGCTGGAACGATGGTATGTGTCGAATTTCAAAATTGAGTATGGTCGTAATTTGTCGGAAACCGGCTTAAGTGAGCATTTGTCGATTACTGGACATAACCTTGCACAGGTGACTAAATACCTATACGACTATCACAGAGAAACTTTTAATCTCATTTTGGAGAAACTACCGCGCCGCATACCGGGCATAACGCGTGTAGAAGCCAAAGAAACAGAGGATGGCATGATACTGCTTCGTTTTCAAGACGAAAGCTTCAAAAATCCGTTTTTATCCAAGTTTGTGAGCGATGGTACCATCAAAATGTTTGCGTACCTCATTTTACTCCACGAACCCAATCCGCATCCACTTTTGTGCATTGAAGAGCCCGAAAACTTCTTGCATCCTGACCTGCTTTTGCAGCTTGCAGAAGAAATTCGAGAATATTCGGAGCGGGGAGGACAAGTACTGGTATCGAGTCATTCACCCGATTTTGTAAATGGCGTTGAACTTGAGGAACTCTACTTTTTAGTTAAAAGAAATGGTTTTGCTGAAATTAAAGCGGCAAAAGACGATGAACTAGTTCGACAATTGGCCACCGAAAATCAGTTGGGATGGCTTTGGCGAAATCACTACATAGACGGAGCCAATTTATGAAGCATTTGCACATTTTTACGGAGGAACCTTCGTTGAAGGTGCTCTTATGGAAATTTCACTCCATTCTGACCCACTTGTTTCACTGCAAACTGACCCGGGTGT
>VFQQ010004673.1_pt1 | contig 11885 bp, 10 predicted proteins | sample 3512341 | NCBI WGS metagenome assembly VFQQ01 (sample SAMN10412373, study PRJNA504923) | tailings metagenome | isolation source: Relicate 2 Philex TSF1 revegetated site | place: Philippines: Tuba, Benguet | collected 2017-08-29 | reverse complement strand
GATGGGCGCGGGCAGCGATATTGCCGCCGCGATCGTCTATCTCGCGTCGAAAGAGGCCGGATATGTCACCGGTCAGACGTTGCATGTGAACGGCGGGATGGCCATGCTGTCGTAAGCAATCGCGCTGCGACGACGGAAGGATCGGACATGATGAAGATTTTGATGGTGGGCGCCGCCCTGTTTGCGGTCACCCTGCCGACGACCGCCGCGGCGCAGGAAGGCGAGAAATTCGATTGTGCGGTGGTGCAGGTGCCGACGGAGCAAAAAGCGGCGATCGGTGCGGCGATGGCCGGAGCGGGTGACGATGCCAGCCGCGATGCGCTGTTCCAGCAACTGGTGACGATCGCCCAGGGCTGCGCCATGCAGCATGCGATGACGGATGCGCAGAAGCGCGACTATTTCGACTATAGCCTAGCCCGTATTGCGCGCGAATGGCTGGCAGGCGACATGGCACGCCTCAACCTGGCGCCCGCCACCGTCGACAAGGCGCTGGATTTCGGCCCCGCCGGCGCCAATCCCGATTTGTCGGGCGAGATGAACGAGGACCATATCATGGCCATCGTTCAAGCCTATATCGACAGCGGGATCGATATCGAAGCGATCGAGTCAGAGGCGTGGGAAAAGGTCGGTGCCTATGCCGCCGCGACCTCGATTTACTGGAACAAGCGCAAGCAACTGCCATTTTGACATGGTCGCCGCCCCCGCCTGCGCGGGGGCGGCGGCATTTTAGAAACTCGCCCGCGCCGTAATCCGGAAATCGCGGCCCGCGAGCGGGACATAATCCTTGGTGAAGCTGGCGTGGCGCCGCGCCTCGACGTCGAAGATGTTGTTCGCGGCCAGCGACAGCGTCAGATTTTTGGTATCGGGCAGCGGCCGCCAGCTGATCGAGGCATTGACCAGCGTGAAGCCCTTGGTCGGGGTCTCAAAGGCCGCGACGCGGTTCTGGCCGTCGGTCCATTCGACCTCGGCACGCGCATCGATGCGCGCGCCCTGCGCTTCGAGCCCGCTCAGTACGCGCAGCGGCGGGATGCGCGGGATATGGTCGCCGCCCTTGACCTTGGCGCGCGTCATGTCGGCGACCAGATCGGCGACGATGTTGAAACCGCCGATCTGCGCCAACCGGGCGCTGGCTTCGGCCTCGAAGCCCCAGACACGGGCATCGCGCTGGAAATACTGGAACACCGGCAGATCGTCCTCTTCCTCGCCCGTGGCTTCGGAATAGATGAAATTGTCGAACCAGTTGTAATAGCCGGCGATGCTGAGGTTGAAGGCGTCGGTGCGTAGCTTGAACGACGCTTCGGCGCCCCAGCTTGCCTCGCGCTTCAGGTCGACGTCGCCGACTTCGAAAGCCTGCGTCGCGATGTGCGGGCCGTTCGAGAACAGCTCCTCGGCGGACGGCGCGCGAACGGCGCGGGCCACCGACAGGCCGATCTTGGCATTTTCCCCGAGTTCGTAGTTCGCGCCGAGCGCGCCCGAAAAGGCGTCGAAGTTGCGGGTGATGCCGAGCGAGGGCGCGCGCACGTCGGTGGTTTCATAGCGCGCCGCAGCTTCGATGCCGAGCGAGCCCAGCGTCCATTCCTGCAGCGTGAACAGCGCGAACTGGTCGGTCAGGTTGCGCGGGACGAAGGCCTCGGCGCCGATCGCGTTGAAATCGCGGTGGCTGTACTGGATACCGCTGGCGCCGCGCCAGCCGCCGCGGTCGTTCTGTGCCAGCTCGAGCCGTCCTTCGATCCCCTTGTTGGTAAAGACGGTACCGACCTCGTCGCCCTCGAACTCGGTGTGCTGATAATCGGCAAAACCGGCACGGATACGCAGTTTTTCGAAAAAGCCATCGCCCATTTCGACCTCGCCGCGCAGATCGGCGCGCCATTGTTTGAGGCCGATGGTGACCGGTCCCTCGCCATGCTCGTGATCGTGGTCATGGTCGTCTTCGCCCTCGTCTTCGTCATCATGGTGATGCTCGAAGCCTGGGCGGCTGGGGACGCCATATTTGCTGTCATAATAGCTGACCGAGATGCCGAGCTGGCCGCCCTCATTGATCAGCGACAGGCCCCCCGCGGCGGTCCAGGTTTCGCTGGCGGTGTTCGGAATCTTGCCGCGGCTGTTCGCCAGCGCGGTGAGTTCGGCGGCTTCGTCGTCATGGCCTTCCTCCGCCTCATGTTCGGCAGCGTGGAGCAGGTCGTCGCGCAAATCGGCGGAATGGACAAAGCCGCCGGTGCGCAGGTTGCCGGTCTTGCGCCAGCTGCCGTCGACGTGCGCGACGATATTGGGGGCCAGCGCGACATCGACCGAGGCGCCGCCGTTGCGGTCGTTGGCGGCAGTCGCATAGCCGCCGAGCGCGTCGATATGGACGTGATCGGAGGGCACCTTGCGCGGAATGCGGCGGTCGAACAGGTTGACCGCGCCGCCGATCGCCTGGCTGCCGAACAGCAGCACCGCGGGACCGCGCAGAATTTCGACGCGCTCGACGGTCAGCGGATCGATGGTGACGGCATGGTCGGCGGAGGTGTTCGACACGTCGATCGACCCGATGCCGTCGGTCAGGATGCGAACGCGCTCGCCCGAAAAGCCGCGGAGCACTGGGCGCGAGGCGCCGGGCGCAAAGCTGGTCGCCGAAACCCCGGCCTGACGCGTCAGTGTGTCGCCGATCTGGCCGCGAATATCCCGCGCCAGTTCATCGCCGTCGAGGACCGTGATATTCCCGAGAATATCGAGGCTGCGGACATAGGGCGCGGTAACGATGATCGGATCGCCGGTGTGCAGATCGTCGCCGCTGCCTGTGGCCGCGCGACCCTGGGCGAAAGCCGGGGTCGAAAGCATGACGGCAAGGGTGAAACCGGCGGAAGAAAGCAGTCGCATCGACGAAAAATCCTGATGATGAGCGTGGAAGGTTGGCGGGGTCAGTAATGATATAATATCTCTAATGCAAGGGTCGGCCACGGCATATCGGGCCGTTCGTCGGTCGGGACATGGCGTTGGTCGACAAAAGGCCGGGCTTGGCGGGGGCAAGCGAAGCTGTCTTGCGGGGCGGCGGGCGCCCCCCTAAATCACTCGGCATGACGATTGCTGCAAACAGCCTCGACCTGATCGGCAACACCCCGCTCGTGCTGCTGAAAGGGCCAAGCGAAGCCACCGGCTGCGAAATCTGGGGCAAATGTGAATATGCCAATCCCGGCGGGTCGGTGAAGGACCGCGCCGCGCTGTATATCGTCCGCGACGCAGAGGCGAATGGCAGTCTGAAGCCCGGCGGTACGATCGTCGAGGGGACCGCGGGCAACACCGGCATCGGGCTGGCGTTGGTTGGCAATGCGCTGGGGTACAGGACGATCATCGTCATGCCCGACAACCAGAGCGCCGAGAAAATGGCGACGATCCGCGCGCTGGGGGCCGAGCTGGTGCTGGTGCCGCCCGCGCCGTTCGCCAACCCCGGCCATTTCGTCCACACCTCGCGCCGCATCGCCGAGGAGACCGATAATGCGATCTGGGCCAACCAGTTCGATAATATCGCCAACCGCAAGGCGCATGTGATGGGCACGGCGGAGGAAATCTGGACGCAGATGGACGGGCGGATCGACGGCTTTACCTGTGCAGCGGGGACCGGCGGCACGATTGCCGGAACCGGGCTGGGGTTGAAGGCGCATAATCCCGACATCGTCGTTGCGCTGACCGATCCGCACGGGGCGGGCCTGTATAATTATTACCAGTGCGGCGAATTGAAAGCCGAGGGCAGCAGTGTTGCCGAAGGGATCGGCCAGAACCGCATCACCGCCAACCTCGACGGCGCGCCGATCGACACCCAGTTCCGCATTTCGGACGCCGAGGGGCTGAAGGTTGTACGCCAGCTGCTGGGCGACGAGGGGCTGTGCCTGGGCCTGTCGTCAGGGATCAATGTCGCGGGCGCGATGGCGCTGGCGCGGCAGATGGGCCCCGGCAAGCGCATTGCAACCATCCTTTGCGACAGCGGGTTTCGCTATCTTTCGACGCTGTACAATCCCGAATGGCTGGCGAGCAAGGGGCTGGCGGAGGCCGAGGCATGAAAAGAGCGCATACCGACGGGCCGGTGCCGCCGCTGCCCCCCGCGCCCGGACCGGTCAATGATTCGATGCGGCGGCTTCAGATCGGTATAGCGGGGGTGCTGACGGTGCTGTTGCTGGTCGGCATGGCCGGTCTGATCGGCGACCGCGCCCGCGAACGGGCGTTCGAGGACGCTGCCGCCGACGCGACGGTCAAGATGCCGGGCGATGACACCAAGGCCGGCAAGGCGCCGCTGGAGGAATTGGGAGTCCAGCCGGTGTCGAAGGAGGAAAATCCCGGCACGGCGGTGAAGGTGCCGCAGGCCGCGCCGTCGACGGCCACCGTGCCCGATCTCGAACCCGATCCCGAATTGCAGCGCGCGCGCCAGTCGGCGCCACGATGACCGGGTGGCGCCGCCCGGTGGGCCGCGCTGTCCCGGTGATCTTGCTGGCGACGCTGCTCGCATGGCTGGGCGGCGGCCAAGCGCAGTTCGGGCGGATCGACCCGGCATTGGCGTTGCCGGTGCTGTTTCCGCCGCTGGTGCTGCTCGCTGCGTGGTGCTGCCGCGACGAAGCGACCGTGCGGCGGCGGGCGCTGCTCGTTGCGGCGTTCGGCATGGTGCTGGCGCAGGCGGCGTTGGGTGTGGTGCTGGCGGGACAGCTCGCGTGGTTGCAGCTGGCGTTGATCGCGACGGCAAGTCTTGCGGCCGGTGTCCTTGCCGAAACGCTGCTGGGCTGGCGCCCGCGCTGGCGGATGCTGACGTGGCTGGTCGCCTTATTGATTGCGGTCGGCTGGTTCGCGGCGAGCCATGCGATGCTCGCCCGTCTCTACCGGCCTGCGCCGGCGTCGACAGACGCGCCCGTCGCCACGGTGCTGACGGGGCTGCCGCTGCGCTGGTCGGGTGAGGCCGATTTGGCTGCGATCATTGCCGGGCAGCGCGCCGATGATCCGGCGCTGGTCCGGCTGGAAGCAGCCGGGCCGCTGCAGCTTGTCGACAGTCTGGTCGAACACCGGCCGCCACCTGGCGGGACGCTGCTGCTCGCGCACCCGCGCGCGCTGGCGCCGCAGGAACTGGTGGCGATCGACAGCTTTGTGCGCAGCGGCGGCAAAGCCGTCATCCTGGCAGATGCCCTGTCGGGCTGGCCTGCGGCACACCCGATCGGCGATCCCCGCAACCCGCCGGTGACGAGTTTGCTGACCCCGCTGCTCGACCATTGGGGCGTGAGGTTGGCTGCGGCGAACCCCGACGCGCCGATGGTGGTCGCCGCCGATGTCGATGCAGCGCGGCTGCTGCTCGCCAGCGCGGGGCAGTTCGAGCGGTTGCCCGCCGCTTGCCGCGGCTATGCCGACCGCCATGTCGCCCGGTGCCCGATCGGCGGGGGCGAAGTCTGGTTGGTGGGCGACGCCGACCTGTTATTTGCGCCGTTATGGACGCCGGCCATCCCCGGTGCCGAACATCTGCGGCCCGCCGATACCATGGCCTGGATGGCCGCGCGGTTGTGGCCGGGAGCCGGAGTCGCGCCGTTCAGCCCGCTGTGGATTCGCAGCGACGCCCACTGAGGCGAGTCGTCTCAGTCGTTCTCGTCCGGAAAAGATCGCGATTTCACCCCCGTCAGGCGCGGGGGCGACCGCTTTTGCCCTCGATCCGGCTCGTTTTGCGCTGATTTAGGGCTAGATTCCCTATTTTGCCCTAAATTTCCCCTTTTCACCCCAATTTATAGTTGATAGGCAGGAGTCGGAGAGGGGCAATCTCCGCCTGAGCCGAAACTGCTGGAATCCAAGCGATTCCGGGGACGGGAAATTATTGCCCGGTGGCGCATACGGGGGGCAAAGCGATGGCGATTGTGACGCCCGGCCAATATGCGGGCACCAGTTTCGCCGCGATCGATGGCAAGGGGCGCATCGCCGTCCCCTCCCAATTCCGCAACAATGTGCCCCTCATTGCGGACGGCCAGCGCGTGCTCTGGGTCGGCTTTCACGAAAAGCTGCCGTGCCTGGTTGCCTATGGCCAGGATCAATACGACCGGCTGAACGGCGAAATCGAGCGCGATCGCGAAACCGCGCGCTCACGCAACCTCGATTTCGACGAGGATGCAGAGTTCAAGAAACGCTTCAGCTATACCGAGCCGTACACGCTCGACGACAGCGGTCGCTTTCTGCCCAGCTTCATCCACCGCGACCGCGTTGGCGATGCCGGCGCGACGGCGTTTGTGGGGTCGGGTCGCCGCCTGGAAATCTGGTGGCTGCCGACGCTGGCCGAATGCGCCGAGGCTGACCCCGTGTTGCAGCGGCTCGCCGCGTCGTGGGATGCGACGAAGGGGAGGGGGCGCAAATGAGCGCGTCGTCGCCCGATCTGCCGCGCGACCCCCGTCACGACCCGGTGCTGCGCGACGAAGTCATCGCCGCGCTCGCGATCGTACCGGGCGAGCGTCATGTCGATGCGACCTTCGGTGCCGGAGGCTATACCCGCGCGATGCTCGCCGCGGGCGCCGAGGTGGTGGCGTGCGACCGCGATCCCGATGCGATTGCCGATGGACAGGCGCTGGTGGCCGAAGCTGACGGCAAGCTGACGCTGGTCCACGGCCGTTTCGGGGAGATCGATCGCCTGCTCGCCGAGCGCGGGATCGACGCGGTCGACGGCATCACCTTCGACATCGGCGTGTCGTCGATGCAGCTCGACCAGGGCGAGCGCGGTTTTTCGTTCCAGAAGGACGGCCCGCTCGACATGCGCATGGCGCAGGAGGGCGAAAGCGCCGCCGACTGGCTGAACCGCGCCGACGAAACCGAGATCGCCGATGTGCTGTTTCATTATGGCGACGAGCGCCAGTCGCGCCGCGTGGCGCGCGCGATCGTTGCGGCGCGCCCGCTCAGCCGCACCGGCGAACTGGCGACGGTGATCCGCAAGGCGCTGCGCCACCCGCCGGGCGCGCCGAAGGATCCCGCGACCAAGAGCTTTCAGGCGATCCGCATCCACATCAACGGCGAACTCGACGAACTGGCGGCGGGGCTGGCGGCGGCCGAGCGCGTCCTGCGTCCCGGCGGCCGGCTGGCGGTTGTCAGCTTTCACAGCACCGAAGACCGCATCGTGAAAAATTTTCTGCGCGAACGCAGCGGAGGCGATGCCGCGGGTTCGCGTCACCGGCCCGCGCCGATCCCTCTGGCGCGGGCCGCCACCTTTGAAACCCCGGCGCGCAAGGTGCGGCCGGGCAAGGTCGAGGAGGCACGCAATCCCCGCGCCCGGTCGGCAACGCTGCGCAGTGCGGTGCGCACCGCAGCTCCGGCATGGCCGGGTCAACCCCATGTGAAGGAGGCGATCTCATGCTGATGGCGGCACGCAAGCTTCAGGGCATCGGGCTGGTCCTGCTGGTGCTGATCTGCGCGATGATGCTGTACCCGGTGTCGCTCAAGGTGGCGGCGACGCGCAGCGAATTGACGCGGATCGAACGGCAGATCGAGCGGACGCGCGACAATATCCGCTATCTGGAATCCGAACTCGCGGTCCGCGCCTCGATGCGGCAGCTGGAACATTGGAACGCCGACACCTTTGGCTATTCGGCGCCGTCGGCGGACCAGTATCTGGAGAGCGAGCGTCAGCTTGCCTCGCTTGACCGCCTGCCGCGCGCGCGCGGCGCCAACGAGGTCGCACCGGTGCTGATGGCGATGGTATCGCCTGTCGCCATCCCCGAAGCGCCGAAACAAAGCCCGGTCGCCGAAACCCCGACGGCCGCGATGCCACCGAAGCCCGCCGCCAAGCCGGTCGTGCTGGCGCAGGCCGACAGCGAGGTCCGCAGCGATACCGCGCCGCGCATGGCGCCGACCCGCCGCCGCGAGCAGCTGAAAATGATCGAGGACCAGTTGCTGGCCGAATCGACGCTGGCCGATCTGAAGCGCGCGGCGGCTCTCGAAGCGGCGGGAGGCAAGTCCGCCCGATGAACACGCTGGTCGTCCGTCCGACCCGGGTACGTACCGCCGGCGTCCGGCAGCAGATTTTGCTGACTGCCCAGCAGCGGCTGATGATCCTGATGCTGCTGTTCATGGCGGCATTTTTTCTGGTGTCGGTCCGGCTGGTCTATTTTGCGGTGTTCGACACCGGATCGCAATCGGGATCGCGGACCGGCGGCTTCATCCCGGCGCGCGCCGATATCGTCGACCGCAACGGGGTGCCGCTGGCGCGTACCATCGACGGCTATGCGATCCGCGTGGTGCCTGAAAAGTTGCTCAACAACCGCCAGTATCTGGCCGACGAGCTGCACAAGATTTTTCCCGATACCCCCCGCGCCGAACTGTTCGCCAAGCTGAGCGGGCCGCGACCGACCTATATCCGCCGCCGCGCGCTGCCCGACCAGGTCGCGGCCGTGAATGCCATCGGCGATGTCGGCTTTGATTTTCCGCGCGAGAAGGAGCGGCTTTACCCGCAGCTGTCGCTGGCGGCGCATGTACTGGGCTTTATCAACGCCGACGGCGAAGGTGTCGCGGGTGTCGAGGGTGCGTTCGAGAGCCGCCTCACCGATGCGGCGACCCGCGGCGAGCCGCTGGCGCTGTCGATCGACGCGCGGGTACAGGGCGTACTGGAAAGCGAGCTGGGTTCGGCGGTCGCCAATCTGGAAGCGATCGGCGGCGCCGGGATCATTCTGGACGTTCACACCGGCGAAATCGCTGCGATGACATCGCTGCCGACCTATAACCCCAACAAACTGGCTCCCGACAATATGGCGGCGCGGCGCAATGCAGTGACGCATAATCTGTACGAGCTGGGATCGACGTTCAAGCCGCTGACCGTTGCCGCGGCGATCGACGCAGGGACCGTGACCAGCATGGCGCGCCGTTATGATGCGACCCAGCCGCTTGCGATCGCGGGCTTTCGCATCCGCGACAGCCACCCGTCGCGGCGCTGGCTGAATGTCCCCGAAACGCTGATCCACAGTTCGAACATCACCACCGCGCGCATCGCCGACGAGTTGGGGCGCGAAAAGATGGAAGCGATGTTTCGCAGCCTGGAGTTCGATGGCCGACCGCAGATCAACCTGAAAGAACGCGCCTTTCCCTTGTGGCCGCGCGACTGGGGGCGGATCACGACGATGACCACCGGTTATGGCCATGGCATCGCAGTCACCCCGCTCCACCTCGCCAGCGCTTATGCCGCGCTGGTCAATGGCGGCATCTATCGCCCCGCGACGATCACCAAGCTGGGCGATGCAGCGCCGCCGAAGGGGCGCCGCGTGTTCAAGGCCGCGACCAGCGCGCGGATGCGCCAGCTGCTGCGCCTGATCGTGTCCGACGGCACCGGCAAAAAGGCCGAAGCGCCCGGTTTCCGCGTTGGCGGCAAGACCGGCAGCGCCGAAAAGCCCGGCGCGGGCGGCTATCGCCGCAGCTCGGTCGTCGCGACCTTTGCCGCCGCATTCCCGATGGACAATCCGCGCTATGTCGTGCTGGTGATGATCGACGAGCCCAAGGGCAATGCCTATAGCTCGGGCCAGCGCACCGCGGGCTGGACCGCGGCGCCGGTGGTCAGCAAGGTCGTGATGCGCGCCGGGCCGATGCTGGGCGTGTTCCCCGATGAAAGCCGTGACGTCGATGTCTCCGAACTCACTCCGCTGCTCTGGAGAAACGGGGAAGGCGGGTAATGCGCCTGTCCGCGCTGCTCGACAAATCGCATGACGGGACGGCTGACCCGGTCGTGACCGGGCTGGCGATCGACCATCGCAAGGTGGCACCGGGAACGGTGTTCGGCGCGTTCGTCGGCGAAAAATTCAATGGCGAGGATTTCATTCCGGCGGCGATCGACGCCGGGGCGATTGCGGTCGTCGCGCGCCCCGAAGCCCGTGTCGAAGGCGCGGTGCATATCGCCGAAGCCAATCCGCGCCGAACCTTTGCCCATATTGCGGCGCGCTTCTTTCATCGTTTTCCAGCCACCTGCGTCGCAGTGACGGGGACCAACGGCAAAACGTCGACGGTCGAGATGACGCGCCAGCTGTGGCGGATGGCGGGGTTCAACGCGGCGTCGATCGGCACGCTGGGCATCACCACCTCGACCGACAGCGCTTCGACCGGGCTGACGACCCCCGACATCGTGACCTTCCTCAGCAATATGTCGGGGCTGGCGGTCGAGGGCGTCGGTCATGCCGCGTTCGAGGCGTCGAGCCACGGGCTCGATCAATATCGCACCGAAGGCCTGCCGGTGAAAGCCGCGGCGTTCACCAATCTCAGCCACGATCATCTCGACTACCATGGCACGATGGACGCCTATCTGGCGGCCAAGCTGCGCCTGTTCACCGAAGTGGTCGATCAGGACGGCGCGGCGGTGGTGTGGGCCGACGACGACTATTCGGCGCGGGTGATCGATGCGGTCAAGGCGCGCGGCGTCCGGCTGCTGACCGTCGGAGCCCACGGCGACACGCTGCGCCTGATTTCGCGCGCACCGACCCAGCTCGGCCAATCGCTCGTCATCGCGGCGAGCGATGTCACTCACAAAATCGATTTGCCGCTGATCGGCGCCTATCAGGTCGCCAATGCGCTGGTGTCGGCGGGCCTCGTCATCGCGACCGGTGGCGACACGGCGCAGACGCTGGCCAATCTGGCGCGGCTCCAGCCGGTGCGCGGGCGGCTGGAACGCGCGGCAATCACCAAGGCTGGCGCGCCGGTCTATGTCGACTATGCGCATACGCCCGATGCGATTGCCGCGGCGCTCGACGCGTTGCGGCCGCATGCAAGCGGGCGGCTGATCCTGGTGTTCGGCGCGGGCGGCGACCGCGATCAGGCCAAGCGGCCCGAGATGGGCAGGGTCGCCGCCGCCAAGGCCGATGTGCTGATCATCACCGATGACAATCCGCGCGGCGAGGATCCCGCCGTCATTCGCGCCGCGATCGCTGCCGGCGCACCGACCGCGCAGGTCATCGGCGACCGCCGCGCTGCCATTGCCGCCGCCATCGCCGAAGCGCGCGCCGACGACATCGTCTGCATCGCGGGCAAGGGGCATGAGCAGGGGCAAATCGTCGGCGCAGGCGCCGATATGCGCGTCATTCCGTTTGACGATGTGGCCGTCGCGCGGGAGTGTGCCGCATGAACCCGCTGTGGACCGCCCGCGCCATCGCCGCCGCAACCGGTGGCACTGCGAGCACCGATTTCACCGTCCACGGCGTCGCCTTTGACTCGCGCGAGGTCACCGCGGGCGACCTGTTCGTCGCCATGAAGGGCGAGGTCGCCGACGGCCATGCCTTCATCGACAAGGCAATTGGCGCGGGGGCGGCGGGGATCATCTGTGAAACCGCCATCGACCATCCGCATGTCCGCGTCGCCGACAGCGCCGCCGCGCTGAACGCGCTCGGCACGGCGTCGCGCGCGCGTAGCCATGGCCGGATCATCGGGGTGACCGGATCGGCGGGCAAGACGGGAACCAAGGAGGCGCTATTCGCGGCGCTCGACCGCTTCCGCCCCGGCAAGGCGCACCGCTCGGTCAAAAGCTATAACAACCATGTCGGTGTGCCGCTCAGCCTGGCGCGAATGCCCTCGACCGCCGATTTCGGCGTGTTCGAAATGGGGATGAACCATGCGGGCGAGCTCGCCGACCTGACGCGCATGGTGCGCCCTCATGTGGCAATCGTCACCACGATCGCCCCGGCGCATATGGAATTTTTCGGCAGCGAAGAGGCGATCGCCGACGCAAAGGGCGAAATTTTCGAGGGGCTGGAGCCCGGCGGCACCGCGATCGTCCCGTTCGACAGTCCGCATTATGCACGGCTGCGCGCCAAGGCCGAACGCCATGCGACGCATGTCATCAGCTTCGGCCTCGGCGCCGATGCCGACGTCCGCGCGGTCGACTGGCTGCCCGACGGGCAGGGCGGCTCGCTCGTGACCGCGCAAGTGCAGGATGC
>VFQQ010004672.1_pt1 | contig 11886 bp, 15 predicted proteins | sample 3512341 | NCBI WGS metagenome assembly VFQQ01 (sample SAMN10412373, study PRJNA504923) | tailings metagenome | isolation source: Relicate 2 Philex TSF1 revegetated site | place: Philippines: Tuba, Benguet | collected 2017-08-29 | reverse complement strand
GGCAGCAAATGCCCCGCCAGTACCAGCAGAATGCACAGCGCCCGCCAGCCGTCGAGAAGCGGCAGATGTTCCAGCGCCTGTTGCGCGTCCTGGCCTTGCGTGCTCATTCCCCACCCTCGTCGCGAGCTGCTCCAACGCTACGGGCATTTCGCAATCTGTCCAGCGCATTGACCATAATTCGTGCGGCAACAAATGCCTCGCTCCGCCGCGGTGCAACCGATCTTCAATATGTGAAGAAGGACGTTCGCCAGGGAGAGTTGGTGCGGACGAAGATGATATCGGTCTGAACAAGGTCGATGCCATTGGGCCGGATGAAGCCGGCGAAGTCGAGCGGCGAGAAGCCCCATTGCTGCATCTGGTTGAGCACCTCGCCGATGAGCGGCGCTCCGGCGTTGTACGGCAACAACGCCGTCTCGAGCTGCACCACCTCGCAGCGGCGCAGTGTCGCCTGGCCCCCCGACAGAATATCGAGTTCGGCGCCCTGGACATCGATCTTGAGAAAGAGGCGGTTGCCGCGGTCTGCGATCACCTCGTCGAGCGTTCGGGTTTGCATCCGGACTTCCCGCCGGGCGACATTGCTGTTTTCCGCCCGCAGCGACGAGCCCGTCTCCATTTCATAGAAGATCACATCTTCGCCGGCTTGACTGCCAAGAACCCCGGAAACCAGCGTCACATCGCCAAGGTCGTTGCAAACCTGCGTCAGCAATCTTGTTCGCCTGCGCTTCGACCATTGTCACGGGGCAAGACGTGAAGACCGACCGCGCCATACGCGTCCAGTCGCCCTCATAAGCGCCGACGTCGATGATGAGGTCGGGCGAAAAGCCCCGTGCTTTCAGGCGGGTATAGGCCTCGACCTCGAGCGAGGGGGGCGGCGCAATTTTCAGGAGGCGCTTGATCAGATTTTTCATGCCGTCCCGCTTACCTCCAGCCCGCGGAGCTCAGGCTACTCCGCTTCATTTGCAAATCCCCGCGTGTCGCCCGGATCCTCATCGCTTCCGCGCCGCCCGCGTGGCATGTGCCGGACATGCGCGCTGACCGCTGTTTTTTGCAAGGCCGAAATATATCGAGCGGCGAGCATCCCCGGTCGCGAGCGGCTGCTGGCGCCGTACGACCTCGTCGAGCCACGGGACTTTGGTCGCGCGAACGTTGGCGATCGATCTTGCCGAGAGGTGGCGGCGCATCGCCGGGAATTGCGCCGCTACATTTCGATCTGGATACGGACCTTGTCTTCTTCGACCCCGGCAGCAAGGGCGATCGACCGGCGGGCCTGGTCGATCTGGGTCCGAAAACCGGTGCGCTCTTTCAAACCGAGCAGGTCGGATAACGACACCCCGAAGATTTTTGCCATGGCGTCCATGCGATCGGGCCGCGGGCGGCTGCGGTCAGCCTCCCACGCGCTGACTGCGGGAACGCTGACCGACAGCATTTTGGCGAGCTTGTCCTGGGTCATCCCATTCGCGCGGCGTAGCTGTTGCATGCGTGCGCCAAGGCTCGCCGGGGCGGGGGATGTCGGCCGGTCGCGCGCAACCGTCTCGACACCGAGCGAAAGAATGAGGTCGAGAGTCGCGAGCGGCAGGGGGGCGTCGAGGTTGCAGGCGATCAGGCGACCCCCCATCCACGCGACCGTTGCCCCGCCGTCGGTGCGGCTCTCCGAGGTCATCAGCGCGATCGACGCGCCGATCGCGAACGGCGCGCTACTCTCGAAGACGAGGCCGCATTCGGAAAAAGCGAGCACCCGTACCTGAATGTCGCCAGGTTCCGGCGCCGGATCGTCGAACCGCATGCTGAGCTGTGTCACCTCGCCTTCGGCAGTCGTCGTCGTTTGCACCCGGGCACGAATGCTCATCGACCTTCCTCCGTCTGCAAGGCGACCGGACCGCAGTCACCGAGAGTGAACGAACGCTTCGCCGACAGGTGCTGCGGCATTGACGCTGGCTCCGGCCGCACGGGCAGCGGGTTGCGGTGCGCTCTCATTGTCGCGAACGCCATGACCAGATGGGCAGGCGCACTCGGGCCGCACACCAGACCGCGGTGAGCCTGCGGTCGAGCGCCTCGTCGCGGCAACCGGGAGAGAAAATAAAATTTCATTCTTCTTCTTACAACATCCCCAAGCCGCCGGAAGGCAGATTTTGCGCCGACCACCGGTCGCCGGCGCCGCTTTGTCGCAGCCTGCTGCGCGATGGAAAGTGGCTGGAGCGAGCGAGGCTGTGATGGCGTGGTCGGCGTTTAATCGCCGCCGGGCCTATGCTTGTCGGCTGCGGGCTGGCGAAGCCCTATCGGCTCCTGCAGGCTCGGCGGGAATAAAGCGCTGCTGCCGCCGCGATCATCATTATCCCTGCCATCTCCTGAACCGAGCCCCAGGGAAACAGGGGGTTGCCGCGCCCGAGGAGCTCGTCGAGATGATGGAAGGACGCAGCCCGCGCGAGAATGAACAGTCCCAGAAATCCAAGCCCGGCAAGTGCGAGCCGGACCGCACCATGCGCGCGCCGCAGCCACCACAGCAGCGCAGTGCCTGCGATCAGCGCGAAAGCTGCGAGGCCGATGACGAACGCAAACTGAACCGGGCGGTGATCGCCGTACCAGCCATAGGCCTTGGCGTGCGCGCGCCCGACGATGGTGAGAAGCGTCTGGAGGTCGAGCAGTTCGTTGACCGCGAGAAAAACGAGCAGGAGAGACGTTGCCCGCCAGAAGCGGCGCTCGGGACCGCTGTTCCGATCGGCAGCGTGGCGAGCGGCACGAAGGGTAAGAAAAGCTGTGCCGAGATAACCGGCAACCGTGATCCAGTCGGCGAAATCGGCGTTGGCAATCGAGGACTGCCAGCTGTCGATGTTCATCATGGGCTTGCTGTACCGTGCATGACATTGGTCTAGCGGCGCCATACCGCGATGCAAGGTGCCGGGTTACGCGCCGCTCATCATCCTCATTGCGCGGCCGCCCGCGGTGCCCTGCAGCGAACCGCTGCAATAAACCGCAGAATATGGCGGGGTCGGATCGTCGCCTATGCGTCGCCTGCTGATCGATACGGCCGGCGATGCCTGCCATCGCCGCGAGACTCGATGCAGTGGAGGAATGGATCAGCCCGTTCGGCTCAATCATATTGCCAGTTGGACTTTGGCTGGGTGGTCGGCTCGCGCGGCGCGGTGTCTGCGGTCGCGGTGAGCAGGTGAAGCTGCGCTTCCTGGGCGGTAGGTTCGGAACCACGGACGTCCGGATATTGCTTCGGCGAATGAGGCGTCGTCTCGGGCGAAGGCTGGCCGCACCCGCAAATCAGGAACGCCGCCAGCACTGTCCCCGGCACCCCGAATCGCACTCCATCCTCCCCGACGCAAATGTAAGCATCTCATAGCATGTTTCGTGAATGCTATCGCCGCGAGATGTGTCCGAAGCGGTAATTAATCGATCCGCTACCTTGTCGTGGTAGATCGCTCGCACGAAGCATGCTGGCCACAAGCACAATCGTGGTGGACGAAGCGCTCTCGGGACTGTTGCAAATTTGCTTCCCCGGGAAAACGGAGCGGCATTGCAGCGAGATGGATGGCCTGGCGGAGCCACGTGACGATTGAGGGGAAAAGACCCGCTACGCACTGCATTGCGGGCGACTGTATGGCGGACCGACGATGCCGCCGGGTGCCTTTTTGACGGGAGCGAGAATGCCGGAACCGAGCGACGTCATTCCCCATCGTGGGCCGCTGGCCAAGGCCGAGGCCGTCCTGGCGGCCGTGCGTGCTGGCGAGCGCGACGTCGCCGCGATCGCAAAGCTGAGCGGCGTCCGGCCCGCTACGGTTGTGCGCGTCGCCGCACTGCTTCGCGACATGCACCAGATCGACCGCCTGCACCGGCGCGGCCCGTTGGTGTTGCTACCCATTTTTCAGCGTAGCAACGTCGGCAGTCGAATAATGGATCGGCAGCCGGAATGAGCAGAGTTTCGGCAAGCGATGAAGGAGGCCGGGGCGGGGCCAATCGGGGAGGGGAGGCGTCAATGGACGAGGACACACCGGCGGTTGCGACGGCGCTGCAAGCGGTACGCGACCATTTGCTCGCGCAGCTCGGCGCGCTCGACCAGCTCGGCGAGCGGATGGCGGCGATCGAGGTCAGCTCGGCCATCGAGATATTGAACGAACGGATCGGCGATCCAACGGGTCAGCCCGAACTCGACCGGCTGGCTCGCAGGTTTTTCGGCAACTGACGTCGCCGATAATTGCGGCCGGGGGTGTTTGCGGCAAAGGGCCAGGCGGCAGTCACTCAGGCACCTGCTGCCAGCCTAACTATCGGCACTTCAATTCGCCGCGATCAATTGCCCGACCAAGCAAGCCCCCGCCGGCCGCGCCGATGATCGTGCCCACTGTCCGGTCGCGTCCGCCATCAAGCTCGCGTCCGACCAAGGCGCCGACGGCCGCGCCGATAATCAGTCCCGTCGTGCCGTTGTCGCGGCGGCAGTAATATCGACCATCGTCGCCACGCCAGATGCGATCGCCGCTGCTAAGCCGCCGCGGTTCTAGATAGCGGCCATCGCGGTCGTAGAGTGCACGGTCCTTGGCGCGTTTGCCGTGTGCGGGCGCCCACGGCGGCGGATCGGCCCATGCGACCGGCGCGGGAACGGCAAGCGCACCCACTAGCGCTGCAACAACAAGCCTCTTCATTGCCCATCTCCAACTTCAAAGCACTCGTCCTGCTCGCGCGCCGCTGACGCGAGCTGGCTTGACGACGTCAACGTCTGTCGGGTCGCCTGGTTCCCGCGCGCCAGGGCCATCGACCATAGGGGGCAATTGTACAGGAAATAGGGTTCGGAGGGCCACGCAACCGAAGATCCGGGATTCTGCATGAGATCATATTGGCTCGGGTTGTGACGGTGCCCAAAGCGAAATGCGCCGGACCCGGCAAGGTCCGGCGCATCCTCTTGGGGTGGCGCAAAATTACGCCCGGGGGAACCGGAAACACAACGATTATCAACGAAGTTATGCTGACAGAAGTTGGTTAATGATGTGTCAAAATCGCAGGCGGGAGATGTGCCGCGCCGGACCGTTGCACGGCATGACGGCCGCGGCGTAATCCCCGAGGTTTTACAATCTTTCTCCGCGCGGAGCGCGCTGACAATGATTTTGGCGCGCACAACTCCATTGGAGTGAGCTCGAAGCGATCGACGCCGTTACCGACCCGTCATGAATCGACGGCATGTGCGTGGCAACCCCGCGTCCAATGCGACCTCGGGACGCGGGGCAACGTCTCACGCCTTAGCGTCGATGCCGCCTAGTGCGACAGTTTGACGTCGATAGGCTCGGTCGTGAACACGTTGCCGATCTGCCTAGGCACCATCGTCGTGGGTTATACCGTAGCCGGGGCCGGAAGCACGACCCTGCGTGGCGCAAGTGTCGGCGCAGTCTCGCCGATGAACAGGCCGCCAAGGATTTGCTGCACATGGCCCTGCGCGGCGAAAGTCCAGCTTTTGAGCGGGTATTCAATCTGCATTTTTTGGCGGGCGTCGACGCCGCTGCACTGATCGGCGCCTTGCGACCATATTGCTGCAAATGGTCTCGACGGCTGACTGAGAGTGAGGTGTGAACTGGCAATGCAGCGACCCTGCGGCGCAGGGCTTTGGAGCCACGCGGCAAACTCTCAGGCCCGATGCGCCGGGGGAAGAGGGCCGAAAAACCCGTCGATGCGGCAGATTTTGCCTTGCTCAAGGTCCAACGCTACGGCATCGAACCCTTCGAACCGCGAACCATCGGGCCGCACCACTGCCCAGCTGTAGCGCGCGCGGTCGTGATGGAGGTCGACGCCGCTTGTCGGAACGAGACGGACATTCACGCCTTCCTCGGCCCGAAATTCGTTGACCTGATCGATGAAGGCGTCGATCCCGACAATCTGGTATTTGGGGTCAGTGAAGGCGATGTCTTCTGTAAGCGACGCTTCAACCAGCGATCGAAGTTTTGCCGGATCATATTCATTCCATGCCGCGAGAAGGGTAGTGAAGCAGGAAGGTACCAATGCCATCATTATTCTCCTATATAAACCGACTGACGGTATGTTAATAGTTGTTGGAGCTGGGTTTGGCAACACAGAGTGAGAGACGCGAGACGACACGCGCGGCGCTGATTGCGGCGGCCCGCGAAGCGTTCGTCGACAAAGGCTATGACGACACATCCACCGACATCATTCTGACCCGGGCCGGGCTCAGCAAAGGCGCGCTTTACCATCATTTTCCGGCCAAGGCCGATTTGCTTGGTGCCGTGTTCGAATCGGTACTCAGCGAAACCGCCGCCGCTGCGCATCATGCCGCAAAATGTGCGGCCGATCCGCGCTCTGCCGTCGCGGCAAGCTTGAAAGCGTGGCTCCGCGCCGTGCTCGAGCCGGTGCCGCGGCGAATCATCCTCGAGACGGGGCCCGCTGTGCTGGGTTTTTCCCGCGCGCGGTCGCTCGAAGGACCTATCAATCTTGCCCCGCTTCGACGCACGATCGAACGGGCCGCAGCAAATGGCGAGACGGATTGCGAGGATGCCGATCTGGTCGCGCGGCTCCTGAGCGCGGCGGTCGCCGAACTGGCCCTGGTCGCAATAGAACGCGATTTGGGCGATGCCGGAATGACATTGTTCGATCAGCGGATCGATGCCCTTATCGACGCTCTTCTGTGACGCCTACGACCTGTGCGATATACAGCTCCTAGAGCTGCTGCGGCCATTGACAAAGCCGCACAACGCGGCAAGTTGTCCGGACAAATGGGAGCATTGCGCATGACGGACCTACCGCCGCCTTATTCCGCGTTGACCCGCCATCCTATGATGCCGCGGACCAGCCATGACGAAACTGCCCGGTTCAATTTCTTGACCCACTTCAACCGCTTTCTGTCGGGACCGATCGGCGGTGGCAACCGCATCGCTTATGAACAACGGGTTTTGCCGGCGTTCCGGGCTGAGCAAGGCCGTGACCCGCGACATCGTTACGAAATCCGCGAGGCAATGAACCGCGATCCTTGGCATCGCAGCTGGTCGGCGCTGAAACGCAATTCGATGGAAATGCGGCAGCACAACGGACGCCAGGCGGTGCTGCGCCAGCTCGATGAACTCGATGCGCTGGCGCGCCAGTATAACGAGCATTCAGGCCAGCTGGAGCTTGATCCGGCAATTGCGCAGCCCTCCTATCAGACCGCTGTCGACATCCACTGCCAGCCCGGCGGCTATCATGGCGAGGCGCGTCCCGGCGACGTATCGGCGGGCGCCAATTACGACATTGGCATCTTTGCCACCACCGGCGGCGCGCTCGGCGGGCTCAACGACGGGGGCGGGCAGGCGGTTGTCGAATGGGTGCGGCGCGAGCGGTCCGACTGGCAACCGAGGCATATCCTCGATATTGGCTGTACCGTCGGCCATAATGCGGTGCCGATCGCGCAGGCTTTTCCCGATGCGGAGGTGATCGCGATCGATACTGCCGCCGCGTCGCTGCGCTATGGTGCCGCGCGCGCGGCGGCGCTCGGTGTGCGCAATATCCGCTTCGTTCAGGCGAATGGCGAGGATCTGTCGCGCTGGGCCGACGGGCATTTCGACTGGGTGCAGACGACGATGTTCCTGCACGAGCTGTCGGCAACCGCGATGCCGCGCCTGCTGCGCGAAGCACATCGCGTGCTCGCCCCCGGCGGTCTCATTTTCCACATCGAACAGCCGCAATATTCGGATGGCATGCCGCTGTTCGAACAGTTCATGCGCGACTGGGACGCGTTCAACAACAACGAACCCTTCTGGTCGGCAATGCACGGCCAGGACCTGAAGCAGGTGATGGCCGACGCCGGTTTCGCGCGCGATACCCAGTTCACGGTTGGTGTCCGCGCGGTCGTCGATCCCGAAATCTTTCCGCCGTCGCCCGATGGCGGCGAAGAGGATTATGGCCGTGCCGCGGTTTGGAACGCCTATGGTGCGTGGAAGGCCGCCGCATGAGCGGGGACCAAGACGCGATCGATTGGGTGGCGCTCGCCGCGAAGCGCGCCAAGGGCAAACGTCCCGATTATTTCGACGATCCGGCGATCGACCGTCTCTATTCGCTGACGCTGGCGTTGGCGGCCGAAGTGTCGGTGCTGCGCGAACGGCTCGACACGGTCGAACGATTGCTTGACGGCACGGGCGTCGTGCGGCGGTTCGATATCGAGGGCTATGAGCCCGACCGCGCCGCCGGCGAGGAACGCGGGCTGGCGACCCGTGCCTATATCGCGCGGATCATGCGCGGCTTCTCGCAAGAGGTCGAGGCGATGGAGGCCGGGGACCCGCCGATCATGGAGTGGGTCGAAAAACTGGCACGCGAATAAGGAAGGGCGGACGATGCCGGCCTATATGATCGTGACCGCCAAGATCGCCGACCGCGATGCGTTCATCGCCGGCTATGGCGCCGCTGCGGCGCGGCTCGTCGCTGAGTTCGGCGGCCGCTATGTGCTGCGCGCGCCGGGTGCCGAGCTGCTCGAGGGCGGTTTCGGCGGTGGCGCGTCGATGGTGATTTCCGAATGGCCCGACCGCGCCGCCGCGCACGCCTTCTGGAACAGTCCCGAATATGCCGAGGTCAAGAAACTGCGCGACGGCATCGCCGATTGCCAGGTGCTGCTGATCGAGGCGCCGGCGATTTCGGGATAATCGCCGACACCGTCGTCATTTCAGAATCTGGTTCATCTCGATCAATATGCCGTCGGGGTCGAAGAAATTGCATCCACGCACGCGAATGTCGGGGCCGCCATTGCGTCCGGGATAGACTTGGAGCCGCGGCGGCGCGGTCACCGTGACGCCAGGCAGCTTCGCCGCGGCGGCGCAGCGGCCGTCGACGTCGTCGGTGTTCATCACCATCACGACGCCGCCCTGCTTCATCCGTCCAGGGTAGGGGCCGGGATCGGGGATCTTGGGGTCCAGCCACTGCATCAGCCCGACCCAGCCGACCCACGGATCATTGCTGTTGAGCAGGATCAGCCGCGCCTTGGCGCCAGGCTCGCCCGCGGGCAGCGCGACACCCGACGTCGTGACGACGGTATCATAGTTGACCTGAAGCCCGATGACGTCGCGATAGAGGCGTAGCGAATTTTCGATGTCGCGGACGATCAGCGTGGTGCGCCGCACATCGGTGGGCAGGGCCGTCGCCGGTGCGGTGACCCCCGGTGCCGCTGGCTCGGCGGCAGCGGTCGCCGGTCGCTCCTGCGCTGTCGCGCACCCCGCCAGCAGCGCGGCCACCGTCAATATCGTCAATCGCGTCATTCTGATCCTCCTACCGCGCCGCTCTTTATCAGCGCATCGATCCGTTCGGGCGGATAGCCCATCGCCGCCAGCACCGCGGTCCCGTCGGCCCCCGGTTGCGGCAGCTTCTGGTGCTGCCCTGGCCGCCGCCCCGCCATTTCGAGCGGGATGGCGGGCAGCTTGGTCAGCATCCCATTGTCGAGCTCGACAGGCTCCATCCCGCCTGCGGCCATGTGCGGATCGTCGAACAGATCCTCGGGCCGGCCGATCGGTGCGAAGGGCAGGCCGGTGCCGTCGAGCCGTGCGATCACCTCGGCGCGCGTCATGCCCGCGATCAGCTCGCGGATGACGGGCAGGATGCGCTCGCGCGCCAGCACGCGCTGGTTGTTTTCGCGCAGGCTTTCGTCGGCCCACAGCGCGTCAAGCCCGAACAGCGTGCAGAATTTCTGCCACAGCGCATCGGTGACGACGCCGATAAACACCGGGTCGTCGCGCGTCTCGAAAACGTCATAGATCGCCCACGCCGACACGCGCGCGGGCATCGGCGCCGCCGCTTTGCCCGTGACCGCGAACTGCGCCATATGCTGGCCGACCAGATAGGCGGTGGTTTCGAACAGGCTGGCGACGATTTTCTGTCCATGCCCCGTGCGGTGGCGCTCCTCCAGCGCGGCGAGGATGCCGATGACGCCGAACAGGCCGCCGGTGACGTCGATCACGCTTGCTCCCGCGCGCAGCGGGCGTCCCGGTGGGCCGGTCATATAGGCGAGCCCGCCCATCATCTGCGCGACCTCGTCGAGCGCGGTACGCTGCTCATAGGGGCCGGGGAGGAAGCCTTTTTCGGAGCAATAGATGAGGCGCGGATTGTCCGCCGCCAGCGTCGCATAATCGAGTCCGAGCCGGTCGAGGGCGCCCGGACGGAAATTTTCGACGAGGATGTCGGCGCCGCCGATCAGGTCGCGCGCGACAGCGATTCCGTCCGCGCTCTTGAGCTCGAGGCAGATCGACCGCTTGCCGCGGTTGTACATCGGGAAATAGCCCGCGCCCGAGCCCAGCAGCCGCCTGGTCCGGTCGCCGCCGATCGGTTCGATCCGCACGACTTCGGCGCCCAGCCCGGCGAGAACATGGCCGACCGTCGGCCCCATGACCATGTGCGTGAACTCGACAACCTTGATGCCGGCGAGCGGCGTCGGCGCGCCGCCGTCTGCGGTCTCGCTCATGTGGACAGCCTTTCGGAATAATCGAGCATCGGCCCCGCATCGGGGGTGAAGCCATAGAGCGGCTCGCCCGGAAGTGCTTCGGCGAGGATGGCGCGTACCGCGAGCAGCTTGTCGAGGTCGACGCCGGTGTCGAGCCCCATAGCGTTCAGCATTAGCACCAGATCCTCGGTCACCAGATTGCCCGATGCGCCGGGTGCAAACGGACAGCCGCCCAGCCCGCCGAGCGACGCGTCGAAGGTCGTGATCCCCTCCTCCAGGCCGGCCACGACATTGGCGAGGCCAAGTCCGCGGGTGTTGTGGAGGTGGAGGGTCGTCATGCGCTCGGCACCGACCGCGGCGCGCACCTGCCGGACCAGCCGCCGCACCTGTGCCGGATCGGCATAGCCCGTCGTGTCGGACAGCGACAGTTCGGCCGCGCCCGCTACCACCGCCGCTTCGCCGAGGCGGACGACGCGATCCTCGGGCACGGCGCCTTCCATCGTGCAGCCGAAGGCGGTCGACAGGCCGACGGCGAAATGCATTCCGGCGTCCTCCGCGATTGCGGCGACCGCGGCGATTTCGGCGAGCATTGCCGCATGGTCCTTGCGAACATTCTTTATCGAATGCGTCTCGCTCATCGAAAAGGGGAGGCTGATGCCGTGCGCTCCCGCCTCGGCGGCGCGCGCTGCGCCCTTGGCGTTCGGGACGAGCGCGACCACATTCAATCCGGCGATGCTGCGTGCAAAGGTAACCAGTTCGGCGGTATCCGCCATCTGCGGCAACAGTGCGGGCGGGACAAAGCTGCCGACTTCGATCTCGCGCACTCCCGCTGCGGCTTCGGCGGCAATCCACGCCTTTTTGGCCGCCAGCGGCATCACGCGGTCGATCGACTGGAGCCCGTCGCGCGGCCCCACTTCGGAGATCAGAATATGGGTCATGAGACAGGCTCCAGATAGACCCAGGGCCGCGCCGCGCGGTCGGCTGCCGTCCACACCGCGATGGCGTCCGCCTGGGTCAATGTCAGGTCGATTGCGTCGAGCCCGCCCGCCAGCATCGCCTTCGCCTCCGCATCGATGGTAAAGCGGTGGGTGCGGCCCGCGGCGCGCACTTCCTGCGCAGGCAAGTCGACGCTCACATTTTCCCACGCCAGCAACCTCACCACCTCAATCGGCAGGGTGACCGGGAGCAGGCCGTTGCGAACACAATTGCCCTCGAAGATCGGGGCGAAGCTCGCCGCGATGATGCATTCGATGCCAAATTCTCGCAGCGCCCACACCGCATGCTCGCGGCTCGACCCGCAGCCGAAATTCGCCCCGGCGAGCAGCAGGCGCGTGCCGATCGCCTCGCGCTGGTTAAGCACGAAGGTCGCATCGCGAATCCGCCGGTCGGCGTTGGTATAGCGCCACGGCGCGAACAGCCCGGCCGCAAGCCCGATGCGTCCGGTCGAGCGCATCTCGCGGCTCGGAATGATCGTGTCGGTGTCGATATTGTCG
>VFQQ010004671.1_pt1 | contig 11890 bp, 12 predicted proteins | sample 3512341 | NCBI WGS metagenome assembly VFQQ01 (sample SAMN10412373, study PRJNA504923) | tailings metagenome | isolation source: Relicate 2 Philex TSF1 revegetated site | place: Philippines: Tuba, Benguet | collected 2017-08-29 | reverse complement strand
CACGGACCACAGGACCAAGGGGTTCCTTGGAGATGATTTCGGGCAGGATGATGTGATCGTCCGGCACGGCGAACTTGGAGCGCTCAGCGGCCAGAGCCGACGAATCGGTGGTGTAGACGTCGCAGCGGCCGTCTTCATAGGCCTTCACCACTTCGTCCTGATCGACGAACACCACGGCGTTGAACTCGAGGTTGTTGGCAGCGAAGTAGTCGGCCGCATTCAGCTCGGTGGTGGTGCCGGACTCGATACAGACGGCGGCGCCGCCAAGGTCGAGCGCCGAGGCGATGTTGTCGGCCTTACGGACCATGAAGCCCTGGCCATCATAGAACATGGTGCCGACGAACTTGATGCCCAGCTGGGTATCGCGGCTCATCGTCCAGGTCGTGGTGCGCGACAGCACATCGATCTCACCGGCGCTCAGCGCGGTGAAGCGCTCCTGCGAGGTGAGCGGCGTGTAGCGGACCGAGTCTGCGTTGTTGAAGATCGCCGCGGCCAGCGCGCGGCAATAGTCGACTTCGAGGCCCGACCAGTTGTTATTCGCATCCGGAGCGGAGAAGCCCGGCACACCGCCGGTCACGCCGCACTGGATATAGCCCTTGGCCTTGACGGCATCGAGCGTGGCCGACGTGGTCGTCTGCGCCACAGCGGCGGTCGCAGTGACGCCCAGCCCGGCAGCCAGCGCGATCGAGAGAAGCTTCTTCATTGTTTTAGCCTTTTTGTTTCCTGACCCTCTTGGCCGGGAACACCTTGGCTGTTCCGCCAAATCTGCCCCCGGCGGCACCTCCGCCTTGGAGGGCGGGAGTGATGCTGGTATGCATCGAAGCGGCTATTGACGGTTGCGTCAAGGTCTATGGCGACAATAGGGCAGCTTTTCTGACCAAATTTTGGTCAACCGCCATGTGTGTTCATATTTTGGGCAGGACAAAAAGACGCATGTCGAACGACAGCAAGAACGGCAACCGGCAGCCGTCCATCGAAACAATTCTGACCCATACCGGTCGTCACCCGGAACAGCAGTTCGGCTTCGTGAACACCCCGGTTTATCGGGGCTCGACCATCCTGTTTCCGACGCTCGACGAACTCGAAAGCACCAAGCCGCGCTACGATTATGGCCGCACCGGCAACCCGTCGGCCAGTTCCGTTGCCGACCTCGTCACCGAGCTCGAAGGCGCCGCCGGCACGATCCTCGCGCCCTCCGGCCTTTCGGCGATTTCCACAGCCCTGCTCTCGGTCGTGGCCAGCGGCGATCACGTGCTGATCACCGATAGCGCCTACCAGCCGACCCGGCGCTTCGCCAACGGTGTGCTCGCCCGCATGGGCGTAACGACGCAGTTCTACGACCCGCGCGCCGGCGCCGGCATCGAATCTCTCTTCACCGACAAGACCAGGGCGATCTTTGTGGAGAGCCCCGGTTCGCTCACCTATGAAATGCAGGACCTGCGCGCCATCGTCGCGGCCGCCGGGAAGCGCGATGCCTTCGTGATCGTCGACAATTCCTGGGCGACGCCGCTCTTCCATCGCCCGCTCGACCTCGGCGCCGACCTCGTGCTCCATGCCGGCACGAAGATGTTCGTCGGCCATTCCGACGCCATGTTCGGCACCGTATCCGCCAATGCGCGTACTTGGCAGCAGCTCCGCGACACCACCGTATCGCTGGGCGTCTGCGCCTCGCCGGACGACATTTTTCTTGCCGCACGCGGTCTCCGTACGCTGGCCGTCCGCATGAAAGAGCACGGCGCGCGATCAATCGAGCTGGCCACCTGGATGGAAAAGCAGCCGGGGGTGAAGGCCGTCTATCACCCTGCCCTCCCCAGCCACCCGGACCACGCCATCTATCAGCGCGACTTCACCGGCGCCGGCAGCGTCTTTGCCGTGCTGCTCGAACCGGCGCCGCGCGAAAAGCTGGCCGCAATGCTCGATGGGCTCGAAATCTTCGGCATGGGCTGGTCATGGGGTGGCTACGAAAGCCTGACGCTGCCGATCCACCCGGAGCGCCTCCGCACGGCGGTCAAATGGACCGAAGACGGCAATATGCTGCGCATCCATGTCGGCCTCGAAGGGATCGAGGACCTGCGCGCCGACATCGCTGCCGGTCTCGCCCGCTATCGCGCCTGAGGCTTTTTCCGCGAGCGGATGAGCCGCTTAGTCGCTGCGAAGCGGCGTAGGCCGATCGTGCCGTCCGGCCGGTACTGGAACAGCCAGCCGCGCGCGGCGAAGACATTGCGCACCGCATAGGCGCCGAGCGTCCCGACCACGATTCCGCCGAGCACGTCGGTGGGGTAATGCGCCCCTACCGCCACTCGCGACACGCCGACGACCGCCGCAACGATAACCAGCGGCAACAGCCAGCGCTTGCTCAGAAAGCCGATGACGAAGGCCAGCGCGAAGGCTGTCGTCGTGTGGCCGGACGGAAAGCTCTGGTACGTCCAGTCGTTGAAGAAATTCTCGAAATTCAGCGACCCGACCTGATCGAGGAGATGCGGTCGGCCGCGCCCGATGGCGCGCTTCATGAGGTTCGAGATCAGCCCTGGCAGCCCGACGCCGACAAACAGGAAGGCGTAGAGCTGGGTCATTTCGACCAGCGCCAGATGTGGTCCGCGCTTGCGGATCAGCACGGCGAACAGGCCCGTGATGACCAGCAGGACAAGCGAGGGAATCAACACCCAGTCCGACAGGCCGTAGTCGGTAATGTCCGCCATGAAGTCGTTGACCGGCTTCGGCCAAGCCTGCAGCGTGCGCGAGAACCAGGGGTCGAACCAGACCACCACACCCAGCAGCGCCACGAAAGCAAGGGCGAAACGCCACCAGGTTCTGCGATTCAGCCCAAGCGGCCAGGGTTTGGAGAGGTCGATCATGCCTCTTTCCTCGGCACTTTCCCCGGCGGCGTCAACTCTCGCAAATCGCCGCGCTTTCCCTTGCCCTTTGCTGCGCGACTGAGTATCGGATGGAAACCACGTTCGGGGTATAGCTCAGCCTGGTAGAGCACCGGTTTTGGGAACCGGGGGTCGAGTGTTCGAATCACTCTGCCCCGACCATGTGGACAAAGATCGTCTGAGGGATACTCGGCCATGCCGGCACGCATTTTCCGCCCCGCCCCCAACGCCATGCAGTCCGGCCGCGGCAATTCGCGCCAGTGGGTGCTGGTGCACGAGCAGAGCGCCGCCAAGGAAATCGAGCCGCTGATGGGCTACACCTCCTCGGCCGACACCCGCCAGCAGATCCGCCTCAACTTCGATACGCTCGAAGAAGCCGAGGCCTATGCCCAGCGCAACGGCATCGCCTACACCGTGCAGCCCGAGCATGTGCCGACGCCGAAGCGGTCGAGCTACCCGGACAATTTCCGCTCCGACCGCAAGACCCCCTGGACGCACTAACGGCCGGTGGTGATGCAGGTTCTTCGCCGCCTCACCCTGATCCTCACGACTCTGGCCCTAGCCATCGGCACCGCCTCGGCGGCGCCGGCGCTCTGGCGCGTCTCGGACGACGACAGCCATATCTGGCTGTTCGGCTCGATCCACATTCTCGGCGGGGCGCAGAACTGGCGCACGCCGCAGTTCGACGCCGCGCTCGAAGCGTCGGATGTGGTGTATTACGAGCTCATTCTCGATACCCGGACCAACGCTGACCTGATCAGGCTGTCGCAGGCCGCCGGCGCGAATCCGGCCGGTCGCGTGCTGTCGGACTATTTTTCGCCCGAGGATTACGCCGAGCTGCTGGCTTTTCTCGAGGCCTACGACATCGACCCCAAGCTGATCGAGACCATGCGGCCATGGTACGCGCTGATCACCATCAGCCAGCTCATGGCGCCACCTGGCACTCTGCCGGCCATCCCGATCGGGGTTGAGACGGTAATCCAGACGGAGGTCGACGACGCAAAGGAACGCGCGCTGGAGACGGCCGCCGAGCAGATCGACGCTATCAGCGGCGGCAGCGACGCCGAACATGCTGCAGCCCTGATGGACGCGATCCGCGATGATCAGCCGGCGGACGAAGCGAGCGCCGTCCTGCAGCGGATGACGCAGTCCTGGCTGAACGGCGACGTCGAAAGGATCGAGGCTGAACTGCTCGAAGGCCTGAGCTCCCGCGACAGTCCTGCCTATCGCCGGCTCCTGACCGACCGCAACCAACGCTGGGTCGATGAGCTGACGCAGGTCCTCGAAGACAATAAGGAGGCTATGGTGATCGTCGGCGCCGCCCATCTGGGCGGCCCATACGGATTGCCGAAACTGTTCTCGCAGCAGGGCTTCAAGGTCGAGCGCATCTGGCCAGTCCGGGCAAGCCGCAGCCAGCGGTGAGCGGGGCCGATCGCCGTCCCCACTCACCTGCTCATCGACTTAGGACCCGGTGAAGTCGCGCTTGCCGACAGGGACGCCGTTGTGGCGCAGGATGTCGGAGGCGGTCGTGGAGTGGAAATAGAAGTTCGGGAAGACGCTGTTGAGGAGGTAATCCTGCGCGTTGATCTCGGTGTCCTGGCCGGCAACCTTCACGGTGATCATCTTGTCCTCTGCACCGTCGACCTCGGCTGCCGAGAAGGTGGCGAGAAAATCCAGTCCCTTCTGGATGCGCGCGCGGAGCTGTTCGAGCGTCTTTTCGTCGTCGGCCCAGGACGGCGCTGCCTTGCCGGTGATGCGAGCAAGCGCGAACTTGGCGCGGTCGGTGGCGCTCTGGATCTGGAAGGTCAGCGGATGCATGTCGGGCGCCAGGCGCGAGCCGGCCAGCACTTCCGGCCCGATCTTCCGCTCAGCGGCGTTAGCCTCGGCCTTTTCCAGGATGCGCAGCAGGTTGGTCAGCATGCGCGTGAAAGTCCTCACCGTCAGGGTGTGAAACGAGATCGTCATATCTAGCCTCGGAATGTGCCCGGAACGGGCGTTAGAAAAGTCTCTCGCCTACCAGCTCTGGTTGACGTCGCGAGCCAGCGGCGAAGGTTGTTGCGGTGGCGCGGGCGGCGCCGGCGGATCCGGCATCAGGGCCGGAGCTTCCTCCATCGGCGCGTCGGCCGGAAAGGCATAATCCGCCTCGGCCACCACGGTGAAGTCCCAGCTGGCGACCTGCGCGCCATCGAGCGTCACGGTGATGTTGTGCGCGCCATTCGGATCGCCGGCGGCCACGCACCAGCCATGGTTGACCCACCCGTCCTCGTCTGGCGCCTGGGTGATGGTGGTCAGCGCGCTCTGGGCGTCGGCGTTGATCTGCGTGGTCGAAGCCGGATCGTTGACATAGTCCTTCCAGGCCTCCAACGGCTCGGGCAAGGTCAGCGTCTCGACCAGCGTCACCTCGGCCTTGGTCGCCGGGTCGAACTTCAAATACCAGTAGTAGCAGGCCGCGTCGGGCAGGTTCGGCACCAGCATGTCGCTGAACGTGTAAGTCTGGCCGTCGCGGGTGAATTCGGTCTGGAAGGTCGAGTCGATCACCTCGGCAGCACTCGCTGCACCGCTGGCGCTCACCAACATGAGTGCTGTCAGCCACCGCATCATCCGGCCGTCCTCCCTGTTGCCGCGCACCATAGCATCGGTCCGTGACGATGAAAGGAAAGAAATCGGCAGCGCAGCCCAAGCCCGGGTCATCGGGCGGCGTCCTATCGCTTGCATCGGGCGCGGGAAATGCGCTCGATAGGCCCATCACGCCCGGAGACATGCCCATGCGCCGCCTTGCCGCCTGCCTCGCTCCCCTCCTTCTCGTCTTGGCCCCTGCCGTCGCGCAGGACACATCGGAGGGCGACTATTCCACCTTCGTGCCCGGCGCCGATGGCGAGCCGTTCAGCACCTGGGGCGAGACGGCGCCCGCTGTCGGCCTCGTGACCCGCATTTTCGAGCTCTCGTTTGCCGAGACCTGCTCATGGGCCATCAACGGCGATCCGGGTATGCGCGAGCCCGAGGTGCACGAACTTAGCTTCCGCTACAGCTTCGACGAACCCGATGAGCCCGACCATCCGCTGGTGCTCTACAGCTTCTTCTGCAACGCCGGCGCCTACAATTCGCAGCAGGTCTACATGACCTGGGACGGCGACAATGGCCTGCGGCCCGTCAGCTTCCCAGAGCCGACCTACGACACCGAACTGGCCGATCCCGAGAACCCGGACAGCGCCGTGACCGGCATCAGCATCACCGGTTTCACCTCACGGTCGACTGTCACCAATTCCGAGTTCGATCCCGACACGGGCACGATCATGAGCCATTCCTGCTTCCGCGGCATCTGCGATGCCTCCTCGGATGGCGTCTGGTTACTGGACGGTCCCGACTTCCGTCTCGCTTACTACGCCGTCGACCCGAGCTATGACGGCGAGGTCAACTCCATCAAGCTGCTCGACTACAGCAGCCCCATTGCAGTGCCGATGGAAGTGATTCCGGACACCGCCGAGAACTCCGTCACCAACAACTGAGCACCATGACCGAGCAGAAGACAAAGCCCACCTATGCCGATGTGGGACAGTTCCTCGAGGCGATCGCTGAAGACCGTCGCGACGACGCAGTGGCGCTCATCGCGCTCATGTCGCAGGCGACGGGCCGGCCCGCGGTGCTCTGGGGCACCATGGTGGGCTTCGGCAAGTACCATTACCGCTTTGCCTCGGGCACGGAGGGCGACATGTTTCTTGTCGGCTTCGCGCCACGCACGGCGCGCTTCACGCTCTATCTCACCCTCTATCTTCCGGGCATCGAGGAGCAGGCCGAGGCTCTCCTCGCCAGGCTCGGAAGGCACAGCCGGAGCAAGGGCTGCATTCATATCAAGCGGCTCGCCGACATCGACACGGACGTGCTGACTGAACTCGTCGACCTGGCGGTCACACGGCTGAAACAGGAATATGGCGAAGTCCGCTGAAAACAAAGAGGCCGCAGCGCTGTTGCCAGCGTTGCGGCCCTGAAACGCACCCGCTGCACTGTTGAGGGCTTGGGGGCAGCAGCAGATACGTCTCGCGGTTCACCGGTGCATGGGTCGTTTGCAGTATTCCAGTGAACTGCCCACTAAGATGGCTGCTATTTGCGGCAGGAAAAGTGTGCCTCACTCAATGGTGAACGCTCGTGTTGCCGAACGTCGCCGAAGCCCCTAAGAGAGTCCCGCAAGGCCCTGTTTCGCGACGAGGCAGTGCAAAGAGAACATAATGGACATCATCACACCGAAGGCCCTGCCGCAGAAGGCATTCACTGACCCGGTCGCCGCCTGGGAATATGTTTCGGAGATCTACCACCGGAATACCGGCTTCATCACCGATCAGTTACGCAGCCTCGCCAAGGGCCGCGTGCCCAAGGGACGGGTCCGCGCCTTCTACCCCGAAGTGCAGGTCACGTCGCGCAGCTACGGCAAGACCGACAGCACCTTGCCCTACGGCTACCTTCACACGCCGGGCATCTATCGCACGACGATCACCGCGCCGGACCTCTTCAAGACTTATCTGATCGAGCAGTTCCGGGTGATCCTCGCCAATCATGGCGGCGCGATCGAGGTGGGCGAATCCACGACCCGCATTCCGCTGCATTTCGCCATTCCGTCAGGCGAGCGCATCGATGGCGAGGCCATCAATGCCCTGCCGATTCCGCTGCGCGACCTGTTCGACGTGCCGGACCTGCAGGACACCGACGACGAAATCGCCAACGGCACCTTCGTACCGCCGGTCGGCGGGCCCTACCCGCTCGCTCATTTCACGGCGCCGCGCGTCGACTATTCGTTGCAGCGCCTCAGCCACTACACCGGCACGGAAGCCGATCACTTCCAGAACTTCGTCATCTTCACCAACTACGCCTTCTACATGGACGAGTTCGCGCGGGTGGCGCAGAAGTTCATGGACGATGGTCACCCCGACTACGACAGCTTCGTCGAGCCGGGCGGTTTCACCACCATCAACAAGCGCCTCGGTGGCGGCACCACGGGCAACAAGGCCGCCCGCATCCCGCAGATGCCGGCGCTGCACCTGACCATGCCGCGCAACCGCGGCATCACCATCGTCAATATCGGGGTCGGCCCGTCGAACGCGAAAACCGCGACCGACCACATCGCCGTGCTCCGTCCGCATGCCTGGATCATGCTCGGACATTGTGCGGGTCTGCGTAATTCGCAGGAGCTCGGCGACTATGTCCTCGCCCACGCCTATCTGCGCGAAGACCACGTGCTCGACGCCGACCTGCCGGTGACGGTGCCAATTCCGGCGCTCGCCGAAGTGCAGGTGGCGCTGGAAAAGGCAGTGGAAGAGATCACCCATACCGAGGGCATCGAAACCAAGCGCATCATGCGCACCGGCACTGTCGCTACGTTCGACAACCGCAACTGGGAGTTGCGCGACCAGACCGAGATCACCCGGCAGTTGTCGCAGAGCCGCGCCGTGGCGCTCGACATGGAATCGGCCACCATCGCCGCCAATGGCTTCCGCTTCCGCGTGCCCTACGGCACGCTATTGTGCGTGTCCGACAAGCCCTTGCATGGCGAACTTAAACTGCCTGGCATGGCCTCGGACTTCTACCGCACCCAGGTCAACCGACATTTCCAGATCGGCCTCCGCGCTATGGAAATCCTACGTGACCAGCCACCCGAACGCCTGCATTCGCGCAAGCTGCGCAGCTTTGCGGAAACGGCGTTCCAGTAGCGGATGCCGACCGAACGGGATGCCCTGCCCAAGACCGGGACGGAGCTGCGCGACTGGCTCGTGCAGCTTTTTCCGGATTTCATCCGGATGTTCGACGATCCGCACTACTTTCCGCCCAATCGCGAACTGACGCCGCATTCGGTCTGCTCGGAATTCACCGACTACTACCGGACTAGAATTCCGACTTACACGGCGCCTGAGGTCATCGAGGTCTTCCGGGTGACCGAGATCATCGTCGCCGCCGACCGGCTGCGTACCGACGACGTCGCCAACGCCCTCTGCGCATGCTTTCTCGAAAACATCTCGTGCACGGACCACGGCCACGCCGCCCGCCCGCTCATGGGCCCAGCAAGCCTCGGCTTCTTCGACGGCTGGCACTACCCCTATCTCGACGAACGCGGCATCCCGCGATCGTTCTGATGGGCCTCAGGCCTGCTCCCGCACATAGTCCAGCAGCCAGTCAGGCCAGTTGATGGTCATACCGTCGCAGCCGATCTCGGCGGCGGCGATCATCTTCTCGCGGCTGGATATGCCAGAACTGCGCGCCTCGAGCCCGAGACTGTGGGCCAGCGCCACCAGTTCCCGCGACTGGTTGCTCGCATTGAGCACGATCATCGAGAAGCCGTTGCGGACGCAGCGGCGCACCGCTTCGGGCGGATCGGCTCGCAGCAGTTCCTCCGGCGCCCAGGCAATCCGAAGCTTCGACTCCAGCGCCTTGGCCTGCTTGAGCCCTTCTTCGTCGACAATCGAGAACAGATAGACTCGATCGGCGAGATCGTGCGCCTGGATCGAGGCAACGACGGCCTCGACCAGTCCCGCCATCGGCTTCTTGAGTTCGACGTGATAGGTGAGCGACCTGCCGAAGGCGGCGAACAGCTCGTCGAGGGTTGTCAGCCGCTCGCCCGCGTAGTCCTGGTCCCAGCTGAGCCTGGGATCCTGCCACGAGCCGGCGTCGAGCTGGCGCAGTTCGGCCAGCGTATAGTCCTCCGGCAGGCCGGTACCGTTGCTGGTCCGTTCCAGCGTCTCGTCGTGAAAGAGGATCAGCGCGCCGTCTTTGGTGAAGGCGACATCGGTCTCGACCTCGGTCGCTCCCATCGCCACGGCACGCCGAAAACTCGCCATGGTGTTTTCCGGCGCGTAACCGCTGGCGCCGCGATGGGCGATCACGTGGAACGGCTTAGCGAGGCTCATCGCTCAGATCGGCTCGTAGTCGATCTCCATGAACTTCTCGACTTCGCGCTTCCAGCGCTCCTCGACGAACTTCACGTGCTTGGGGTGGTCGTTATAAGCCGTGTAGGCGGCCTGGTCGGCAAATTCCATCGAGAAGCCGAACTCGTAGTCGTTCTTCTTGCTCACCTGCTTGAGCTGTTCGAACTTCTTGACCCCGGGAATGTCCTGCAGGGCGGCCTTGGCGTCGCGCATGAAGGACTTTTCCATCAGCGATCCGTGCGCGTGCTTGAGATTGAATACGACGGTGTGACGGATCATGCGGCTGTCCCCTCCAGAGTCACTGCTTCGCTCGCGGCGATTGCCGCCATATTGACCACACCGCGGCTCGTCGTCGAGGGGGCCAGAATATGTGCCGGCGAGCGAGGGCCCATCAAAATCGGTCCCACTGCCAAGGCGTTGGTCATTTCCTTTAGCAGCGTCATGGAGAGGTTGGCCGAGTCGAGATTGGGGAACAGCAGCAGGTTGGCTTCGCCCTTGAGCACGGTTTCGGGGATGTAGCGTTCGCGCAGGTCCTGGTTGAGCGCCAGGTCGCCCTGCATTTCGCCTTCGACGATCATCTCCGGCGCCGCCTGCTTGAGCAGCCGGTAGGCCTCGCGCATCTTGAAGGCGCTATCGCCATCACGCGAACCGAAGTTCGAGTAGCTCAGCAGTGCCGCCCGCGCCTCGATATTGAAGCGCTTGAGGTGGTCGCGCGCCTGCAGGGCGATGCTCACCAGCTCGGCCGGCGTCGGGTCCATGTTCACATAGGTGTCGGCGAGGAAGAACGCGCCCTTGTTGGGCATGATCAGCATCGAAAGCGCCGACACGTCCTTGACGCCATCCTGCAGCCCGAGCACCGAGCGGATGTCGCGCACATGCTTGATGTAGCGGCCCTGCAGGCCGCAGAGCATGGCGTCGGCGTCGCCGCGCTTGACCGCCAGCGCCGCGATCGTGGTGGTGTTGGTGCGCACAATGGTGCGGGCCGTGTCCGGCGTCACGCCGTTGCGGCCGACCAGCGAGTGGAACAGCGCCACATAGTCGCGGTAGCGCGGATCGTCCTCGGGGTTCACCACCTCGAAATCACGGCCGGGCTTGAGGTTGAGGCCGAAGCGTTCGATGCGGCTTTCCAGCACGGCCGGGCGGCCGATCAGGATCGGGCGGGCGATGCGCTCTTCGAGGATCACCTGCGCGGCGCGCAGCACGCGCTCGTCTTCGCCGTCCGAGAAGATGATCCGCTTCCCCTGCCCCTGCGCCCGGTCGATGATCGGCTTCATCACCAGGCCCGAGCGGAACACGAAGCGGTTGAGCGTGTCGTGATAGGCGTCGAAATCCGAGATCGGCCGCTTGGCGACGCCGGTCGCCATGGCAGCCTTCGCCACGGCCGGCGCGATGCGCAGGATCAGCCGCTGGTCGAACGGGTTCGGGATGATGTGATCGGGCCCATAGACCGCCGGCTGGCCGTTCGGCGAGACTTCGAGGCCGGGATCGTGCGCCAGCTTGGCGATGGCCTGCGAGGCCGCGAGCTTCATTTCCTCGTTGATCGTCGTCGCGCCGACGTCGAGCGCGCCGCGGAAGATGAACGGGAAACAGAGGACGTTGTTGACCTGGTTGGGATAGTCCGAGCGCCCGGTGCAGACCATGGCGTCGGGCCGGATCGCCTTGGCGTCCTCCGGCATGATTTCCGGGTTGGGATTGGCCAGCGCCAGGATCAGCGGCTTGGCGGCCATCTTCTTGAGCATTTCGGGCTTGAGCGCACCGGCGGCCGAGAGCCCCAGGAAGATGTCGGCGTCGTCGATCACCTCGGCCAGCGTCGTCGCCTCGGTATCGTGGCGGCAGAACTGGCCGCGCCATTTGTCGTTGACGTCGTTACGCCGGTAGGTCAGCAGCCCGTCCTTGTCGGCCACCCAGATGTTCTCGAGCTTTGCGCCGAGCGCCAGCAGGATGTTGAGGCAGGCGATGGCGGCAGCGCCGGCGCCCGAGGTGCAGATCTTGACCTCGCCGATCTTCTTGCCCGCCAGTTCGAGCCCGTTCAGCACCGCGGCGCCGACGATGATGGCCGTGCCGTGCTGGTCGTCGTGGAACACCGGGATGTTCATCCGGGCTCGCAGC
>VFQQ010004670.1_pt1 | contig 11892 bp, 10 predicted proteins | sample 3512341 | NCBI WGS metagenome assembly VFQQ01 (sample SAMN10412373, study PRJNA504923) | tailings metagenome | isolation source: Relicate 2 Philex TSF1 revegetated site | place: Philippines: Tuba, Benguet | collected 2017-08-29 | reverse complement strand
CGAGGCTGCTCATCGTGTTGGCGGTGAACATGGCGCCGCAGGTGCCGCTGCCCGGGAGCACGTTGCGCTCAAGTTCCTGGAACTCGCCATGCGTGATGCGGCCGGCCTCGGCCGCCGCGCGCCCCTCGGCATAGTCCATGATGGTGAGGTTGTTGCCCTTGGCGGCCCAGGGGCCGAAGGCGACGGAGCCGGGGGAACTGGTGCCGGGATACAGGACGAGGCCGAAGGCATTGGTGCGCGCGAGCGGCATCAGCGCGGCCGCGCCCGTCTTGTCGCAGCCGGAGATGACGATCATGGCGTCGCCGTGATGGGCATAGTGGCCGATCTCGAAACAGTCGGCGGCCACGTCGCGCGACACCAGGCTGTAGCCGGCGGTGGGCGTTCCCTGGGTCAGTGCGTCGGACACGGCCGGCGCCCCGACGATGAGCCCATGGCCGCCGCGCTCGGCCAGAAGATCGACCAGGAGGTCGGTGATCTGGCGGACCCGGTTGTTGCAGCGATGGGCGTTGGTATAGGCGCTGGCGATGGTGACGACGGCACTGGAACGCGCGGTCTTGTCGGGGTCGAAGCCGGCGGCACGAACCTCGACACGCGACTTCTTCCAGTAGGTGCTGCTGTCCTCGGCCATGGCGTTTCCCCGGATTCTTTCTGCGGCGGGCGAAGTCTAGCGGCCGTCGCGCCCGGATTCATGTCCCCCATCGCAGTGGCCCGGAGAGACTGGACGCGCCGGGCCCGGCGCGGGATGATCCGGGCGGAAGCCGGCCGATTTCGGTGACGGCCGGTGACATAGAGCGACACGAGCGATGCCTGATTCTTCGACGAGGCCGGAGGCGCGCGCGCAGGCGGCCGGGACCTCATTGCCCAAGCGCCTCGGCTTCTTCACCCGCCTCCTGGACGAGACCGGCCCCGCCGAACGCTACCGGCTGGCGCTGGCCCAGATCATCGAGGCGGAACGCTGCGGCTTCCATTCCGCCTGGGTGGCGCAGCACCATTTCCACGAGGGCGAGGGCGGGCTGCCGGCGCCGCTGGTCTTCCTGGCCCAGGCGGCGGCGCAGACCTCGCGCATCCGCCTCGGCACCGGGATCATCACGCTCCCCCTCGAACTGCCGATCCGGGTGGCGGAGGACACCGCCGTCCTCGACCTGATGGCGGGTGGCAGGCTCGAGGTCGGCGTCGGACCGGGGGGCAACCATTCCGCCTTCCAGGCCTTCGGCCTGGACAGCGACGACCGCAACATCCTCCTGACCAGCCACCTGCAGGTGCTGCTCGACGCCTGGTCGGGCCGGCCGCTGCCCGGCGGCGACCTGCTGTACCCGACCAATCCCTCCCTGGTCGACCGCGTCTGGCAGGCGACCTTCTCCATCGAGGGCGCGCGCCGCGCCGGGCTGGCGGGCGACGGGCTGATGCTGTCGCGGACGCAGCCCCGGCCGAAGGACAAGCCTAACCTCCGGCTCGACGACATCCAGAACCCGATGATCGATGCGTATATGGAGGCGCTGCCCAAGGGGGTGGAGCCGCGCATCCTGGCGTCCCGCACCGTCTTCGCCGCCGACGACCGGAAGGACGTGATGCGCTTTGCCGAGATCGGCCTCTCGCGCTTCCAGGCGCGGGCCGCCGAAACCGGCCGGCTGGCCGGCAACGAGACGACGGAAGAGCTGATCGTCTCCATGGACGCACATATCGGCACGCCGCAGGAGGTGATCGAATCGCTGCGGAAGGACAGCACGCTGGCGCGGTCGACCGATCTGACGGTGCAGGTGCATTCCATCGACCCGCCGCATCCCTTCATCCTGCGGTCGATCGAGCTGGTGGCCGATGTGGTGGGCCCGGCGCTGGGCTTCGGCGAGAAGAAGGCGCCGGTCCGGCAGGTCGCGTGACCCCGGGAGCAGCAGGCATGGCGCAGGCGGATGTGATCGACACGCTGGTCGGGATCAGGCCCGGCTCCATGCTGGATACGGTCAGGGCCGGGCGGCCGGAAGCGCGGTCGCAGGCGCAGGCGAGCTATCTCGCGCTGTTCGAACCGGCCGAACTCGGCGGCATCGGCGCGGTCGAGCGTTTCGCGCTGGGTGCCTTCGTCACCGGCCTGCACGGAGAATCGCCGACGGTGGATTTCTACGCGGAGAAGCTGAACCAGAGCGATCCCTCCAAAACGCTGTCGGCGGCGGTACAAGCCGCGATCAAGGAAGCGACCACGACCGGCCCCTATGGCAGTTTTCCGGCCGGCCCGCTCAGCCGCGAGGACCAGCCCGGACCGGTCTACACGGCGAGCGCGGAGGTGCGCGCCGCCCTCGGCCCGCGCCTCGCCGCGGCGTTCGAGCACCTGCACATGCTGGTCTTTCATCCGCGCGATGCCGCGCCGGCGCATTTGCAGGCGCTGCTGGATGCCGGATGGACCACCACCGATATCGTGACGCTGTCGCAGATCTGCTCCTTCCTTTCCTTCCAGATCCGGGTGGTGGCGGGCCTCACCGTCCTCGCCGCCCGCTCGGAGGCGCCCCGATGAGCGAGAAGACGCTGAACCCCCCGCCGCACATCGTCCCCACCGTCTTCACCCGCGACATGCTCGACTGGCTGGCCTGGCTCGAACCCATGCCCGAGGCCGAGCTGACCGAGCGGCACATGGCGGGCCTGGTCGATCCGGCGCGGGCGAAGTCGCCCTATTTCCGCCTGCTGGTCCGCGACCCCGATGCGCTGCAGGCGCGGACCCGGACCGACAAGGACATCTTCTACAACCCGGAGGCCGGCCTGCCGCGGGCCGAGCGGGAACTGGCCGCCGCCGCCACCTCGCGCCTCAACGGCTGCATCTACTGCGCCTCCGTCCACGCCCGCTTCGCCACCACCTATTCCAAGCGCGAAGCCGATGTGCAGCGCCTGCTGGACGAAGGCGTCAACGCCGATCTCGGCGACCGCTGGGGCGCGATCGTCGCCGCCTCGGTGGCGCTGACCGTGACGCCGATCGCCTTCGGGCCGGCGCATGTCGACCGCTTGCGCGCCGTCGGCCTCGACGACCGGGCCATCGCCGACCTGATCCAGGCGGCGGCCTTCTTCAACTGGGCCAACCGGCTGATGCTGTCGCTGGGCGAACCCGCCGCCCAGAAGTGAAACCGCCCCGGCGCCATTGACTGTGAGCCCCTGGGGGTCCACATCGTCCGGCCATGGACGCCGCCAAAAACCTTCTCTCCTACCGCAAGCATTGGGCGCACCGGTTCGGTACCGCACCGTTCCTCCCCATGTCGCGGGAAGAGATGGACGAGCTCGGCTGGGATGCCTGCGACGTCATCCTGGTAACGGGCGACGCCTATGTCGATCACCCCAGTTTCGGCATGGCCATCATCGGCCGCCTGCTGGAGGCGCAGGGGTTCCGCGTCGGCATCATCGCCCAGCCGGACTGGCAGTCGGCCGAGCCCTTCAAGGCGCTGGGCCGCCCGACGCTCTATTTCGGCGTCACCGGCGGCAACATGGATTCGATGGTGAACCGCTACACCTCCGACAAGCGGCTTCGCCACAACGACAGCTACACGCCGGACGGCGTCGGCGGGAAGCGCCCCGACCGCGCCGTCATCGTCTATTCCCAGCGCTGCCGCGAAGCCTTCAAGGACGTGCCGATCGTGCTCGGCGGCATCGAAAGCTCGCTCCGCCGCATCGCCCATTACGACTACTGGTCCGACAAGGTGCGCCGCTCGATCCTGGTCGATGCCAAGGCCGACATCCTGCTCTATGGCAACGCGGAACGCGCGGTGGTGGAGGTGACCCATCGGCTCGCCAAGGGCGACCAGCCCAACGACCTCGACGACGTGCGCGGCATCGCGCTCCTGAAGCCCGCCGTCCCCGAAGGCTGGGTCGAGGCGCATGCCGACGACATCGAGGACGACGACGAGGGCGCGCGCCGGCAGAACGGCCAGGTGGTCATCCGCCTGCCCGCCTTCGAGCAGGTGGAGCGCGACCCGGAAGCTTACGCCCGCGCCTCCCGCGTGCTGCACCGGGAGAGCAACCCCGGCAATGCCCGCGCGCTGGTCCAGAAGCACGGCGACCGCGAGCTGTGGGTGACGCCGCCGCCCATTCCGCTCACCACGCCCGAGATGGACGCGGTCTACGACCTTCCCTATGCCCGGGCGCCGCACCCGGCCTATGGCGAGGCGAAGATCCCGGCCTGGGACATGATCCGCTTCTCGGTCACCATCATGCGCGGCTGCTTCGGCGGCTGTTCCTTCTGCTCGATCACCGAGCACGAGGGCCGCATCATCCAGAACCGCTCGGAAGAATCGATCCTGCAGGAGATCGAGCTGATCCGGGACAAGACCAAGGGCTTTACCGGCATCATCTCCGACATCGGCGGGCCGACCGCCAACATGTACCGGATCGCCTGCAAGGACCCGAAGATCGAATCCGCCTGCCGGCGCCCGTCCTGCGTCTATCCCGGCATCTGCCCGAACCTGAACACCAGCCACGACAGCCTGATCCGGCTCTACCAGAAGGCCCGCGCCATCCCGGGCGTGAAGAAGGTGATGGTGGCCTCGGGCGTGCGCTACGACCTCGCGGTGGAAAGCCCGGCCTATATCAAGGAGCTGGTGACCCACCATGTCGGCGGCTATCTGAAGATCGCGCCGGAGCACACGGAATCCGGGCCGCTGTCGAAGATGATGAAGCCCGGCATCGGCGCCTATGACCGCTTCAAGCAGCTCTTCGACGCGGCGGCGAAGAAGGCGGGCAAGGAGTATTTCCTGATCCCCTATTTCATCGCCGCCCATCCCGGCACCACGGACGAGGACATGATGAACCTCGCCCTGTGGCTGAAGAAGAACAAGTACCGCGCCGACCAGGTGCAGACCTTCCTGCCCTCGCCGATGGCGATTTCCACGGCGATGTATCATTCGGGCAAGAACCCGTTGAAGCCGGTGCGCCGCGGGGCTTCCGAAGAGGTGGAGACGGTGAAGGGCCTGCGCCAGCGCCGGCTGCACAAGGCGTTCCTGCGCTATCACGACGCCGAAAACTGGCCGCTGCTCCGCGAGGCGCTGAAGAAGATGGGCCGCGCCGACCTGATCGGCCCGGGCAAGCACCAGCTCATCCCCAACTGGCAGCCGGCCGGCACCGGGTTGAAGGGCGGCGAGGGCAAGCGCGTCGGCGCGAAGCACCGGCCGCAGCGCTTCCTGACCAAGGGCATCCCCGAGAACCTGCCGCCGAAGGCGTGATTCGGAGCGTTTCCGGACGCGCCTGAACCGATAGGTCAGTGGGGTTGACCTGGCGATTTTCGCGGATTTTCGCCGATCCGGAGAATCGCCGAATTCCCCAAGGTCCAGAACGGCTTACGGATTGTACACGATCTTTGACGCGGAACGCCTGTTCCGGGCAAGGCGGAACGGGCGTTCCGCTTTGTCCCGGTTGCGGGCGAGATTTTCACGCGTTCCATGAGCATGCCTCTCCGGTCAGGAGGAGCAAACGGCATGATAGCAGACGCCAGAAATCCCTTCAAGAGGAAATTATTTGCGTGCCGGCGGCCGGAAGCGGCGTTCCGCACAAGATTTCGTGATCACCGCGATTTCACCAGCACTCAGCCAACGCTCACCGTTACCACGATCGGGCCGGCGGTGATCCATTATCGGGACACCATTCGATTTCACCGCGCCGGACCCAAAAGTGACTGCAGCAGCCTTGGGTTTGCCATACGGATGGAGCCACTGTTGGCCGACCCAGCCAATCCGTAGTCACGCGCCAGGACGGCCGACGCTCCGAGTTGAGTGACAGCGAGATCTTCTCCCCGCAGCCACAGGGACAGAGGAGACAAACCCATTTCCGAAATTCGCCAGACTGCACGATGACGATCTCGCCGCTACCGATTTCCGATTTCGAGGGTGTGGCCTCCGAGACTCGTGCTGCAAGCCGAGGTTGCTTGACGAGCCCGACAACGCGAAGAAGCCAGACAAGCCACGCTCGAAACCTCTCAGGCAAAGCCGGCATGCCCTACCCCACGATGTCCAGAAATGGATCGACGTCCCCCGAACCCCAAAATTCATTGGAGCCGCACACTTGGCAGCTCAGCCGCGGAGCGGCTGATGTCGATCGGTCTTCAGAAAAGAGAAAGCGGCGTCGGATTTCGTTCCCCATGCTTTTCTTCCGGAAGCCTACGATCCGATTGAGCAGTTCATTGACGGCCATGCAGGCAACTTCCGTCGTGAAGGTCACGACGGCCGGATTGGGATTCCCTTCCCCTCGCACGTAAGCCTCGCGTTTGCGCTGGTCATATTCGGCTGGCTCTCGCCGGCGCAAATCTTCCTCCCGCGCGATCTCGAGATCGACCGCGCCTCGACACAATAGGCATGCACCGGGCGGGATCAACGTCGTCACCCGAGCAGAGATATCCGCCATCCGGACAGCCGGAGGCGGCGCGACCGCCATGGCCAAGCCCATATCGAAAACCGGAATCAGGTAAAAATAAGCGAGCCGATTCAAGAACACCCGCCCGGCATGATCGTCTGTACAACAGAAGATCACGTCGCAGGCCTTGAGCGCGTCTCGGTTCTCCGGGTCGTCCACCCATCCCCGTCGTGCAACAACACGCGTGCCGAGACCCATGCGCGCGACATCCGCAGCGACGACGTCCGACTTGTAGCGCATTGCATCGGCGTCCGCCTGGGTTGCTCCATGCAGGCGGTTCAAATTGGTGGTCTCCACGATGTCGTCATCAAGGATGAGCAGTTGGCCGAATCCGGCCCTGGCAAGAAGAGGCGCCGCCGCACTACCCGTACCGCCCGCTCCGATCACCGCGGCCCGCATTTGTCGCAGGTTGCTGGTGAGCGCCGGCCCAAAGGCTAGCGCCTGGCGAGCAAAGGCTTGCGACAGTTCGGGAACCTGCGGCGAATGAAACTGGATACGCTCCCCACAGAATACGACCGAGCTCGCAGGTGTCTGGTGCTTAGGGAACTGCCAGACCCTGGCCCGCACGGTGCCCGAGCCAGTAAAGAGTAAGCTCACTAGCTTGGTGTGGCGTCCATTGCGATTGCAGGCGGTGCGGAACAGTTCCGCCTCATTCTCGTCATCCTGGAGCGAAAAGGCATCTGGTCCCTTGGGATGGCAATGCGCCAACCCTACGACCAACCCCTCCCTCTGCGCCCGCTGCAGCAGCGCGACATAGCTCCGGGTGTCCCACGTGACATGCACACCGCTCGCCGAAACGGGAACGATCTCGATCACCTCGCGCACCAAGAGCTTGATGCGGCGCCGCCGCTCCCACGGATCGGCCTCGATCTCCGCTTCCCGAAACAGCACGTAGGCCGCGCCCTCGACCTCTTTCGTCTCGAAGAGCGCAGCACGGAGCGCCGCATCGTGCTCCTCAAGACCTACTATGCTGAACATCGTCATGCTGCCACCTCCAAAGCGGTATCGAGACGACGAAGCATGGTCCAGATGCCGTCGACACCTGGGCGCCAGTGTTCCTGGTGGCGCGACCACCGCTGCCAGCTCTGCCCGTTGAAATCGAAGGGTTGGTCAGCAGCTCGCGGGTAACCATTGGTTCTCGCCAGCTTCAGCCAGGGCAGCGCGTAGAACATGTCCGGGCAAACATCCGGATAGCCGTTCGGAAGCGCGATCAGAAAGTCTGCCGTCGCAACGTTGAATCGGCCAACAGGCGTGCGATAGGCCCGCAGAATGACCGCCTTCTGCGGGCCTGATACCTCCTCGAAAGCAACCTCGCGCTCGACAAGGTACTTCCGACACTTCGAAGGAAGAACGCTCACTTCAAACCCTCCGTGGTGTGCTTCAAGACCGTGTAGAAGCGCTCGACACCCTCGGGGTCGAGGCTCGCAGATTGCCCGGCGAGGATCTCCTCATCCGCCTTCTTGCGGAGTTCCTGCCAGACTGAGAACTTCTCAGTGTCCTGGCCGGCGATAGCGAGCAGAGCTTCCCGCGAGATCTGCCGCTCGGGCCATTCGTGCCGTCGGCTGTCGATTTCGAACCGAAAGGTGCGATCGCTCTTGGCAACGATGAAGCGTTCGGGGCCGAGACCACGGAGATCCGTCGAGTCATCCAGATCGATCTCAGCGAGGTCACCGTCCTTCGACCACGCGATGACGATGAATTCCTCCACGGGATGGCCGCCCGCGGCCGCAATGATCTGCCGCGCCGACGGGACCGGGTCATTGAGGTTTGCCGCCCGGAATTTCAGGTCGGTCCCGCCGACTTCAATCGTGAACTCCCGCGACTCCATGCTAACTGCTTGATCCGTCAACATTTTGGAAACTCCTTGTCCGATTCGATGTAACGACTTTACAGAAATGACATTTGGCTTGTCAAATTCGGAAAAATCGTTTACATTTTTGACGTGCCTATGGACAGGGAGTTTCGAGTGCCACTGGACCCTAAAAGCTTGCTTGAGCTGATCGACGCGGCGCTTTCCGCCGACTACACACGGGTGAAACGTGCCGCCAATGGCGCCGCGCGTGCGCTTGAATTGGATGGAGCCACGGATGCTGCCAAGGCCGTTCGGGCTCTGATCAAGAAGCGGGGCGTTCCGCTACGTGCGTCGGGCTATATGGAAAATCTGCCCGTCGATGCGAAATCCCGCTTACCTCTCGTGGAAGAGCAGGCTTGGCCTGGAAATCCAGTCTTCCTCAATGAGGAGGCAGGCAGAACTTTCCAAGACTTTTTGGGTGATGTTCGAAATATCGACCGCTTGGCCAGCAAGGGGTTGGCGTCCCGTCTAGCACTGCTTGTGTCCGGGCCTCCAGGTACCGGGAAGACGCTGTTGGCTGGACACATCGCGGCACAACTTGGCCGTCCGTTTTACGTCGTCCGCCTCGACTCGGTGATCTCATCGCTGCTGGGCGATACCGCAAAAAACGTCCGGTCCGTTTTTGACTACGTTCCCGCGCAAAACGCCGTGCTGTTCCTCGACGAGATGGATGCGGTCGCGAAGCTGCGCGATGATCGCCACGAGTTGGGCGAGCTTAAGCGGGTCGTCAACACGGTCATCCAGGGGCTCGACGCGCTCGACGAGCATGCAGTCGTCGTAGGCGCGACCAATCATGCTCATCTCCTCGACCCCGCCATCTGGCGCCGCTTCCCCTACAAAATCGAATTAGGCGAACCGGAGACGGAAGTTCGGGAAGATCTTTGGCGGCACTTCTTATTCGAGGACCGGGAAAGTGACGGTTCGGCAGAGGATCTAGCGGTAATATCTGAAGGTCTTACCGGCGCAGACATCGAGACCATTGCTCTGACAGCTCGCAGGCACGCCCTGATTGAAGCTCGCCCTCTCGATCTTGGCACCGTCTCCCTCGCGATCATCAATCATCAAGCTGGGCGATCTCTACTTCCTCAGAAGGAGCCTCTGGGGCCGGATCAAAAGAAGCAGCTTGCGCTGGCACTCAAAAATCAGGGTGCGCTCACAATCATAAGCATGGCGCGACTTCTGGGAGTAACTCGGCAATCGATCTATCTCTATCTGAAGCAAGAGAGTGGCGATCATGGCTGACGAACGACCACTTCTGAATCCGGTTCTCCGTCTCAAGATGGACGGCAAGCCAGAAACACAAATAGGCGGTGGCAAAGGCCGCGCGAGCATCGTCACAGCTCGGCTGCCGCAGCAACAGCAGGTTCTTTCGGTTGCCGCGAGAGGCCTCTATCGGGACCGCGGTCAACTACCTGTCTATGCCGGACGGACCCATCTCTTGGTCAAGATGTTTGCCGAGGACTCTCTTGCGCCTTCACATACTCCCGATGACCTCTTTTCCCAAGTTGTAGGATGCCAACTCGTGGCTCCCTATCGACATGGCTACGTTGTCGAAGCGGAAGTTTCAGCCTTACCCCGACTGGCAAGCATCATCGAAAATCCGACAAGTTTCGCCGTGCAGTCGGATATTTCGCGCGTTTCGACGGTGGGCCAGTTCACTGTCGCCGACCGATTGCGCCAGCGGACACCCGAGGACCTCTGGAATGCTGCTCCTGCGGACTCTGAAGGGCGCCTCTTTGTCGTGTGGCTGGCCCCATTTCACAATAGGGACGCACAGGAAGCGATCTTGCGAGAGGTCGAAGTGCTGTCGCGCAATGTGATGCTGCCGACCTATACGGCAGTCCGTCTCGTCACTGACGGATCTTCCGAATCTGTCGCCGGCGCTCTGATAGCGCCTCGGCAGTCAAGCATTGCCCGAGCGATGCGCACTTACCGCAACAGTGGCGTCGCGCGCGCTGCCGTCCGCGTTCCCTCTCTGGCTGCTCTAAGCCAGTTGGTCGCGGCCGGTGTGTCGCATAGAATCGATCCGGTCAGTCCAATACGAGTCGCTGCGCCTGGTGAAGGCGCCGAACCAGTTCCGCCTTTTGACGTCGCCGATGCGCCCATCGTCGGCGTCGTGGATGGGGGCTTGCACGCACCAAGCTATGCCGGCTGCGAAGCCTGGCGTGCGCCACCCCTGGTTTCCAACGCGCAGGCTGACCGCAAACATGGCAACGCCATTAGTTCTTTGGTCGTTCAAGGACATGCCTGGAACAAGAATCGTGACCTCCCGTCACTCCACTGTCGCATTGGCTCTGTGCAGGCTATTCCTCACGAATCGGCGAACAAGCTCTTCGATGAACGCGAGTTGATCGACTATCTGGCTGCCGTCGTCAAAGCACACCCGGAAACCCACGTCTGGAATGTCTCCGCCAATCAAGAGGGGCCTCAATTCGAGCCGGATGAGATCAGTGTCCTTGGCCATGAGCTGACCGAGCTCGCGAGGGCGGCAAACATTCTTCCTGTGGTGTCCGTTGGCAATGTGCGGGGCACTCGGCGCAAACGACTGAATCCACCTGCGGACAGCGAGGCTGCAATCACGGTTGGAGGTCGGCAGTCGGATTCGAAGGGGCGGCCCGCCGGGAGCTGCCCTCAATGCTTGGCCGGGCCTGGTCCCGACGGCATGCTGAAGCCGGATGTCTCCTGGTTCTCGGAGCTGCGCATGATCGGCGGCAGCGTAAGCGCTGCAAGCAGCTATCCGACCGCTTTGGTGTCTTCACTTGCAGCGCATGCATTTGCGAGCCTGCGCGACCCCAGCCCGGACCTCGTCAAGGCACTCTTGATCAATGCGAGTGAGAAAGCACAGCACGATCCGAAAGTCGGTTGGGGAACGCCGTACAACGGTATCCTGCCATGGGTCTGTGCTCCGGGCAGTGTCACCCTGGCATGGCGCGCAAAGCTTCAGCCGGGTGCAAACTATTACTGGAATGACATTCCGATACCGCCCGAGTTGGTCAAGAATGGCCGCCTATTCGGCCGGGCGAGCTTGACGGCAGTCCTCCACCCCCTGGTTTCTCCCTTCGCCGGCGCCAACTATTTCGCGACCCGCTTGCAGACCTCACTTCGCTTCCCGAAGGCCACCGAAGAGGACTGGCAGCCTCTTGTGGGGAAAATGTTGGAATCTACGCTCAAGGAAGAGGATGCCCGCGAAGAGCTCAAAAAGTGGCAACCGATAAGGCGGCATTACCGAGACTTCACCCAGAAGGGCGGCATCGCCTTCAATGGCAAACATCTACAGCTCTACGCGAGGGTCTTCACGCGCGACCTTTACCAGTTTGGATGGAGTCATCATAGCCAAGCTGGCGAGCAGGAGGTGGCCTTTGTATTGACCCTTTGGGGCGCCGATCCTGCCAGTTCGATCTACGACTCCACCGTGGCGGCTCTTGGCAATTTCGTCGAGAGTGCCGTTGTCAATCAAGAGATTGACGTGGAGAACCGCTGAATTGTGACGCAGCACATCCACACTCACGGCCGAACCCCTGGCGTCTCCACCGTCATCCCCGCCGCCCTGCTCATCAGGAACAGCTCCAGCTCGATCATCTTGGCTGAGCCATAGGCGAAGGGTTCGGCGCGGACGCCGGTCATGCAGTTGCGCAGGCGCCGCTGCAGCGAGCCCATGCCCTGCCATT
>VFQQ010004669.1_pt1 | contig 11894 bp, 12 predicted proteins | sample 3512341 | NCBI WGS metagenome assembly VFQQ01 (sample SAMN10412373, study PRJNA504923) | tailings metagenome | isolation source: Relicate 2 Philex TSF1 revegetated site | place: Philippines: Tuba, Benguet | collected 2017-08-29 | reverse complement strand
ACGCGCCCCGGCACGCTGGCCGACCATTTCCCCTCGCCCTATCCCAACGAGATCGCGGCGAAGGCGGCGAATAACGGCGCGGTGCCGCCGGACCTGTCGCTGATCGCCAAGGGCCGTGAGGGCGGTGCGGACTACATCCACGCCATCCTGATCGGCTATGACGAGAAGCCGGAAGGCGAGCATCACGAAGTGCCGGAAGGCACCCACTACAACCCGTATATGGCGGGCGGCGTCATCGCGATGCCCAAGCCCATCAGCGACGACCAGGTGGACTACGCCGAAGAAGGCGTGCCGCAGACCGTCGACCAGTACGGCAAGGACGTGGCCGCGTTCCTGACCTGGGCCGCGGAACCCAAGCTGGAAGCGCGCAAGCGTATGGGCATGGGCGTGATCATCTTCCTGAGCATTCTGTCGGTGCTGCTGTTCCTGTCGTATCGCCGCGTGTGGCGGAACGTCGATCACTGATCTTTGTGACAGTTGAAGTTCTTGAAACGGCGGGCCACGGCCCGCCGTTTTTCTTGCGCGAGGGGGGTAGCGTGATAGAACGCGCGCTTCCCCGACATTCACGGACAAGGCGATGACGAAAACGGTTCTCGGCATCATCGGCGGCAGCGGCCTCTACCAGATCGACGGGCTGGAAAACCCGACCTGGACGAAGGTGGAAAGCCCCTGGGGCGAGCCTTCGGACGAGATCCTGTTCGGCACGCTGAATGGTATCGAGATGCGCTTTCTGCCGCGCCATGGGCGCGGGCATGTGCAGTCGCCCTCGTCGATCAACTACCGCGCCAATATCGACGCCATGAAGCGGGCAGGGGTGACCGACCTCGTTTCCATCTCCGCCTGCGGCTCATTCAAGCAGGAGCTGCCGCCGGGCTCGTTCGTAGTGGTGGACCAGTTCATCGATCGGACGTTTGCGCGCGAGAAATCGTTCTTCGGCCCCGGCTTCGTGGCGCATGTGAGCCTGGCGCATCCGACCTGCTCACGGCTCGACCAGGCGCTGTTCGAGGCGTGCCAGGAGGCGGGCATCGAGGTGACCAAGGGCGGCACCTATCTGGCGATGGAAGGGCCGCAGTTTTCGACCAAGGCGGAATCGCTGCTCTACAAATCATGGGGCTGTTCGGTGATCGGCATGACCGGAATGCCGGAAGCGAAGCTCGCGCGCGAGGCGGAAATCCCCTACGCGCTCGTCGCGATGGTGACGGATTTCGATTGCTGGCACCCGGACCACGATGCGGTGACCGTCGACCAGGTGGTGAAGTTCCTGAATCAGAACGCCGATAACGGCCGTGCGCTGGTGAAGAAGCTGGCGCCGAAGCTTGGCCCCAACCGGACGCCATCGCCGAGCGGCATCGAGACGACGCTGGATACGGCGTTCATCACCGCGCCGGAAAAGCGCGACCCTGTTCTTTTCGCCAAGCTGGATGCGGTCGCCGGCCGCGTCCTCAAAGCCTGAGGGCCGCTTCCCATGAAGTTCGATCTCGCGAGCGCCATCCGGACCATTCCGGATTACCCCAAGCCCGGCATCATGTTCCGTGATGTGACGACGCTGATGGGCGACGCACGCGCCTTCCGCACGACCATCGATCTGATGGTGCAGCCCTTTGCCGGCGTGCGCATCGACAAGGTCGCGGGCATCGAGGCGCGCGGCTTCATCATCGGCGGGGCGATCGCGCACCAGCTTTCGATCGGCTTCGTGCCGATCCGCAAGAAGGGCAAGCTGCCGTTCAAGACGATCCAGCAGAGCTATGACCTGGAGTACGGCACCGATGTCGTGGAGATCCACGAGGATGCGGTGAAGCCGGGCGAGAACGTGCTGATCGTCGATGACCTGATCGCGACCGGCGGCACATGCGAGGCAGGCATCAAGCTGATCGAGCGCGTCGGCGCGAAGGTGATCGGGTGCTCGTTCATCGTCGATCTGCCGGAACTCGGTGGGCGCAAGCGGATCGAGGCGATGGGCAAGAACGTGCTGACGCTGATCGATTTCGACGGCCATTGAGCCAGCGCAATCGCGTTCTTATCTGCAACCGCCTCAGGCATGGGTCCCCGGGTTCGCTGCGCGACCCGAGGATGACAGTAAGGTGAGAGCATGAAGATCAACGGCAAGCCGTATCGGACGATCTGGGTGGCGGCGGATGGGTGGTCGGTCGAGGTGATCGACCAGACCAAGCTGCCGCATCAGCTCGAGATCGTGGCGCTGAAGTCGGCGGACGATGCGGCCATGGCGATCAAGCAGATGATCGTGCGCGGCGCGCCGCTGATTGGCGCGACGGCGGCCTATGGCCTCGCCATGGCGTTGCGCGCGGATGCCTCCGACGAGGCGCTGGAGCGCGCGTGCGCCATGCTGGCGGAGACGCGGCCCACCGCGATCAATCTCAAGTGGGCGTTGAACGAGATCGCCTCGGCCGTGCGCAACCGGCCGCGCGACGAACGCGTCGCGGCGGCCTATGCGCGGGCGAGCGAGATTTGCGAGGACGACGTCGAGACCTGCCGCCGGATCGGCGAGAATGGCCTGCCGCTGATCGAGGCCATCGCGGCCAAGAAGGGCAAGGTGAACCTGCTGACGCATTGCAATGCCGGGTGGCTGGGCTGCGTCGATTGGGGCACGGCGCTGGCGCCGATCTACATGGCGTACGACAAGGGCATCGACATTCATGTCTGGGTGGACGAGACGCGGCCGCGCAACCAGGGCGCATCGTTGAGCGCGTTTGAACTCAGCGGCCACGGCGTGAAGCACACGATCATTCCGGACAATGCGGGTGGCCATCTGATGCAGGACGGGCAGGTGGATATCTGCATTGTCGGCACGGACCGCGTGACGGCGAATGGCGACGTGGCGAACAAGATCGGCACCTATCTGAAGGCGCTGGCCGCCAAGGACAATGACGTGCCGTTCCACGTCGCCCTGCCGCACACGACGATCGACTGGACGATGCCGAAGGGCGTGGGCGTCATTCCGATCGAGGAGCGCTCGGCGGACGAGGTGCTGAAGATGACGGGGCGCTTGCCAGATGGCGGGCTTGCCACGGTGGAGATCGCCAATCCGGGCTCGCCGGCGGCCAATCCCGGGTTTGACGTGACGCCGGCGCGGCTGGTGACGGGGTTCATCACCGAGCGGGGGCGGAGCGCGGCGACAGAGGAGGGGCTGCTGGGGCTCTATCCGGAACGGCGCAAAGCCTAGCCCCCCCCTCCGCCCCTTCGGGGCACCTCCCCCGTGAATGACGGGGGAGGAAAGGTCGCTCTAAGCGCCGTGGAAAAGCGCCAGTGTGCGTTCGCGGGCGAGCTTCGCGCTTTCCGCGTCGTAGTCGGTGCGGCGGTCGGAGTTGAAGCCGTGGCCAGCTTCATAGATGTAGACCGGCACGTCGGGATGTGCGGCCTTGATGCGGTCGACGAATTCCATCGGGATCGAATGATCGGTGCGGCCGAAATGCAGGATGATCGGGCATTGCGGTTCGGCGTCGAGGAAGTCGACGATGCCGCGGCCGTAATAGCCGCTGGCGGCGTTGAGGCCGGAGCAATGGCCGGCAGCGACCCATGATACCGTGCCGCCATAGCAGTATCCGGTGATGAAGACCTTCTGCTGGCCGCATTCGTCGCGCAGCCAGTCGATGCAGGCCTGCGCGTCACCCACCGAATACTTCATATCGTGGCCGTCGCGGAGTTTGAGGGCCTGCGTGATGCCGGCTTCGTCATAGGAGGCTTCGAAGCCGCGTTCCTGGCGATCGTAGAGCGAAGGGGCGATCACGTCGTAGCCGTCGGCGGCGTACTGGTCGCAGAGTTCGCGGATGTGATCGGTGACGCCGAAAATCTCCTGCACGAGGACGAGGCCGCCTTTCACCGGACCATCGGGCCAGGCGTGATAGGCGCGGAAGGCGAAGCCTTCGTGTTTGGAGCGGAGCAGGATGGTTTTGGACGGCATAAGTCGTCTCCTTCGTCCCCTTCTAACCCAAATTCCTCAGGGCCGCCCTTGAGGCGGCCATCCAGGCATCATGCGGTCGCTGGCATGGATGGCCGGGTCAGGCCCGGCCATGAGGCTATGGGGAGAGGGCAGAGCCGTCACTCCCTGGGCGGCGCGGCCAGAAGCCCTGACCGGTGAAGCTCATCACGGTTTCACCGCTCTCATCGACGGCGAGGTTGAGCGTACGGATGAGGCCGAGATCGGGGCGGGATTTCAGCTCGACCTTTTCGTGCGTGGTGGTGTCGTAGGTGAGCGTCATGCCGGGGCGGGTGGGCTTGATCCAGCGGAGGTTGAGGAAGCCCGGCGAGACGCCGCCGCCCTTGCGCGTTTCGGCATTGCCCGCGCGCTTCTGTCCATCGGCGATGACGAGCTTCATCCAGACCGAGGCGACGTGCCAGCCACTGGCGATGATGCCGCCATAGAACGAGTCCTTCGCCGCGACCGGATCGATGTGGAAGGGCTGGGGATCGTATTTCAGGCTGAAGCGGATCATGTCCGCTTCGGTGAAGGTGTAGCTGCCGAGCTGGCGCGTGACGCCGAGCTCCACGTCTTCCCAGTACATCACGCGTGCCCCGGGTTCTTGACCTGGTAGAGGCCGGTGGCGCGCATCAGCGCGACCTGTTCGCGCTCGTTGAAGAGCGACCATTCGATATCTACGATGCCCATCTCGGGCCGCGATTTCGAGACGCGGGAGGATTTCACCTCGCCGCGCATAGTGAGGAGATCGTTGGGGCGGACCGGCCTCATCCAGCGCACTTCGTCGATGCCGGGCGAGCCCATGGAGGCGGCGCGGTGAACGAGGCCATCGCACAGCATGCGCATCATCATGGCGCAGGTGTGCCAGCCGCTGGCCGAGAGACCTTTCAGAATCGAGGCGTTGGCGGCGTCCTCATCGAGATGATGAGGCTGGGGATCGAACTCGGTGGCGAATTCGACGATCTCCTCGCGCGTGACGCGCTTGCTGCCCAGTTCGATGATCTCGCCGACCGGGAGATTTTCGAAATAGACGTCGATCATGCGACGGCGCCGTTGGCCTGGAAGAGGGCGAGGGTGCGCTCCAGCGCCAGCTTGGCCGAGGGCTCGTGATAGTCGGGGCTGCCGTCGCGGGCGAAGCCGTGGCCGGCGTCGTAGATGTAGACGGGGACGTCGGGCTTCTCGGCCTTGAAGCGGTCGACATTGGCCTGCGGTATGTGATCGTCCTTGGCGCCGAAATGGGCGATGGCCGGGCATTTGGGCGTGAGATGCGCCAGGTTGGGCAGCATGCCGCCATAGTAGCAGGAGGCGGCGGCGATGCCGTCGACCTCGCAGGCGGCGATCCAGGCGGCCGAGCCGCCATAGCAATAACCGACGACGAAGACGGGGCCGGCAGCTTTCAGCTTGTCCGCGCAAGCCTGCATGTCGAGGACCGGTTTCTTCAGGCCGTTTTCGGTGGCGAGCTTCACGCCGTGCTGCAGGGTTTCCGGCGTCACGGCGGCGGCGACGAAGCCGCGCTCGATCCGGTCATAGAGCGAAGGCGCGATGACCTCGTAGCCGAGCGTGCCGTAGTGATCGCAGGTGCGCTTGATCCAGGCGGTGAGGCCGAAGATTTCCTGGATGAGGACGAGGCCGCCCTTGCGCGGGCCGGTGGGCGCGACGTGGTAGGCGTCGAAGGTGAAGCCGTCGGGAGCGGTCAGTTCGATCATCGTGCCCATGGGAGTCTCCTGCCGAATTGTTCGTTAGGCAGGATTGTCGCCCATTGGACGGGGATTTCGAGCGGAATCTTGCGGCTAGTTCGCGAAGCGGAACATCAGGATGTCGCCGTCCTTGACGACGTATTCCTTGCCTTCGAGGCGCATCTTGCCGGCTTCCTTGGCGCCCGCTTCGCCGCCCGCCGCGACATAATCGTCATAGGCAGTGGTTTCGGCGCGGATGAAGCCTTTTTCAAAATCGGTGTGGATGACACCGGCGGCCTTGGGCGCCTTGGTCCCCTTCACGATGGTCCAGGCGCGGGTCTCTTTCGGGCCGACCGTGAAATAGGTGACGAGGCCGAGCAGGGCGTAGCCGGCGCGGATCATGCGGTCGAGGCCGGCTTCGGGAAGGCCGGCGGCCTCCAGGAAGTCGGCGCGGTCCTCGTTCGGGAGGACGGCGATTTCCGATTCGATGCGGGCCGAGAAGACGACGCATTCGGCGCCTTCGGCCTTCGCCTTTTCCTGCACGCGGGCGGAGAAGGCGTTGCCGGTGGCGGCGCTCTCTTCCTCGACATTGGCGACGTAGAGGACGGGCTTCGACGTGATGAGACCGAACTGTTCGAACATGGCCTGTTCTTCAGGCTCGATCTTGGCGAGGCGGGCAGGCTTGCCTTCGCGGAGGAGGACGAGCGCCTTGGTCATCAGGGCGGCGAGGGCGATGGCTTCCTTGTCGCCGTTCTTGGCCTTTTTCTCGAGCGGCTGGATGCGCTTTTCCAGGCTGTCGAGGTCGGCCAGCATCAGTTCGGTATCGACCGTGTCGGCGTCCGCGACGGGGTCGATCTTGCCTTCGACATGGGTGATGTCGCCATCCTCGAAGCAGCGCAGCACGTGCACGATGGCGTCAACCTCGCGGATATTGCCGAGGAACTGGTTGCCGAGGCCTTCGCCCTTCGAGGCGCCGCGCACGAGGCCGGCGATGTCGACGAAGGAAATGCGGGTGGGGACGATCTGCGCGGACTTCGCGGTTTTCGCGAGGATGTCGAGGCGCGGATCGGGGACAGCGACTTCGCCGACATTCGGCTCGATGGTGCAGAACGGATAGTTGGCGGCCTGCGCCGCCGCCGTCTGCGTGAGGGCGTTGAAGAGAGTCGACTTGCCCACATTGGGGAGGCCGACGATGCCGCACTTGAAACCCATGGGATCAACGCTTTCCGTTGGAGTCGTTCAGGAATGTCATGGTCGGGCTTGGCCCGACCATCCACGCCTGCGGCGCGGATGAAGGCGTGGATGGTCCGCCTTCGCGGACCATGACAGCAGAGACGAGCGTCATGTGCCGTCCGTCTTGCCGGTCTTGCCGGTGAGGCGACCAAGCAGGCCCGCGAAGGGCGATGAGGGTTTGGGCGCTGCGGCAGGCGCAGCGGCGGGCGTTTCCGCCTTCGGCTTTTCGGCTTTGGACTTATCTTTGCGGGGATCAGCCTCGCCGCGCAGGGCGGCGATTTTGTTCATGAAGCCGTTGTCGTCGTTGGCCGCAAGCAGCGGTGCAGCGTCGGCGATGGCGTCGAGCGTGGGGACGAGCCAGGCCTGGTCGTCTTTCGAGAAATTGCCGAGCACATGGCCGGTGACGCGCGCCTTGTCGCCGGGATGGGCGATGCCGATGCGGATACGGCGGAAACCTTCGCCCATCATGCCGGCGATGGAGCGGATGCCGTTATGGCCGGCCGCGCCGCCGCCCGTTTTCACCCGGATCTTGCCGGCGGCGAGGTCGAGCTCGTCGTAAAGGACGGCGATGTCTTCGAGGCCGATCTTGTAGAAATGGGCAGCGGCCTGAACCGACTCGCCGGAGAGGTTCATGTAGGTCTGCGGCTTTACGAGCAGCGTTTTCACGCGGCCTTTGGGGCTGTCGAGGAAGCCCTCGGCGACCTCGGCCTTGAACTGCTTCTTCCAGGGGCCGAAGCCGTGGCGCGACGCGATGGCGTCGATGGCCATGAAGCCGACATTGTGGCGATGCCCGGCATAGTCGCGGCCGGGATTGCCGAGACCTGCAAGCAGCAGCATGGGCTGATCCTTGAGCGGGACGTAAGCCCCGCGCCGGGCTTACTTCTTCTTCGGAGCGGGGGCGGCAGCGGCCTTGGCGGGGGCGGCGCCGGCCTTGGCAGGCGCGGCCTTGGCGCCAGCGGCCGGAGCAGCAGCGGCATCGCCTTCGGCGGCAGGCGCTTCTTCGTCAGCCGACTTCACCGACGGGGCGGCGATGGTGGCGACGGTGAAGTCGCGGCCCGTGATCACCGGCGTCACGCCGGCGGGCAGGTTGAAGGCCGAGATGTGGAGCGAGTCGTTGATGTTGAGCGTCGAGAGGTCGCCGACGAGTTCGGCCGGGATGTTGTCGACGGGGCAGTTCAGCTCAACTTCGTGACGCACGATGTTGAGAACGCCGCCGCGCTTGATGCCGGGCGAGACTTCCTGGCCGGTGAAGCGGACGGGGATGAAGAGGGCGACGGTCGAGCCGGCTTCGAGACGGAAAAGGTCGAAGTGAACCGGGCGGTCGGTGACCGGGTCGAACTGAACGGCGCGCGGCACGACGCGGGTCTTGGCGCCGGCGAGTTCGATGTCGAAGAGCGACGAGGTGAAACGGCCGCCGGTGGTGATGGCCTTTTCCAACTCGCGGGTTTCGATGGCGATCGCGGCGGGCTTGTCCTTGCCGCCATAGACGACGCCTGGGATCAGGCCGGCCTTGCGCGTGGCGCGGGCGCCGCCCGTGCCGGTACGGTCACGCGACTGGATCTTGAGAGGGCGGACCTGGGCCATGATACCTAACTCACCTTTTTCACGCTGAAGCAGCCATGCTCCGGATCGACCGGAGGGGCGCTGTCGGCGCATCAATTCAAATGACGGACCGGGAGAGCCGCAGGGGCCTCCCGGAAAGTGCGGCTATCTACATGAGCAGGGCTGGGTGCGCAACCCGGTGGTTTCGGCCTTTTTTGCCGCGGTTTTCCGCCCGTTAACGGCGTTCCGCAGGTGCCTGTCGTCAGTCGAACAGGCTGGAGACCGATTCTTCGTTGGTGATGCGGCGCATGGCCTCGCCCAGAAGGGGGGCGATGTCGATGGCGCGAATCTGTTTGCAGGCCGCGACATCGGGCGTCGGAGCGATGGAGTTCGTGACCACGAGGCTCTGCAGCTGGGATTTCGAGACACGTTCGACCGCGCCGCCGGAGAGCACTGCGTGGGTGGCGTAGGCGAACACCCGGGACGCGCCCTTTTTCATCAACGCCTCGGCGGCGTTGCAGAGCGTGCCGGCCGAATCGACGATGTCGTCGACGAGGATGCAGGTGCGGCCCGAGACGTCGCCGATGACGTTCATGACTTCCGATTCGCCGGCGCGCTCGCGGCGCTTGTCGATGATGGCGAGGTCGGCGTTGAGGCGCTTGGCGAGCGCGCGGGTACGCAGCACGCCGCCGACATCGGGTGAGACCATGGTGAGGTTCTCGGTGCCGACATGCTGGACGATGTCGCGGTCGAACACCGGGGCGGCGAAGAGGTTGTCCGTCGGGATGTCGAAGAAGCCCTGGATCTGGCCGGCGTGGAGATCGACGGTGAGGACGCGGTTGGCGCCGGCTTCCGTGATGAGGTTCGCCACCAGCTTCGCCGAAATGGGCGTACGGGGACCGGCTTTGCGGTCCTGGCGGGCGTAGCCGAAATAGGGGATCACCGCCGTGATGCGGCGCGCGGATGCCCGGCGCAGCGCATCCATCACGATCAGCAATTCCATCAGATTGTCGTTGGCGGGGTACGAGGTGGACTGGAGGACGAAGACGCCCTGCCCGCGCACGTTTTCCAAAATCTCCACGAAGATCTCTTTGTCGGCGAAGCGTTTGACGTTCGCCTTCACGAGCTGGTGCCCCAGCACCTTGGCGATGCCCTCGGCCAGCGCGCGATTGGAATTGCCCGCGAGAAGTTTCATGCCCTCACGCGCGTTGTTCGACGCGCGTCCCTGCCGAGAGATGACGGATAGATGACGCGCGCGCCTTCTAGCGGGCGGGGGCCTTCAAGGGAAGCGGCAAGGGGGCAACGGAGGGGGATTCGCGGGGCTTCTCAGAGCGCCTTGCGGACATACAGGCTGCCATCGCTTTCGTCGCGGGCGTGTTCCGTAAATCCGGCGGCGAGGTAGAGCGCGAGGGGGCCGAAATGGTTCTCGGAGTCGGCGGAGGCGGCACCGCGCGGATTGCCCTCCGCAAACGCCATGCCTTGGGCTTTCAGGCCTTCGCAGGCGGCGTCGAGCAGGGCGCGGGCCAGGCCGCGGCGACGGAAGGGCTTTGCGATGACGAAGCAGAGGATGAGGCCGATGGTGCTGCGGTCCTCGCCGTTCTGAAGCTGGTTGCCAGCGGGATAGTTGGCGGACGGTGCGGCGTTGACCCAGCCGATGACTTTGCCGCCCGCATAGGCGAGGTGGCCGCGCATCGTGCCGTTCGCGATGTTGGCGGCCGTCGCCGCGCGGTTCCGGGACGCAGCCTTCAGGCTCCAACCGCCACCCTGGTGATCGAAATGGCAGAAGGCGCAGTAGCAACTGCGCCATTCCGGATTATCGGCGAAAGCTGGGCCGTCGAAGAACGCGAAGAGATCGTCCGCGCGGTCAGGCGTCAGCGGATGTATGACGACGTCAGACAAGCCGGCTGTGTTCCACCGCCGCCTTGATGAAGCTGGCGAAGAGCGGGTGGGGCGCGAAGGGGCGGGACTTCAGTTCCGGGTGGTACTGCACGCCGATGAACCAGGGATGGTCCGGAATCTCCACGATTTCGGGGAGGAGACCGTCGGGCGATGAGCCCGAGAAGCTGAGGCCCTTGCCTTCGAGCTGTTGACGGAAATCGAAGTTCACCTCGTAACGATGGCGGTGGCGCTCGCTGATTTCGGTGCTGCCGTAGATTTCGGCGACGCGGCTGCCAGCCTTAAGCGTTGCGTCGTAGGCGCCGAGGCGCATGGTGCCGCCGAGATCGCCGCTCGATGAGCGCTTTTCGAGGTCGTTGCCCTTCAGCCATTCGGTCATCAGGCCGACGATATGCGTGCCGCCTTGCGTGAACTCCGATGAGGTCGCGTCGGTGATACCGGCGAGGTTCCGGGCGGCCTCGATACAGGCCATCTGCATGCCGAAGCAGATGCCGAAATAGGGGACGCCGCGTTCACGGGCGAATTGGGCGGCGCGGATTTTTCCTTCCGAGCCACGTTCGCCGAAGCCGCCGGGCACGAGGATGGCGTGCTTGTCTTCCAGCGCCTGCACGGCGCCGCCGTTTTCGAAGACTTCGGATTCGATCCAGTCGATCTTCACGCGGACATTGTTGGCGATGCCGCCATGGGTGAGCGCTTCGGCGAGCGATTTATAGGCGTCGTGCAGGCCGACATATTTGCCGACGACAGCGATCTTCACTTCGCCCTCGGGCTTCATCACGCGCTCTGTGACGGTCTTCCAGCGCGAGAGGTCAGGCTCGGGCAGGTCGCGGATGCCGAAGACGCCCAGAAGCTCGGTGTCGAAGCCTTCCGCGTGATAGGCGATCGGCACTTCGTAGATCGTCTTCACGTCGAGCGCCTGGATGACGCGGCCCGGCTGGACGTTGCAGAAAAGCGCGATCTTGCGGCGCTCGTTCTCCGGGATCTCGCGGTCGGCGCGGATGAGCAGAATGTCGGGCTGAATGCCGATCGAGCGGAGCTCCTTCACGGAGTGCTGGGTCGGCTTGGTCTTCAATTCGCCTGCGCTCGGAATGTAGGGCGCGAGCGTCAGATGCACGAAGGCGGAATGATCGGGGCCGAGCTCGTTGCCGAGCTGGCGGATGGCTTCGAAGAAAGGCAGTCCTTCGATGTCGCCGACCGTGCCGCCGATCTCGACCAGCACGAAGTCGTAGCCGTCGACGCCTTCGAGTACGAATTCCTTGATCGCGTCGGTGACGTGCGGAATGACCTGCACCGTCGCGCCGAGATAGCCGCCGCGGCGCTCTTTCGCGATGATGTTCTGGTAGATGCGCCCCGTCGTGATGTTGTCGGCCTTTGACGACGAGACGCCGGTGAAGCGTTCGTAGTGGCCGAGATCGAGATCGGTCTCGGCGCCATCATCGGTGACGAAGACTTCGCCGTGCTGGTAGGGCGACATCGTGCCGGGATCGACATTCAGATACGGGTCGAGCTTCCGCAGGCGGACTTTATAGCCGCGCGCCTGCAGCAACGCGCCGAGCGCTGCCGATGCCAAACCTTTGCCGAGCGAGGAGACCACGCCGCCGGTGATAAATACG
>VFQQ010004667.1_pt1 | contig 11897 bp, 10 predicted proteins | sample 3512341 | NCBI WGS metagenome assembly VFQQ01 (sample SAMN10412373, study PRJNA504923) | tailings metagenome | isolation source: Relicate 2 Philex TSF1 revegetated site | place: Philippines: Tuba, Benguet | collected 2017-08-29 | reverse complement strand
TAGCCCGGGAAGCGGTCGTACTGCGCCTTGGCCGCGGCGGCGAGGCCGGGGTGGTCGAAGCCCGCGACCATGTTCCACAGGCCCGAATTCGCGTCGAGGTAGCGGCGCCCATGGACGTCGAAGATGTAGGGACCTTCGCCATGGGTCAGCACGACCGTGCCCCGGTCGCGCACCGTGGGCAGGTCGGTGAATCCGTAGAGCGAGAACTCCTCGGCCCGGGCCTCCCAGCTGTTCCGCGCGTCGTCCATGATCGTCTCCCGCTGTTCCGGCGGGAAGGCTAGCCGGGCGCGGAAGGGCGTTCAATCCGTGCCGTGGCGTTCCGTGCGCTCCTCGGGGAGGCCGTCGGCGAGGTGGATCCAGGGAAGCTTCTCGTCCACGTGCTCGTGGACGGTGGGGGCGAAGTCGGCGGGGTTCTCGAGACTCGCGGCGTAGAAGTCGGTCTGTTCGGGGCGGCGCGCGCTGGCGTAGGCCATGGGCGTGCCGCAGGTCGGGCAGAAGTAGCGGCGGACGCCGGGGGAAGAGCAGTAGATCTCGGGCGCGGCGCCGGTCCAGCGCCAGGCGGAGTTGCGGACGGAGAACCACGTGGTGAAGGGGGAAGAGGTCTGGCGGCGGCAGCTTTCGCAATGGCAGTGGCCGCGCCAGAGGACGCCGGCCGGATCGAAGGCGTAGCGCACCGCGCCGCAGAGGCAGTGGCCGTGGGTCGAAGGCATGGGGCACCGATGGTGAACTCGGGTCGAGACTGCCGGGGGTTGCGGGCGGGTGCAATGGCCCCCGCGTCAGCGGAGCGAGCGGACGGTCACCTCGGCCCGCGTGCGGAAGCGGGCCACCGCCTCGAGCGCCTCGGCGGCGGGGACGACCGTGGTGAGCGCGATGTCCGGGTCGGAGAGCGTGACGCGCACGCCGGTGCGGGCTTCGAGGTCCGCGAGCGCGGCGGTGAGTTGGGTGCGCGCGGTGGCGATGGCGGGGTCGAGGGGGAAGACCGCTTCCTCCGCGATGCGGGCGGCGATCTGGTCGTTGAAGACGTTGGAGAGGAGCGCCCAGAGGTCGTTGTCGACCTGCCGGGTGAGGGCCACGTCGGCAAGGCGGAGGGTGCGGCCGTCATCCGAGATCACCGGCCGGGCGGCGAGGTAGGCCCAGCCCGAGGCGCCGAGCATCCGCGAATCGTGGCTTGCCGTGAAGCGGAGCCCGGCGGCGAGGCGGTCGCCGGAGGGGTAGAGCGTGACCTCCTCCACCGTCACGCGCGCCTCGCCTGCGGGGGTGCGGCCCGTGAAGGTGCGGCCCGCGAGCTGGCGGTTCAGCTCGGCGGTGAGCTGGTCGTAGCCGAGGCGGATCGGCAGGTTGACGTCCACGCGGTTCGCGGCGGTGCCGATCCGGGCGAGCTGCGGCAGGTCGAGCAGGCGCGGTTCGGGCGGGGGACCGGTGCGGAGTTCGGTGACGGCATCGACCTGGAGCGCGGCAGAGATGGCCTCCGCCCCGTAGTCGATGCCGGAGAAGCCCGCGCCGGTCGGGCGGACGAGGAGGTGGCCGAGTGTCTCGGCCCCGGGCAGGGGCAGCGCGATCTCGCGCCATTCGGGCGCGATGGCGTCGCGGACGGTGCCGCAGGTGACGAGGCCGTCGAGCGCCGCGATCCCTTGCGCGATGCGGCGGCGGAGTTCGAGGCCCGCGGGCTGGTCGATGTCGATCCAGGTGCCGTCGACGATCTCGAGCCGGGCGCGGTCGGTCCAGCGGAAGTCCCCCTCCGCGCTCAGGCGGGGGCACCAGTTCGGCTCGAGGTCAGCCGTGACGCGGGCGATGACGTCGATGGCGCCGCGGAAGGCGCGGGAATCGAAGCCGAGCGAGCGGGCGAGGTCGCCGGGGATGCCCGCGCGCCCGTCGACGGCGATGGGCAGCGTGATCTCGAGCGCATCGCCCGTGCCGCGCACCCGTGGCGCACCGTTGCGGCGGATGGCGATGTCGTAGGTGACGTCTTGGCAGAGCTGGCCCGACCGGGTGCCCGCCGCCTCGCGCGCAAGCTCTCCGGCGAGGTTGCCGAGGAGCTGGCCGAGTTCCCCGCCGAGTTCGGCGCCGACGCGGTCGCGCACCGCGGTCTGGACGTCGATGCAGACGCGCTGGGTGCCGGAGATGCGGTGGTCCGTGGGCATCTCGCGGTCGAGCGCGGCGGTGAGGGCGGCCGTCGGCAGGACGAGGCGAAGCTGCAGGCTCGACGGCGCTTCGGGGATCGAGGGGGCGAGGGCGAGGCGTTCGGGCGGCTGGGACAGATCGCCCTCCGCCATCCGGGCGCGGTCGAGGAGTTGCGTGGCGCCGAAGGCGAGCGCGGCCAGGACGACCGTGAGGAGGAGGAGGCGGCGGATCATCTGGGAAGGGGACACGATGAGGGCCGGCAGGGCAAGGGGGCGCGGGCCGCGTCGCGGAGAGTTGCGCGGGAGGGGCGGGGTTGCGCATAAGGGCCGGACAGGGGATTCGCAGGATCTGGCATGGCCGCAACCGCCTTCGACGACGCGCTTTTCGGGCTCCGGCTGGAGCGGAGCCGGACCGACCTGTTCGGAATGCTGGAGCGGCTATACGGCGCGCATCCCGATTACGCGGCCTTCCGGGAGGCGCTGGAGGCGATGCTGCGGGAGGCTTGGGCGAAGCGGCCCGCGGACCTCAAGTGGCAGGACCTGAAGCGCGATCTGGAGCCGGACTGGTTCCAGAGGCCGGGGATGGCGGGCTACGTCTTCTACATCGACCGTTTTGCCGGGACGCTGAAGGGCGTGCGGGAGAAGCTGCCGTACCTGAAGGACCTCGGCATCACCTACGTCCATTTCATGCCGTGCCTGAAGCCGCGCCCGGGCGACAGCGACGGCGGCTATTCGGTGATGGACTACCGGAAGATCAACCCGGCCTTCGGCAGCATGAAGGAGTTCGAGGCGGTCTGCCGCGAACTGCGCGCGGCGGGGATCAGCGTCTGCGTGGACATGGTCCTGAACCACACCGCGAAGGAGCACGAATGGGCGGTGAAGGCGCGGGCGGGGGACGCGAAGTACCGCGACTACTATCTGTTCTTCCCGGACGACCGGCTGCCGAAGCAGTACGAGGAGACGCTGGTCGAGGTCTTCCCCGAGAACGCGCCGGGGAGCTTCACCCATTATCCCGACATCGGCCAGTGGGTCTGGACGACCTTCAACGAGCATCAGTGGGACCTGAACTGGGCGAATCCCTGGGTCTTCCTCGAGATGGCGGAGGTGATGCTCTACCTGTCGAACCGTGGCGTGGACGTCCTGCGGTTCGATGCGGTGGCCTTCATGTGGAAGCGGATGGGCACGCGCTGCCAGTCCGAGCCCGAGGTTCACATGCTCCTTCAGGCGCTGCGCGCGGCGAACCGGATCGTGGCGCCGTCGGTCATCCATCTGGAGGAGGCGATCGTGAGCCCCGCCGAGATGATCCCCTATCTGGGCCGCGGGGAGCATTCGGGGAAGGAGGGGAACCTTGCCTACCACAACTCGCTCATGGTGCAGTTCTGGTCCTCGCTCGCCTCGCGGGACACGCGGATGATGGCGCATGTGCTGAGGACGCATTTCCCGCCGGTGGTGCCGAATGCGACCTACGCGACCTATCTGCGCTGCCACGACGACATCGGCTGGGCCGTGACGGACGAGGACGCGGCCGCCGTGGGGCTGACGGGGGGCCTGCACCGGGCCTTCCTGTCGGATTTCTACGAGGGCGTGTTCCCGGGGACCTTCTCGCGCGGGGCGCTGTTCCAGTTCAACCCGGAGACGGGCGACAAGCGGATCAGCGGAAGCTGCGCCTCGCTCGCCGGGCTCGAGAAGGCGGAGGCGGAAGGGGATCGTGCGGCGGTGGACCGGGCGGTGGACCGCATCCTGATGGGGCACGCGCTGATCGCGAGCTTCGGGGGGATCCCGCTCGTCTACATGGGGGACGAGATCGCGCTTCTGAACGACTATGGCTATGTGGGCGTCCCCGAGCACGCGCATGACAGCCGGTGGATCCACCGGCCGCGGATGGACTGGGAGGCGGTGGCGGGGCTTGCACGCGCGGAGACGCCGGGGGCGCGGGTCCATGCCGGGGTGAAGCGCATCCTCGCGCGGCGGGCGGCGGTGCCGGCGTTCCACGGCGGATATCCCACTGTGGTCCTCGACGCGGCGGACCGGCGGGTCTTCGCCTTCTCGCGGCAGGCGCCGTTCGGGACGGTGCTGTGCCTCTACAACTTCTCGGAGGCCTGGACGGGGGTTCCGGCGGACTGGTGCCGGGCGGAGGGGGTCAGCGCGTTCGTCGACGAGCTGTCCGAGCGGCAGGTCGCCACGGATGCGGGCCACGTGGCGCTGCCGCCCTTCGCGCGGGTGTGGCTGCGGTAGGGCGGGGGTCACCCCGCCGCGCGCCCGGTCGGGAGGTGGCGGGAGGGGCTCTGCCCCTCCGCCGCGCGGTCGCGCGGCTCCTCCCCGGGATATTTGCCGGTCGATGGAAGCGGGGGTCGGCGGCGGGTCGCGTCCCGGCCTAGGGTGCGGGAGGGGTGACGCTGGTTGCGAGGTCGGCCATGCCCTTGCCGTGGAACTGCAGGATCTCGAAGACGCGCAGCGCGGGGAGGTCGATGACCTCCACGTCCGCTGGGTCGAAGACCATCGACACGCCGGTCTGCGGGTGGGGCGAATTCGGCAGGAAGACCACGACCCCGCCGGTCTCCCGGCGCTCAACCTCGAACCCGAGGCGGCGGGCGCCGGCGGTGCGCACGAGGACGGTGCGGAGGGTGTCGACGGCCACGTCGCCGTCCACCGCACCCCGGAGGGCGCCCACGACGATGGAGTATCCGGGCATCCGCTTCTGCAGGATGTCGTCGAGCTGTTCCATCCGCCTCGTCACGGCGCGGCTGCGGGCGGCGAGGCCGGCGAGGAAGCAGACGCCGAGGACGAGCGCGAGGCCCGCGAGATTGACGAGCAGGAAGCCGGTGACGCGGTCGATCCCGAGGATGTCGACGATGGGGCGGCCGACCTTCACGCCGATGAGGAAGAGCTGGGTGAGGAAGTAGACGAGCGCTGCGAGCGGCAGGAGGAGGACCGCACCCGTGAGGACGGTGCGCCAGAGGCGTTGCGGTGTCATCAGTGGTTCCCCTTGTCCCGCTCCGGGAGCGTAGCGGCTTCGTGGCGGGTGCGGCAAGGGGAGTGGCTCTGCCCCTCCGCCGCCCTGCGGGCGGCTCCTCCCCGGGATATTTGGGGCTCGATGGAGGCGGGGTGGTGCGGCGCCGGGTGCCGCTGCTCGCGTCAAGGCGCGGGCGGGCGTCCGGGCGGAGACGCCTCGGTCAGGAGGTTGCGGATGTCGTGGTACATGTCCGTTATCTCAATTTCGCGACGTTTCGCGGCGCCGGTCAGGCGCCGGATGCTCGTATCCATGCAGGCGAGGTAGGTGTTCCACGCCTTCAGCTCTCGATAAGTCAGCTCGAGAGACTCTCCGTTCAGTCGCGTGATGTAGCACGCCTCGGCATGGTCGGGGTGAAGATGCGCTCTCGCGCCGACGAGTCTGTGGGCGAAGCGGTTCCTCACGTCAATCGCCGCAAGCATTTCGTTGCGAACGTGCCGGACGGTCGCGTGATGGCTCTGACGATCGGTCGCTCTCTCTTCGTGCTTGGCCCAAGCCTCGACGGTCGCGCGAAGGTTGCGTTTGATCTTTCCGTCTTGCACCCCACGTGCGTCGGCGAGCGTGCGCTCAACCTCTGCCCAAAGAAAAAAGAGAGAGCCGACCTCCTCCTTGAGTTGGACGTACTCGACAAGGTTCGAGTTGGGTTGGTTCGTCATATGCCCAGCCTGTCCCTCAGCGCATACCACGTCATCGCGAGCGTCAGGAGCGGCGCGCGGAAGGCGGGGCCGCCGGGGAAGGGGGGGATGGGGAGGTCGGCCAGGATGTCGAAGCGTTCGGACTGGCCCGCGATGGCTTCGGCCATGACGCGGCCGGCGAAGCCCGAGAGCGCCACGCCGTGGCCGGAGTAGCCGGAGGCGTTGAGGACGTTTGGGGCGACGCGGGAGACGAAGGGGAGGCGGGTCATCGTGATGGCGAGCGTGCCGCCCCAGACGTGGTCGATGCGGACGCCCTTCAATTGCGGGAAGAGCGTCTCCATCCGGTGGCGGAGCGCCGTCACGATGTCGGTCGGAAAGCCCAGCGTGTAGCTTTCCCGGCCGCCGAAGAGGAAGCGGCGGTCTTCGGTCATGCGGTAGTAGTTCACGACGAACTTCGAATCCGCCACCGCGATGTCGCGGGTCAGGACCTCGGCCGCACGGTCGCCCAGGGGTTCGGTCGCGGCGACGAAGCTGTTGATCGGCATGACGCGGGACGCGACCTTGCGGTCGAGGAGCGGCAGGTAGCCGTTGCCCGCGAGGATCGCGTGGGAGGTGCGCAGGCTGCCGGTGGGGGTGCGGAAGGTGACCTTCGGGCCGTGGTCGATGGCCGTGACTTCGGCGTGTTCGTGGATCGTGGCGCCGGCCGCTTCCGCCGCGCGGGCGAGGCCGAGGGCGTAGCGCATGGGGTGGAGGTGGCCTGCGCCCATGTCGAGGATGCCGCCCTTGTAGAGGGGCGTGCGGACGATGGCGCGGAGCGCGTCTTCGCCGAGGATCTCGATCCGGTCGTAGCCGTAGCGGGTGGCGAGGTGGTCGACCTCCTCGCGGACCTCCCTGGCCTCGGCGGCGGAGTATTCGCCGTGGGCGACGCCGGGGAGGTAGCGGGCCTCGGGCGCGAGTTCCGCGGACCAGTCGCGGACCTGGGCCTTCGCGGCTTCGGCCATGTCCCAGAGCGCGCGGGCGCGGTTGTGGCCGACCCGTCCCTCGAGCCAGCGCTGGGACTTGTTGAAGCCGGTGCCGACCTGGCCGCCGTTCCGCCCCGAGGCGCCGAAGCCCGCGCGGTGGGCCTCGAGCACGGTGACCCTGTAGCCGCGCCGCGCCAGCGTGAGGGCGGCCGAGAGCCCCGTGTAGCCCGCGCCGAGGATCGCCACGTCCGTCTCCGCGTCGCCGTCGAGCGGGGGGCGGAGGGGCGGGATGTCGGAGGAGGCGACATACCAGCTGTCGGGGTATTCGCCCTGGGGGTCGTTGCGGAAAAGCGGGTTCATGGCCGGAAGATGTGGCGGTCCGAGGCTTGGCGGAAGATGTGACGCTGCGTCCCCGGGGTCTTGCCCGGGGACGTGGGATTCAGACGTTGAGGAGGAGGTGTTCGCGTTCCCACGGGCTGATGACCTGCAGGAACTCGGCGTATTCGGTGCGCTTCACCGTCTCGTAGACGCGGGCGAACTCCTCTCCCAGGATCTCGCGGATCTCGGGGGCTTCGGAGAAGAGCTCGAGCGCGTCGTACATCGACCGCGGGATCTCGTGCTCGCTGCCCTCCTCCTCGTAGGCCTCGCCCTTGAAGGACTGGGACGGCCAGATCTCCTTCATCATGCCGAGGTAGCCGCAGGCCAGCGATGCCGCGATGCCGAGGTAGGGGTTCACGTCCATGCCGGCGAGGCGGTTCTCCACCCGCCGGCTTTCGGGCTCCGAGATCGGGATGCGGAGCCCCGTGGTGCGGTTGTCGCGGCCCCAGGCGAGGTTGATGGGGGCAGCGAAGTCCTTCACGTAGCGGCGGTAGCTGTTGACGTAAGGGGCGAGCACCGCGATCACCTGCGGCAGGTGCTTCTGCAGGCCGCCGATGAAATGGAAGAAGGCATCCGTCTCGCCGCCCTGCGGTCCAGCGAAGATGTTCTTGCCCGTCTTCACGTCCACCACGGAATGGTGGATGTGCATGGCCGACCCCGGCTCGCCTTCGATGGGCTTGGCCATGAAGGTGGCGAAGCAGTCGTGGCGGAGCGCGGCCTCGCGGATGAGGCGCTTGAAGTAGAAGATCTCGTCGGCGAGCTTCACCGGGTCGCCGTGGCGGAGGTTGATCTCCACCTGGCCCGCGCCGCCTTCCTGGGTGATGCCGTCGATCTCGAACCCCTGGGCTTCGGCGAAATCGTAGATGTCGTCGATCACGGGGCCGTATTCGTCCACCGCGCTGATCGAGTAGGCCTGGCGCGCGGCGGCGGGGCGGCCGGTGCGGCCCATCATCGCTTCGATGGGGAGGCGGGGGTCGGTGTTGCGGGCGACGAGGTAGAACTCCATCTCGGGCGCGACGATGGGAAGCCAGCCTTCGCGGCGGTAGAGCTCGACCACGCGCTTCAGGACGTTGCGCGGCGCCATCGGGATCGGGTTGCCCTTCACGTCGAAGGCGTCGTGGATGACCTGGAGCGTGCGGTCCGCCGTCCAGGGCGCCGCCGTCGCGGTCGAGAAGTCGGGGCGCAGGATCATGTCGGGTTCGGTGAAGCCCGCCTCTCCGGCGGCATCCGACCAGTCGCCGGTGATCGTCTGGAAGAAGATCGAGTTCGGCAGGAAGAACCGCTTCTGGGTGGCGAACTTCGAGGCGGGCATGGCCTTGCCGCGCGCGATGCCGGGCAGGTCCGAGATGATGCATTCCACCTCGTCGAGCCGGTAGCCGTTGAGGTATTCCTTCGCGGCCTCGGGGAGGCCGTCGGTCCAGTCCGCGTCAGCCATGGCGGGCCTCCTTGAAGAAGCCGGCGATCCGGTCGGCGAGGCGCGGGTTGTCGAGCGGCTTGTCGAGGTTCGCGGTGGCGCGGTCGATCTTCTCCGGCGGGACCACGCCCGGGGCGCGGAAGCGGAGGAGGTAGTCGATTTCGGCCGAGTTGAACTCGGGGTGGGTCTGCACGCTGAAGGCGCGGTTGCCGTAGGCGAGGGCCGCGTAGGCGCAGGTGGGGTTCGAGGCGAGGACAGTGGCGTCCGCGGGCTTCTCGACCACCTGGTCCTGATGCCAGGCGTTCATGCGCACCTTCTCTCCGCCCCAGTCGTATTCGTGCCAGCCGACGGACCAGCCGCCGGGGAACTTCTCGACGCGGCCGCCGAGCGCCTGGGCCATGATCTGGTGGCCGAAGCAGATGCCGACGATCGGAACGCCCGCGGCGTAGGACTCGCGGATGAACCGTTCGAGGGGCGGAATCCACGCGTGGTCTTCGTAGACGCCGTGGCGGGAGCCCGTGATGAGCCAGCCTTCGGCGGCGTGGATGGAGGGCGGCATCTCGCCGTCGACGACGCGCCAGACCTCGAACTCTAGGCCGTGGTGGGCGAGCAGCTTCTTGAAGAGGTCGTCGTAGTCGCCGAGGTCCTTCTTCATTTCCTCGGGAGAATGGCCGGTCTGGAGCAGTCCGATTTTCATGAAACACCGGTTGTATGGAGTGGCGCGACCCTACTCCCCGGCTCAGACGGTGTCGAGATACAGGTCGACGCGTTCGGCTTCGGACAGGCCGTCGTAGTAGCGCATCTCCTGCCGCTTGGTCAGCAGGTAGTTGCGCACGAGTTCGCCCGGCAGGATGCGGGCGATCAGGGGGGAGGTCTCGAATTCCGCGATCGCCTCGGCCCAGGTGCGGGGCAGCTGCGGCAGGTCCTGCGAATAGGCGTTGCCGGTGACGGGCGGCGGCGGGTCGAGCGCGTCCTCCATCCCGATGAGCCCGGCGCCGAGGATCGCCGTCAGGAGGAGGTAGGGGTTGGTGTCGCCGCCCGCGACGCGGTGTTCGATGCGGCGGGCCGTGGCGGGGCCCGAGGGGACGCGGATCGCGGCGGTGCGGTTCTCGTAGGCCCAGGCGACGCCGGTGGGGGCATGGGCGCCGGGGGCGAAGCGGTCGTAGCTGTTGCCGTGGGGGGCGAGGATCAGGGCCGAGGGCGGCATTCCCGCGAGGCAGCCCGCGATCGCCTGGCGGAGAAGGGACGTTCCCGCGTCGGTCCCGTCGTCGAAGAGGTTGCGCCCCTCGCGGTCGGTGACCGAGAAGTGGACGTGCATCCCCGTTCCCGAATGCTCCGAATAGGGCTTGGCCATGAAGCTGGCGGCGAAGCCGTGGCGGCGGGCAAGGCCCTTGACGAGCAGCTTGAAAAGCCAGGTGTCGTCGGCCGCCTTCATCGCGTCGCCGTGGGTGAGGTTGATCTCGTACTGGCCCATGCCCGCTTCCGAGATGGCGGTTTCGGCCGGGATGTCCATCGCCTCGCAGGCGTCGTAGAGTTCGGTGAAGAAGGTGTCGAAGGCGTCGAGCGCGCGGATCGACAGCATCTCTCCGCCGAGGCGGCGCTTGCCGGAGCGGGGCGAGGGCGGAGGCTGGAGCGTCTGGTCAGCGTCGTCGATCAGGTAGAATTCGAGCTCGGTCGCCACCACGGGCGTCCAGCCATGCGCGGCGTAGCGTTCGAGCATCAGGCGGAGCGCGTGACGGCTGTCGCCCTCGTAGGGCCGGCCGTCGTCGGTGAACATCCACATCGGGAGCAAAGCCGACGGGTTCGTGAGCCAGGGCATCGGCACGAAACCGCGTTCGGTGGGCATGAGGATGCCGTCGCGGTCGCCGGATTCGAAGACGAGCGGGCTGTCCTCGATGTCGTCGCCCCAGATGTCCACGTTGAGGACCGAGTAGGGCATCCGCGTCCCGTCGGTCAGGAGTTTCTCTCCGAAGCGGGCCGGGATGCGCTTGCCGCGCGCCTGTCCGTTCAGGTCCGAGACGGCGGCGCGGACGGTGCGGATTTCGCGCTGCTCGCGGAGCCAGGCGCGCATGGGGTCACCGGATGAACTGCGGACGCAGGCGCAGGCGCGTCTGCCGTTCCTGGGGCAGGTGGCGGTTGAGGTGGCGGTTCACGCGGCCGAAGCCCCAGACGAGAAGCAGCGTGAGGCAGATGAAGTAGAAGGCCACGATGGGGTAGGGGACGAAGGGGTTGAACGTCCGGTCCGCGAAATACTGGGCGTAGTAGAGCGCATCGCCCTGCTGCTGCCACGCCGGGAAGCCCGAGAAGAAGACGAGCGCGGTGGCGTGGTAGAGAAAGATCGCCTCGTTCGTGTAGGCGGGCCAGGCGAGACGGAGCATGGTGGGCCAGACGATCTTGCGGAACCGCGCCCAGCCGGTGAAGCCGTAGGCATCGGCGGCGTCCAGGTCGCCGCGCGGGACGGCGCGGAGGGCGCCATAGAAGATCTCGGCCGAATAGGCGGCGGTGTTGAGGAAGAGCACGATCAGCGCCCCCGCCCAGGCGCGGGTGAGCCAGCGCGTCTCGGCGTTGAACTCGGCGCCGAGGATCGAGAAGGTGATGCCGCCGGCAGGCAGGAGCACGAAGGCGTTGTAGGCCACGAAGAACTGGATGAAGAGCGGCGAGCCGCGGAAGACGAAGATGAACCATTCGGCCGGCTTGCGGATGATCCAGCGGCGGCTGTTCTTGGCGAGCGCGAGCGCGGTGGCGAGGAAGAACCCGAACGACAGCGCGAGGACGGCGAAGTAGACGTTCCAGATCATGCCCGAGGCGATGAGCGTGAACTGTTCGCAGAGCGTGATGTCGGCCCGCGGCAGGAGCCGTTCGCCGTAGCCGAGCGAGCGAAGGCCGTAGTCCTGGATCGTCTGCCAGCAGCTCATGCGGCGGCCCGGCGCAGGTCTTCGCCCGCCATCGTGGCCTGCCCGCGGGAGAGGCGGCGGGTCAGCCGGTCGAGCGCGATTTCGGAGACCTTCGTCATCACGAGGTAGAAGACGAGAAGGGCGAGGAAGTACCACAGCCGCCAGTCCGGATGCGGGTAGGCGTAGGCCGAGGTGCGGGTGCCGCCAAGCTCGCGCGCCCAGTAGACGATGTCCTGGATGCCGAGAAGGAAGAGGAGCGGCGTGGCCTTGATGAGGATCATCCAGAGGTTCGACAGCCCGGGCAGCGCGTAGATCCACATCTGCGGGACGAGGACGCGGCGGAAGGCCTGCGCGGGGGTCATGCCATAGGCCTCGGCCGTCTCGATCTGGGCGCGGGGGACGGCCCTCATGGCGCCGTAGAGCACGTTCGCGGCGAAGGCGCCGAAGACGATGGCATAGGTGAAGACGGCCATCGCGAAGTTGT
>VFQQ010004666.1_pt1 | contig 11908 bp, 11 predicted proteins | sample 3512341 | NCBI WGS metagenome assembly VFQQ01 (sample SAMN10412373, study PRJNA504923) | tailings metagenome | isolation source: Relicate 2 Philex TSF1 revegetated site | place: Philippines: Tuba, Benguet | collected 2017-08-29 | reverse complement strand
AACGTCATCGAGAAGATGATCGAAGGCCGCATGCGCAAGTTCTACGAGGAAGTCGTGCTCCTGAAGCAGGCATTCGTGCTCAACCCCGACCTGACGGTTGAGGCAGCGCTGAAGGCTGCCGAGAAGGAAATCGGCGCTCCGGCCAAGATCACCGGCTTCCTGCGTTTCGCCCTCGGCGAAGGCATCGAGAAGGAAGAGACCGACTTCGCAGCCGAAGTCGCCGCTGCGGTGAAAAAGTAACGCCGCTTCAAACTCTTCTATAGCGTTATGAACAGGGCATCGCGTGACAACGCGGTGCCCTTCGTGTATCGCCACCTTCCGGAGGAAGCGTGAACGTCGTGTCTCGCTTGGAATGCCGTGACCACACCAGACATGATGAGGAAAATATGACGGCCAAACCCTTGTATCGACGTGTCTTGCTGAAAGCGTCGGGCGAGGCGCTGATGGGCGAGCAGCATTTCGGCATCGATGTGTCCGTGGTCGACCGTATCGCCTCCGACATTGCCGAGGCGAGGGCGCTTGGCGTCGAGGTGGCGGTGGTCATCGGCGGCGGCAATATCTTCCGTGGCGTGGCAGTTGCTTCAAAGGGTGGCGACCGTGTCACCGGCGACCATATGGGCATGCTGGCAACCGTCATCAATTCGCTCGCGCTGCGCACTTCCCTGGTCAAGCTCGGCGTCGATGCGGTGGTGCTTTCGGCCATCGCCATGCCGGAACTCTGCGAAAGCTTCTCGCAGCGCCAGGCGACCGCCTATATGAACGAAGGCAAGGTCGTGATTTTTGCCGGCGGCACCGGCAATCCGTTCTTTACCACTGATTCGGCTGCCGCCCTGCGCGCCGCCGAGATTGGCGCCGATGCGCTGTTCAAGGGAACGCAGGTCGACGGCGTCTACTCGGCCGATCCCAAGAAGGATCCCACAGCGACGCGTTTCGATCGCATTAGCCACGCCGAAGTCATCAAGCGCGGGCTTTCGATCATGGATATCGCCGCAATTGCGCTTGCGCGGGAAAACAACATCCCGATAATCGTCTATTCGATACACGAGCAGGGCGGTTTCGGCGAAATTCTCAAGGGTGGGGGCCGCTGCACGGTCGTCGCCGACATATAAACTGCAAGGACTGACCTTGTTATCGAGAGGTCAAGGAGAAGAAAAGATGAGCAACGGTGCAGATTTCAACGATATCCAGCGGCGCATGGACGGCGCGATCAACGCCTTCAAGCACGATCTGGCCTCGCTGAGGACCGGCCGCGCATCGAGCAATCTTCTCGATCCGATCCAGGTTCAGGCCTACGGCACCGCGATGCCTATCGCGCAGGTCGCCACCGTTTCGGTGCCGGAGCCACGCATGATCTCGGTTTCGGTGTGGGACAAGTCGATGGTCGGCGCCGTCGACCGCGCCATTCGCGAATCCAATCTCGGTTTCAACCCGATCATGGACGGGACGACCTTGCGCATCCCGCTGCCGGAGCTCAACGAGCAGCGCCGCAAGGAACTGGTCAAGATCGCGCATAACTATGCCGAAAATGCCCGCGTGGCCGTGCGCCATGTGCGCCGCGACGGCATGGATCATCTCAAGAAAGCCCAGAAGGACGGCGATATCAGCGAGGATGACTCGCGTGTACAGTCCGATAAGGTTCAGAAGCTGACTGATGATACGATCAGCATGGTCGATAGCCTGCTGTCAGGAAAAGAAGCCGAAATCATGCATGTTTGAGGCACGCACGGCATAGCCTGCGGCCCGAAAGCGAACCGATGACAACGCCCGCGCATGTCGCGATCATCATGGATGGAAATGGCCGCTGGGCCAAGGCGCGGGGTCTGCCACGCCTTGCCGGGCATAAGGCGGGCGTCGAGGCGTTGCGTCGCACCGTGCGCAATGCTGCCGATCTCGGCATATCCTGGCTGACGGTTTACGCCTTTTCCTCAGAGAACTGGTCGCGTCCGAAGTCGGAAGTCAGCGACCTGATGGGGCTCCTGAAGCTGTTCATCCGGCGTGATCTTGCCGAGTTGCACCAGAATGGCGTGCGCGTCCGCATCGTCGGCGAGCGTGCCGACCTCCAGCCGGATATTGCTGCTCTGCTTGATGAGGCCGAATCGCTCACGGCAAACAACCGCGCCATCAATCTGGTCATAGCGTTCAACTATGGCGGTCGCGATGAAATCGTTCGCGCGGCCCGCAAGATTGCCGCGGATGCACTGGCCGGCAAGATCGGAGTCGCAGAAATCACATCCGAAACCGTCGCCAAGGCTCTGGATACCAACGACATTCCGGACCCGGACCTGGTCATCCGTACCAGCGGCGAAATGCGGCTTTCGAATTTCCTGCTCTGGCAGGCCGCCTACAGCGAGTTCGTTTTCGAGCCATGCTATTGGCCGGATTTCACCCGGGAACATCTGGCTGAAGCACTTCGCCAGTATGCAGCGCGCGAGCGTCGATTCGGTGGCCTGGATGCGCGAGGCGTCGCATCTTGAGCGGCGCTGCCATGAGCAATCTCCAGTTACGGGTTATCTCCGGCGTTGTGATGGCCGCTGCCGCGCTGCTCCTGGCATGGCTGGGCGGCTTGCCATTTCGGATATTGTCGGCCGCGATTGCCGCCGCGATGTTTTATGAATGGTGCGCGATGTCCCGCACCTCCGCCAATCCTGCGTATCAAGCGCTTTCCGCGATCCTGCTCGCTTTAGCGCTGATTGCGCTGGTGGCCGGTTTTCCGGCCGTCACAGTGTTAGCCGTCCTGGCATGCGCTGTCGTTGCCTCCGCGCTCACGGGGCTCATCCGAGGGCAGGGTACATGGACAACGGTCGGCCTTGCCTATGCGGCCTTGTCGGGTATTTCGCTCGCATTCCTGCGTGATGCGGACAGATCCGGCCTGATGACGATCCTGTTTCTGTTCGCGACAGTGTGGGCTACCGATATCTTCGCATACTTCGTCGGCCGCGCTATCGGCGGCCCAAAACTGGCGCCGTCCATTTCGCCCGGAAAAACCTGGAGCGGAGCCATCGGTGGAACAATTTGCGGTATGATCGCAGGGCTTGCGGTGGCCTTTTTTGCCGGCGGCAACCTGTTGACGCTCATTCCCGTGGTGTTTCTGCTCTCTGTCGCCTCGCAGGCCGGTGACCTCTTCGAATCATGGGTCAAGCGCCGCCACGGCGTAAAGGACTCGAGCAATCTCATTCCCGGCCACGGCGGTGTCATGGATCGTGTCGACGGGCTTGTCGTGGCTGCCTTTGCCCTGTACGTCATCGGCGCAATTCTCGGTGGTGCGGATCATCCGGCCAGCGGTCTGTTTCCGGCCTGAGGCGAAAAAGCCGCGCTGCGTTCTTCGCTCGGCATGATGCCTTGGATTTGCCCGGATTCACGTCACACTCACGGCGCGGGCTTCGCCGAATCTTGTTGAGGGCATTTGGGGGCATGGTTTGAGCGAGATACTTCCTGCGGTGTTCGGCGTGAACAGTCTGCTCGTCGGCACCATCATACCGTTCCTCTTCGTACTGACCGTTGTCGTGTTCGTCCACGAAATGGGGCACTATCTGGTCGGGCGCTGGTGCGGCATAGGCGTGCAGGCGTTCTCCATCGGCTTCGGACCCGAGCTGTTCGGCTTCAATGATCGTCGCGGCACGCGCTGGAAGCTGTCGGCTATACCGCTCGGCGGATACGTCAAATTCGTCGGCGACATGAACGTTACGAGCACGCCTGATTCTGCCGAGACGGCCAACCTCACCGACGAGGAACGCAAGGTAGCCTTCCACACCCAGCCGATCTGGAAGAGGGCGCTCACCGTTTTTGCCGGGCCGGCGTTCAATTTTCTGCTGACGATTGCCGTCTTTACCGTGATGTTTTCCGTTTATGGCCGCTATGTCGCCGAGCCGATGGTCGCTGAAGTGCGCCCAGACAGCCCGGCAGCAAGAGCAGGCATCCTGCCGGGCGATCGTTTCGTCAGGGTCGGCGGAACGCGCGTGGAAACCTTCGCGGATGTCCAGCGCCTGGTTTCAGGGCGCACCGGCGATGCGATCGAGTTCGTGATGCTGCGTGATGGCAAGGAAATCACCGTCAATGCCACGCCGGAAGTCATGGAACAGAAGGACGCGCTGGGAAACAACATCAAGGTTGGCGTCATCGGCGTGGTCAACAACGAGCAGGTGGGGCAGCCGCGCGTCATCAGCTACAGTCCGCCTGGCGCGTTGCTGGAGGCGGTCTATGAGACAGGCAACATAATCGCGCGAACCGGCCAGTTCTTTCAGCGCTTTGTCGTGGGGCGTGAGGACAAATGCCAGCTCGGCGGACCGGTGAAAATAGCTGACATGGCCGGCAAGGCAGCCAAGCTCGGTTTCGAGTGGCTGGTGCAGCTCGTGGCGCTTTTGTCGGTTGGAATCGGTTTTCTCAATCTTTTGCCGATTCCGCCACTGGACGGCGGCCATCTGCTTTTCTATGGAGTTGAGGCCGTCATCCGACGGCCGGTGTCGGAGCGGGTGATGGAAGCCTTCTACCGTGTTGGCATGCTGCTGGTTCTGGGGTTCATGGGGTTCGTATTCTGGAACGATCTCTTTGGGTGCTGAAATCATGAAGAAATTCGCCCTGATGAAGGGCGGTATTGAGACTGCGTTTACCATCAATGGCGATATGAGTGACGCGAATGTCACGCTGAATGGCTAAGTAAACGCAAATTAACCAGAAGCCTTGCGTGTAGGGAAAATCCGGTTAATACGGTATGGGAAATTAGCCGCACGTCCGGTTTTCTCGCCGTGGGGACTTCGAGAAAAAGGTTATATAGCCCTATGAAGGCAGCATCGAGTTTTCTAAACGCCGCGTCTGCGGTGGCTTTGTCCGCGTCGCTGGCAGTGCCGGCGGCTGTGGTTGCGCAGTTCGCCACCGTGTCCGTCGCTTCGGCGGCTGTCATCAGCAGCATCGACGTGCGGGGCAATCAGCGCGTCGAAGCCCAGACGATCCGCGACTATGTGCAGATCCGTCCCGGCAAGGCATTTTCCAACGCCGATATCGACGAGGCGGTAAAGCGTCTCTTCGCGACGGGCCTTTTCTCCGATGTCCGCATCAATCAGTCCGGCTCTACGCTGGTGGTGCAGGTCAGCGAGTTGCAGGTGGTCAATCAGGTCCTGTTCCAGGGCAACAAGAAGATCAAGGACGCGCAGCTTGCCGGCACGGTTCAGCTGAAGCCGCGCGGCACGTTCTCGACCCAGACGATGGAAGCGGACGCCGAGGCGATTCGCGAATCCTATCGCCGCATCGGCCGCAACGACGTGGTTGTCGCTACGCAGGTCATGGATCTCGGTGAGAATCGCGTCAACGTCGTCTTCGACATCAAGGAAGGCGATCGTACCAAGATTGCTGCAATCAATTTTATCGGCAACAGCGCTTTCGGCAGCCGCCGCCTTGCTGACGTTATCTCGACCAAGAAGTCGACTATCCTGTCCTTCCTGATGCGTGACGACGTCTATGACGAACAGCGTCTGCGTGCAGACGAGGAAGCGCTCCGCCGCTTCTATTACAACCGCGGTTATGCAGATTTCCGCGTCGTCTCGGCTTTTGGCGAACTGGATGAAGCCTCCAACACCTACACCGTCAACATCACGGTTGAGGAAGGCGAGAAGTACACCTTCGGCGACGTCTCGGTCGAAAGCTCGATCCCCGAGGTCGATACGGCGGAACTCCAGTCGCAGGTCAAGACCAAGAGCGGCGCCGTCTACAGCGCCAAGAACGTCGAAGATTCCATCATCGCCGTTACTGAAGACGTGGCCGGCAAGGGCTATGCCTTCGCTCAGGTTACGCCGCGTGGTGACCGTAATTTCGAAAACCACACGATCTCGGTGGTCTACACCGTTGATCAGGGTGCGAAGACCTATGTCGAGCGCATCGAAATCCGTGGCAATTCGCGTACCCGCGACTACGTCATCCGTCGCGAGTTCGATGTCAGCGAAGGCGATGCCTTCAACCAGGTTCTGATACAGCGCGCGAAGAAGCGGCTGGAAGCGCTCAACTACTTTGAGACCGTTGAAATTTCGACGGCACCGGGCGCTGAGCCCGATCAGGTGGTCCTCGTTGTCGATGTCGTCGAGAAGTCGACCGGCGAATTCTCGATCGGCGCAGGCTACACGTCGGGCGGTGAAACGCCTGGCCCGTCGATTGAGGGCTCGATCACCGAGCGCAACTTCCTCGGTCGTGGCCAGTACATCAAGGTGTCTGCCGGTGGCGGACGTCGCTCGCGCGACTTCATGGTCTCGTTCACCGAGCCTTATTTCCTCGGCCGTCGCATCGCTGCCGGTTTCGATATTTTCCGCCAGACGCGTACCTACGACAAGTATGAGAGCGAGGCGAACGGTGCGACCATCCGTTTCGGTCTGCCGATCACGGAAGCGCTTTCGACGCAGCTCGCCTACAACTTCACGCAAGAGAAGTATAACTATCGCGACAACTGTCTGACGAACGGTGTATATGATCCGACCAAGAGCAACTGTGATGATATCTCGGTGGCTATTCAGGAAGGCATTAAAGAAAGCCCCTGGAACAAGTCGTCAGTTTCGGGAACAATTCTCTACAACACCATCGATGACATGAAGAACCCGCATGCGGGTATCTATGCCACCTTCACTACGGAAGTTGCCGGTCTCGGCGGAGACGCCAAGTTCGTCAAGCTGACGGGGCGTGGTTCCTACTATCAAACCCTTTCGGAAGAGATGGATATCGTCGGCTTGGCCAGTGTCGGCGGTGGGCATATCGCGGGTTACGGTGATGACGGCCTGCGCATCTTCGACCATTTCAAGGCCAACGACCGCATGATCCGCGGCTTTGAATATGATGGATTTGGTCCGTATGACGCCGATACTAAGGATCATCTCGGCGGCACCACATATTTCAGCGCTTCTCTCGAGGCGCAGTTCCCGGTGCCGGTCATTCCTGAAAGCTTCGGTCTGCGCGGTGCAGTGTTCGCCGATGCTGCGACACTCTATGGCAACAAGATCTCGAAGGAGAGCGGCCTGACGGTTGCAGGGGCGGACATGGAGTGGCGCGCCTCGGTTGGTGCCGGTCTCATCTGGGCTTCGCCGTTTGGGCCGCTTCGGGTCAACTATGCTGTTCCGGTTGTCAAGAAAGACAACGACGTGGAGCAGAACTTCAGCTTCGGTATTTCGTCCCGCTTCTGATCAAGCGGGCCGACACTTCCGGGCCGTCGCGCCCGGAAGAGAAGGTGCACATGTCCGATCCGGTTTTCTTCGCGCCGTCACGCCGCTATACGGCACTTGAGATAGCCGGCCTGACGGGCGCGGAGCTTGTCGATTCCAGCTATGGCAAGACGTCCATCTCCACCATTGCTCCAGCGAGCGAGGGTGGTAAGGACGCGCTTGTCTTCATCGAAGGCCGGAAGAATGCCGGGCCGTTGCGATCGTTGAACGCGGCCGTTCTCCTGTGCACCCCCGATATTGCCGACCAGGCACCTCCCGGCATTGCCGTTCTTGTCACGCCAAGGCCGCAGGCGGCCTTTGCCCAGATCGGGCGGCTGCTTTTCCCGGCTGCGGCATCGCCGCCGCCCATGACCGGCGAAACCGGTATTTCACCACGAGCCCATATCGATCCTACCGCCCGCCTCGAATCCGGCGTGATTGTCGAGCCAGGTGCGGTGATTGGCGCGGATGTAGCCATCGGCAGCGGCACGATCATCGCGCCTAATGCCGTCGTTGCGCGGTCGGTGCAGATAGGCCGCGATTGCTTCATTGGACCCAATGTCAGCGTGCAGTGCGCGCTCGTGGGCAATCGCGTCGTCATTCACAGCGGCGCCAGCGTCGGGCGTGAAGGGTTTGGCTTCGTCGGCGGGGCGAACGGACCTGAGCGCATTCCGCAAATCGGCCGCGTCATTATCCAGGATAATGTCGAGATCGGCGCAAATACCACCGTGGACCGCGGCGCGATGTCAGATACCGTCATCGGTGAAGGCACCAAGATCGATAATCTCGTCCAGATCGCACACAATGTTCGCATCGGGCGCGGTTGCGTCATCGCCGGACATTGCGGCATTTCCGGCTCCGTCACCATCGGCGATTTCGTCATGATGGGCGGGCGTGTCGGCCTGGCTGATCATCTCACCATCGGCAGCGGCGCGCGTCTGGCGGCGGCCAGCGGCTTCATGAACGATGTTCCCGCCGGCGAAGTCTGGGCCGGCCTTCCGGCGCGACCAATGATGGAATTCATGCGCGACGTTGCCGCGATCCGAAAATTGTCCTCAAAGCCCAAGAAGGGGTGAGACCATAATGGCTGACAACGCCCCGACCACGCTCGAAGCCGTGGACATTCTGGGACTGATGAAGCTTCTGCCTCATCGTTATCCGTTTCTGCTGGTCGACAGGATCATCGAGATCGACGAGGACAATTCGGCGATCGGCATCAAGAACGTTACCATCAACGAGCCGCATTTCCAGGGGCATTTTCCCGAGCAGCCAGTCATGCCCGGCGTCCTGATCGTCGAAGCGATGGCGCAGACGGCCGGTGCGATCTGCATAAAGAGCCAGAACACCGACAAGCCCTCGCTCGTCTACTTCATGACCATAGACAACGCGAAGTTCCGGCGGCCTGTCGTGCCGGGTGACCGCCTTCACATCCATGTGAAAAAGCTGAAAAAAAGAGGCAATATTTGGCGTTTCGCTTGCGAAGCGATGGTTGACGGCGCAAAGGCTGCGGAAGCGGAAATCTCCGCGATGATGTCGCCGCCTATGGCCTGACCAGCGAGAATACATGCAGACTGAAACATTCATTCATCCATCCTCCGTCATTGAAGAAGGCGCCCGCATAGGCGCGGGGGCGCATATCGGCCCGCTCTGCCATATCGGCAGCGATGTCGTCATCGGCGAAAATGTCAGGCTTGTCGGCCACGTTACGGTCATCGGCGCAACGACCATAGGCGAAGGCTGTACGGTATGGCCCCAGGCCGTGCTCGGCGGACCGCCGCAGAACACCAGCCACAAGGGTGGGCGCACCACGCTCACCGTCGGCAAGAACTGCACCATCCGCGAATTCGTGACCATGCATGTCGGCACCGACAATGCGCGCGGTGCAACCATCATCGGCGACAACTGCACTTTCCTTGCCTACTCCCACGTCGCGCACGACTGTACCGTCGGCAACAACGTCACGCTGACGAACGGCGCTACTCTCGGCGGCCATTGCGAGATCGGCGACAATGTCGGCATCGGCGGTTTGAGCGCCGTGCATCAGTTCGTGCGAATCGGCCAGAATGCGTTTCTTGCCGGCGGATCGATGTTTGTCGGCGACGTCATTCCCTATGCGATCGCCATGGGCAACAGAGCCAAGCTGCGCGGCCTCAACGTCGTCGGGCTGAGGCGGTCGGGCATGTCGAAAGCCGAGATCATGACCCTTCGGCGTGCCTACAAAACGATTTTCGACCGTGCGCGCCCGCTCAGTGAAAATCTGGAGATTGCCCGCGTCGAGTTCGCCGATTCTGCGACCGCGATGAAGATCGTCGATTTTCTCAGCGCGCGCGGCAAGCGCCATTATGCCGTTCCGCCGCTGAAGGGTGCCGTCGATGACGACGCCGACGAGGATTGAGCCGAAAATCCAGATAAAGCTTGCGCCCGGCGACAGGGTCGGCATCGTCGCGGGAAGCGGCCGGCTGCCGATCAATGTCGCCGAACGCCTCATGGCCGCCGGTCACACGCCATTCGTGGCCATGATCAAGGGCGAGACGGACCAGGATGCGACACTCACATCTTGCGAACACGAGTTTCTCCAGCTCGAAGACTTTGCATTGCTGATACCGATGCTGAAGCGCCACGGCGTCACTCACGTGGTTCTGGCTGGAGGCATTGCGCGTCGTCCGGAGTGGCGCAAGATCAAGCCGCGTTTTGCGCTCCTTGCCATCCTGCCAAGAGCGCTGGCTGGGCTTGCCCGCGGCGACAACGGGCTTTTGAAGGCACTGGTCGGCGGTCTGGAAGACTATGGCATCAAGGTCGTGGGGGCGCAGGAGATTGTGCCTGACCTGCTGGCGATCGAAGGTGCCATGACGCGTGCGGTTCCATTAAAGTCGGATTGGCGCGATCTGGATGCAGCACTCGAGGCCGCTCGCACCATCGGTGCGCTGGACATCGGGCAGGGGGCTGTTGCCGTCGGCGGCCGTGTTATCGCGCTGGAAGGCATCGAGGGCACAGACGGGCTCCTTGCCCGCGTCGCCGGCATGCGCGGCCATGGCCGCATCGCCGGCAAGAAGCGCGGCGTGCTGGTCAAATGTGCCAAGCCGGACCAGGAAATGCGGGCGGATCTGCCGACGATCGGGCCGGCAACGGTCGATGGCGCGCATGCCGCCGGTCTTGCGGGCATTGGCGTGGAGGCGGGAGGCTCGCTGGTGCTCGACTATGGCAAGATGATCGAGCGCGCCGACGCGCTCGGCCTGTTCGTTGTCGGACTGTCCAAGGGTTCGGGCCAATGACCGCTACGCCGCTCAAGATAGCGATCGTCGCCGGCGAGGAGTCGGGCGATCTCCTCGGCGCCGACATCATCCACGCTCTGCGAAAGGCAACCGGACGCGAGATTCAGCTTGTCGGCATTGGCGGCAGGCATCTGCAGGCGCTGGGGCTGACGCCATTGTTCGATGGCAGTGATATCGCCTTGATGGGCGTCACGGCGATCCTTCGCGACCTGCCGCGCCTGTACAAGCGCATCGGCCAGACGGCGCAGATGATCGTTTCGGAAAAGCCGGACTGCCTGATCACCATCGACAGCCCGGATTTCACCTTGCGCGTCACCAAAAAGGTCCGCGCGGCCGATCCGACCATCCCGATTGTCCACTACGTCTGCCCGAGCGTCTGGGCCTGGCGGCCGGGCAGGGCGCGCGCCATGCGGCCGCATGTCGATCACGTGCTGTGCATCCTGCCTTTCGAAACTGCCGAACTTGAACGGCTCGACGGTCCGCCTGGCACTTATGTCGGGCATCGCCTGACGCAGGACCCCAACGTTCAGGCAGCTGCCACGACGCAGGCGCAGCCGCGCGATCTTTCTGATGCTCGCGAAAAGACATTGCTGCTTCTGCCCGGTTCGCGGCGTGGCGAGGTGAAGGGGCTCATCGAACCCTTCGGCCAGACGGTCTCGGTGCTGCGTGCGCGGGGGCATCGTCTGCGGCTCCTGCTGCCCACGGTTCCGCACGCGGCGGATATGGTCAAGGCTGCGGTCGCCGGCTGGGAACAGAAACCCGAGATCATTCTCGATCCGGCTGGAAAATGGCAGGCATTCGCTGAAGCCGATGCGGCGCTGATCGCTTCCGGGACGGTCTCGCTGGAACTTGCGCTTTCCGGCGTGCCGATGGTGTCGAGCTACAAGCTCGACGCGATCGCGCGCGTCATACAAGGCATGGTCACGGTCTGGTCGGCGCTCCTGCCCAATCTGATCGCCGATCGGCCGATCGTGCCGGAATTTTATGACCACTATGTCCGGCCGCAAAACCTCGCGCGGCATGTCGAGGCGCTGTTTTCGGATACGGCATTCCGGACCTGGCAGAAGGATGGCTTTGCCGAGGTTGCAAGGCGCATGGCGACCGAGCGCCCCTCAGGCGAGATCGCCGCCGCAGTCGTGTTGGCGGAAATGGCGAGAAAGAAAACCAAATAAAAAAGCGCCCTTGAGGCGCTTTTTCAATGTGGGATGTCACGCGCCAATCAGCGCTTGGCGATCGGCACGTAGTCGCGTTCGGAATAGCCGGTATAGAGCTGGCGAGGGCGACCGATCTTCTGGTGCGGGTCCTCGATCATTTCCTTCCACTGGGCGATCCAGCCGACCGTGCGCGCCACGGCGAACAGCACCGTGAACATGGTGGTTGGGAAGCCAAGCGCCTTCAGCGTGATGCCGGAATAGAAGTCGATGTTCGGATAGAGCTTCTTCTCGATGAAGTAGCTATCGGTCA
>VFQQ010004665.1_pt1 | contig 11910 bp, 12 predicted proteins | sample 3512341 | NCBI WGS metagenome assembly VFQQ01 (sample SAMN10412373, study PRJNA504923) | tailings metagenome | isolation source: Relicate 2 Philex TSF1 revegetated site | place: Philippines: Tuba, Benguet | collected 2017-08-29 | reverse complement strand
GGGGAGGTGGCAGCGCGAAGCGCTGACGGAGGGGCCATGGCGCGACGTCGCTGCCCCTCCACCATCCTGCGGATGGTCCCCCTCCCCACGGCTATGCCGCAGGGAGGATTTCATGGATGCCGTAACGAAAACTGAACTGGTATCTATCGTCATGGCGGTGTCGCCTCTATAGGCGCCGTCATGACGATCAGCCTGTTCGAACTCTTCAAAATCGGTGTCGGCCCCTCCAGCTCGCATACGGTCGGGCCGATGGTGGCGGCGCGGCGTTTCACTGTGTGGCTAGACGAGCAGGCGATGCTGGGCCGCACCGCGCATGTCGAGGCCGACCTCTACGGATCGCTGGCGTTGACCGGCAAGGGCCACGCCGCCGACACCGCAATCGTCGCGGGTCTCGCGGGCGAGATTCCTGCCAGCACCAGTCTGTCAGCGATCACCGCGCATTGGGACCGCGCCAACGGCGAGGGTTTTCTCTATCTGCTCGGGCGCCAGCGCGTGCGTTTCCAGCCGGCACGCGATCTGCATTTCCAGATGCGCCAGCGCCAGCCGTTTCACAGCAATGCGGTGAGCTTTTCCGCGCGCGATGCCGACGGCGAGATTTTGGCGAAGCGGATGTATTTTTCGATCGGGGGCGGCTTCGTCGTCGACGAGGACGAGGCGGGGCGGAACAGCCGCGGCGCGGAGGACGAGGTCGAACTCCCCTTCGCCTTCACCTCGGGCGCCGACCTGCTGAGCATGGGCGCGGCGTCGGGCAAGAGCTTTGCCGAGATGATGCTCGAAAATGAGCTGGTCCATCGCAGCCTCGACGAAGTAAACGCTGGGCTCGACGCGATCGCGGGCGCGATGGAGGCGTCGATCGACTCCGGCTGTTGCAGCATCGGCATCCTGCCCGGCGGGCTCAAGGTCAAACGCCGCGCGCCGCAGATCGCCGCCGACATCCGCAACCGCCACGAGGCGAATCTGACCGATCCGCTCGCGATGATGGACTGGATCAACCTGTGGGCGATGGCGGTGAACGAGGAAAACGCCGCGGGCGGCAAGGTCGTCACCGCGCCGACCAACGGCGCGGCGGGAATCATCCCCGCGGTAATCCGCTTCTACCGCCGCGGCTATCGCGGCGACGATGCGGGGGTTCGCACCTTCCTTCTTGCCGCGGGCGCGGTCGGCGCGCTGTATAAACGCAACGCGAGCATCTCGGGCGCCGAGGTCGGCTGCCAGGGCGAGGTCGGCGTCGCCTGTTCGATGGCGGCGGCGGGGCTGACCGCCGCGCTCGGCGGCACCAACGCACAGGTCGAGAACGCCGCCGAGATCGGCATGGAACATAACCTCGGCCTCACTTGTGATCCCATTGGAGGCCTCGTGCAGATCCCGTGCATCGAACGCAACGCGATGGGCGCGATCAAGGCGATCGACGCGAGCCGCATCGCGATGATCGGCGACGGCACGCATGTCGTCAGCCTCGACACGGTGATTGCGACGATGCTGCAGACGGGGCGCGACATGCGCGACAAATATAAGGAAACGTCGAAGGGCGGGCTGGCGGTTAGCGTGGTGGAGTGTTGAGGGGCTGACCGGTCAACATTGATCCTTGAGACGTGCTTCCTTTTCGGAAGCAAAATCCATCAATCGGGTCATCTCCTTTTCGACCGCCAGTAGCGTTGCCACGGGCAACTTGTCCTCGCGAAGGACCGCCCCTGTTTCATCCTGAATCTGGATATACAAATCGCCTCGTCCTCGGCCGATTGAAACGACCGCGCCCCAATTCGCCGGAGCATAAAGGCTGCCATCGGCGTGTCGGAAGTCCGTCGCGTAATCCGTTCCGCGACCGCAGACATTCTGGTTGCCGTAGCAATCACCAATTTGGATTCTGACCTTATTTTTAGAGTCTATGGCATTATATGAGACGGTAAAATTGCCCAATCCGAAATCGGGGCTGCCCAGTTTATAGTTTCGATGCCGCCAAAATCCCTTGATTCGAGGTGTCTTTAAGCCGCTGCGCCACTGGCTTTCTATAAATTGGACCCCATGTTTTTTGTTGGCAAAAATGGTAGCTTGAAACCAGCCGAGTTCGGCGCTCTTCAATTCCTCGGAGCAATGATAGGCGTTCGGATCGAAGACGACGCTGCCGTTCGCGGGTGTCGCAATTGCAACGGGTGCGAATGCTGCGAATGCGATCAGATGTTGTGAATGACGACGGTGCACCGAACTAGCCTCCCCTGATCTCGATGGAGTTCGCAACTCTTGTTGGCGATTCATTCCTAACCTGTCGTTGCAGTGCCCTACAATAGAATATCCATTATGAATTGTTTCGCACAGCTTTTCGATCAGCAGCCGCACCTTCGTCCGCGGATGGCCGCGCTGCGGATAGACCGCCCAGATCGACTCCTCCTGCGGGCGGGGCGAGCAGCGAGACGCGCGCAACCTCGCCTCCATCGTCATCCGAGACCTGATCCGGGATCCACAGCGGCGCTGCAGTCATCGCCCCGGATCAAGTCGAACGAGCCACGTGTCTCGTTCGAGGGTGACGAAATAGGGGAGGGTGGCGGCAGATGATACTTTCCTACATTATTTCGCTGTGCCAGCTTGGGTTCCGGCTCTTTGAGCTCGTCGATATTAGCGTCTCTGCTTAAAGCGACAAAGGAGACAGTTTTGCGCTGTGCGTCCGTATCTTTTGTCTCTTTAGGCGCGGCCGCCGGTAGTTGCTAAAGCCACAAAGGGCACAATTTCGATGCGCCTATGTGGGGCTTTTGTGGCTTTAGGGCGACGCGCCGCCATAATCCTCCCTGTCGCGTAGCGATGGGGAGGGGGACCGCTTGCGAAGCAAGTGGTGGAGGGGCAGCGACGTCGGCGCCATCGCCCCTCCGTCAGCGCTTCGCGCTGCCACCTCCCCATCGCAACGCGACAGGGAGGACCATGAGCATCTTGCATTGCCGCGCGCTTTGCCTGATTGGAGCGCCCGAGAAGGAGACCCGCCATGAAGACCCGCGCCGCCGTTGCGTTCGAAGCGAAGAAGCCGCTCGAGATCGTCGAGTTGGACCTCGAAGGCCCGAAGGCGGGCGAGGTGCTGGTCGAGATCATGGCGACGGGCATTTGCCACACCGACGCTTACACGCTCGACGGCTTCGACAGCGAGGGCATTTTTCCGAGCGTGCTGGGGCATGAGGGCGCGGGCGTCGTGTGCGAGGTGGGCGCGGGCGTCACCAGCGTCAAGCCCGGCGACCATGTGATCCCGCTCTACACGCCCGAATGCCGCCAGTGCAAAAGCTGCCTGTCGGGCAAGACGAACCTCTGCACCGCGATCCGCGCGACGCAGGGTAAGGGGCTGATGCCCGACGGCACGACGCGCTTTTCGTACAAGGGCCAGCCGATCTTCCATTATATGGGCTGCTCGACCTTCTCGAACTTCACCGTGCTGCCTGAGATTGCGGTTGCGAAAATCCGCGAGGACGCGCCGTTCCAGTCGAGCTGCTACATCGGCTGCGGCGTCACCACCGGGGTCGGCGCGGTGATCAACACGGCAAAAGTGCAGGTCGGCGACAATGTCGTCGTCTTCGGCCTCGGCGGGATCGGCCTCACCGTGATCCAGGGCGCGCGGCTTGCGGGCGCCGACAAGATCATCGGCGTCGACATCAACCCCGACCGCGAAGAATGGGGCCGCAAGTTCGGCATGACCGACTTCCTCAACTCGAAGGGCATGAGCCGCGAGGATGTCGTCGCGACGATCGTCGCGATGACCGACGGCGGCGCCGACTATACCTTCGACGCGACCGGCAATACCGAGGTGATGCGCATCGCATTGGAAGCCTGCCACCGCGGCTGGGGCACCTCGATCATCATCGGCGTGGCCGAAGCGGGCAAGGAGATCGCGACGCGGCCGTTCCAGCTGGTCACCGGCCGCAACTGGCGCGGCACCGCATTCGGCGGCGCCAAGGGGCGCACCGACGTGCCGAAGATCGTCGACATGTATATGACCGGCAAGATCGAGATCGACCCGATGATCACCCACGTTATGGGGCTGGAAGAGATCAACAAGGGGTTCGATTTGATGCACGCGGGGGAAAGTATTCGCAGCGTGGTGGTATACTAAAAAGCAGTTTCGTTTCTCGCCAAGCTTCGTCATTGCGAGGAGCCGAAGGCGACGCGGCAATCCAGAGTTTGCGTAAACCGCCCTGGATTGCTTCGCTCCGCTCGCAATGACGTGAATTGGGGAGTGACGAATTGACCGGACCTTATGTCCTGACCTTCAGCTGCGTCGATGCCGTGGGCATCGTCGCGGCGGTGACCGGGCTGCTGGCGGAGCGCGATGGCTTCATCCTCGACAGCCAGCAATATGCCGACCTCGATTCGGGGCGCTTCTTCATGCGCGTCGCCTTCCGCGGTGCGGGGCCGCGCTTTCCCGAGGGGCTGGCGGGGGTGCAGGATGCGTTTGCGCCGATCGTCGACCGCTTTGCGATGGACGCGCGGATCAGCGACAGCGCCGCAAAACCGCGCTTCGTCATCGCGGTGTCGCAGGGCAGCCATTGTCTCAACGACCTGCTCCACCGCTGGTCGACCGGTAACCTCGCCATCGACATCGTGGCGGTGGTGTCGAACCACGAGCATCAGCGGCGGCTCAGCGAATGGCACGGCGTGCCGTTCCACCATTTCCCGGTCAGCGATGCGAACCGCGCCGAACAGGAGGCGCGGATACTGGACCTGATGGCGCGCAGCGGCGCCGAATATCTGGTGCTGGCGCGTTATATGCAGGTGTTGTCGCAGGATCTGTCGAACAAGCTCGCGGGGCGCTGCATCAACATCCACCACAGTTTTCTGCCGGGGTTCAAGGGCGCCAAGCCCTATCACCGCGCGCAGGAGCGCGGGGTCAAGCTGATCGGCGCGACCGCGCATTTCGTGACCAGCGACCTCGACGAAGGCCCGATCATTGAACAGGCGGTCGAGCGTGTCGATCACCGCGACAGCGTCGAGGATCTCATCCGCATCGGCCGCGATGTCGAGGCGCAGGTGCTGGCCCGTGCTGTCCGCTGGGTTGCCGAGCAGCGGGTGCTGATCGACGGGCGCAAGACGGTGGTCTTCCGCTGACAAGACTGGCACAAGATCGGTATCGATTCGCAACGAAAACAGGAGAGAGCGATGTACAGTCACAACATGGTCGGCACGAACGACGTCGCGAAAGCGAAGGCGTTTTATGATGCCACCTTTCAGGCGATCGGCGGCAAGCCGGGCATCGTCGATGACAAGGGGCGGCTGATCTATATGCACAATGGCGGGCTGTTCCTCGTCACGCCGCCGATCAACGGGGAGCCGGCGACCGCGGGCAATGGCTGCACCATCGGGTTCGCGATGGAGAACGAGGCGCAGGCGAAGGCGTGGCACGACGCCGGCGTCGCCGCGGGCGGCACCAGCATCGAAGACCCGCCGGGCGTGCGCGAGGGCGGTTTCGGCAAGCTGTACCTTGCCTATCTGCGCGATCCCGACGGCAACAAGCTGTGCGCGCTGAAGCGTCTCTGAGCATTTGGTAAAAGCATGCGCGGCGAAGCGGGATTGCTGGCGGACCTGACGACGCTGGGAATCCCGTTCGCTGCGTATGACCATGATGCGGTGTTCACGGTTGCCGAGAGCGATGCGGTGAATGCCGCGATCCCCGGCGAGCATACGAAGAACCTGTTCCTGAAGGACAATGGCGGGGCGTTTTGGCTGGTCACGGTGCCGTCGGCGGCGCGCGTCGACCTGAAGGCGCTGCCCGCCGCGATCGGCAGCAAGCGCGTCAGTTTTGGCAAGGCCGAGGACATGGACCGCCTGCTCGGCATCGCGCCGGGATCGGTGACCCCGCTCGCTGCGATCCATGCTCCGCCGGGCAGCATCACTGTCGTTCTCGACCGGGGGTTGGCGGAGGCTGACCAGGTGAATGTCCATCCGCTGCGCAACACCGCGACGATCGGATTGTCTGGTGCAGCCATTATCGACCTCCTGCGTCATTGGGGACATAGTCCCCGCATCGCGCCCATCCCGGTTCAGGAACCCGCATGACCCTAGAAAACCTCTCCACCGTTCGCAGCCATGGCGGCACGCAGGGCGTGTACAAGCATGCCAGCACCACCACCGGCACCGAAATGACCTTTGCAGTGTTCGTACCCGACCATGAAGAAGGCGCATGCCTTCCGGTGCTCTGGTATCTTTCGGGGCTGACCTGCACCCACGCCAATGTGATGGAAAAGGGCGAATATCGCGCCGCCTGTGCCCAACATGGCATTGTCTTCATCGCACCCGATACGTCGCCGCGGGGCGATGGGGTTCCGGATGATCCCGACGGTGCGTGGGATTTCGGGCTGGGCGCGGGTTTTTACGTCGATGCGACCGAGGCGCCGTGGGCGAAACATTACCGGATGCGATCCTATATCGAGGACGAACTGCCTTCGCTGGTCCTGCGCAATTTCCCGAGCGCCGACCTGACGCGGCAGGCGATCACGGGGCATTCGATGGGCGGCCACGGAGCGCTGACGATCGGCCTGCGCAATCCGGATCGGTTTCGTTCGGTGTCGGCCTTTTCGCCGATCGTCGCGCCGACGCAATGCCCGTGGGGCGAAAAGGCGTTTGGCAACTATCTGGGCGACGACCGCGAGGAATGGCAGGCCTACGACGCCTGCGCGCTGCTCGACCAGGGGCTGCGCGTCCCCGACCTGCTCGTCGATCAGGGCGACGCCGACGATTTCCTGGCGGAACAGCTGAAGACCGAATTGCTGGTCGCGGCGTGCGAACGCGCGGGGCAAAAGGCCGAGATCCGGATGCAGCCGGGTTACGACCACAGCTATTATTTCATCTCGACCTTCATGGCCGAGCATGTCGCCTGGCATGCGGAGCGGTTGAAGGCGTGACAAAAGCCCCTCCCCCAAGGGGAGGGCATTGGTTCCTTTATCTACTTCGGACGGCGCGGGCTGCGCTGGCCGTAAGGCTTGGGCTTGTAGCGATCGTTGCCGCCCGGGCTGCCGGGTGCGCGCGTGGCGCGCGGCCCCGCACGGTCGCCGCCGGGAGCCCGGCCCAGCTTGGCGCGCGGCGCCCGCTCGCCCGGACCACCGCTCTTGTCGCGGCGCGGCGGATAGGTCGGGCCGTCGGGCGCGGGGGTGATCGCGACGCCGCTGTCGTCCTCGCCATCCTGGTTCGCGGTACGCACCACAGCCTCGGCGAAGCGGTCGGCGATGGCGCGCGGGATGTTGAACATCGTTTCCTTGGGACCAATGCGGATCGCGCCGATCTCATTCTTGCTCACATGGCCGCGGCGGCACAGCAGAGGCAGGATCCAGCGCGGATCGGCATTCTGGTGGCGGCCGATGTTGAGGCGGAACCAGACGGCATCCTCGAACCCCTCGCGACGGTCGCCGCCGCGTTCGGGGCGTTCGAAGCGTTCGCCGCGCTCGGGACGGCCAGCCGCGTCGCGGCCGCGCGGGCCGTTGTCGATCAGGTCCTCGGGCGGCGGCATCAGCGCGCGGTGCGACCGGACCAGCGATGCGGCGATATCTTCGGGACTGCGTTCGGCCATCAGCCGCTGCGCAAGCTCCAGATCCTCGGGCTCATGCTCCTGCGGCGTGAGCAATTTTTCCATCAGCCGTTCCTGGTCGCGCGCGCGCACGTCGGCGGCGGTCGGCGCATCCATCCACTCGGCCTCGATCCGCGCGCCGCGCAGCATGCCGTCGACGCGGCGGCGGCGCGGATAGGGAACGATGATAACCGCGGTGCCCTTTTTGCCCGCGCGGCCGGTACGGCCCGAGCGGTGCTGGAGCGCTTCGGCGTCGCGCGGAATTTCAACGTGAATCACCAGACTGAGCGTCGGCAGATCGATACCGCGCGCGGCGACATCGGTGGCGACGCAGACGCGGGCCCGGCGATCGCGCAGCGCCTGCAAGGCGTGGTTGCGCTCGTTCTGGCTATGCTCGCCCGACAGCGCGACGGCGGCGAAACCGCGTTCGACCAGGCTGGCGTGCAGGCGGCGGACATTGTCGCGCGTCGCGCAGAACAGCATCGCGGTTTCGGCTTCGTGCAGGCGCAGCAGGTTGATCACCGCGCCCTCGATGTCGGCGGGGGCAACGGTCACCGCCTGATAGGCGATGTCGCCATGGCCGCGATCTTCACCGACGGTCGAGATGCGTAGCGCGTCGCGCTGGTAGCGCTTGGCGAGCTGGACGATCGGTTTGGGAAGCGTCGCCGAAAATAGGAGCGTACGGCGCGTTTCCGGGGTGGCGTCGAGGATTTCCTCCAGATCGTCACGAAAGCCCATGTCGAGCATCTCGTCCGCCTCGTCGAGCACCGCGACACGCAGCGCGGTGAGGTCGAGCGCGCCGCGTTCGAGGTGATCGCGCAGGCGCCCCGGAGTGCCGACGACGATCTGCACGCCCTGGTTCAGTGCGCGGCGTTCCTTGCTGGCGTCCATGCCGCCGACACAGGTGGCGATGCGCACCCCGGCCTTGCCGTACAGCCAGGCGAGCTCGCGGCTGACCTGCAGCGCGAGTTCGCGGGTGGGGGCGATGATCAACGCCAGCGGCGAGGTCGCGAAGGGCAGGCGCCCGTCCTCGATCAGCTCGTCGGCCATGGCGAGGCCGAAGGCGACGGTCTTGCCCGACCCGGTCTGGGCGGAGACGAGCAGGTCGCGGCCCTTGGCCTCTGTCTCGGTCACATGGGTCTGGACGGGGGTCAGCGCCTCATAGCCACGCGCGACGAGGGCGTCCGAAAGGACGGGGACAAGATTTTCGAAAGTCATTATTATCTCAATAGCATAGGCGGCCACCGGTGCGGTGGCGGGCCAGTAGAAAGGGGCTCAATGGGCTTAAATCACCTGTCCGGCAGCGTGTCCGCTTGCCCAGGCCCATTGAAAATTATAGCCGCCTAACCACCCTGTGACATCTACGGCCTCGCCGACCGCATAGAGGTTTGGAACGGTTTTGGCCACCATTGTTTGCGACGACAGGCTGGCGGTCGAAATTCCGCCGACGGTGACCTCGGCTTTGGCGAAGCCTTCGGTGCCATTCGGGCGGAAAATCCACTTCGCCAGCCTCGACTCGGCCTCGGCGAGTTTGCGGTCGGCCAGCGCACCGAGTTCGCCGGGCAGCGCAAGCCGCTCGGCGAGCGTTTCGGCGAGACGGTCGGGGAGCATCGCGCCAAGTATGGTGCGCAGTGTGGCGCGTGCGCGTGCGCGCTTGGCATCAAGGAGCCAGCCCTGCGGTGCATCGGGGAGAAAGTCGATCGTCACCGGCTCGCCGTGGCGCCAATAGCTGCTGACTTGCAGGATCGCGGGGCCGGACAGGCCTTTATGCGTGAACAGGGCGGCTTCGCGGAAAGCCGCCTTGCCCGCGTGCGCCTCCACCGGCGCGGCGATGCCCGACAACTCGCGGAACAGCACATCATCGCCGCCCAGCGTCAGCGGCACGAGCGCGGGGCGCGGTTCGACGACCTTCAGCCCGAATTGCCGCGCGAGGTCATAGGCGAAGCCGGTGGCGCCCATCTTGGGGATCGACGGGCCGCCGGTGGCGATCACCAGTGCCGAGGCGCTGAAATTCTGGTCGCCGAAGCGGATGGTGAAATTGCCGTCGGCGTGCGTCACATCGCTCACCGGTTGACCGGTGCGGACATCGACTCGCCCTTTCGCGCACTCGTCCAGCAGCATGGCAACAATCTGTTTTGCCGATCCGTCGCAGAACAGCTGGCCGAGCGTCTTTTCGTGATAGGCGATGCCGTGGCGGTCGACCATCGCGATGAAATCGGCGGGGGTGTAGCGGGCGAGCGCCGATTTGGCGAAATGCGGGTTCGCCGATAGGAAGCGATCGGGTGCGGTGTTCACATTGGTGAAGTTGCAGCGCCCGCCGCCCGAGATCAGGATTTTCTTGCCGACCTGATCGGCGTGGTCGAGCAGCAACACGCGCCGCCCGCGCTGTCCCGCAACCGCGGCGCACATCAACCCGGCCGCGCCGGCACCCAGCACGATGGCGTCAAATTCGGTTGCGGACATCGCGGCTCAGCGTAGCTTGGCGATCGACAGCCCGTCGGCCTTCGCGCGCAGTTTCACCGATTCCTCGCTGCGGATGAGCGCCTTGGCGATGGCTTTCAGCGCCATGCCTTTCTTGGCGAGCGTGTGCAGCTTGTCGATTTCGGCCGCGGTCCACGGCTGTTTGTGGCGCTCGAACTTGTCCTTCATGCCTGCGTCTCCGGATCGATTTCGACCGCAAGGATCGCGACCGCGTCCTCGCGGCCCTGATATTCGACACTCTCGCCTGCCTCCGCCCCCATCAGCGCGCGGGCGAGCGGGGCCGAAAAGGCGACACATCCCAGCGCCGGATCGGCCTCGTCGCCGCCGACGATGGTAATCGTCTTTTCGGCGTTGTTGAGTCGATAGGTCACGCGGCTGCCGATGCCAATGCTGCCGTTCGCTGGCGGCACCTGTACCTCGGCCGTGGCTTGCCGTGTGTGGAAATATCGCAGGCGGCGCTGCAATTTCTTGCGCGCCTCTTCGTCGGTGGTTTCGGTAAGCTGGGCCTCGAGCCGCGCGACTTCTTCTTGAAGGAGCCGCAGCCCGCGCGGCGTCACCCAGTTCGGGCCGACCGCGATCGGCAGCTCGAACTCGGGTTCCTTATGCTCGTCGTCGCTCTCGCGGCGAAACGCTACGCTCATGGTCAGGCTTTCCGGTCGTCATCGCAAAAGCTGCCCCTGCGCGCCGAAGGTGGCGACAAAATGGCGTGGGATCGATACGGCTGGACAGTCTTCCGGACGTGTATTACAAAGGCAATACACAAAGGAGATTTGCGATGCGAAACAGAACAATGGCGATAGCGCCGCTCGCTATGGCGATGACAGTTGCCGCGTGCACTGCCGCCGAACGTCAGGAAAGCGAACCGCGCGGCCGGTCAGAAAACACGCGCGCGGCTGACAACGCCGCGGTCGCCATCCGGAACTTTGCCTTTACCGGCTTCACGGGCGTCAAAGTGACCGGTCCCGACGATGTTACCATCCGCCGCGGCGATGCGTTTTCGATCAGCGCCAAAGGACAGCAGTCGGCGCTCGATGAGCTTGAGGTCGATATGGACGGCGACACGCTGTCGATCGGTCGCAAACGCGAGGGGTTCAGCTTTTCCAATCGCGGCAACGACAAGATCGCCATCACGATCACCTTGCCGCGGTTGGCGGCGGTCCGCCTGACCGGATCAGGATCGGTCGATGCCGACAGTATCGATGGCGATGCGGTCGAGGCGGTACTGACCGGTTCGGGTGATCTCAAGATCGCCAGCATGACCGGCAAGACCGCAAAACTGAGCGTGTCGGGTTCGGGCGATATCGAGATTGCCGGCGGCCGTGTCGACAACGGCAAATATAGTGTCACCGGATCGGGCGACATCGACGCCGACGGGCTCGTGGCGCGGACGCTCGATGTGTCGGTCACCGGTTCGGGCAATGTCGATAGCCAGGCAACCGGCAACGCCGATGTGAGCATCCTGGGGTCGGGCGACGTTACCTTGGGCGGCGGGGCGAAGTGCGCATCGCGCAAGGTTGGATCGGGAACGGTCACCTGCAAATAGGGCAATGCTGGTGCCGTCCGCCCGGACGGGTTATGGCGGCACCATGATTACCTATCTTCGCGCCGCCACGCTGGCGGCTGCCGCCCTGATCGTCGCAACGCAGGCGATTGCCGCCGAAAAGCGCTTCGGGCTGACCGGCTTCGACGCGATCGAGGTCAACGCCGATTATGCGATCGAGGTGACCACGCGCGCACCGGTCGGTGCCGTGGCGACGGGGCCGCAGGACGCGCTCGACCGGCTGAGCATCGAGGCGCGCGACGGACGCCTCGTCATCGGCGAGCGCCGGTTCGCGGGGGATGAAAGCCGCCGGGCGCCGCGCGGGGCGGTGACGATCCGCATCAACGTCGCCAATCTGCGG
>VFQQ010004664.1_pt1 | contig 11914 bp, 9 predicted proteins | sample 3512341 | NCBI WGS metagenome assembly VFQQ01 (sample SAMN10412373, study PRJNA504923) | tailings metagenome | isolation source: Relicate 2 Philex TSF1 revegetated site | place: Philippines: Tuba, Benguet | collected 2017-08-29 | reverse complement strand
AGAGGCGCACGCCGTCGATGATTGAGGCATGGTTGAGCGCGTCGGAGATGACCGCGTCCTCCTCGGAAAGCAGCGTCTCGAACAGGCCGCCATTGGCGTCGAAGCAGGAGCCGTAGAGGATCGTGTCCTCCATGCCGAGGAAGGAGGAGATGCGCGCCTCGAGCTGCTTGTGCTCCTCCTGCGTGCCGCAGATGAAGCGCACCGAGGCCATGCCGTAGCCGTAGCGGTCGAGTGCGGCCTTGGCGGCGTCACGCAGTTCGTCGCTGTCGGCCAGGCCGAGGTAATTGTTGGCGCAGAAATTCAGCAGTTTCCTACCGCCGACCGCGATCTCGGCCGATTGCGGCGACGTGATCACGCGCTCGGATTTATACAGTCCGGCCGATTTGAGCCCGGAAATCTCGGTTTCGAGATGGGAAAGGAATGCTTTGCTCATCGCCGGGTCGCCTCGTTTCATGGACCGACTCTGCCGTCGGGCGCGTCTCCGTTCTATCGGAAATACGACCGCAGGCAGTCATTCGTCCAATAGATTCCATCGCTCGCCTCTGGAAGCCGGTTTGGCGGCTGGCTAGGATCGCACGGTTTCAGAACTGGAGTTCACCATGGCCGCGCAGTTTCCCGTCTTCGATCTTGGGCGTTTCGAAGAAGCGGACGCTGGGGATCGCCAGCGGCTGGGTGCCGAGGTCGACGCGATCTGCCGCTCGACGGGTTTTCTGGCTATCTCCAACCATGGCGTGCCACAACCTGTGATCGATGCCGTATGGGGCAAGGCGCATGATTTCTTCGATCTGCCGCCGGACGAGAAACAGAAAGCGAAAGCGCCATACAAGGGCTATCCCTACGGCTATCTCGGCCCGGAACTGGAGGCGCTGGCGAAATCGCGCGATGTCGACAGCCCGCCCGATCTGAAGGAGAGCTTCAATGGCGGGCCTCAGCGCGTGCCGGACGGCATGACGGACGAACAAGCGCTTACCTTCTGCTATGCGGCGACGATCTGGCCGGATGCGCCGGACGGTTTCGTGCCGGCGTGGAAGGCCTATTACGCAGCACTTGAGGACCTCGCCGCGCGCATCATGCGGCTGTTTGCCGTCGCGCTGAAACTGCCGGAAGACTATTTCGAGGGCTTCATCAATGCGCCGATCAGCGCACTGCGTGCTCTTAACTATCCCGAACAGACCGTGCCGCCAAAACCCGGCCAGCTTCGCGCCGGCGCGCATACCGACTATGGCAGCCTGACGATCCTGCTGCCTCAGGAAGGGTCCAGGGGTCTCGAACTGATCACGCCCGACGGCAACTGGACGCCGGTGCCGCCGGTTCCCGGAGCCTTCGTCATCAATATCGGCGACCTGATGGCGCTGTGGACGAACGACCGCTGGGTCTCGACCATGCACCGCGTGGTCAACCCCTCGCCCGAAGATGGCGGCATGGCGCGGCGCCAGTCGCTGGCATTCTTCCACCAGCCGAACTGGGATGCCGAGATCGTGTGTCTGGAGCAGTGCCTCGCGCCCGGCGAAGCGCCGAAATATGCGCCGGTGCGCTCGGGACCGTATCTGATGAGCAAATTCCAGGCGACGACGAAGTAGCGTTATCGCAAAAACGACTTTCCAACCCGGCGCTTCCTTCGCATCGGGCGGCTTCCGGCGGCGCTAGACTGGCGGTAACAGCGCCACGAAAGGGAGCGTATTTTGACCGATAGCGCCATCGCAAGCATCCGCCTTTACCGCCAGTGGCAGCCCTTTCGCGACGGCACCTATCGCTGCTCGGGCGGACGAAGTGCTGAAGGCTTCGATTCGACGATTGTCGAGATCAGGTCGAAGGACGGTTTTACCGGCTTCGGCGAGATGGCGCCGCTCGGCAGTTTTTACGATCCCGCCTTCGCGGAAGGTGCGCGGGCCGCGATGCGCGAGCTTGCGCCCACCCTGCTCGGCCACGACGCCACGGGCATCGAGGCGCTGAATCGACACATGGACTTGCTGCTGAAAGGCCATCCTTACGCGAAATCGGCCATAGACATGGCGCTGTGGGATCTGGCCGGCCGGCGCAGCGGATTGTCGTTGGCGTCCCTGACCGGCGGGGCAGAAGGCTCAAGCCTGCCACTCTACCGCTCGCTGGCGCCGGAGGCCATGGCGGCACGGGCGCGAAAATATGTTGCCGAGGGCTATCGCCGCCTTCAGGTCAAGGTCGGCCTCGATGTGGACGAGGATATTGCGCGACTGGAAGCGGTTCGCGGCGCGGTTCCTGCCGGCACCGTGCTCTTTTGCGATGCCAATGGCAGCTGGGGCACGGCCGAGACGCGCCGCTTCCTGATGGCGACCCGCAATATCGACTACGCGCTGGAACAGCCCTGTGCGAGCTATGACGAGAACCTCGCCATCCGCAGCGCCTGCGAGCGCCCGCTGGTGCTGGATGAGACGATCGACAGCGCCGATGTGCTGCTGCGGGCAATCGCGGATGGTTTGGTCGACGGCATCACGATAAAACTCGCCCGCGTCGGCGGGCTGACCAAGGCCAAGCTGCTGCGCGACATCGCCATCGCGAAAAATCTCAAGATCACGATCGAGGATACGGGCGGCGCGCAGATCGACACCGCCGCCTATTCCGGCCTGCTGCTTTCGACGCCGGAAGGGCTCAGACAGCACACCGTCGATTTCCACAACTGGGTCACGGTTGCCAATGCGCGGGTCGATTTCCGGATTGCCGACGGCGCGATGACGTTGCCCGACGGTCCGGGGCTCGGGGTTGAAGCGGATGTCGCGGCGCTGGGCGAGCCGATCTTCGCGTGCGATGCCTGAGGACCAAAAATTCAGCCGGGCACTTGGCCCGGCTGAATGAATATCAAACGCTTAAAAGCTTTTCTCAAAAAAACGCCTGAAGTCCCGTCTGCGCGCGGCCGAGGATCAGCGCGTGGACGTCGTGCGTGCCCTCATAGGTGTTGACGGTCTCCAGGTTCTGCGCGTGGCGCATGACGTGGTAGCCGATCTGGATGCCGTTGCCGCCATGCATGTCGCGGGCCTGGCGGGCGATATCCAGCGCCTTGCCGCAATTGTTGCGCTTGACGATGGAGATCATCTCCGGCGCGAATTTGTGCTCGTCCATCAGGCGACCGACGCGCAATGAGCCCTGAAGGCCGAGCGCGATTTCGGTCTGCATGTCGGCGAGCTTCTTCTGGAAAAGCTGCGTCTGCGCCAGCGGCTTGCCGAACTGTTTACGGTCGAGACCGTATTGCCGCGCGCGGTGCCAGCAGTCTTCGGCAGCACCCATCGCGCCCCAGGAGATGCCGTAGCGGGCACGATTGAGGCAGCCGAACGGACCCTTCAGGCCCGAGACATTCGGCAGAAGCGCATCTTCGCCGACTTCGACGCCTTCCATGACTATTTCGCCGGTGATCGAGGCGCGCAGCGACAGCTTGCCGTCGATCTTGGGCGCCGAAAGGCCCTTCATGCCCTTTTCCAGCACAAAACCGCGGATCTGGTTGTCGTGTGCGGCAGATTTCGCCCAGACAACGAACACGTCGGCGATTGGCGCATTGGAAATCCACATCTTCGAGCCGGAAATCCTGTAGCCGTTAGCCGTCTTTTCGGCCCGCGTCTTCATGCCGCCCGGATCGGAGCCGGCGTCCGGCTCGGTCAGGCCGAAACAGCCGATCCACTCGCCCGAAGCGAGCTTGGGCAGGTACTTCCTGCGCTGTTCCTCCGAGCCATAGGCGTGGATCGGAAACATGACCAGCGACGACTGTACGCTCATCATCGAGCGATAGCCGGAATCGACGCGTTCGACCTCGCGCGCAACCAGCCCGTAGGTGACGTAACCCGCGCCGAGACCGCCATATTCCTCCGGGATGGTGATGCCGAGCAGACCCGCATCACCCATCTCGCGGAAAATCGCCGGGTCGGTCTTCTCATTGAGATAGGCTTCCTCGACGCGCGGCGCGAGCTTGTCGGCGGCAAACGCAGCAGCCGCATCGCGGATCATGCGTTCGTCTTCCGTGAGCTGATCCTCCAGAAGGAACGGATCGTTCCAAACGAAGGAGGCCGCGCTCCCCACCTTTTTTTCGACGTTCATGGCGTTTCCCAGATTTATTTGAAGCTTGAAGTATTACTCTACCGCAGATCGCCTGCAAGGGCAAAAGCTTTCGCTGCCGCATCTAGCAAACGCGATTGTCGATCGCAAAAATTTTCCACGGCCTTGCGATATTTTGTGTGAACAAATGAAAACTTTCACGACGACTTGTCCAGTCGTTAACTTTTTTGTGCGGATGATCCCTTCGAAAACTGACATCGCGGGTTTAAGGGGCTATCCGGGACATGTCGCAGCCGCAGATCAATGCCGGTTCTGACCGGCTTATCCTGCTTATCAAGGGTGCATACTGGGTTGCGCTGCTCATCATCGCGGCCATGGCGACGGCGTCGTTCATCATGCTGCAGCAGATGATGGCTGCTCAGGAACGCGACCAGAGCCTGCTGATACTTGCCAACACTCAGAAAGCCCTCTCGCAACGCGTCGTTTTCCTCGCAAGTGCAGTCGACAGCGCCGCGCGCGACCAGCAGCCCGCTCTGGTGACCGCACTGCGGGAGGCAACGACCGAATTCGAGCAGAATTACGATCTCCTGCTTGAGCGCACAGGTGCCAGCGCGACTTCCGAAGCACGCCTCGACCCCAGCACGATCGAGAGCGTGCTGTTTGCAAAACCCTATCATCTCGACTTCTTTTCGGTCGGGCTCGCCGCCAATGGCTGGCGCTTCATTTCGGCCTTCGAATCCCAACTCGGCATGGGTGGCGGTGTCGTTCAGTACAAGCTGGACACCGGGCGCGCCTCGCTGGACGAGACCGTGGCCAGTGCGACGCTGGCCGGGTACGGCGCGCTCGGCGACCGCATCGAAGCCTTCGCCAACCAGCGTCTCGCCAGCCTGCTCGATCTCCATCGCATGCTGTACTACGCCATCATCGGCGTGATCATCATGGTGGCGCTGTTCATTTTCCAGCCGATGTCGAACATGATCCGCCGCCGGACGCACGAGCTGGTCGACGCCCGCAATTCCATGGCCTTCATAGCCGTGCATGACGGACTGACCGGCCTGCACAACCGCACTTTCCTGACTGATCATTTCGACGCGCTCATCAAAGGCGCGCATCGGCGTGGCGAGCGCCTTGCCGTGGTGCAGCTCGATCTCGACCGTTTCAAGCAGATCAACGACACGCTCGGACATGCCGCCGGCGACTATGTGCTGGTGGTTACGGCACAGCGTATGCGCGACGCCTGCCGCGCTTCCGATCTCTGCGCACGCCTGGGCGGCGACGAATTCGTCATGCTGCTGAACGGCGCCGGCACCACCGAAGATATCCACATGGTTGCGCGCCGCATCCTCGATCGCATCAACGATCCGATCGTCTATCAGGGCAAGCTGATCAATCCGGGCGCCAGCGCCGGCATCGCCGTCTATCCGGTCGACGCCGACAACTCCGAAGACCTGATCGTGCATGCCGACCTTGCGCTCTATTCGGCCAAGAAGCTCGGCGGCGGCGGCGTTTCCTTCTTCTCGGAAGAATTGCGGCACGAACTGGAGCACCGCCGGCAGCTCGAAAGCGACCTCAAGCAGGCGATTGCAGACGAATCCTTCAATGTGTTTTTCCAGCCGCAGGTCTCGCTGACCAAGAACAACATCACCGGCATCGAAGCGCTGGTGCGGTGGAAGCATCCGGAACGCGGCATGGTTTCACCCGGCGAGTTCATTCCGGCGGCGGAAAAATCAGGACTGATGGTGGCCATCGGGCGCATCGTCATCACCAAGGCCATTCACGCGGCAGCCGAGTGGCATCGCGACGGCATCGACTTCGGCCGCCTGGCCGTCAATGTGTCCGGGATCGAACTGCGCGAGATCGATTTCGACGCCTTCCTGTTCGAGACTTTGGAAAAAGCCGGATTGCCGGCGGAAAAACTGTCGCTGGAGATCGTCGAGTCCGTCATTCTCGACGATGAGCAGACCGGTATTGCCGCAAAACTGCGCCATATCCGCTCCGCCGGCGTCCATCTCGAACTGGACGATTTCGGCACCGGTTACGCGTCGCTCAGCCACGTCAATCCGAACGAGATCGACCGGCTGAAGATCGACCGGCGCTTCGTCCAGAACATCGACGCGAATGGCGACAATTCCAAGATCGTGCGCGCCATTACCGAGCTCGCCCGCGGCCTCGGCATCTCGATCATTGCAGAGGGTGCGGAAACCGACGAGGAACTGAAGTCGCTTCTGTCCGTCGGCTGCGATCAGGTTCAGGGTTATTCGATCGCCTTTCCGATGCCGGACGAGACGGCGCGCGAATGGATGATCGCGCGCGGTGCCAAGAAACCGAAACTGACGGTTTTGCAGGGAAACAGGACGTAAGCCCTCCCCAAATCGCATCACGCGAAACGTTTGGCTCCCGCCACGCACAGCACGACCGCCCCGGTGACCGCGATCATCGACCAGCCCACCGTCTCATGCAGCAAAGTTGCGGCAAGGACGAGGCCGAAGAACGGCTGAAGCAACTGCAACTGGCCGACCGCTGCGATGCCGCCCTGAGCCAAACCGCGATACCAGAAGATGAAGCCGACCAGCATGCTGAACACGGACACATAGCCCAGCCCAAGCCAGGCGTGCGGGCCAACGCCGGTCCATGATCCCGGCAAGGTGAAGATAGCCAGCGGAACCATGACCGGCAGCGAGAGGACCAGCGCCCAGGAAATCACCTGCCAGCCGCCGAGCCTGCGCGACAGTTTTGCGCCCTCGGCATAACCCAGACCGCAGACGATTACGGCGGCGAGCATCAGGAGATCGCCGACCGGCGATGCTTCGACGCCCTGCATCAGCGCAAAGCCGGCAACCAGCGCGCTGCCGATGCAGGAAAACAGCCAGAAGGCCGGCTTCGGCCGCTCGCCGCCGCGCAGCACGCCGAAGATCGCGGTCGCCAGCGGCAAGAGGCCGATGAAGACGATGGAATGGGCCGAGGTTACATATTGGAGCGCGAGCGCCGTCAGTAGCGGGAAGCCGACGACCACGCCGAGCGCCACCACGACAAGCGAAACAAGGTCGGCGCGCGCGGGGCGTTTCTCCCGGAAGACGATGAGGAGCGCCAGGGCGAGCACTGCGGCGATCGTGGCGCGTGCAACCGTCAGGAACACCGGATCGAAATCCGCAACGGCGACGCGCGTTGCCGGCAGCGAGCCGCTGAAAATCAGCACGCCGACAAACCCGTTGATCCAGCCGCTCGCCATCCTGTCCATGAAACACTCCTGTTTGTGTGCCGGTATCGTTCGCGGCCACTGGCGTTTCCAGAGACAGGACAGTACAATTCGCATAAACTGTACTGATGACGGAGCCAGCACAGATGACGGTTCATAAACTCCCGACCGCGGACGGCAGCACGCTGGTCGAACGTGTCATGCAAGCAATCCGCAAGCGGATCGCCGGCCGCTCGCTTGCCCCCGGTGCGAAGCTGCCTTCCCTCCGAAGCTTCGCGGAAACCATGCAGGTTTCCAAATCGACGGTGGTCGAAGCCTATGACCGGCTCAGTGCGGAAGGTGTTATCCAGTCGCGGCGCGGCGCGGGCTTCTATGTGGCTGGCCACACGATACCGCTGTCGCTTGCCGAGGTCGGCCCACGGCTGGACCGCGCCGTCGATCCGCTCTGGGTGTCGCGCCAGTCGCTGGAGGCCGGCGAACATGTTCTCAAGCCCGGCTGCGGCTGGCTGCCGGCTTCATGGATGCCAGATGCCGGCATTCGCCGCGCGCTGCGTGGCCTCGCCCGCGCCGATCAGGCCGCCCTGACCGACTACGGAACGCCACTCGGCCTGCCGGCGCTGCGCCAGCTTCTGTCGCGACGGCTTGTCGAGCACGGCATCGAGGCGCCGGCGAGCCAGATCATGCTGACGGAATCGGGAACGCAGGCGATCGACCTCATCTGCCGCTTCCTGCTCGAGCCAGGCGACACGGTGCTGGTCGACGACCCCTGCTACTTCAACTTCCACGCCATGCTGCGGGCTCACCGGGCCAAGGTGGTCGGCGTGCCCTATACGCCGAATGGTCCGAACATCGACCTGTTCGCGCAGGCGCTGACCGAGCATCGCCCGCGGCTCTACATCACCAATTCCGCGATCCACAACCCGACAGGCGCGACGCTGTCGCCGGTCACAGCCCACCGTCTGCTCAAGCTCGCCGACCTCCACGACCTCACCATCGTCGAGGACGACATCTTTGCCGACTTCGAACGGGAATCCGCGCCCCGGCTCGCCGCCTTCGACGGGCTACAGCGCGTGATCCATATCGGCAGCTTCTCCAAGACCTTGTCGGCCTCGGTGCGCTGCGGTTTTGTCGCTGCGCGCGGAGACTGGATCGACGGGCTGGCAGACCTGAAAATCGCAACCACCTTCGGTGGAGCGCCTTTCTCAGCCGAGCTTGTTCTCAACATGCTTCGGGATGGAAGCTACAGGAAACATCTCGACGCGCTGCGTGAGCGCCTTGCCCGCGCCATGGGCGAAACCACCCAGCGCCTGAAATCGCTCGGCGTGACGCCATGGATCGAGCCGCGTGCCGGCATGTTGTTATGGTGCAGTCTGCCCGAGGGCCTTGATGCCGCCGAATTGGCCAAGCGCGCACTGGCCGACAATGTCGTGCTCGCCCCCGGCAATGCTTTCAGCCTGTCGCAATCGGCCAAGGGATACCTGCGCTTCAACGTTTCGCAATGCCAGGATGCTCGCGTCTTTTCGGTGCTGGCGAAGGCTATGGGTTGACCGGGGATCAAACCCGCTCGCCGACATTGGCGCCAAGCTTTGCCAGCGCCCGTTCCAAAGCAGCGATCTCTTCATCCGAAAAACCGGCGCGCAATTTCTTGTCGAAGGCCACCGCGGCTTCGCGCAGGCGCAGGAATGCCGCCTCCCCCGCAGCCGTCAGTTCCACCAGATGAACCCGCCGGTTGGCGGGATCGCGGCGGCGCGTGAGCAGCCCGTCCGTTTCCATCCCGTTCAGATGATGTGTCAGCGTCGCGCCCTGAATGCCGATTGCCGAAGCAAGTTCGCGCTGGTTGGCGCTCTTGTGCGTCTTCATGGTCAGCAAGGTCAGCCATACCGGCAGGCTGCCCCCAACCTCCCCCAGCGCCTCGTCAAAAGCCCGGCTTGCCTGGCGCGATGTCCGATGGAGCGTGAGACCGATGGGAGGGCGAAAGGATGAAGGCATGAGCCGACGATAGCATGAATTTTCCCGATGCATAATGATTGACTTCTAATCGTTCGATATCTATCTATTTTTGAAATCTGATGGTGTGCGGGGAACGAAACGAGGAGTTCGTCATGCAATATGTCTACATCGTCACTCTCGGCCTGCACGTTATGGCCGGCGTCTTCTGGGCCGGCACGACATACACGCTCGCTCGCGATCCCGAGATCAGGGTGGAAAGATTCTTCGGCCCGCAAATGGGAGCGGCGGCCGTCGCCATGCTGACCGGCGCCTTGCTCTGGTACTTCTTCCACGGCGCTTATTTCGGCTCGATGGAGCAGGTTTTGGCGCTGGGCATCGCGTCCGCCCTCACCGCCGCCGGCGTTCTGGGCGCCATGGTCGGGCCGGCGCGGCGACAACTGGCGGGCGCGGACGCCCAAACGGAAGCAGCGCTGCGGGCGAAGATGGCGAAGGGCGAGCGCATCGCCGCACGCCTGCTGCTGCTCACCGTTCTCTGCATGGCGATCGCCCGGCTGATATGACAGGACGGGCGCTCGAACAGGCGTATACTCCCAACCGGGCGGCTCGCCTCTGGGAGGAAGCCATGGAAAGCGTCAAGCAACAGCAGCTAAGCGAGGAATTCATCAGCGGGTTTGCCGTTCCGCCAATGCCGGCCACCTCCACCGAATTCATCACCGTGCTTGCGCATTATCACCGCGCCGAAATCGCCCGCATGGCCGGCTGGCGTGACCGCATCGACCGGACCAGCAACTGGGCCATCACCGCTGCCGCCGCGATGCTTTCGCTGTCGCTCTCGACCTCTGCCTCACACCATGGCGTGCTGCTTTTCGCCATGCTGCTGATGCTCCTGCTGCTGGTCATAGAGGCGCGGCGCTATCGCTTCTTCGATGTCTACAGGAACCGCGTGCGGCTGATCGAACGCAACTATTTCGCGCCGCTGTTCAGCGGCTCGGGCTCGATCGACAATGATTGGGCAAAGATACTGGGAAGCGATCTGCGCGAGCCGAAATTCCTGCTGAGCCTCAATGCGGCAGTGTCGCGACGGCTGCAGAGAAACTATTCGTGGATGTTCCTGCTCCTGCTGCTGGCGTGGATCCTGAAGATTTCCTCCGCAAAACTGCAGGATTTTGGCGCCAGCCACGATACCGCAACATCGCTCGGAGAGATCGTCGGCAACGCCGCTTTGGGACCAGTTCCCGGCTGGATCATCTTCGCGCTCGTCGCGGCGTTCTACGCCTGGATCGCCTATGCCAGTCTGCGGCCGACCGTGCGGCCCGGTGAGCTGTCACACGGCACCGTGCATGTCTGATGACCCTCAAATCCGCATCGTGAAGCGGATGCCGTCATAGATCGCGGCGTGGATGTTGCGGGCGGCAACCGCATCGCCGATCCTGAACAGCACGAAACCGGCTTCCGGTTGGATCTCCGGAAAGATAGCGCCGCCGCTGACCAGACGCTCATAGTCGACAGCGCCGCCATTCTTCGACAGCGGCTTCAGCGCCAGATAGAGATCGTCGATGGGCAGCGTGCCGTGCTCGACCACGACCTGATCGACGCGGCGCTCCTCGCGCCAGCCTTCGGCAAAATCCGAGCCGAGCGTCGCAACCAGTTGATTTCCCTCACGCCTTACCGCCACCAGCCGCGTGTTGATGGTGATGCGCACACCCTTCTGCTGAAAGGCGCGCATATAGGGCACATGGTTCATGCCGCCCATTTCCGGCGCGAAGAAGCGCTCGGGCGAGACGAGTTCCAGCCTCACACCGGCATTGGCGATCATTTCCGCTGCCGTCATGCCTTGATGGCCGCCATTGTCGTCATAGACGAGCACGTTCTCGGCCGGCTTGACCGCGCCGGCGACGATGTCCCAGCTCGACGTCACCAGCCCGTCGCCGCTCTCCAGCGGCGGGTTCTGCGGCAAGCCGCCGGTGGCGATCACCACCGCGTCCGGCTTCAGCACCAGCACGTCATCGGCTTCCGCCCAGGTGTCATAGCGGATTTCGACGCCCAGCCGCTCCAATTCGGCCAGCCGCCAGTCGACGATGCCTATCAGTTCCTTGCGGCGCGGGTTTTGTGCGGCAAGCCGCACCTGCCCTCCCGCCTGACCCGACGCCTCCAGCACCGTAACCTTGTGGCCGCGCTCCGCCGCCACGCGCGCCGCCTCCAGCCCCGCAGCACCGGCGCCGACAACTACGATGGTCTTGCGCGGACCGTCTGCCTTGTGGATGACATGCGGGATCGTCGCCTCGCGCCCGGTGGCTGCATTGTGGATGCACAGCGCCTCGCCGCCCTCATAGATGCGGTCGAGGCAGTAGGTAGCGCCGACGCAAGGGCGGATTTCGTGCTCGCGGCCCTCCATCACCTTCCTGACGATATGCGGGTCGGCGATATGCGCGCGGGTCATGCCGACCATGTCGAGCTTGCCTTCGGCGATCGCGTGGCGCGCTGTCGCGACATCCGAGATGCGCGCAGCGTGGAACACCGGAAACTTCGTCGCCGCCCTCACCTCGCCTGCAAAGTCCAGATGCGGCGAGGCGCGCATGCCCTGGATCGGGATGACGCCGGTCAATGCCGCATCCGTCTCGATATGGCCGCGGATGATGTTGAGGAAATCGAATTTTCCCGACGCCGCCAGCCGGCGCGCGATCTCGATGCCTTCGTCCTTCGAAAGGCCGGCGGCGAAATCCTCGTCCGCCACCATGCGGATGCCGACGA
>VFQQ010004663.1_pt1 | contig 11916 bp, 11 predicted proteins | sample 3512341 | NCBI WGS metagenome assembly VFQQ01 (sample SAMN10412373, study PRJNA504923) | tailings metagenome | isolation source: Relicate 2 Philex TSF1 revegetated site | place: Philippines: Tuba, Benguet | collected 2017-08-29 | reverse complement strand
CGCGCGCCCGCACCTTCGGCTTCATGAAGGATGTCGAGCGCCTTTGGGCTGCCGGTTACGCGCTCGGCTCGTCGCTGGAGAATTCCGTGGTGATCGGCGACGACAGCCGCATCATCAACATCGAAGGCCTTCGCTACCCCAACGAATTCGTGCGCCACAAGACGCTGGACGCCATGGGCGACCTGTCGCTTGCCGGTGCACGCTTCATCGGCTGCTTCCGCTCCTATCGCGGCGGCCACCGCATGAACGCCGCAGCACTTCGCCGCCTTCTGTCGGATCGTTCGGCATTCGAGATCGTCGAGACGACTCGCCGCGAACGCGGAAGGTCGGCCGAGATGATCGCCGTCAACGCTCCGGTCTACGCACCCTGGGTGCTTTGAGCCGCGTTTGGCGCTGAAAAGCGGGACGGTGTGACGATAAAGCATCGTCCACAGGCTGATTATGGCGAAAGCCGGAGCCTGCCACAAAAATGCGCCATTGCCGGATGATAGCGTTGCCGTTGAAGGGCAGTTGTGGTCTATGACTGCGGGGCGATGAGTATAATCATGGCGAGAGGGCCGAATCCGATCATGTTTTTCCAGCGAGCTGCACAGTCGAATCAACCGGCGCGCGCTGCCTTCCTGGCGCTTTCGGTGCTCTCCGCGCCGCTTCTCCTTTCGGCCTGCATGTCTTCCGAAAAGGACCTCGACCTGTCGACCTATGTCGAGCAGACCGAACCTGCCGACGTTCTCTACAATCAGGGCTTGGCCAATCTGAATTCCGGCCGCCTGAAAGAGGCAAGCCGCAAGTTCGATGCGGTCGATCGTCAGCATCCCTATTCGGAATATGCCCGTAAATCGATGGTGATGGGCGCGTTCGCCAATTACCGGCAGGGCAACTATGACGACTCGATCAATTCGGCGAAGCGCTATCTGGCGCTCTATCCGTCGACGCCCGATGCCGCTTACGCCCAGTACATCATCGGCCTGTGCTATTTCCGCCAAATCAAGGACGTAACGCAGGACCAGAAGGAATCGCGCCGCGCCATCGAGGCGATGCAGGAAGTGGTTACCCGCTGGCCCGATTCGGAATATGTCGACGACGCCAAGGAGAAGGTGCGTTTTGCGCGCGACCAGCTCGCCGGCAAGGAAATGCAGGTCGGCCGCTATTATCTCGAGCGGCGCGAATATATCGCCGCCGTGAAGCGCTTCCGCTACGTGGTCGAGAACTATTCGAACACTCGTCAGGTCGAGGAAGCACTCGCGCGTCTGGTCGAGGCGTATTACGCGATGGGCCTGACCTCGGAAGCACAGACGGCAGCCGCCGTGCTCGGGCAGAATTACCCGGACAGCTCGTGGTATCGCGATTCCTACAAGCTGCTGCAGACCAATGGTCTGGAACCACGCGAAAACGCCGGCTCGTGGATATCCAAGGCCGGGAAGCTCATCACCGGCGCCTGATCGTAGCGGGCGTCCATGCTTTCGCGACTGTCTATCCGCGATATCGTCCTGATCGAGCGGCTGGACATTGATTTCTCGCCGGGCCTTTCCGTGCTCACCGGCGAGACGGGTGCAGGCAAATCCATTCTTCTCGACGCGCTGTCGCTGGCCCTTGGGGCTCGCGGCGACGCATCGCTCGTCCGCCATGGCGCGGCGCAGGGGCAGGTGTCGGCAGTGTTCGACGTGCCGCTCAACCACCCCGCCCGGCAGATCCTGACCGACAACGCGCTGGACGACGATGGCGACATCATCCTGCGCCGTGTCCAGACCGCCGACGGGCGCACGCGCGTCTTCGTCAACGATCAGCCTTCCAGCGTCACCCTGATGCGCGATATTGGCCGAGCATTGGTCGAGATTCATGGCCAGCACGATGAGCGTGCTCTGGTCGATGCGGGCGCACACCGCGAACTGCTGGATTCCTTCGGCGGCCATCTCGGCGAAACCCGCGCCTGCGGCGAGGCGTGGCGGCGCTGGCGCGACGGTGAGCAGGAACTGGCACGGCATCGCGCCCGCGTCGAGGCGGCTGCGCGCGAGGCTGACTATCTGCGCTCGGCGGTGGCAGAGCTTTCCAAGCTCGACCCGCAGCCGGGCGAGGAGACGGAACTCGCCGACATCCGCACCGCGATGATGCGGGCCGAGAAGATCGCCGGCGAGATCCAGGATGCACAGGACGTACTGTCCGGACAGAACTCGCCGCTGCCGCAACTGGCAAGCCTGCTGCGCCGTCTTCAGCGCAAGGCGACCGAAGTTCCCGGCCTGCTCGACGATGTGGTGAAATCGCTGGACGAGGCAATGCTGTCGCTGGACGCCGCGCAGTCCGGCGTCGATGCTGCGATGCGTGCGACGGAATATGATCCGCAGCGTCTGGAGAAGGCCGAGGAACGGCTGTTTGCGCTTCGGGCCGCGTCGCGCAAGCACAATGTGCCGGTCGACGATCTGGCGCGGTTGCGCGATACGATGGTGGCCGATCTCGCCGATCTCGATGCCGGGGAGGAGCGCCTGCATGTTCTGGAAAAGCAGGCGGTCGCGGCGCGCGACGCCTATGACGGCGTGGCGGCAAACCTTTCGGAACTGCGCAAGGGCGCGGCTATCGGTCTGCGCAATGCGGTGATGGCCGAACTGCCGGCGCTGAAGCTCGAACGCGCAGAATTCATCGTCGAGATGAGCAGCGAGCCGGATAACCGCCTCGAAGAGGGCATCGACCTGATCGAGTTCTGGGTGCGCACCAACCCCGGCACCAAGCCCGGCCCCATGATGAAGATCGCATCCGGCGGCGAGCTTTCGCGCTTCCTGTTGGCGCTCAAGGTGGCGCTGGCCGACCGCGGTTCCGCGCCGACGCTGGTGTTCGACGAAATCGACACCGGCGTGGGCGGTGCCGTGGCGGATGCGATCGGGCAGCGGCTGGCGCGGCTGGCAAACCGGGTTCAGGTGCTGTCGGTAACGCATGCGCCGCAGGTTGCTGCGCGCGCCGGCACGCATTTCCTGATCGCCAAATCCGGCAAGGAGCAGGTCTCGACCAGCATTGCCGAGATGGATCGGGGCTCGCGCCAGGAGGAGATCGCCCGCATGCTGGCCGGCGCCACGATCACCGAGGAAGCGCGCGCGGCGGCGGAGAGGCTGCTGCGGGAAAACACCGCCGCCGCATCGTGAGCCGCTTCACGGTTTGATTCCGGTTTTGTCAGCAGGGTGCTGTTTCTGCACGACCTTTTGCCAAAACCACTGCCGCCTTCGCCTCTCATCGGCTAATGTGGCCACCGCAATAGCAAGACGGATTCTCAAGCCATGTCAGTGACCGCCACGCCAGTCGAGGATTTGACCGAGGCCGAAGCCGAAGCCGAACTTGCCCGGCTTGCAGCCGAGGTCGCTCATCATGACGAGCGTTATCACGGTCATGACGAGCCGGAAATTTCCGACGCCGCCTATGACGCGCTGAAGCGGCGCAACGACGCGATCGAGAAGCGGTTTCCGCAGCTCATCCGCGCCGACAGCCCGTCGATCCGGGTCGGCGCCGCGCCGCTTCCGACCTTTGCGGCGATCACCCATTCGCGGCCGATGTTGTCGCTTGACAACGCCTTTTCCGACGAGGACGTGCGCGATTTCGTCGGCTCCGTCTACCGGTTCCTTGGCAAGCTGCCGGACGGCTCTATCGCCTTTACCGCCGAACCGAAGATCGACGGCCTTTCCATGTCGATCCGCTACGAGCGGGGCCGTCTGGTCAATGCCGCGACGCGCGGCGACGGTACGACCGGCGAGAACGTCACCGAAAACATCAGGACCATCAAGGAAATACCGAACCGGCTGCCGGACGGTGCGCCCGATGTCGTCGAGGTGCGTGGCGAGGTCTATATGCTCAAGAGCGATTTTCTGGCGCTCAATGCGCGGATGGAAGCGGAGGGCAAGCAGACCTATGTGAACCCGCGCAACACGGCGGCGGGATCGCTGCGCCAGCTTGATGCAAAGGTGACGGCGAGCCGCAACCTGAAATTCTTCGCCTATGCCTGGGGCGAGATGTCCGAGATGCCTGCGGATACCCAGATGGGCATGGTGGAAAAGTTCAGGGATTGGGGCTTTCCGGTCAATCCGCTGATGAAGCGGTTGAATGCGGTCGAGGACATCATCGCCCACTACAACGAGATAGGGCTGCTGCGCCCGGATCTCGACTATGAGATCGACGGCGTCGTCTACAAGGTCGACAGGCTGGACCTGCAGGAGCGTCTCGGCTTTCGCTCCCGCTCGCCGCGCTGGGCGACGGCGCACAAGTTCCCGGCCGAGCAGGCTTTCACCCATGTCGAGAAGATCGACATCCAGGTCGGCCGCACCGGCGCGTTGACGCCCGTCGCGCGGCTGACGCCGGTAACGGTTGGCGGCGTCGTCGTCACCAACGCGACGCTGCACAATGAGGACTACATCAAGGGCATCGGCAATTCCGGCGAGCGCATCCGCGAGGACGATCACGATATCCGCATCGGCGACACGGTGATCGTACAGCGGGCCGGCGACGTCATTCCGCAGGTGCTCGACGTCATCATGGAAAAGCGCCCGGCGCATGCCGTGCCCTATGAATTCCCGAAGAAATGCCCGGTCTGCGGCAGCCATGCAGTGCGCGAAAAGAACGAAAAGTCCGGCAAGCTCGATTCCGTCACCCGCTGCACCGGCGGTTTCGTCTGCCGCGCGCAGGCGGTCGAGCACCTGAAGCATTTCGTCTCGCGCGCCGCCTTCGATATCGAGGGGCTTGGTGCGAAGCAGATCGATTTCTTTTTCGAAAGCGAGGACGAGGCGCTGAAGGTGCGCACCGCGCCGGACATTTTCACGCTGAAACAGCGGCAGGAAACGTCGCAACTCACCAAGCTCGAGAATATCGACGGCTTCGGCAAGGTGAGCGTCAAAAAGCTGTTCGACGCCATCGACGAGCGCCGCGGCATCGCCCTCAACCGCTTCATCTATGCGCTCGGCATCCGCCATATCGGCGAGACGAATGCGAAGCTGCTCGCCCGCGCCTACGGCACCTACGAAGCCTTCGAGGCGGCGATGAAGCAGGCGGCCGATCTCTCCGGAGATGCCTGGGAAGACCTCAACAATATCGAGGGTATCGGCGAGGTCGTGGCGCGTGCGCTCGTCGAATTCTTCAAGGAACCGCGCAATGTCGCGGTGATCGACAAGCTCCTGAAGGAGGTGACGCCGCAGGCCATGGAAGCGCCGGTGGCGAGTTCCAGCCCCGTCGCCGGCAAGACCGTGGTGTTCACCGGCTCGCTCGAAAAGATGTCGCGCGACGAGGCCAAGGCGATGGCCGAGCGGCTCGGGGCGAAGGTTTCGGGTTCGGTTTCGAAGAAGACCGATCTGGTCGTTGCAGGGCCGGGCGCGGGTTCCAAGCTGAAGCAGGCCACCGAACTTGGCATCGAGGTCATCGACGAGGATCAATGGTTCGAAAGGGTAGGGCAGCGGCCTTAGAGACCGTTTGGAAATTCTACCCTGGCGGCCATCTGATGGCGTTTTCTGCGCTTCCGGTGCTCACGGACCCAAACGTCCGCTGCGCTCCGGTTCTCGAAACCACCACCATATGACTCGCCAGAGCGAATTTCGAAACGGTCTCCTCACAGCAGCATCATTTTCCCTGATCGCTGGCTCAAGCGAATTCATATGACTTGCGGGTCCTGCGGACCTAAATAGACTCTCTTTCCTAGATCGCCGTGCGTCCATTCGGATGCACAAAGGACGATCTAGCACTTTGAATGAGCATCGGAATAATCCGAAAACCGGATTCCACTTTTCGGTCCGATGCTTTGGGAGCAGCCATGTCCAGCGAAGCCATTTCCGAGGGCGCTCGCGCGAGCGGGTTTTGGCGCGGTTTTCAAATGGGCCTTCCCGTTGTGGTGGCTTCCGCGCCGTTCGGCCTTCTTTTCGGGGCGCTTGCCGCCGAGCAGGGGTTCAGTGTCTTCGAGGCCGTGCTGATGAGTGCGACCGTCTATGCCGGCGCGAGCCAGATGGTCGGCATCGAGCTTTTCGGCCAGAACTTGTCGCCGGCTCTCATCGTGTTTTCGATCTTTGCAGTGAATTTCCGGCATGTGCTCTATTCGGCGGCGCTTGGGCGGCGCATTCGCGACTGGCCGCCCGTCCAGAAGGCGATCGGCTTTTTCTTTCTCACCGATCCGCAATATGCTGGCGCGGAGGCGAAGGGCGAACGTGGCGAGGATGTTTCCTTCGCCTGGTATATCGGCATGGCGACGCCGATCTATGTGTGCTGGGTGGCGGAAGCGGCGCTGGGCGCGCAGTTCGGCAAGCTGATACCCGACACGCACGCGTTCGGGCTCGATTTCCTCCTACCGATCTATTTCCTTGGCCTCGTCATGGGCTTTCGCAAGCGGCCCTTGTGGCTGCCAATCGTCATTGCCAGCGCCATCGTTTCGATAATCGCCTACAAGACGGTCGGCTCACCCTGGCACGTCTCGATCGGCGCGGTTGCCGGCATCCTGCTTGCAGCGGTGATGCCGATCAGGAAATCCGATCAGCCCGAAACCTCCGAGCGGAGTGAAGTCCTGTGAGCACGACAGTCTGGATCATCCTTGCCGGTGCCGTGATGACCTATCTCACGCGTATCGGCGGCCACCTCGTTCTCTCGCGCTTCGAGCGTGTCCATCCGCGGGTCGAGGCTGGTCTCGACGCCGTGCCTGCCGCCGTGCTGACGACGCTGGTGGCGCCTGCCGCCATTTCGGCAGGACCGGCGGAATTGGCCGCACTTCTGGTGGCAGGCGTGGTTTCGCTGCGAAGTGGCCTGATGCCGATGTTCCTGGCGGGTGCTGTGGTTCTGATCGCGCTGCGCCATTTCATGGGCTGATGGGACCCGGCAGGATCAGGAAATCGGCGCAGTCGCCTGTTCCAGCCATTTCAACGTTTCGCCGTCCACCATCGGCCCGATCTCGGCCAGCACGCGGGCGTGATAGGCGTTGAGCCAGACGAGTTCCTCGTGGGTGAGCAGATCAGCCCGGACCAGACGGCGGTCGATCGGCGCAAGCGTCAGCGTCTCGAATTCATGCATCGGCAGGTCGCCGCCATCGACGGGTTTGGCGGCGGTGACGAGGATCAGGTTCTCGATCCGGATGCCGTAGTGGCCTTCCTTGTAATAACCGGGCTCGTTGGAGAGGATCATGCCTTCGAGAAACTTTTCGGTGCCGGTACGGGAAATACGCTGAGGCCCCTCATGGACGGCCAGATAAGAACCGACGCCGTGGCCGGTGCCGTGCGCGTAATCCAGTCCATGCTTCCAGAGCGCCATTCGCGCGACCGCGTCGATTTCCGAGCCGCGCGTACCCACGGGAAAACGCAATATCGAAATGCCAATCATGCCTTTCAGGACGAGGGTGAAGCGTTCGCGCATCTCGTCGGTCGGCTGGCCGATGGCGACCGTGCGGGTGATGTCGGTGGTGCCGTCCTGATACTGCGCGCCTGAATCGAGCAGGAACAGTTCGCCGCCGCCCAGTTGCCGGTTGGTCGCTTTCGAAACGCGGTAGTGCATGATCGCGCCGTTCGGACCGGCACCCGAGATCGTATCGAAGGACACGTCGCGCAGCGGCATCTGCGTTTCCTCGCCGACGGCGCGCCTTGTTTCCTCGAGCTGGGTGACGAGCCTGATCTCGTCCAGCGTTTCGGTTTTTTGCGCATCGAGCCAGCAAAGCAGTTTAGCCACCGCGGCACCGTCGCGGCGATGTGCTGCGCGCGCGCCCTGCAGTTCGGCCTGGTTCTTGGTGGCGCGGGGCAAGCGGGCCGGGTCGGCCTCGGAGACCACCGTGCCGCCATTCTCTTCGATGATCGCCCGGAGTTTTTCGGCGGCAAGAGCGGGATCAAGGGCTACTTTCGCGCCGGATTTCGCAAGTTTTATGAGGTCGCCCGTGAGAGCGTCAGGGGCGCGAAGGTCGCAAAGCTGGGTCAGATAAGCCTGTACCTTTCGCGACAGCTTGCGCTTGTCGATGAACAGCCTGTGCTTGCCGTCCGCCGCCAGAATGGCGAAGCCGAGCGCCAGCGGCGTATGCGGCACGTCGTTGCCGCGAATGTTGAAGGCCCAGGCAATCGATGACGGGTCGGTCAGCACACAGTGGGTGGCGCCCTGTCTGGCAAGCGCTTCGGCGAGACGTGCGAGCTTTTCCTTCGCCAGTTCTCCGGCGAATTCTATAGGGTGGATGTCTACCGCCGCCATCGGCGGCTCCGGCTGGTCGGCCCATATCTCGTCGATGGGATTGGTATCGAGCGCCACCAGCGTTGCGCCGTTCTTCTCGGCGGCTTTCCTAAGCGCCTGGACCTCGCCGATGGTGTGCAGCCATGGGTCGAATCCCAGCCGCACGCCCTTGCCGAGATTGTCCTTGATCCAGGCGGCGGGCGGGTTGTCGATCAGGCTCTCGATGGAAAAAATGCCGAGATCGACCTGTTCGCGCACCTGCAACTGGTAGCGGCCGTCGACGAAGACGAAGGCGCGATCCCTCAGGATGAGCGCCACACCGGCCGAGCCGCTAAAACCCGTCAGCCAGCGCAGGCGCTCGGAACGCGCGGCGACATATTCGCCCTGGTGTTCGTCGGCGCGCGGCACCAGAAAGCCGTCGAGATCGTGGCTGGCGAGCCATTCGCGCAATTTCGCCACGCGCGCAGGTGCGCTTGTCGGATCTCCGGCGGTCTCAAACGTCTGGAACATGACTTTTATGCCTTCCGGTACTCGGTGCTTCGCGTCGCGCAAACCTATCCGGGTGGGTTGATGCATGCAACGCGTCCGGGTGATCTGGAGCTTGCTCACAATGGTGCGATGCACAATTCTGTTCGCATATGCAAAATCGTATGGGTGCAATGCAAAATATGCGCTGTTACTTCGCAGCAGTCAGCCCTACCTTGGTTGTCGGGAGGTTGATGTTTCAACCAGGGGAATACGATGTCTGGATTTTTCAAGACTGCAATCAACGCCTTGATGGAAGCGCGCCAGCGCGAAGCCGCGCGCTATGTCAACGGCGTGCTTCTGTCGCTTGACGACGCCACGCTGAAGGCAAACGGCTTTAGCCGCGAAGACCTGAAGAAGCGCGGCAGCTCTTACTCGTTCGTCTGATTCACCGCTTGAGGTGAAGCGTCACCCAGCCTTCGCGGGCGAGGGTGCGGACATGGCGAAAGTTCTGGCCGATATAGGCGGCCAGAACCGCATTACGCTGGCGTTCCAGAATGCCTGAAAGTACGATCGAACCACCGGGCACAAGGTGCTGCGCCATCTGCGGGGCGAGCTTCATCAGCGGGCGGGCCAGGATGTTGGCGACGATCAGGTCGAAAGGACCACGCGCGGCGAAGATCGGGTGGTGAAAGCCCGGCGCGGTGTAGGCTTCGACATAGGCCGAGACACCGTTCAGCCGCGCGTTGTCAGCCGCGACTTTTGTCGCGACCGGATCGATATCTGTCGCCAGCACCGGGATATGGGCGAATTTCGCCAGCGCGATCGCCAGGACCGCGCTGCCGGTGCCGAGGTCGAGCGCATTGCGCGGGCGTTCGCGCCGCGCCACCACCTCCAGCACATCCAGACAACCGGACGTGGTGCCGTGATGCCCGGTGCCGAAGGCAAGCCCCGCCTCGATCTCGATCGACAGTTCACCGGGCCGCTGCTTGTCGCGGTCATGTGCGCCATGGACGAAAAAGCGTCCCGCACGAACCGGCTTCAGCCCTTCCAGTGACAGCGCCACCCAATCCGTATCCGGCAATACCTCACGTTCGATCGTCTTTTGCAGCGACAGGCCGTCGAGTGCCTGGCGCATACGCCGCTCGGCGTCATCGATATCGCCGTCGGCATAGAGCGACACTTCCTGAATATCGCGCTCCTCGTCCTGCTCCAGCACGGCGAGCGGGAAGCCGTCTTCCTCGAACTCGGTTTCGAAAGCGGCGAATATGCGATTGGCGTCAATGCGCCCGGCCGTCAGGTGGAGGCGTGTCTGGGTCATGCTGCTTTGCGATCAGGAGATAGGAGGAAATTGCCCTAGCTTTTGAACGTTTCAGCCCTTGCCGGCAAGCCGTTTCAGCTTGGCAATCGCCGTGTCGCCGCTTTCGCCATAGGCGATCGTGCCGAAGAAATCGCCTTTGCCATCGAGCAGCAGCACGGAAGCGGTATGGTCCATCGTGTAGTCACCGCCTTCCAGCGGCACTTTCTTCGAATAGATGCCGAAGGATTTGGCCATGGCGGCAACCTTGTCCGGTTCGCCGGTAATGCCGGTGATGCGGTCGGAGACGTTGCTGACATAGGAATTCATGATTTCGGGCGTGTCGCGCTCGGGATCGACGGATATGAAATAGACCTTGATGTCCTTGCCTTCGTCGCCGATCTTCTTCAGCCAGCCATCCATTTCGAACAGCGTTGTCGGGCAGACTTCCGGGCAATGGGTGAAGCCGAAGAACAGGGCTGTCGGCTGGCCGCGAAATGCGGCTTGCGTGATCGGCTGGCCCTTCTGGTCGGTAAGCGTGAACGGCGCGCCATAGGGCTCGCCGCCATGGCGGGTCTGATACCAGTCGAAGGTCAGCCAGCCGATGCCGGCAGCCATGAGAACCAGTATGCCGACGAGGATTGCACGCATCATGATCTGGAATTTCCGCCCGTAAACCTGAATCTATCGTCTTTTTGCTTGCCCACGATCTTCCAGATCATGGTCTAGAAACACCAGGCAAGCCCGGCTTCGACCGTTGCCATGAAGATCGCCGCCCCATTCTCCATCCATGCCGCAAATGCCACGCCGGTCAGGGCGGCAAAAGCCACCGTGCCCAGGATGATCTTGGCGGTCGTCGCGACCGGAGCCGAAAGGCGCTGTCTCATTGGGGATAACATAGTCTTTGAGGCCCTCTCGAAAAAGAGGCCATGATGCCGCTGGCGGTGGCACAAAAACCGGTGCCGTCGAGCTTGGGGTTGCAAGCCAGCTTGCGCTGCCCCAATTGTTGCGGACCGGATTTTTCCTTGCAGGAGGTTTTCATGCGTCTGGCTTTGTGCGGTGCTGTTGCTCTAGTTCTCGGCGCGGTCGCGCCTGCCGCCTCGCAGGAGGTCGGCAGGGTCGGCGTCGATTGGCTCGGCAACGACATCATCATCGAGGCGGTGAAGGATCCGGCAATCGAGGGCGTGACCTGCCATGTCTCCTATTTCGACCGCGGCGTCGTTGACCGGCTGCAGAAGGGCAACTGGTTCGAAAACCCGTCCGATTCCTCCATCTCCTGCCGCCAAACCGGGCCGATCACCATCGGCAAGATCGATATGAGCGAGGAAGGCGAGGAGGTGTTCAAGCAGGGCATCAGCCTGATCTGGAAGAAGCAGGTGGTGAACCGCATCTACGACAAGAAGAACGACACCCTGATCTATCTCTCGCATTCGCGCCAGGTGCAGGACGGTTCGGCCAAGATGGCGGTCACCACCATTCCGCTCTACGGCCAGAACGTGGTCTGGTCCGAAGGCAAGCCGCAGTAAGAGACCGTTTGGAAATTCTACTCTGGCGGCCATCTTATGGCGTTTTCTGCGCTTACTAGAGCGCCGCGCGTCCGGTTGGACGTGCAAAGGACGCTCTAGAACTTTTGTTTGGCGCATGATCCTTTCCGAAATTCCGATTTCGGGGTCATGCACTGGCTCACGGACCCAATGTCCGCTGCGCTCCGGTTCTCGAAACCGCCACCATATGACTCGCCGGAGCGAATTTCGAAACGGTCTTTACGCTCGGCTTGCGGGGCAAGGCGTGGCGGCGTAAAGCGCCAGCATGGACCCGAACCCCGCCCTTCGCTTCAAGGATGCCGAGCCGCGCATCCACCCGACGGCCGAGCTGAAAAGCTGCAAGCTCGGGCGCTATGCGATAATCGGCGAGCGCGTCATTCTGCGCGAGGTGACGGTCGGCGATTTTTCCTATTTCGAGCGCCACGCCGAGGCGATCTACACGACGATCGGCAAGTTCTGCTCGAT